>Ga0207856_1000282_pt1 | contig 10847 bp, 8 predicted proteins | sample LuqExpMetageno21_FD_187779 | JGI IMG/M metagenome (GOLD analysis project Ga0207856, IMG submission 187779) | Tropical forest soil microbial communities from Luquillo Experimental Forest, Puerto Rico - Sample 21 (SPAdes) | ecosystem: Environmental > Terrestrial > Soil > Tropical forest ... | reverse complement strand
AGATGTGCTCATTTGTAGACGAGCCGGTATCGCCGCCACCGGGAGATTGCGCCATTTTTCATGGGCCATTTGTCATGGGCCATTTGTCACGGGTGGGCGTGGCAGCTCCGGAAATCCAAGACCCCGCAGGCGGAAGGCCGCAGCGGGCTGGGACAATCCAGGGGTGAAGCCCAAATCTCCTGAACTGCTGCTGCCCGCCGGCTCGCTGGCCAAGATGCGTGCAGCCTACGACTTCGGCGCCGACGCCGTCTACGCCGGCCAGCCTCGCTACAGCCTGCGCGCGCGCAACAACGAATTCCGTCTGGAACAGATCGCGCAAGGCATCGCCGAGGCGCATGCGCGCGGCAAGAAGTTCTTCGTCACCAGCAACCTGCTGCCGCACAACGACAAGGTGCGCACCTACCTGCGTGACATCGAACCGGTGATCGCCATGCGGCCCGATGCGCTCATCATGGCCGACCCGGGTTTGATCATGATGGTGCGGGAGAAGTGGCCCGAGGTGGCCGTCCACCTGTCGGTGCAGGCCAACACGGTCAACTGGGCCGCGGTCAAGTTCTGGCAGAAGATGGGCGTCGCGCGCATCATCCTGTCACGCGAACTGAGCCTCGATGAAGTCGAGGTCATTCGCAACGAATGCCCCGACATCGAGCTGGAGGTGTTCGTTCATGGCGCGCTGTGCATCGCCTATTCGGGGCGCTGCCTGCTATCGGGTTACTTCAACCGACGCGACCCGAACCAGGGCACCTGCACCAACGCCTGCCGCTGGGGCTACAGCACCCACGGCGGCACGGACGAGACCGACAGCGGCGAAGTGCAACCCGTCAAGCTCGATGGCGACTTTGATTTCGCGCAGGCGCAGGCCGAGGCCGAAAGCGCCTTCGCCGCCTGCGGTGGCAGCCCGCGCCATCCGTTGGCCGACAAGGTCTATCTGCTGGAGGAAAAAGCGCAGCGCGCCGGCCAGCTGATGCCCGTGATGGAGGACGAGCACGGCACCTACATCCTGAACAGCAAGGACTTGCGCGCGGTGGAGCACATCGAGCGGCTGGTGAAGATCGGCGTCGATTCGCTCAAGATCGAAGGCCGCACCAAGAGCCAGTACTACGTCACGCGCACCGCGCAAATCTACCGCCGCGCCATCGACGATGCCGTGGCCGGCCGGCCGTTCAATCCGGCCTTGCTGCTGGAACTGGAAAGCCTGTCCAACCGCGGCTACACCGCCGGCTTCCTGGAGCGGCGTCCCAGCCAGGACTATCAGAACTACCTCACCGGCAGTTCCGAAGCGCACCGCAGCCAGTTTGTCGGCGAGGTCCGGTCGGTGCGCGCCGATGGCTGGGCCGAGGTCGAGACCAAGAACCGCTTTGCCGTCGGCGACACGCTGGAGGTGATCCACCCCAGCGGCAATCGCCAGGTCACCTTGCGCGAGATGACCAACCTCGAGGGCGATGCGGTGCAGGTGGCGTCCGGCAGCCCCGCTCGGGTGTGGGTGCCGCTGGGGGCGCCTTGCAACGGGGCCCTGCTGGCGCGGCTGCTCTGAGTGTCAGAAGCGCTGGCCGATGAACACCTGCACGGCGCTGCGGTCACGCTGATTGTTGTAGGTGCCGCCCCAGGTCGGGATCCAGGAAACTTCGGCGATGAAGCCGCCGCGGAACGAGGCCCGCAGCGCCGCCAGTGCCAGCTTGCGGCCTTCGACGATGCCGGCGTCGCCCGACCAGCCCTTGACGTCCTGGCCGAACAGCAGCGAGGGAATCAGGTCGACACCATCGGCCACATTGGGATAGCGCAGGCCGCCAAAGATGCGATAGCCCCAGGCGTTGCGTGAGACATAGCCATCGCTCGTGCACTGGACCGGCACCGCCGGTGGCGGGCACACGCCGTTGACCGGCCCCTGCCCGAAGATGTCGCTGCGGCCGAAGCGGACCACGGAAGGATCGGGCAGGTCCGGCACACCCTTGTAAACGACCTCGGCGCCCCAGTTGAGGCCCGCCGCGCCGAGCACCTTCTGGATCTGTCCGGTTTCGCCGAGTTGCAGCTGCACGTTCTTGTGGCGCTCGTAGCCGTTCAAGGTGCCCCCCGGCCCGAGCGCGTTGATCTTGTCGCGCAGGGTGGTCGGCGCGACGTTCGAGATCGCCGCGGCCACGAGGTCGGCGGCGTTGTACTGCAGCGGCTGGTTGGGCCGGTAGGTCAACTCGCCGAAGACGGTTCCGCCGCGGATCTTGGTCTCGAAGGTCCCGCCGAACATGTGGATGTTTTCGGGGAACTCGGTGAAGTACCTCGGATTCAACCCGTCGGGATCTGCCGGGATGAAAGGCGCGCCGCCACGCAGCGACTTGTAGATGCCGCTGAAGCCTTGCCGCGAGTGGAACTGGGTGGCATACAGCCCGAACTTGGTTTCCCACTCTTCCACCGTGTGCAGCAGGGCCAGCCCGCCCTGGCCGCTGTTGGAGGCCAGGACGTTGGGCGCGCGCGCGATGAAGTTGCCGGTGGCGAGCGCGACGCGGTCGGATGCGTTGCCCAGCGTCACCGCATTGCAGCCGTCGGAGAAGTAGTCCACCGCGACATAGAAGGTGCCGCACTGGCTGGGCGCGTTGCGCTCGAAGTGGAACTGGTAGAAGCCTTCGACACTGGTGGTCTTCGAGACGCCGAGCCGGGCGAAGATCTGCGGCACCGAAATCCGGGTTTCCTGGTCCCGCTGCAGCATGCCGGGCCGTGTGAACGCGGGAATGTCGATCGGGTTGAGATCACGCAGGCCGCCCAGCACGATGAACCGATTGCCCCAGTCGAGCTTCTGCCAGCCCAGGGTCCAATCGAGTGGTGCGCCGGACACGCTGTGGTGCCCGTACACATTGAGGTTGTCCAGCACCGCGCCGCTGAAACGGGTCCGCGGCTGGACGCCGCCGTCGCTCAGGGGCGCGTTGGGCGTGTAGCCATTCGGGATGTTGCCCCAGGGATGGCTGGCATCTTCCAGCGCATAGTCGTACCAGGCCTTGGCGCTGGCCGCCGCGCCCCAGTCGCCGACGGCCTTGTAGTCCAGCGCAAGATAGCCGTTCACCACCTGTGCGACCGGATCACCCTTGTTGAAATTGAGATTGCCGTCGTCCTGATTGCGACCGGCCGTCGGCGCGATCGCGGTGCCGGTGATGCCCACCTGCGAGCTGTTCACGTTGGGCAGCAGCGCCGTGTCTTGCGACTGGGTGCGCCAGGCCGAGCCCGCGGTGACCGACCCCGTCACCGAGAGCTTGCCATCCCCAACGGCGTATTCGACGGCGTGAACCGGCAAGCCGGCGACCAGCGCCCCCAGGGCAAAGGCGAGGCGGTTCCAGGAACGAGGCGGGCGGCGCATGGCGTGGTTCTCCCGGCGACACGTGACAGCCGAGATCATCGCGGCAAGTCGGCCATTTGCGGCATGAATGCCGCCCGCACAACTGCAACCGAATCTAAACGCCGCCGGCCCGGGCTGCGGCCTGCATGGCGTCGATCTCCGCATTGGTCAGCAGGCCGCGACTGGTGAGCTCGTTGCGCTCGGCAGAGGTCAGGCTGCCGCCGGCGAACGCACTGACGAGGTACAGGTGGACCTTCGGCGTGTTCAGGTCATACATCAGGCCGAAGTGGCTCTCCGGCCCCGACTTGTTCGTCTCGTCGCGCAGCTCGTACAGGTGGATCGATTCGATATTCGCGATCTTCTGGTCGCGCAGGTCCTTCATGTGCCGGGTGAGCGCCTTCAGGCAGGTTTCGGTCTTCGGCATGCCGGCCTGGTTCTCGTAGCCGCTGTCGTAGATTTCGCCGCAGTTGAACTCGTTGATGTGCACCGGCTTGTTGAACTTGGCCAGTTGCGCGATCGGTCCGCCCGGGCCGAACCACGGATCGCTCAGCATGCTCGGGTAGTCGTTGGTCGGGTAGATGTGGTAGCCGGTCACGTCCCACTGCACGCCCTGCTGCTGCATGTAGCGCAGGAAGCCGAAGTCCTTGCCGACCGCACCCAGGATGGCGCGCAGCGGCAGACCCGAACTGGCTCCGATGTCATGGATGGCGCGCGACATGCCGCGCAGCACGGCCGTGATTGTGGCCACGCAGGGCTTGCCCTGGTAAGGCGTGGTGGAGGTGCCGGCGCTGTTCCACGGGACCTCGCTCTGGATGTCCGAGCGCAGCTGCACTTCGTTGAGCATCTCGAAGTCCTGCACCAGGTCCTTGACCTGGTTCACGATGGTCGCGGTCTGGTTGTAGGAGTCCTGCTCCACCGCGCTGAGGTTCGGGTTGCAGCTGGTGTCCCAGTGCCAGGAGGTCATCATCACCGCTTCCACGCGGCCGCCAGTGGCGCGGACCTTCTGGACCTGGTCGCGGAAGGTGGTCTGGTCGCCTACATACAGATCCATCCGCGAGCTCTTCAGGTTGCGGTCCTTCATCACGGCCGCGACCTTTGCGTTGGTGGTGCTGTCGCTGCCCGTGTGCGTATTGACGCCGATGATCAGTCCGCCAGTCTGCGTCGGCGAGTCCGACAGCACAGGCGGTGTCGAGGTGGACGGCGCCGGTGCGGGAGACGGTGCAGCCGTAGCCGGGGCGGGGGCGGGTGCAGTCGTGGACGGCGCCGGTGCCGGGCTGGCGACATTGCCGGTCGTCGTGCCCTGCTCCGCAGTGGCCGACGAAGTGCCGGCAACGACGCTCAAGGCGTCTGCTGCGCTACCGCTGCTGCTGCCTCCGCCGCAGCCGCTCAACACGGCAGCGGCAAGCGCTGCCGCCACGGACAGGGCAAGCGCAGTTGAACCATGGGAAGATTTTGGTCGAAGCATGGGGAGGTGGCTGGGCAAGAAACATCCGCCCGGAAACTGAAGAGCCGCGAATGGTAGAGGTCGAGCTGCGCAGAAATCGGGCCGCGGCTGGTTGAGCAGAAATTCAATCCAGTTTTCGTGCACAACTCCTGAATAAGCCGAGCCGTGATGTAAGCGTGAGTTGCCAGCTGTGACGATGACGCCGTCTTGCTCGCCCGCTTTGAAAGCGGCCGGCCGATATCGTTACGCGCGCCTTGCAAACGAAGCGACAGGACGCGCGGACCATGGCCACGATGCTCCTGACCTCGCGCCTGCCCTGCGATGAAGCCTCGGTGCGACAAGGCGCACCGCAGGCTTTGCAGATGTCGTGCAGCGCACGGCAGAAGCGCTGGGTACTGGCCGCTTCGATCCTGGGTTCGAGCCTTGCCTTCGTGGATGGCACCGTCGTCAACGTGGCCTTGCCGGCGATCCAGCGCGAGCTGGGCGCCACGCTGTACCAGGCGCAGTGGGTGGTCGAGTCCTATGCCCTGCTGCTCGCGGCCCTGCTGCTGGTGGGTGGCGCGCTCGGGGACCGGCTGGGGCGGCGGCGCGTGTTCGTGATCGGCGTCCTCATCTTCGCGGCAGCATCGATCGCCTGCGCGCTCTCGCAAACCGTGCTGCACTTGATTGCCGCGCGCGCCGCGCAAGGCGTGGGCGGGGCGCTACTGGTGCCCGGCAGCCTCGCGCTGATCAGCGCCACGTTTCCTGAAGACGAGCGCGGCCGCGCCTTCGGCACCTGGGCCGCCTTCAGCGGCGTGACCTCCGCGATCGGGCCGCTGCTGGGCGGCTACCTGATCGATCGCCTGTCCTGGGCCTGGGCCTTTGCGGTCAATGTGCCGCTGGCCGCGCTCGTGCTCGCGATCGCCTGGCTGCGCGTGCCGGAGAGCCGGCACATCGGCACGAATGCGCCGCTCGATGTGATCGGGGCGTTGCTTGCCACGCTGGGCCTTGGCGGCGTGGTGTTCTTCTTCATCGAAGCGCCCTCGCGCGGCTGGGATGCACCGGCGGTCGTGGTCGCCCTCGCCGTTGGCGTCGCGGCCTTCATTGCCTTCTTCGTCGTCGAGCGTGTCCAGCCGGCGCCGATGCTGCCCTTGGGGATGCTGCGCCAGCGCAATTTCGCCGGTGCGAACCTGCTGACCCTGCTGCTGTACGCGGCGCTGGGCGGCGGGCTGTTCTTCCTGCCGCTCAACCTGATCCAGGTGCAGGGCCTGTCCGCCACCGCTGCCGGAGCGGCGCTGCTGCCGTTCATCCTGATCATGTTCCTGCTGTCACGCTGGGCCGGCGGCCTGGTGGACCGCCGCGGCGCGCGCGGGCCCCTGATCGTCGGTCCGCTGATCGCCGCGGCCGGCTTCGCGCTGCTGGCCCTGCCCGGCGCCGGCGCCAGCTACTGGACCGGCTTCCTGCCGGGCATCGCGGTGATGGGGCTGGGCATGGCCATCGCCGTCGCGCCGCTGACGACGACGGTGATGAACGCCGTGGAAGCCGACGCCGTGGGCACCGCCTCGGGCGTGAACAACGCGCTGTCGCGGGTGGCCGGCGTGCTGGCGATCGCCGTGTTCGGCGCGCTGATGGCCGCGGTATTCGAGCCCCGCCTGCGCACGGCCCTGGATGGCCTGCCCGATGACGTCGTGCGCGCGGTGTGGCAACAGCGCGACCGGCTTGCCGCGATCGAACTGCCCCCCGGATCGCCCGGTGCGAACGAAGCACGCGCCGCCGTGAAGGATGCCTTCGTCAGCGGCTACCGCTGGATCATGGCCGTGAGCGCGGTGCTGGCCCTGGCCAGTGCGGCGGTGGCCGCGGCCTGGGTCGAGAATGTCGGCAAGCGCCCCGACGCCTCGGCGCGCAGGTGAACCACGCCCGCTCAAGGTTTGCGCGGCGACGCGGACGGCGCCTCACCCCTGGGACCGCGCCGCAGCCAGCGCTCCAGCGCATCGAACACCCATTGCGTGAGCAAGGCCAGCACGGCCGCCGGCACGGCGCCGGCCAGCATGAAGGCGGTGTCGTTCACCGCGAGCCCCGCGACGATGCGCTCCCCCAGGCCGCCCGCTCCGATGAATGTCGCCACCGTCGCTACGCCCACGTTCAGCACCGCCGCGGTCTTGATGCCCGCGAAGATCGTCGGCGCCGCCAGGGGCAGCTCGATGCTGCGCAGCACCTGGGCGTCGCGCATGCCCAGCGCCAGCCCCGCCAGCCGCATGCCCTCGGGCAGCGAGGCCAGGCCCGCGTGCGTGTTGCGCACGATGGGCAACAAGGCATAGACCGACAGCGCCAGCAGCGCAGGCAGGAAGCCGATGGTGCCCACGATCGCGATCAGGAAGGCCAGCAATGCGAGCGAAGGCACGGTCTGCACGATGCCCACCGCGGCCATCAGAACACCTGCGAGGCGCGGCTGGCGATGCGCGAGCACGCCGGTGGGCACACCGATCGCCACCGCGATGGCCAGCGATGCGAACACCAGCGTGAGATGCTCACGCAGCAATCGCGGCAGGTCGGGCGCCAGCAGCCGCTGCATGAAGCTCTGTCGATGTGCCGGCGACGCCGCCGCGGATGGCGCCGACGCCGCGCGCGCGCCGCCTGCCTGCCTGCTGTGCGCCAGGAAGTCGCGGGCCACCGCCTCGAAGGAACGGCCGTCGATTTCCACCTCAGCATTCATGGCACGCATCGCTTCGTCACTGATCCGGTTCGTCAGCGCGGCCGCCAGCGGTCGCTCGTCGACCTGCGCGCGCATCAGCAGCACCGCGTCGTAGCGCGGGAAGAAGTTGCGGTCGTCGCGCAGCACGCGCAGGTGCAGGCGCTCGATCTGCGCGTCGGTGGTGTAGGCATCGACCACGTCGACCTGCTTGCGCGCCAGCGCCTGGTATGCCAGACCGTGGTCCAGGCCGCTGCCCGGCGCGAACGGCAAGGCATACGCTTTTTGCAGCGCCGGCCAGCCGTCCGCGCGCACCAGGAACTCGTGCGACAGACCCAGGCGCAGCGGCGCCTTGCTGCGCGCCAGGTCGGAGATGGACGCGATGCCCAGGCGAGCCGCGTCGTCCTCGCGCATCGCCAGCGCATAGCTGTTGTTGAAGCCCAGCGGCACCGCAGCTTTCAACCCGCGCGGCGCCAGCCATTCGTTGATCTGCGCCAGGCTGGGTGATGGCGCATCCTTCTTCAACAGTTCGCGCACGATGGTGCCGGTGTACTCGGGATAGAGGTCCACGTCGCCATGGGCCAGTGCCTGCTCCATCACCGCGGTGTTGCCCAGGCCGTGGCGATGCGAAGCCGCGACGCCGGCGTCGCTCAGCGCCTGGCGTGCCAATTCGCCGAGCACGTAGCTTTCGGTGAAGCGCTTGGATCCGACCACGACCGCGTCGGCGCCCCATGCAGGGATGCACACGCTCAATGCAGCGAGCGCATGCAAGCAATGGCGCCAGATTTGAATGCGCATGCTGGGAGCTCCAGTCAGCCCAGTATGTCGCTTTGATGGAAGCACCGGGGCGTGGCGTCTGCTGATCCGCGATGACTTTAGCTCAGCCGTTAAGACCTCTCACATCAGGACCCGCAAATGCCGTGCAAACGGTATAAACGGGCGACAAATGCAGAGGCTCACCAGAGTGCCATATCAATCAGCTTGGTTATCAACATTCGTGAAGACGCTGCACAACCGTCAGATCATCAAGCCGTTGCTGTCGCTGCCTTGAGGACTTGCCACACAAGACGATGACATCCACCCGGTCCGCGCGCCTCCTGCTCACGTGTGGCACCGGCCTGCTCGCAGTGTTTGCATGCCACCACGTGCAGGCAGCCCCCAGCTGGGACGGCGTGCAAGACCGCGACTTGAGCGGCTGGGAAGTGCACCTCAGTCCCTACACGTACCACCTCAGCCAGGACCCCAAGCACACCGACGTGTACCTGGCTGGCCTGGCCAAGGTGAACGAGCGCGGATGGCTCGCCGGCGGCGCCGTGTTCCAGAACTCCTTCGGCCAGCCGTGCGTCTACTTTTTCGGTGGCCGCAAGTACGTGGAACCCTGGGGCTGGGAACGGATCTACTGGAGTTGGACGGCCGGCATCCTCTACGGCTACAAGCCGCCCTACGAGAACAAGGTGCCGTTCAACTCCAACGGCTTCTCGCCGGCGATCATCCCGACGCTCGGCTACCAGTTCACTCCGACGGTGTCCGGCGAGATTGCCATGCTTGGCACGGCCGGAATCATGTTCAACATCGCTTTCCAGTTCAAGTGACGGCGTCTGGCCGCCGCTGATCGTCGTCTTCCTCCCATGATCGACTTCATTCGCCGCCGCGGGCTCTCGCTGGCGCTGGTCGTCCTCATCATGGCATTGGCCGCGCTTGCCCAGGGCTCCATTTCGTACACCTTCGCGTTCGGCGTGCTGCGCGGCCCCCTGGGCTTGAATCTGGCGCGGCTGACCGAGTTGGGCTACCTGGTGCGCTGGGGCATCCTGGCGCTCATGGCGGGCCTGTGGTTTTTCGCCAGGAAGCAGGCGTTGTTCTCGCTCATCATCATCGTCAACGCCTTCGCCACGCTCACCCTGCTCACGCATACCGGCTTTCTCGCGAGCGTGCTGGCTGGCTTGTCCGCAAAAACCGTGGGGGACATCCTGCTGGATGTGGTCCTCATGGGCATATCCAACATCCTGATCTTCTCGGTCTGGTATTGGGTGATCGACCCGCCGGGCGTCGAAGACGATCCGCGCGAAAACGAGCCCTGGGCCTTCCTGTTCCCGCAACGCGGAGCACCCCTGCCCCATTTCGAACAATGGCAGCCACGCTATGGCGACTACCTGTTCGTCGCCTTCACCACGAGCTTCGCATTCAGCCCCACCGATACGCTGCCACTGACGCGAGCCGCCAAGATGCTCATGCTGCTGCAAGCCACGATCTCGGTCATCACGCTGACCGGCGTCGCGGGTAGCGCGATCAACATCCTGGCAGGAGCTGCGTCCGCCAAGTAGCCACGGAAACCCGATTCGGCTTGTCCTTGTATCTGGCGCCCACTTGAGGAGAACCCATGTTCGACCACGTCAAATTCGGAGTCAGCGACTATGCGGCGAGCAAGGCGTTCTTTCTCAAGGCACTCGAACCGCTCGCCGTAGCGGTTGTCTCGGAGGGGCCGCCGACCTACGGTGTCGAGCTCAGCGCAAAGAGCAAGGCATCGCTGTGCCTGTACCAGTCCGAGGAGAAGCCAGCGCGCCTTCACTTGGCATTCATCGCGGAAACTCGCCAACAAGTCGACGATTTCTACCGCGCGGCCCTGGCGGCGGGTGGCAAGGACAATGGCGCCCCGGGACTGCGCCCGCACTACCACGCGAACTACTATGCGGCCTTCGTCATTGGCCCCGACGGACACAACATCGAAGTGGTTTGCCACGAACCCATTGCACAATCTCGTTAGACGGTACGAAGGGGGCGAATGGCATGAACCACACCCACTCCATCCAATGCCGCTGCGGCACGGTACGCGGCGCGCTCTCGGAGCCTGAAGACGCACTGCGCGAGATCTGCTACTGCCGCGACTGCCAGACTTACGCGTACGCCCTGGGCGAAGCGGAGAAAGTACTGGACCACAACGGAGGAACCGGCATCGTTGCCACGGTTCAGGAACGCGTAGCCATTACGCATGGCCGCGAACATCTGGCCTGCATGTCGTTGACAGAGCGAGGCCTCTACCGGTGGTACGCGGCTTGCTGCCGGACACCCCTTGCCAATACGACGCGCAGACCGCAAATGTCCTATGTCGGTCTGGTTCACTCGTGCCTTTCGCCGACCCCGAATGGTGTCGCTGAACGCTGGCCGGCTTACTTCACGGTGAACACCTCGCACGCCAAGGGCGCCGTCGAATCGCCTGGCGCCAAGGCGCTGTTTGGCTCACTCGCGATTGCACGCATGGTTCTCAGCGCGCGCTTCAGAGGTTCCTGGCGGCGCTCACCCTTCTTTGCGAGCGGCACCAGCCAGCCGGTTTGTTCCCCTCTTGTGCTGTCTCTCGAGCAACTGCAGAGCGCACGCAGCGCCGTATAGCATGGCGCTGTCGCCGACCCCGCAACGGCGGG
>Ga0207856_1000280_pt1 | contig 10862 bp, 9 predicted proteins | sample LuqExpMetageno21_FD_187779 | JGI IMG/M metagenome (GOLD analysis project Ga0207856, IMG submission 187779) | Tropical forest soil microbial communities from Luquillo Experimental Forest, Puerto Rico - Sample 21 (SPAdes) | ecosystem: Environmental > Terrestrial > Soil > Tropical forest ... | reverse complement strand
CACGCGCGCGGGCCGCCCGCCGAGCGTCGCCCGCTCGATCGCGAGCCCGGTCGCGTTCAGCCAGACCACGCGCGCCGGCCGCACGACCTGCGCGTCGATCGCGACGCGCCCCGCGGCCCGGTCGCGGTCCGGGACGATCGTCAGCTCGAGCGCGTACCTCTCCGGGCGGACGTCACCCGGGAGCCGCAGCGCCGGGGGCGTGGGATCCGGTGCCGGCGGGGGAGCGGGCGCGCCCGGCCCCGGCGGAGCCGGCGCGGCCACGGGGCGCGGAGAGGACGGGGACGAGCACGCGGCGAGGACCAACCAACCGGCGACGGCGACACGCATCGCCGCGGAGCATACCCCTCGACGTCCGGCCTCCCGCGGGGCCGCGGGCCGCGCCGGCGCTCATCGCGGGCCATGAGCTTCGCGTCCTGGCCCCGGCCTTGCGGCAGGCCGCGGGCGCGTGCTAGATCCGCAACTCCTCGTACCACGAGGAAAACTAGCACTCACGGCACTCGAGGCCTCCGGGCGTGGCTCGCAAGAGTTTCCGGAGGCCGAGGACGGTGTCGGTGGCCACCAACGCGAAGGAATGACAATGGAGACGATGGCAGAAGCGACGGGGCAAAACCCCATCAGCATGCGCGCGCTGCTCGAAGCGGGCGTGCACTTCGGACACAACACCGGGCGCTGGAACCCGAAGATGAAGCAGTACATCTTCGGTGCGCGCAACGGCATCCACATCATCGATCTGCAGCACACGGTGAAGCTGTTCCGCCAGGCGTTCCAGGCGATCGTCGACACCACCGGCCGCGGCGACACGATCCTGTTCGTCGGCACCAAGAAGCAGGCGCAGGACGTGATCGTCGAGGAGGCCGGCCGCTCGGGCCAGCACTACGTGACGCAGCGCTGGCTCGGCGGCACGCTCACCAACTTCCGCACCGTGAAGGGCTCGCTCGAGCGCCTGCGGTCGCTCGAGAAGATGGAGGAGGACGGCACGCTGTTCGCGCTCACCAAGCGCGAGCAGGTGATGATCCGCCGCGACCGCGACAAGCTGCTCAAGTCGCTCGGCGGCATCAAGGGCATGTCGAAGCTCCCCGGCATGCTGTTCGTGATCGATCCGCACAAGGAGCACATCGCGGTCGACGAGGCGCGCAAGCTCGAGATCCCGGTCGTCGCGATCACCGACACCAACTGCGATCCGGATCAGATCGATTACGTGATCCCGGGCAACGACGACGCGATCCGCGCGATCAAGCTGTTCGCGTCGAAGATCGCCGACGCCGCGATCATCGGAAACAAGGTCTACAAGGAGACCGCCCGCACCCGCGGCCAGGAGCGCGAGGAGACCGGCGAGCGCGTCATCCACGTGTCGTCGGGCGGCGATGGCCCGCGCGTCGAGATGTCGACGGGCGGCAGCATGTTCAACCCCGAGGCATCGGCCTCGCCCAATCAGGAATAGCCAGGAATAGCCAGGAATAGCCAGGAATAACGGCAGGAGCACGGACGATGTCTGAAGTCTCAGCTTCGATGATCAAGGACCTGCGCGAGCGCACCGGCGCCGGCATGTCGGACTGCAAGAAGGCGCTGACCGAGGTCGGCGGCGACATGGAGAAGGCGATCGACTACCTGCGCACCAAGGGCCTCGCCAAGGCGGCCAAGAAGGCCGGCCGCGAGGCCACCGAGGGCGCGGTCGTCTCGTACATCCACGGCGGTGGACGGATCGGCGTCCTCGTCGAGGTCAACTGCGAGACCGACTTCGTCGCGCGCAACGAGGACTTCCAGGCGTTCACGCGCGAGATCGCGCTGCAGATCGCCGCGATGAACCCGCAGTTCGTGCGCAAGGACGAGGTCTCGCCGGAGTTCGTGACGCGCGAGCGCGAGGTGCTGCTCGCGAAGGCGAAGGAGACCGGCAAGCCCGAGCCGGTGATCCAGAAGATGGTCGACGGCCAGATCTCGAAGTGGATGAAGGAGATCTGCCTCCTCGACCAGTCGTGGGTGAAGGACCCCGACAAGACGATCGAGCAGGTCCAGCAGGAGCTGGTCGCGAAGATCGGCGAGAACATCAAGATCCGCCGGTTCGTCCGCTTCGAGCTCGGCGAGGGCCTCGAGAAGAAGAAGGACGACTTCGCCAGCGAGGTCGCGAAGCAGGCCGGCCTCGCCTGAGGCACTGCTCCCAAGCTGGCCCGCTGGCGGCGGGGCGTCGCTTCACGTCGCGATCGGAGGACCCCAGGTGAGAGCTTCCGGCGCCGCTGCGAAGAGCGGTGCCAGGCGGGGCAGCTTCGGATGCTGGCGCCTCATCTCATACCAGACGGTGGGGTGCTGCCGCGTCCGTATCCCGTGCGCCAGCCGCTGCAGATCGGCTTTGTCGCCGCCGCCGGTCCGGACCCCGATATATCGGGTGAGATGCGCCAGGTAGTCCTCGTATGCGACGCGGCGCGCCTGGGGCAAGGCGTCTCGCTTGTTGAGCCCCAGGATCTCGATGGTGTAGGTGGCGCGCTCGTGCTCAAACGTACTGAGGGTCGTACGTGGGACGAACAAGAAGCTCCCCTGTAGATCGAGTGTGAGCAGTCGGGCGGCGTCCTCGACGCGCGGATCGATCAGCCCGGGCACACCGACCGGCGGCGGTGACGGCGCATCCTTGGTGCGCACGAGATCGACCTTCGAACCGGCACTCGCCGTGAATACCGCGAACGTGCTCCCCTTGGGGCTGTTGCAAGGGCCACAGGCGTAGACATAGTTCGACCACGAGAAGACTCGGTCGGGATAGAAGTGCTTGGGATAGATGTGCTCGACCTCGTCGGCGAGCGAGTCCTCGCAGTACACGCACCGCCGTGCACCCGAGCACATCGCGGTCAGGACCTCCTTGACCGCGTTGAACGTCGCGTTGTTCTTGTTGTTGCGAGACTTGAAGAGCCGCTTTCCGGCCGCCACGCGCTCGGCGAACGTGGGAAGGCGGTCGAGCTCGGCCTGGTAGTCGACGAGCTGTGCCGCCGCCTCCTCTGGGAGCGATAGATCCGGCAAGCGCTGCACGTCATTCCTCCGGCAGCGAGGCCGTGGGCAGGATCGCGCGCAGTTCATCACGCTCGCGCGCTTCCTCGTCGGTCAGCGGCTGCTCCAGCTCCTTCACGTTGAGCTCGGCGAGCCGCTGCATCTTGGCCAGGGAAGCCGGTGAGCGCGTGGCACCGTCCCCGAATGCGCCGGTCGAGTAGGCATCGAGGATGCTGCCGTAGAGCAGGCGATCCCGCTCGACACCCTCGATCATCCTCGAGGGTGCATCGCTCCCCGGGCGAGCGAGCTGATAGATCGTTCCGACCTCGGCAGCCTGGCAGATGAACGGGCTGTGGGTGGTGACGATGAACTGCAGCTCGGGGAAGTGCGTGCTCAACCATGGTCCGACACGGCGTTGCCAGGCCGGGTGGAGGTGCGCGTCGATCTCGTCGATCAGGACGATCCCTGGCACCTCGACATGGTTGGCGTCTTCGGAGAACACGCGGCGCGGGCCGTAGGTCGACGCGAGCTGCCGGATCAGCTCGAGCGTCATGCTGAGGATCGAGCGGAAGCCGTCGCTCAGTTGCTCGATCGCGACCTCGCACCGGTTGCCGTCGCGGAACACGACCCCCTTGGACGAGATCGACTCCAGGCGGGTATCGTGCGGCAGGAAGCCGGGCTGGTTGATGAACTGGACCAGTGGCTCCAGGAGCTTGCCCTCGGGGTCTCTCTCGAGCTTCTTGAACAGCAGGAGCTTGAGCCACTCCAGGCACTCGCTGAGCGCGACCGACTCGCCGAACACCGAAAGGTGTCGCGCTAGCTTGGGACGTGCGTAGTAGAGCTTCTCTTGATCCTTGTCTCCGCCGGTGAAGCGACGAAACGGTCCATACGACGCCGAGAACCAGCCGGCGCCGGTGCTCCAGAAAGTGCGCTCGGGATCTTTACTGTCACTCTCGAGATCGACCCCGGCGTGGGAACGTTCGAACTGAAGGTTAGCTCTCAGGAAGTATCTCGCGATCCGGCGGCCAGTGCCGGTGAACTTGTCGTAGCTCTCGTCGGAATCGGCCTGGATGTCGATGCTCCCGCTGGACGCGTCGGCCCGCAGCCACTCGTCCCAGTTCTGGCGCAGGGCGGCGGCTTCGTTGGGGCCAACCAGGGCGAGCGCGATGGCGCGCAGGAAGGTGCTCTTCCCGGCGCCGTTGTCGCCGAGGATGACGTTCCAGCCTGCGCGCGCCTCGGGCAACTCCCAGGTGAGGTCATCGATCGCCCGGATGTTGGAGAGCTTGACGCTCTTCAAGTACATGGCGGAATAGTACGCTGGCTCCTCGGTGTAGACGATCGCGCCGAGGTATCTCGCGTAAACGGGTACGCTGGCCGCCGACCTCGCCCTCGACGTGCTCGGCTTCGTGCCGGGGTGGCTGTTCCTCGAGGGCATCGAGACCGACTTCCTCAGCAGAGGGGTTCGAACGCGATGATCACCCGGCCATCGCCGCCATTCCCAGGAGCTGGAGCGTCTGCAACGGCTCCAAGGCGAGCTGCAGCGTCCCTGAGCGAGCAGGCGCCCCTCGCACCCCAAACCGCCCGCCGGCTGCGGTATGCATTCGGCTCGCCGAGGATCCCCATGTCGAACGCCAGCGCCAAGAAGACGACCGCGATCACGCCGACCCGCGCGGAGGACTACCCGGAGTGGTACCAGCAGGTCATCGCCGCCGCCGACCTCGCCGAGAACTCGGACGTGCGGGGCTGCATGGTGATCAAGCCGTGGGGCTACGCGCTGTGGGAGAACATCCAGCGCGCGCTCGACGACATGTTCAAGGCGACCGGGCACGTCAACGCGTACTTCCCGCTGTTCATCCCGCTCAGCTACTTCCAGAAGGAGGCCGAGCACGTCGAGGGCTTCGCGAAGGAGTGCGCGGTCGTCACCCACCACCGGCTCGCGCCGGGGAAGGACGGCAAGCTCGCCCCCGCCGGCCCGCTCGAGGAGCCGCTGATCGTGCGGCCGACCTCGGAGACGATCATCGGGGCGAGCTTCGCGAAGTGGGTGCAGAGCTATCGCGACCTGCCGCTCCTCATCAACCAGTGGGCGAACGTCGTGCGCTGGGAGATGCGGACGCGGCTGTTCCTCCGCACCGCGGAGTTCCTGTGGCAGGAGGGGCACACGGCGCACGCCACCCGCGAGGAGGCGATCGAGGAGACGATGCGCATGCTCGGGGTCTACGCCGAGTTCAACGAGCAGTGGATGGCGGTGCCGGTGATCCAGGGCGAGAAGACGGCCGGCGAGCGGTTCCCGGGCGCCGTGCAGACGTTCTGCGTCGAGGCGATGATGCAGGACCGCAAGGCGCTGCAGGCCGGCACCTCGCACTTCCTCGGCCAGAACTTCGCGAAGGCGTCGGGGATCAAGTTCCTCGACGAGAACAACACCCAGGTGCACGCGTGGACCACGTCGTGGGGCGTCTCGACGCGCATGATCGGCTCGATGATCATGACCCACGCCGACGACGACGGCATGGTCTGCCCGCCGAAGCTGGCGCCGGTGCACGTCGTGATCCTGCCGGTCACGCCAAAGCCGGAGGACCGCCAGCGCGTGCTCGACTACTGCCACGCCCTCAAGGCCGAGCTCGCGGCGCAGACCTACGCCGGCGGCCGCGTCCGCGTCCACCTCGACGATCGCGACATCCGCGGCGGCGAGAAGGCGTGGCAGTGGGTCAAGAAGGGCGTCCCGCTGCGCGTCGAGATCGGGCCGCGCGACCTCGAGAAGGACGCGGTCTTCGTCGCGCGCCGCGACCGCAGCGTCAAGGACAAGGCGGGCGTCGGCCGCGCCGAGTTCGTCGCGAACCTCGCGAGGACGCTCGACGAGATCCAGGCCGGCCTCCACGCGCGCGCGCTCGCCTTCCGCAAGGAGCACACGCGCGACATCGACAGCAAGGACGAGTTCTACGCGTACTTCGCCGAGCCGAAGAAGGAGAAGGACAACGCCCCGACGCCGATCCACGGCGGCTTCGCGATGACGCACTTCGGCGGCGATCCGGCGCTCGAGGCGAAGATCAAGGACGACCTCGGCGTCACCGTCCGCTGCATCCCGCTCGAGCCCGGCGAGCCCGGCACCTGTCCGTTCACCGGCCAGCCCAGCGCCAAGCGCGTCGTCTGGGCGAAGGCGTACTGACGCCGCCGCGTCACGCCTGCAGCCGCGCGAGCGCTTCGCGCAGCCGCGACGGGATCGGCACCGGCGCGCGCGTCGCCCGATCGACGAACACGTGCACGAAGTGGCCGTGCGCCGCGGCGCGCGGGTCGGTCTCGCCGAAGATCGCGATCCCGTACGTGACGGCGCGGTGGCCGAGCTTCTCGACACGCACGCCGGCGACCACCGGCTCCGGGTAGGCCAGCGGCGCGTGGTACTCGCACTTCGACTCGACGACGAGGCCGATCGCGTCGCCGCGCGCGATGTCGAGCCCGCCCTCGCGGATCAGGAACAGGTTGGCCGCCGAGTCGAAGTAGCTGTAGTACGCGACGTTGTTGATGTGGCCGTAGACGTCGTTGTCACTCCACCGCGTCGTGATCGGCGTGTGGAACGGATAGGCGTCGATCGTGGGGCGCTCGCTCCGCATGGTCACCGTCACCAGTAGCGCAGCGCGCGCTCGAACAGCCCGGCCAGCGCCTCCCGCGGCAGCTCGCACGGCGCGTTGGCGAGCAGGCGCTGCTGCGGCAGCGTCCCCTCGACGAGATCGCCCACGTCCTCCACGCCGTAGCCGACCCCGGTGAGCCCGTTCGGGATCGTGATCGCCTGCATCAGCCGGATCACCTCGCGCGCGAGCAGCTCCCCGGCATCCGCATCGTCCGCTCCCCGGACGTCGGCGCCGAGCAGCGCCGCCGCCTCGAGGTGGCGCCGCGGCGACGTCTCCCCGGTGCGCCGGAACACCGCGGGCGCGCCGACCGCCACCGCCATCCCGTGCGGCACGAGCGGCGCGTCGGGGTAGCCGGCCGGCCGGAAGTCCCTCACGCGGCCCGCCACGGCGTACGCCATCGCGTGGGGCGCGTGCACGCCGGCGTTGCCGAACGCGATCCCCGCCAGCGTCGACGCCCACATCACCTGCGAGCGCGCCTCGTCGTCGCTCGCGTCGCGCACCGCGCGCACGAGGTACGTGCCGAGCAGGCGCAGCGCCTCCTTGCACCCGAGGTCGCTCCACGGGTTCGCACCCTGGCTCATCGGCCGCGCGGTCGGCGGCACCGGCGCCGCCCGCGTCCCGAACGGCCGCGCGGTGTACGACTCGAGCGCGTGGCACAGCACGTCCATGCCGCTCGCCGCCACCACCTCGGGCGGCAGCGTGGCGGTGCACCGCGGATCGACGATCGCCTCCGTCGGCCGCAGCCGCGGCGACGCGATGCCGGTCTTCGCGTGCAGCGCCACCCAGTCGAAGATCGCGATCCCGGTGACCTCGCTGCCGGTCCCCGACGTCGTCGGGCACGCCACGTGCGGCGCGAGCGGGCCGGGCACCGGGCGGGCGTCCCCGGTGGGCGCGTTGACGTACGCGCGCAGCGGCGCCGGGTGCGTGGCGTAGAGGTTCGCCGCCTTCGCGGTGTCGATCACCGAGCCGCCGCCGAGCGAGATGTAGCCGTCGACCCGCGCGTCGGCGGCGAACCGCACCGCGTCCTCGAACGAGGCGTCGGTCGGCTCGATCGCGACGCGGTCGTAGATCGCGAGCGCGACCCCCGCGGCCGCGAGCGACCCGCGCACCTCCTCGAACCACGGCAGCGCGCGCAGCCGCTCGTCGGTGAACAGCGCCGCGCGCCGGATGCCGAGCGCCCGCGCGCGGTCGCCGACCTCGCCGAGCGCGCCGCGGCCGAACGTCACCCGCGACGCATCGACGGTGAACGCGGTCTCACAGCCGGCGGCGATCGCCGCGAGCGCGCCGCACGCCATCAGGACGCGCTCCGCGCGCGGGGGAGCCGAGGCGGCCGTGGGCAGGAGGACGGCATCCCCGGGATGATGACGCTCCCGCACCCTCGAATGCCAGCGAGCGGCGCGGTCGGTTCCCTTCGGGGGCGCGGAAGGCTAAGGTCGGGCGGCCATGCCACGCCCCGCCTACAAGCGCGCCCTGCTGAAGATCTCCGGCGAGGCGCTGATGGGGGACCGGGGCTACGGCATCGACCCCGAGGTCCTCGTCCGGGTCGCCTCCGAGATCGCCGACACGTCCGCGCTCGGCGTCGAGCTCGCGGTCGTGGTCGGCGGCGGCAACATCTTCCGCGGCGTCTCCGAGTCGGCGCGCGGCATGGACCGCACCACCGGCGACTACGTCGGCATGCTCGCCACGGTGATGAACGCGGTCTCGCTCCAGGAGGCGATCGAGCGCCGCGGTGTGACCACGCGCGTGCAGTCGGCGCTGCCGATGTCGCAGCTCGCCGAGCCGTACATCCGCCGCCGCGCGATCCGCCACCTCGAGAAGGGGCGCGTCGTGATCTTCGGCGCCGGCACCGGCAACCCGTTCTTCACGACCGACACCGCCGCCGCGCTGCGCGCCGTCGAGATCGGTGCCGAGATCTTGCTGATGGCAAAGAACAACGTCGACGGCGTCTACGACAAGGATCCGCGCAAGCACTCCGACGCGAGGCGCTACTCGACGCTGACGTTCACCGACGCGCTCCGCCAGGACCTGCGGGTGATGGACGCGACAGCGTTCGCGCTGTGCCGCGAGAACGAGATGGGGATCATCGTGTTCGACATGAACGTGCGCGGCAACATCCAGCGCGTCGTGTGCGGCGAGCCGGTCGGGACGGTCGTGGTGAAGGACTCCGAGCAGACGCGCTTCGCGAGCTGAAGAAAGAGGCGATCATGATCAACGACATCACCAGCGACTCCGAAGATGGCATGAAGAAGGCGGTCGAGTCCTTCAAGCGAGATCTGCAGAAGATCCGGACCGGTCGCGCGAACACGGCGATGCTCGACGGGATCAAGGTCGACTACTACGGCACGCCGACGCCGGTGAACCAGGTCGCGACCGTGCAGGTCGTCGACGCGCGCCTCATCACGGTGAAGCCGTGGGAGAAGAACATGATCCAGGTGATCGACAAGGCGATCCGCGCCAGCGATCTGGGCATCAACCCGGTGGCCGACGCCGAGCTCGTGCGCCTGCCGATCCCGCCGCTCACGCAGGAGCGGCGCAAGGACCTCGCGAAGGTCGTCGGCAAGCAGACCGAGGAGGCGCGCGTGGCGGTGCGGGCGGCGCGGCGCGACGCGATGGACATGATCAAGGACGCGGAGAAGGACAAGCAGATCTCCGAGGACGAGCGCAAGCAGGGCGAGAAGAAGATCCAGGACCTGACGGACAAGTACATCGCGATGGTCGACGACATCGCGAAGGCCAAAGAGAAAGAGATCATGGAGCTGTAGGCGCTTTCCCGCTATCATTTCACCGATGTCCGGAATTCCGGCGGGGGCCGGGTCGCTGCTCGGGAAGCGCCTCGGTAAGTACGAGATCCTGGCGCTGCTCGCCCTCGGCGGGACGGCGGAGATCTACCTGGCGCGGATCGGCGGCGCGGCGGGGTTCGAGAAGTACGTCGTGGTCAAGTGCCTGCACGACCACCTCGCCGACGACGCCGAGTTCGTGAAGATGTTCCTCGACGAGGCGCGGCTCGCGGCGCACCTCGATCACTCGAACATCGTGCAGACGATGGAGCTCGGCGAGCACGAGCATCGCTACTACATGGTGATGGAGTTCCTCGCCGGCCTGTCGCTGGCGATGATCGTGCGGCGCGCGGCCGAGCGGCTGCCCGGCGGGCGGATCCCGGTGCCGCTCGTGCTGAACATGGTCGCGCAGAGCTGCGCGGGGATGCACTACGCGCACGAGCGCGTGATGAACGGCAAGCCGCTCAACATCGTGCACCGGGACATCTCGCCGCAGAACCTCGTCGTCAGCTTCGAGGGCGTGGTGAAGCTCGTCGACTTCGGCATCGCGAAGGCGGAGCTGCGCGAGACGCGCACGCAGTCTGGCACGATCAAGGGCAAGTTCGCGTACATGTCGCCCGAGCAGTGCGTGGCGAACAACGTCGATCGGCGCACCGACGTGTTCGCGCTCGGCGTGATCGCGCACGAGCTGCTCACCGGCCGCCGGCTGTTCAAGAAGGCGTCGGCGTACGAGACGTACCAGGCGGTGATCGAGTGCGCCGTCGAGCCCCCGTCGCAGCTCGCGCCCGACATCGATCCGGAGCTCGATCCGATCGTGATGCGCGCCGTCGCGAAGGATCGGGAGCAGCGCTATCCGACGGCGGAGGCGTTCGGCGATGCGATCCTCGGCTTCCTCCATCACCGCGGCCGCAGCTCGGGCCCGGGCGACGTGTCGCGGTGGTTCGACACGAGCTTCGCGCAGGAGATCGAGGAGCACGGCGCGCGGATGCGCGAGCTGATCTCCGGCCGCGCGCCCGAGGCCGGCCCCAACTGGGGCGGCGACGACGAGGAGAAGAAGCCCGAGGTGGCGGAGGGCCAGGACAAGTCGATGATCCTGGGCGCCCAGGACCTCGAGGAGGTCGATCCGCCGGCGAGCAGCTCGCTGTCCGCGGTGATCGGCGAGCTCGGCGGCGCCGGGGACGACATGCCGGCGGAGCGCACGCGCATCGAGGCCAACCCGCTCGCGCGGATCAGCGAGCTCGACGTGGACAGCTCGCAGTCGAACCCGGACATGGAGACGGTGGCGTTGCCGTCGTCGGGCGGGCTGCCGCCGGGCGTCTTGCCGACGCCGCTGCCGGGCGTCTTGCCGACGCCGCTGCCCGCCGCGCCGGCGCGTCCGCCGCAGCCCGCGGCGCCGCGTCCGCAGGCGAAGTTCCCCAACGCGGCGAACCTGCCGACGATGATCGCCCAGCCGGACCCCGAGTCGGGACAGGCCGTGGCGCCCGAGCTGGCG
>Ga0207856_1000279_pt1 | contig 10879 bp, 10 predicted proteins | sample LuqExpMetageno21_FD_187779 | JGI IMG/M metagenome (GOLD analysis project Ga0207856, IMG submission 187779) | Tropical forest soil microbial communities from Luquillo Experimental Forest, Puerto Rico - Sample 21 (SPAdes) | ecosystem: Environmental > Terrestrial > Soil > Tropical forest ... | reverse complement strand
GAAGAGGAAGGGAAAGTCATAGACCTCGAAGTCCTTGACCACGCTGGCGAAGATGCCCGAGTTCATCGCCGCCATCTCCAGCGTGCCCCCTTGCAAGGCTGACAGATTGGCTTGGTCGCTGCCCAGCGCGCCGCCCGGGAACACGCTCACCTTGAGCTTGCCGCCGGACTTCTGTTCAACGATCTCGGCGAACTTCTCCATGCCCATCACGATCGGATGGCCCTTGGCGTTCTGGTTGGCGAACTTGATGGTCCTGGTCTGGGCCTGCGCGAAGCCACCGGCCAGCAGCAGCACGGCCAGGGCGGCAGCGGATTTCAGGAACGTTCTTTTCATGCGTTTGTCTCCATGTTGTTCGAGTCCGAACGATTATTCCCCTACAAACCCGCCAGCGGCATCGGACCGCACGAAACAACGTGCAGCGCGGCCTCCCAGGTGAATCACCTACCCATAGAACCAGCGTGCCGGAATCGTGACGATCTCGGGGATGAACACCATGAGGAACATGACCAGGAACTGCGCCACCATGAACGGCCATACGCCCTTGGTCACCGCGTCCATGCTGACCTTGCCGACGCCGGCCACCGTGCTGAGCACAGTGCCCACCGGCGGGGTGATCAGGCCGATCGCGTTGTTGATCATGAACAGCACGCCGAAGTAGACCGGATCGATACCGGCGGCCTTCACCAGCGGCATGAACACCGGCGTGAGGATCAGGATGGTGGGCGTCATGTCCATTGCCGTGCCCACGATCATCGTGACCACCATGATCGCGAACATCAGCAAGGTGGGACGGTCCAGCATGGGCTGCAGCAGCGAGACCAGTTCAGCGGGCAGGTTGGCCACGGTGATCATCCAGGCCGAGACCATGGCCGCGGCCACCAGGAACATGATGACCGCCGTCGTCTGCGCCGCCGCCAGGAACAGGCCGTAGAGCTGCGACAGCTTCAGTTCCCGATAGACAAAGGTCGCAATGAACAGCGCATACACCGCGGCGACCACGGCTGCTTCGGTGGGCGTGAACACGCCGAACTTGAGGCCGACCACCACGATCACCGGCAGCACCAGCGCGAAGGTGGCGTCGCGAAGGGCAACCACCACCTCGGCGCGGCTGGCCCGCGGCGCGGCCTGGATCTTTTCCTTGCGCACCAGCCACCACCAGGTCACCCAAAGCGCCGCACCCAGCACCAGCCCCGGCACGATGCCGGCCATGAACAGCCTGGAGATCGACACGTTGGCCGCCACGCCGAACACCACGAAGCCGATCGACGGCGGGATGATGGGCGCGATGATGCTGGCCGCCGACAGCAGCCCGGCCGAGCGTGCGGTGTCATAGCCGGCGCGGTTCATCATCGGCAGCAGCAGTGCGGCCAGCGCCGCCGCATCGGCGACCGCCGAACCCGACAGCGCGGCCATGATCACCGCGGCCATGATGCCCACGTAGCCCAGGCCGCCGCGCACGTGCCCGACCAGCGTCATGGCGAACTTGACGATGCGTCGCGACAAGCCGCCGGCGTTCATGATTTCGCCGGCCAGCATGAAGAAGGGCACGGCCAGCAGCGGGAAGCTGTTGGCGCCTTCGAGCGTGTTCTGCGCCAGGATCTGCGCGTCGAACATGTTCATGTGCCACATCAGCGCGGCGCCGCAGATCAGCAGCGAGAACGCGATCGGCACGCCCAGCGCCATGGCGCCCAGCAGTGCGCCCAGGAAGATGGTGATGGTCATGCGTTGCCTCGCTGCGGCAGGTCTTCGGACTCGGACACGCCGACCAGATCCGCATCGGCGACCTGGCCGGCCAACAGTTTGAACAGCTCGTGCGCGATGATCAGCCCGGCCAGGACCGCGAACACGACGCCGCTCACATAGAACCAGGCCATGGAGGCCTCCATCACCGCGCTGGTCGTGCCGTAGTTGATGACGGTCTGCTGCCAGGCGCCCTGCGCCATCAGCCAGCACATGTAGAGCATCAGCAGGTGGGCGAGCGCGAAGCAGGCCTTCTTGCCGGCGCGCGGCAGGCGCGAGACCAGCGAGTCGGTGCCCAGGTGCGCATGGTTGCGCAACGCCACGATGGACCCCAGGAAGGTCATCCAGACGAACAGCCAGCGCGACAACTCCTCCGACACCGTGATGCCGGAGTTGAAGCCATAGCGCAGCACCACGTTGCCGAACACCATGAGCACCATCAGCGCCAGGCAGGCGACCATCAGGTGGGCAAACAGGCGACAGACCCTGTCAATGATTTTCTGGATCATGGGCGAGCATTCTCCGTGCGACGGCGCCTTTCACGCATGGGGTCAGCCCGCAGATTCGCGCACGATTTCCGCCAGCGCACGCAGGCCGGCGGTGTACGAGCGCCAGCCCAGGCCCTGGATCGTGGCCTTGACCGCCGGCGAGATGATCGAGTGTGCCCGCCAGGTCTCGCGCGCCGCGATGTTCGACATGTGCACCTCCAGCACCGGGAACGGCATGGCCTTGATCGCGTCGTGCAGCGGCACGCCGTGCTGCGTGAGCCCGGCGGGGTTCAGCAGTGCGCCGGCCGCGGTGTCGATGTTCTCGTGGAACTTGTCCACCAGCGCGCCCTCGTGGTTGGACTGGAAGACTTCCAGTTCCACCTGCAGTTCCACGGCCAGCGCCTGCAGCTTCTCGTTGATCTCGGCCAGGGTGGTGTGGCCGTAGATATGCGGCTCGCGCCGGCCGAACAGATTCAAGTTGGGGCCGTGCAGCACCAGGATCTTCAGGGCTTTGCTCATTTGCGCACCTTCGCGAGTTCGGCGTTATAGAGCTTGACGATGGCCGGGTCGTAGCTGGCGGCGAACTTCTCCGTCACTGGCCGGGCAATCTCGCGCATGCGCGCCTGCTGCTCCGGGCTCACTTCATTGAACTGCATGCCGTGCTTCTGCAACTCGCCCACGGCCGACTGCGCCGCCGCGCGGCTGACCTGGCGCTGGTAGCCGCGCGCCTCGTTGGCCGCGTCCTGCATGATCTTCTGCTCGGCGGGCGACAGCCGGTCCCAGAACTTCTTGCTCACCAGGACGATGTTGGCCGCATACACGTGGTTGGTGGCGCTCACGAACTTGTTCACTTCGAAGAACTTGTTCGACAGGATCACCGCGAAGGGGTTTTCCTGGCCGTCCACGGCCCGGGACTCCAGCGCGCCGTACAGCTCGGCGAAGGGCATGGGCACGGGGTTGGCCTTGAAGGCCTTGAAGGTTTCCAGGAACACCGGATTCGGGATCACGCGGATCTTCAGGCCTTCCAGGTCTTCCGGCCTGGCGACGGGGCGCTTGCTGTTGGTGACGTTGCGAAAGCCCAGGTCCCAGTAGCCGAGCGCGACCAGGCCCTTCTCCGGCAGCCTGGCCAGCAGCGCCTGGCCGAAGGGGCCGTCCAGCAGCGCATCGGCCTGCGCGAAGGTGGAAACGGCGAAGGGGAAGTCGATCAGGCCGAATTCCTTGACGATACCGGCCAGCGAGGTCGTCGCCGGGGCTGACATCTCCTGAACGCCGCCTTGCAGCGCCGACTGTTGCTGCAGCTCGTTGCCCAACTGGTTGGATGGGAATTCCTGCACCTTCAGCTTGCCGCCGCTCTTGGCCGCCACCAGTTCGGCAAAGCGCTTCACGCCCATGCTCACCGGGTGATCGGGGTTGTTCAAGTGACCGAACTTGATCGTGCGTTCCTGGATATCCTGCGCGCCGGCAGCCAGTGCGGCGAAGCAGAGGACCGCACCGAGGACGGTGCGCAGTGAGTGGGCTTTCACGCGTTGTCTCCTTTTTGTGGGAAGTGCGGCATGATAGGAATCAACCCAGAACCCGATTCCGAGCTGGAATCTGATTTCACATGACGAACACACAGACCGCGTCGGGCGGCGGCCCCGTCGAGCGCGCACTGCGCATCCTCGAGACCCTGGCCCAGGCGCCGGAGGGACTGGCCCTGGCGGCGCTGGCCGACGAACTGGGCCTGCCGCGCAGCGCCTGCCACCGTCTGCTGGCCGACCTGGCACGCAGCGGCTATGTACGCCAAGTGCGCGAGCACGGCGACTATGCACTCACCACCAAGCTGCCGGCCCTGGGCCTGAGTTACCTGGGTGGCGCCGGCATCATCGATATTGCGCAGCCGATCATCGACCGGCTGGCCGACATCTCGGGCGAACTGGTGCGCATGGCGCTGGTGGACGGCGACCGTCTCACCTTCGTGGGCAAGGCCCAGGGCGCGCGCTCCGGCCTGCGCTACGACCCCGACATGGGCATCGACGTGCGCCTGTCCTGCAGCGCGGGCGGCCACGCCTGGCTGATGACGCTGTCGGAGGAGCGTGCCACCGAGCTGGTGGCGCGCCAGGGCTTCGGCAGCCCCAAGGAATTCGGCCCCAAGGCACCCACCACCTTCAAGGCGCTGATGAAAGTGCTCGACGAGGACCGCCGCCGCGGCTTCTCGATGATGGCCGAGATGTACGCGCCCGGCATGAGCGCGATGGCCGCGCCGGTGCAGCGCCGCGGCCAGCAGACCGTGGGCGTGATCACCATCGCGGGGCCGCTGTTGCGGCTCACCCCCGCGCGCATGATGGAACTGGGCGAGCCGCTCGTCGCGGCTGCGAAAGAATTGGCTATGGCCAGCGCCACCTCGCCCTTCTTCGCGAACCGGCGCCACCTGTAGCGCGTTCGGCAGCCAACCTGCGCGCTGATTGACGAATACCGGCCCATTACAAAACTCCGCCGGCCTGACATCCCGCGATTACCGCCGCCGCCCACAGTGGATGCACCCCACGGGGCCGGCGGATACCGAGCGAAGGCCGCCACGCCGCCGGTCCATTTGCCCTTCGCTCCCGGAGATCGTCATGAACCGCCACACCTCTTCCGTCGTCGCCTTCAGCTCCTGCGCGGCCGCCGCCATGCTGGCGGCCACGGTCATGGCCGGCAGCGCCCGCGCCGACGACATCACCATCGACAACACGCCGTTCGTCAGCACCAAGACCAGGACCGAAGTCCAGGCCGAACTCTTCAGCCAGCGCGACCAGGTCGCCAGCAGCGGCTATGAATGGAAGTTGCAGCACAACCAGCCGCAGCCCAGCGTCAGCGGCTACACCCGTGAGCAGGCGCGTGCCGAATACATCGCGTCGCGCGAGCAGGTCCACGCGATGATGTCCGAAGACAGCGGCTCGGCCACGCTCGCCCAGATCCGTTCGAAGGCGCCCACCAGCACGGCCGTGGCGGCGTCCTCGCGCTGAGCTCGGCCGGACGTATCCGGCCTCGCCGTCCGCCCACCTCGAGGCGGACGGCGATCGGTCAGGTTTCCGCGCCATGAAACTGGCGCGTATCGGGCGTGTATCCGGCAGGCAATTCCTGCCCCAGCCGCTGACGCGGCGGCCTAGACTGCAGCCATGAGCAGGTCAGCGCGACGGCGCCCATCTTCCCCCGAGGGCATGCCCAAGCAGCAGGCGCTCCAGAACCTGCGGCAGAAGGAGGAGCAGTACCGCGCGATCTTCGAAGGCTCGCTCGACGGCCTGTTCCTCTGGGACGAACACCTGCGCATCGTCGACGTGAACCCGGCTGGGCTCGCGCTCTATGGCTATCGCCGCGAGGACCTCATCGGCCAGACCTACCCGCGCACCATGCCGCGGGACTATGTGCGCGAGCGCCTAGAGATGGTGCGCCACGCGCTGGCCGGCGGCAGCACGCACGTGGAGACCACCGTGCTGCGCCCCGACGGCAGCACCTTCGACGCCGACCTGCGGGTGATGCCGTTCGTGCAGCGCGGCCGGCCGCACGCACTGGCCGTGATCCGCGACATCAGCGAGCGGCGCAGCCGCGAGCGGGCGGTGCTGCGCAGCGAAGCCCGCTTGCGCGCCACCGTCGATGCCGCCTTCGACTGCGTGATCAGCGTCGACGGCGACGGCCGCATCGTCGAATTCAACGCCGCCGCCGAGCGGGTGTTCGGGCACCAGCGCCAGGACATCATGGGGCAGTCCTTTGTCGCGAGCCTGATGCCGCCTCGCCTGCTCGGCGCCTACGAGCGCGAGATGCGCAGCTTCCGCGAACAGGGCAGCGGGCCGGTGATGGGGCGGCTGATCGAAAGCCGGATGCTGCGCGCCGACGGCAGCGAGATCCCGGTGGAGATCGCCGTCAGCGTGGCAGCCGTACCCGAGGGCATGATCTTCGTCGGCCACGTGCGCGACATCAGCGAACGCCAGCGCGCCGACCAGCAACTGCGCGACAGCGAGGAACAGTACCGCTCGATCTTCAACGCCTCGATCGACGCGATGGTGCTGCGCGACGCGGACTTCCGCATCGTCGATGTCAACGCCACCTACGAGGCGATGAGCGGGCTTACCCGGGCCGAGGTGCTGGGGCTCGACCGCATCATGGCCAACCCGCCGGCGGCGGGGGAAACCATACGGGCGCTGCACGGCAAGGCGCTGGCCGGCGAGACCGTGCGACTGGTCACCGAGCTGCTGCGGCGCGACGGCGAACGCTTCGACCTCGAGTTGCGTGGCGTGCCCATCCTGCACCGCGGCCAGCCGCATGTGCTGTACATCGGTCGCGACATCACGCAGGGCACGCGCGCCGAACGCGCACTGCGCGACAGCGAAGAACAGTACCGCGCGATCTTCAACGCCTCGGCCGACGCACTGGTGCTGCGCGATGCCGACTACCGCGCGGTGGAAGTGAATCCCGCCTACTTCACCCTGACGGGCTACACGCGCGAGGAAGTCCTGGGCGCCACGCGCGTGCTGACGCAGATGGACCCGCAGATGCGCGAGCACCATCGGGCGGAGCACGCGCTGGCCCTGCTCGGCAAGGAGCTGCGCTTCGAGGTCACGGCCACGCGCAAGGACGGTGTCGCGCTGCAGGTCGAGGTGCGCGGCACGCCCATGATGTACCGCGGCCAGCCGCACGTGCTGTACGCCGTGCGCGACATCAGCGCCCGCATCGCCGCCGAACAGCGGCGCGCCGACCTCGAGCGGCAGCTGCGCCAGGCGCAGAAGATGGAAGCCATCGGGCAGCTCACCGGTGGGCTGGCGCACGACTTCAACAACATCCTGACCAGCGTGCTGGGCTATGTGGCCATGGCACAGGAGCATCCCGCCGCCAACGAGGACGCGACCCTGGGGCGGCAGCTCGGACAGGCGCGGCTGGCGGCCGAGCGCGCCCGCGAGCACGTCGCGCAACTGCTGGCGTTCTCGCGACCGCGGCGTGGCGAGCGGCGCCTGCTGGATGCCGCCCACATCGCGCGCCAGGCGTTGCAGCTGCTGCGCCCCAACCTGCCCTCTTCCATCGCCGTCGAATGCGAAGCCGGGCCCGATGCCACGGCCACGGTGCCACCGATCGTGGCCGACCCGGTGCAGATCGAGCAGGTGCTGTTCAACCTGTGCATCAATGCGCGCGACGCCATCGGCGAGCACGGCACGATCCGCGTGCGCATCGGCCATTCGGCATCGCTCGGCCATTGCGCCTCCTGCAGCGCTCGCCTCAACGGCAACCGCTGGGTCTGGTTCGAGGTCAGCGACGACGGCCGGGGCATGATGCCCGAGGTCTGCGAGCGCATGTTCGAGCCCTTCTTCACCACCAAGGAAGTGGGCCGCGGCACCGGCATGGGCCTGGCGATGGTGCACGGCATCGTGCACGACCACGGCGGGCATCTGCAGGTCGGCACCGAGCCGGGCAAGGGTTCGACCTTCCGCGTACTCTTGCCCGCCGCAGCCGAGGAAACCCCGGTGTGCCACGAGGCGGCTCCGCCGCCGCAGGCGATCCCGGTCCTGCCCCGCCTGCGCGGCTGCGTGTTGCTGGTGGAAGACGAGCCCATCGTCAGCGGCTACATGAACGAGCTGATGAGCGCCTGGGGACTGGATGTGGTCCTGGTGGGCGATCCGCGCGCGGCGGCCCGCCGCCTGGCCGGCGACGAACACTTCGACCTGCTGCTGACGGACCAGACCATGCCTGGCATGACCGGCCTGGCGCTGGCGCGGCACGCGAAGCTGCACCGCCCGAAGCTGCCGGTGCTGCTCTATACCGGCAACGCGGCCGACATCGCGCAGGAAGAACTGGCCGCCAGCGGAGTGACGCGCCTGCTGCGCAAACCGATCACCGCGGCCATGCTGCGCCCATTGCTGGGCGAGCTGCTGGGGCAGCCCGCCCAGGACTTGCTCACCATGGGTTGATCAGAAGGTGCGGGGCGCAGCGGGCACGTTGATCGGGCTGGGGACGAAGCCACCGTGAGGGGCGGGCGCACTAACCGAGGCGTCGCCGTGTGCGGTCCGCCAGCCCGTGGCTTTCGGCCCAGTACGAGTCGAATTCCGACGGGCTGATGCCGAGATCGCGCAGGGTGGCGGCATCGAGGCGCTGGAACTCGCGCCGGGCCACCGTATAGCGCCACGCGCGCGCAAGTTCGTTGACGATTTCCGCGAAGGTTTTCATGGCGGTCAGGCCGCAAGCGGCAAGGTCGTATCAGGTTGGTCCGGCAAGGCATAGGTCAGCGGCGCGAGCGCGTTCTTGATGCGCATGCCCTGCTCCTCGTCGATCAGTCCGAACAGGATCTTCTGGAAGCGCGGCTCCATCACACCGGAGACGATGTACTGCCAACGGTAGGCCTTGAGGAACTTGGCCTCGACCTGCTCGCGTTGCTCATCGCTGAACGACGCGCCGCAGATCTGGTTGAAGTAGTGCGCATCGGCCTTGGCCTGGCCTTGCAGGATGCCGTCCACGGCGCCGACCAGGCCGATCAGCTGGTCGACGGCGGTGGAGCGCTGCTGGTCGCTCAGCTTGGCGTCTTCGCGCACCAGCTCCATCTCGTCCAGGATGGCGTGCTGCGCTTCCTCCTTGGCATGGAACAGGAACACGTCCTTCCACAGCGGCGACAGGTCTTCCTGCGGGTCGATGCTGGCGCGGTAGTGGGCCAGCACGAACAGCTCGATGTCCAGCGTCAGTGCCATCACGGCCCAGGTGCTGTTGCCCAGCACCGCCTTGGCCACGTCGTTGGGCGATGCCGTCTGCACGTAGCCGGGCGGCATGTCCTTCTGCATCTGCACCTCCAGCCGGCGGAACAGCTCCTGGTGCTTGATCTCCTCGTCGCTCATGCGCACGATCGCTTCCAGCGCGACCTGGTCGCCGAACCAGTGTTCGCGGCTGATGTCCAGGACCTTGGCGCTGATGAAGCGCTCGACCAGGCCGAACACGTAGGCATAGGTGCGGCCCTGCACCTGGCTCATCTGGCGACGCTGCGCCGGGCTGAGAAATGCCAGTTCGTTGACCAGCGACAGCCCGTCGGGCATGAAGCGCTTGGCGTAGTCGAAGCGGCGGCCACGGACGACGTCGCGTTCGATCTCCCAGCGCACGCGCTTGGAGACCTCGATGACGCGGGCATAGCGGTCGGTGGTGACGGTCGTGCTGTCCATGGCGGCTCCTTGGAAATGGAAAGAGGAAGTGGGAGCAGCAGTGTGGAAAGCGCGGGTATCGCGAGCGCGTCTGGCAAGGCCCGGTGTGTAGCGGCTTTGTATTGGGCGTCGCCTGGCCGAGCTTGCACGCGCGCCTTTGTAACGCCCTTGTATTCGCGCTCGCCATCGCCCATGCGCGGCGGCAGAATTTCCGGCATGAACGCCAGCGCACGCGTGCTCGTGGTCGACGACGACCCGTCCGTACGGGCGCTGCTGCGCGAGTACCTGCAGGGCCATGGCTACGAGGTGGCCGAGGCCGGCAGCGGACCGCAGATGCGCGAATGCATCGAACGCGAGCTGCCGGACGCGGTGCTGCTCGACGTGCGCCTGCCCGGCGAAGACGGGCTCGTGCTGGCGCGCTACCTGCGCGAACACTACGACCTGGGCATCATCATGGTGACGGCTTCCGGCGACGTGGTGGACCGCGTGGTCGGCCTCGAGCTCGGTGCCGATGACTACATCGCCAAACCGTTCGACCTGCGCGAGTTGCTGGCCCGACTCAAGAGCGTGCTGCGCCGGCTGCAGGCGTCGGACTCGCAGAAAGGCGCGGCGGACACCGAGCCACCACCGATCGCGACGGCATCGCGGCGCAAGCGTTTCGGACGTTGCGAGGTCGACCTGGACTCGCATCGCATGTTCGAGCTGGGCGGCACGGAAGTCAGCATCACCGCGATGGAGTTCGACCTGCTCAACACCTTCCTGGCCAATCCGAATCGCGTGCTGACGCGCGACCAGCTGCTGATGCAGACGCGCCATCGCGAATGGGAGCCCTTCGATCGCTCGATCGACATCCGCATCGGCCGCCTGCGCCGCAAGGTCGAGCCCGATCCGAATGGCGAGCCGCAGTGCATCCGGACGGTCCGCAACGCCGGGTACATGTTCGTCCCGAACTGAGCCTGAGTCTGTTGCATGAATTCAAGTGATGCGACCCATGACCAGAAGTGGTGCTTTTTTCTTGATCTGGGTCAGCGCGCACGCCGCAATCCGGTGAGACCCTAGCGAAAACGAAGTGTGAATAGGTCTTTGCATGACAACCGGTACAGCTCTCCGAATCATCCGTGACGAACATGTGGCGCTCGCCGCCATGTTGCGCTCGCTCGAAATGCTCGTCCTGCGCGGACGCGGGCAACACCCCGAGCGATTCTTCGACACGGTGCGCTCCATGCTCTTCTACATCGACGAGTTTCCCGAGCGCCGGCACCACCGCAATGAATCCGCGCTGCTGTTTCCCCCGCTGGTTCGCTGCGCGCCCGAGCTCATGCCCGTCATCGAGCGGCTTGAAATCGACCATACGGCCGGCGAGGGCAAGGTGCGCGAACTGCAGCATCTGCTGCTCGGCTGGGAAATCCTGGGCATCACCCGCAAGCAGGTCTTCTGCGATGCGCTCCACGAATACGTCCGCTTCTACCTGGAGCACATGCAGGTGGAAGAAACCCAGCTGCTGCCCACGGCTCAAGCCAG
>Ga0207856_1000278_pt1 | contig 10894 bp, 7 predicted proteins | sample LuqExpMetageno21_FD_187779 | JGI IMG/M metagenome (GOLD analysis project Ga0207856, IMG submission 187779) | Tropical forest soil microbial communities from Luquillo Experimental Forest, Puerto Rico - Sample 21 (SPAdes) | ecosystem: Environmental > Terrestrial > Soil > Tropical forest ... | reverse complement strand
ATGATTGCTGGTGAAATCACCGCTAATCGGGTCGTAACGGGCATTTATGTCCGACATATATTGGAAGGCGCCGCCAATCGCAAAATTGCCGAAAGTGAGGTTCACGCCGGTCTGGTAGAACTGCTTGGTGTGGTTGTTCGGGCCATTGCTGTCGAGCGACCAGCTGCCGCCGCCGCCCCACGAAACGCTGAAGCCATCGAAGTCGTGGTTGTAGGCCAGGTAAGCGTCGATGATCTGCTTCTGATCACCCTTGCTGACCGCATTCATCGTGGTGTGGCCGTTACCATTTTCATGGTTGTCGTTCGGCGACCAGGAGAGGCCGAGCTGGAAACCACCGAAGCTCGGGGTCAGGTAAACGACCTTCTGGCTCTTGCCGTTCGCACCGCTGAAGTTTTCGGAGTCGACGCCTTCGCAGATCGTCGCCGAACCGGCGAACGTGCCACGGAAGGCGTTGTTGTTCACGCTGCTCGGCGAGAAGGCGCCGAAGTTAGCGGAACCGCCGACCGGCGTGACGCACATCGAAGCCAGCGCGCTGTTCTGCGAACCGATGCGGACTTCACCGAAGCCGCCCTGGAAGTAGACGAAAGCGGCGTCGATCTGGTCGCCCGTCTTCTGTTCGCCTTCCAGCTCGACGCGGGCGCCGACCGTCAGGCCGTTGTCCAGCGTGGTCTTGCCGGTGAAATAGATTTCGGCGTCGCTGCTCACCATGCTGGTGTCGCGGCCGTTGCCGAGATCATTCTGGCTGTGATCATCAAAGTTGACGTCGACGGAGGTCTTGAAGAAACCACCCAGGCCCAACTTGATACCATCGGCCGCGAAAGCCGGGCTGGCCAGAAGGCCGGCGCCGAGCAGGGCCGAGGTTCCGAGGAGAACTTTTTTCATCTCGAGATTCCCTAAGTTTGCGATTGCCACCGACGCCAGTTACGCAGCATCGGATGCCCCTCGTTCGTGGGTCGGCCGGCTTAGCGGGTTTCGCTCATCTACTTATCTCGCGACCCAGCTGTCTTTCGACTTCGGGTCGTAAAATAAGTCACCGGTGACGGCGAAATCAGCCAAACAGCCTTAAAAGGCCCGCGAACTCGGATAACTTTGCGGAAAGCCCCGGGACTGTCAAACCTTTAAACCAAATTATGTGGCATTTTTCCCCGACTGTGGCGGACATGCCACAGCCGAAGCGGTGCGGGAATAATTATTTTAGAAACACCGGGTTAATAAACGCTCTTCAAGCTACCTTTTGGTCACTATCGCAATCAAAACACAGGCCAGATGCGGTATCGGGGGCTTGGGCCGGGGCTGAAATCGAGGCGTTTGCACGCCCCGATTTCGCACCCTTTGCCGACCCAAAAGTCGAGTCGTTTCAGCCTCGATCAGAAAGTGAACGAGGTGCCGAGGCCGACATTGAACGAGTCATAGCCGTTCTTGGCCTTGTCGGTGCCATCGCCGTCGGCATGGGCATAGCCAATGCCGGCATCGAGGCTGATGCCCGGGCCCATCGCATACTGGCCGGTCAGCTCGACCTGGTGGATGCGGCGGTCATTGCCCTGGGTGCCGCCGATGTCCTGGACATCGGAGTAGCTGTACTGGGCGCCGATGGTGAAGGCGTCGATCTTATAAGCCATACCGCCGCCGGCAACCCACATATTGCCGTTAATGTTGCTCTGATTGGTGGTCGAATTGGCGCCCTCGAGATGCGTCATATATTCGAAGGCACCGCCGATCGAGAACTGGCCAAAGGTCAGGTTCAGACCGGTCTGGTAGAATTCTTTCTTCTGGACATGGGCGCCGTTGGTGTCCAGCGACCAGGAGCCGCCGCCGCCCCACTGCATCTTGAAGCCGCCGAAGTCACGATTGAACATCGCATAGGCATCGACGATCTGCTTCTGGTTGCCCTTGGTGTCGGCATTCATCGTGACATGGCCGTTGCCGGTCTCATGGTTGTCGTTCGGCGTCCAGGACAGAGCGAGCTGGAAGCCGCCGAAGCTCGGCGTCAGATAGACGATCTTCTGGGCCTTGCCGTTGGCGGTATTGCTGCCGCCGCCGGTGCTGTTTTCCGTGTCAACGCCTTCGCAGACCGTGGCCGAACCGGCCTTGGTGCTGACAAAGGCATTGTTGTTGATGCTGGTCTGCGAGAAGGCGCCGAAGTTGGCAGAGCCGCCAACCGGGGTGATGCAATACTGCGCCAGCGCGCTCTTCAGCGAGCCGATATTGAGCGAACCGAAGCCGCCGTTGAAGTAGACCCAGGCAGCGTCGATCTGGTCGGTCTTCTGCTCGCCTTCCAACTCGACGCGGGTGCCGACCGTCAGGCCGTTATCCAACGTGGTCTTGCCGATGAAATAGATTTCAGCGTCGCTGCTGACCATGCTGGCATCGCGGCCATGGCCGAGACTGCCATCACCATTGTCGTCGATATTGACGTCGACGGAGGTCTTAAAGAAGCCACCCAGGCCGAGCTTGATGCCGTCGGCGGCATAGGCGGAATTGGCCGCAAGGCCGGTCACGAGCAGCGCGGTGCTGCCCAGCAATAGCTTTTTCATGATGAAGATCCCCAGTTTGCAAAATGTCCGAAAGCGGGATCTGCGGCCGGGATAAACCCCTTGTTCGACCCGGCGCTCCGCCTTCGGTGCGTCGCAAACTGGGTAAAACTCGACCGTCTGTCAAAACCAATAAGTTCGCTTTTGCGACATTTATGCTGACTGTGGCCTAGATGCAACTCATTGTAATAATTCATAAATATAAGATGTCGGCGCGTCTATCACGGGTTTGTTACCGATATATGTCGCCATCGGGACAAATTAATTGTGATGTTTTGAAAGATTGAATTTCGCATTTGAAAGGTAGTTATCAAAGCACCGGATTCGCCCCGAAATTGTATGGCGCTCGCGACTGTCAGATGCCGGCAGCAGCCGGATAGATAGAACCGGGCGAGGCATCCGGCCGGGCGAGATCCGCCACGATTTGGTCAGAACATGACTGTCCCGCACCTCGCTGGTGGAGGCGGATCGGCCCGAGACGATATCGGGAAGAAATGGCGATGACGGCCGACCGATGGCGGCGGTAACGGCCCGCGAGGCGGTGGCCGATTATTTCGGCAGCGGCAGGTAACCCCAGCGCTTCATCTGCTCGCGATTTGTCTCGACCACCCGCTCAATCTGCTCCGGGGTCAGGACCTCGCGCCATTGATTGGCCTTGCCGCTGCGGAAGAACTTGGATGCCTTGGGCGGACGTTCGATGAAGCCCTGCTTGTCTTCCTGCTTGCGCAGACTGTCGAATGAACTGTTTTCGATGGCGCGGATCAACCGCTCTGCCGTCGGCTTCAAGCCCAGGAACCGGGCAACCTTGCCAAAGGTCTGGCGCGGCTGTTCCAGCATGTCCTCGTAGCGGATGACGAGTTTGCTGGGCACTATCTGGGCGGTCCAGCTCTCGACATGCAGGTTCCAGCTGCGATGGATCTCGAACACCAGATTTGCATCGCCCAGGGTGCCGTTAGCCGGATTATTGAGGATGCGGATCGCCTCGTCCTGATCAACCACGTAATGGTGGGCCAGTGAGACCGCCACATCCAGCGGGTTGCGGACAACGTAGATCGCCCCGGCGGTAAATTCCGGGTAAATCATGGGCTTGCCGCCATATTCGATCAGGCAGTTATGGGTCTTGACGAACTGATCGTCGATTTTCTTGCCGCAGATGTAACGCTGTGCCGACCAACGGGCGTCGGTCACCTGCTGCTGGGTCCATTCCGTCCAGGGACCCTTCATGAAGGGCAAAAAAACATCGATCGCGGAATCGCTGAAGGAGAAATCCGTCATCCGATTGATGTCGTAGCCCTTGCTCGGATCACGCAGCAGGTTATGCAAGAACGCCCTGAGCCAAGTGTTGCCGGACTTCGGATAGCTCGCCAGCCAGATAATTTTGCCCATTCCAGTCCGCTTTGCGTCCGTCTCTTAACAAAATGAATACATACGGCCCTGCCGTACGCGATCTTGCGCTATTTCGGCAACGGCCAATAACCCCAGCGTTTCATCTGGTCGCGATGAGTATTGACCACCTTGTCGATCTGCGCCCCGGTCAGGACCTCACGCCATTGATTGGCCTTGCCGCTGCGGAAAAAGCGCTCCGCTTTGGCCGGGCGCTCTTTGAAGCCCTGCTTGTCTTCCTGGTCGCGGAGCTTATCGAAAGAGCTGTTCTCGATCGCCCGCGTGAGCCTATCGACGTCCGGCGTCAGGCCGAGAAATCTGGCGACACGACCAAAGGTTGGTCGGGCGTGATCCAGCATATCCTCGTACCGCACCACCAATCTGTTCGGCGCAGTCTGTAAAGTCCAGCTCGCGACATGCAAAGACCAGCTGCGATGGACTTCAAAAACGTTCCTGTCAGTGCCCGGAGAGATAATGAATTCGCCGCCCAGGATTTCGATCGCCTCATCGATATCCACTGAATAGTGATGGGAGAGGGAAATGGCGACATCCAGGGGATTGCGGATGATATAGATCGCTCCGGCGGTGAATTCCGGATAAATCAGCGGCCTACCGCCATAGAGGATCAAGCAGTTATGGGTTTTAATGAACCTGTCATCGATGTGTTCGGCGCAGATCTGGCGTTGGACCTGGAAGCGGACGTCCATGACATCCTGCTCGCTCCATTCCTGCCAGGGCTTCTTCAGAAATAGTTTGAACCGGGCGATCGCTGAATCGTTTGTGGAAAAGTCTGTTATCTTATTGATATCATATCCGTCTTTCGGGTCTCGCAGCAAATTATGGATGAAGGTCCGCATCCAGGTATTGCCGGATTTCGGATAGCTCGCCAGCCAAATGATCTTGCCCATTTTGATCCGTTTGAACCCGTTTCTTAACGAAGTCGCCGCCCCCGCAGGCCGATCCGGTCATGCCAATGCCCGGTATGGCGTACCAGCATACGGCTTCTTTCTCTCGGGAGACATCTAATGCAAGTCCCGGCGCAACGCGCCGCTTGACCGCGAACCGCGATATCGCGTAGGTGTTTGCTGGATTTACGCCCGACGCCGAGAGGGAATTTATCCTGTCAGTTCGGTGTCTTATGGGGAAGCTAGGGAAGCCGTCAACATGAAAATGCGCACAGGGATCCGCGGCAGGCATCTGGCCTCATTCTGCCTGCTGGCCGGTATGGGCCTAACCTTGGCGGCATGCAACTTCGATCTCGGCGGTGACCAGAAATATCCGGACCAGGCCCGCCGTCCCGGCGACCATGGACCGATCTATGGCGATCGCCAGACGGTCACCGGCGAAGGCGGCCTGTTCGGCGACAGCACCAAGCAGGACAATGCTGGTGGGGCCGGTGGCATCGGTGTCAATAACTTGCTGTGGCGGGCCTCGCTCGACACCATCTCCTTTATGCCGCTGGTCTCTGCCGATCCCTTTGGCGGCGTCATCATCACCGATTGGTATACGCCGCCTTCGACGCCGGATGAGCGCTTCAAGGTCAATGTCTATATCCTCGGCCGCGCGCTGCGCGCCGATGGCCTGCGTGCCTCGGTATTCCGCCAGCAGAACCAGAATGGCCAGTGGGTCGATGCCCCGGTCGCTCTCAACACGGCGACCGATCTCGAGAACTCGATCCTGACCAAGGCCCGCGAATTGCGCGCTGCCAGCAAGCAGTAAGCGCCGATCCGCATCACTGCAGCAAGCCGCGGCCCCCTAAAAGGCCGCGGCTTTTTGCTGTTTGGAGCGACCGGCGCACAGCCCTGTGCTTGACCAGCCTGCAACGAGGCCCTATTCAGGCCGGTGACCTTTGAAATCATAGCTTTTTGCGCAATTGAGCGATCATGACATCCCGTTATAATTTCCAGGAAACCGAACCCAAATGGCAGGCCGTCTGGAACGACCGCCAGTCCTTCGCCGCCGGCACGGATAAATCCAAGCCGAAATACTATGTCCTGGAGATGTTCCCCTATCCGTCGGGCCGCATCCATATGGGCCATGTGCGGAACTACACGATGGGTGACGTGGTGGCGCGCTACAAGCGGGCGCGCGGCTTCAACGTGCTGCATCCGATGGGCTGGGACGCCTTCGGCCTGCCGGCCGAAAACGCCGCCATCAAGCAGAACGTGCATCCGGCCAAATGGACCTATGAGAACATCGCCACCATGCGCGACCAGCTCAAGGGCATGGGCCTGTCGCTGGACTGGGCACGCGAGATCGCAACCTGCCACCCGGAATATTACCGGCACGAACAGCGCATGTTCCTGGAGTTCCTCAAGAGCGATCTGGTCTATCGCAAGGAAAGCTGGGTCAACTGGGACCCGGAAGACAACACGGTCCTTGCCAATGAGCAGGTGATCGACGGCCGCGGTTGGCGCTCCGGCGCCCTCGTCGAGAAGCGCAAGCTTTCGCAATGGTTCTTCAAGATCACCGCCTTCTCCGACCAGCTGCTCTCCGCGCTGGACACGCTTGATCGCTGGCCGGCCAAGGTCCGCATCATGCAGGAGAACTGGATCGGCAAGTCGCAGGGCGCGCGGGTCTTCTTCAGTCTGAAGGGCCGTGACGAGAAGATGGAAATCTTCACGACGCGCCCCGATACGCTTTACGGCGCCGCCTTCTGCGCGATCTCGCCCAACCATCCGCTTGCCGCCGAACTTGCCGCCAAGGATGCGAAGCTCGCCGACTTCATCGCCGAGTGCAACCGCATGGGCACTAGCGAAGCGACGGTGGAAGCGGCCGAGAAGAAGGGCTACGACACGGGCCTCAAGGCCGTGCATCCGTTGGATCCCAGCTGGGAGCTGCCGGTCTATGTCGCCAATTTCGTCCTTATGGAATACGGCACCGGCGCCATCTTCGGCTGCCCGGCGCATGACCAGCGCGATCTCGATTTCGCCAACAAGTACAAGCTGCCCGTCAGGCCTGTCGTGTGTCCGCGCGATCAGGACCCGGCCACACTGAAGATCACCGACACCGCTTTCACCGAAGACGGCGTCATCATCAATTCGGACTTCCTGAACGGCCTCGGCGTGCCGACCGCCAAGACGACCGTCATCAAGCGCCTGGAAGAACTCGGCGCCGGCCAGGGCACGACGGTTTATCGCCTGCGCGATTGGGGTGTCAGCCGCCAGCGTTATTGGGGCTGCCCGATCCCAGTCATCCATTGCGGCAGCTGCGGCATCGTGCCGGTGCCGGCCAGCGAATTGCCGGTCAAGCTCCCGGAGGATGTCACCTTCGACAAGCCGGGCAATCCGCTCGACCATCATCCGACCTGGAAGCACGTCAATTGCCCGACCTGCGGCAAGCCGGCCCAGCGCGAGACCGACACCTTCGATACTTTCATCGAAAGCAGCTGGTATTTCGCCCGCTTCTGCAGCCCGCGCAGCAACGAGCCGATGGACCGCGCCGAGGTCGATTACTGGCTCCCCGTCGACCAGTATATCGGCGGCATCGAACATGCCGTTCTGCACCTCCTCTATTCGCGCTTCTTCAACCGCGCCATGAAGGGTGAAGGTTATGTCGGCATGGACGAGCCCTTTGCCGGCCTCTTCACCCAGGGCATGGTCTGCCATGAGACCTACAAGGACGCCGATGGCAACTGGCTGTTCCCGCAGGATGTGAAGAAGCAGGACGGCAAGCTGGTCCTGGCCACGGATGGCAGCCCGGTCACCGCCGGCCGCTCCGAGAAGATGTCGAAGTCGAAGAAGAACGTCGTCGACCCCGATTACATCATCTCCACCTATGGCGCCGATACCGCCCGCTGGTTCATCATCTCCGACAGCCCGCCCGAGCGCGACATGGAATGGACCGAAGCGGGTGTCGAAGGCGCCTGGCGCTTCAGCCAGCGCATCTGGCGCCTGATCGATAGCTGGCTTGATACTTTCCCGGCGCTGCCCAAGGCGGCACTCCCCGGCAAGGACCTCGCCAAAGACGCGACCGATCTCCGCCGCATCGTCCATAAGACGGTGGCTGGCGTCACCGACGATATCGAGAAGTTCCGCTTCAACCGCGCCGTCGCCCGCATCTATGAGCTGACCAATGCCCTCTTCGAGGTCAAGGACGGCGATCTGACCGATGCCGCTGGCCTCAGTGTCCGCGCCGAGGCGCTCCGGACCCTGGTCCTGCTGATCGCCCCGGCCATGCCGCATCTTGCCGAAGAACTCTGGCAGCGTCTCGGTGCCACTGGGCTCGCCGTCGATGCCGCCTGGCCGGAAGCCGACGCCGCCCTGGTCGTCGATGACACCGTCACCATGGCGGTGCAGGTCAACGGCAAGTTGCGCGCCACCTTGGAGCTGCCACGGGATTTGGATAAGGTAGAGGCTGAGAAGCGGGCCTTGGCCGATGCCGGCGTGCAGCGGGCCTTGGAAGGCAAGGCGCCGAAGAAAGTGATCGTCGTCCCCAATAGGGTGATCAATGTCGTCGTCTGAAGAACTGCCGACCACCGACCTCGCCGTCTCCGGCCAGGACGATAGCCATGGCCTCTCGCGGCGCAGCCTGTTGACGCTGGGTGCAGCAGGCCTCGCCAGCCTCACCCTGTCGGCCTGCGGCTTCCATCCAATGTATGGCAATCCGCAGGCGACCGGCGGTGCCGGCGGCGCCACCGGTGCCAAGCTCGCCGAGGTGGAGATCGAGCCGATCGCCGACCGCATCGGCCAGCAATTGCATAACCGGCTGCGTGATCGCATGAATCCCGCCGGGCAGCCGGACAAGCCGAATTATCGCCTACAGGTGACCCTGGACCAGAGCGACGCAGTCGTCTCCAACGGCAATGGCAATATCCGGCACAACACCCTGACCGTCACGGCGACCTATTGGCTGAGCCCGGCCGATAACGACAAGAGCTATCTGATGGACCGGATCAATTCCCGGGTCAATGTCAGCTACGACACGCTCGACGATCCCTATAACGACATCGCCACCCGTGATGACGCGCAGCTGCGCGCCATCGACCAGTTGGCCGATATGATCACCACCCGGGTCGCGGCCTATTTCGGTAAGAACACCGCGTGAGAGCCGGTGAAACGGCTGGCAGGACAGGCATGAGCGGCGATGAAGCTTGACCGCTATGAAGTTTGACCGCCATGAAATTTGATCGGGGGCAGGTCGACCGTTTCCTGAAGCAGCCGGATCCGCGCATCGCCGCCGTGCTGATCTATGGGCCCGATAGCGGCATGGTGCGTGAACGCGGCAGCCAGCTCACCCGCCAGGTGGCGGAGAGCCTGGACGATCCTTTCCGCGTCGCTGAATTCATTGCCGACCAAATCAAGAGCGATCCTGTCCGCCTGCTCGACGAGGCCCAGGCGATCGGCATGATGGGCGGCCGCCGCGTGGTCCGGGTCAGCGGCGCCGGCGACAGCCTCGCCGATGCCTGCGAAAGCTTGCTCGAGGCCCATCGCAACTCGCAGGATTGCCTGGTCATCGTCGAGGGCGAGGAGATCACCGGCAAATCGCGGCTGCGCGGCATTTTCGAAGCTGCTCCCCACGCGGCCGCCATCGCCTGCTACCACGATGAAGCCGGCGCCCTCGCCCCACTGATCCAGGAGCAGGTCCGCCAGGGCGGCTACACGATTGCCCGCGATGCGCTGGAATATCTGGTCGAGAGCCTGGGCGGCGATCGCGGCGTCACCCGCTCGGAAATCGACAAGCTGCTGCTCTACAAAGGCGACGACAAATCCGAGATCACCCTGGCCGATGCCATGACCTGCATCGGCGACCGCGCTGCTTTCGCCCTCGACGACCTGATCGATGCCGTCTGCTCGGGCGATCTGAAGGCGCTCGACAAGCAGTTCGAGCGCAACATCATCGAACTCCCCGCCATCGTCATGCTGCGGCGCATGTCGGCGCATTTCCTGCGCCTGCATGCGATGATCGACAAGCTCCGCCAGGGCGAGCGCCTGGACCAGGTCTTTGCCAGCGCCCGCCCGCCGATCCCCTGGCCCGCCAAGGCACGCTATGAGCGGCATTGCCGCATTTGGACGCCGGCCGCTATCGGCCTCGCCCTCAGCCAGCTGATGGAAACCGAGGCCCAGGCGATGCGCCAGCATGCGCTCGCTGAGGCCATCACCCGGCGCGGCTTCATCGACATCGCGGCGACGGCGCGGCGCTTGAAGGAGCGCGGCGGCGCACGGCGCTGATGTCAGCTAGCTAACGCCCTTCGGTCAATCGACCATTCCCCAGTATGCAATCCCCGGTCGTCTTCCCCTTCCCGGCTGGGAAAATCGGTGATTCCTATTTGGTAATGGGATTTTCATCGATCTCACCACGTGGGTGAGATATTCTTTTCAGGCAAAAGTTCCTGGCCGACATAAAATCAGCATAATCATTCATAAAAATAGGAACCTTGCGGGACAGGCATCATACAGAGCGTGGGACATGGGGCACATCTTTTCCGCGGCCGGCAATACACCGGGAAGTAGAGAGGCGCATTCTCGATCTTCGCCGGGCTATCTCAACGACGACCTTCCACATCATCGAAATTGAGACCCTCGCAGCTTGGAAGCAGCGCGGTCCCTACGGGTGCGCGCGCGACGACAAGGCGGCGGGGTGCTTTGCCCCAAACAGCCGGGCGACCGGCATGATTGACGACAAAAACGGGTAGCGCAGATGGCGACGGCAGAGGGTAATTCGGTAGCGGCAGCAAATGATCCGTTGATCGACGGATTGCTGCAGGGCAGCCAATGGAGCTTCGGCACCGGCCCCCATATCCTCACCTACTCTTTCAACATCTCCGGCGTGCCCGGCGCCGGAAACTGGACGGCAGCGCAGCAAGCTGGTGTCCGCGCCGCCTTCGCCGCCTGGTCAGCGGTCGCCAATATCCAGTTCAAGCAGGTGACGTCCGGGACCTATTTCTATCAGAGCACGGCCGATATCGCGCTGAGCCTGACGGGCAATTTGCAGCAGCAGGATGGGTATACTGGGGAAGGCGAGTTCCCCGATGCGGCGGG
>Ga0207856_1000277_pt1 | contig 10901 bp, 8 predicted proteins | sample LuqExpMetageno21_FD_187779 | JGI IMG/M metagenome (GOLD analysis project Ga0207856, IMG submission 187779) | Tropical forest soil microbial communities from Luquillo Experimental Forest, Puerto Rico - Sample 21 (SPAdes) | ecosystem: Environmental > Terrestrial > Soil > Tropical forest ... | reverse complement strand
GGACCCGTGAGACACGGCGGCGCACCCGCGACTGGTTGCCGACCTGCGATCACCTGTTGCTGAACGAGGTGGAGATCACCTCGTTCACCGAGACCGATACGGTCGAAGCGGCGATGCAGGCCTTGAGCGCCGCCCTGCCGGAACATGCCACCATCGTGGCCAAGCAGGGCCCGGCCGGGGCGATGGGACGTCGCTTGCGGGCCGATGGGTCCGTTGAGACCGTGACGGTGGCAGCGCCGCAGGTGACACCGGTCGATACGATCGGCGCCGGCGATGTCTTCAATGCCGGTTATCTGGCGGCGGCAGCGCGGCGTCTCGATCTCCGCTCTTGTGTCGCGGCCGGCGTCGGCATCGCCTCGCGGGCGGTTTCGACCTTGCCGCGGCGCTATGACGTGGCGGCGGCGTAACCCTTTTAGAAACAGCGCGGCATAAGCTGCCCGCGGCAGAATCAAACTGGCAGGATCAGACTGATGGCAACATTGACGATTAGCGGGGTCAAGAAACGCTATGGCCAGGTCGACACGCTGAAAGGCATCGATCTCGACCTCGCCGATGGCGAATTCCTGGTGCTGCTCGGCTCATCCGGTTGCGGCAAGTCGACCCTGCTCAACATCATCGCCGGGTTGCTGGAGCCGAGCGATGGCGATGTGAAGATCGACGGCCAGTCGATCGTCCGCGTCCATCCCAAGGACCGCAATATCGCCATGGTGTTCCAGTCTTACGCGCTCTATCCCAACATGACGGTGGCCCGCAATCTCGGCTTCGGCCTGGAGATGCGCGGCGTCGAGAAGAAGGCCCGCCAGGCGGCGATCGAGAAGGTCGCCGGCATCCTGCAGATCGATCATCTGATGGAGCGCAAGCCGGGCGCCCTGTCCGGCGGCCAACGCCAGCGTGTCGCCATCGGTCGCGCCATGGTGCGGGATCCCAAGGTCTTCCTGTTCGACGAGCCGCTCTCCAACCTCGATGCGAAATTGCGCGTCGAGATGCGCACCGAGCTGAAGAAACTGCATCAGCGCCTCGGCACCACCATCGTCTATGTTACCCATGACCAGATCGAGGCGATGACGCTCGCCACCCGCATCGCCATCATGCGCGACGGCGTAGTCCAGCAATTCGCCGCCCCGCAAGAGATCTATGAGCGGCCGGCCAATCTCTATGTCGCCAGCTTCATCGGTTCGCCGGGCATGAACTTCATCCACGGGTCGCTGGCGCAGGAAGGTGGCCGTATCGGTATCGCGCTGGCGGCGGATGGCGCCGGCAAAGCCGGTTTCATGCCTCTGCCCACCGATATCATCGGCACGGCTCAGCCGGGCCAGAAGGTGGTGCTCGGCATCCGTCCCGAGACCATCGCCCTCGCCCAGCCCGGCACTGCGCCGGATGCGCGCCATGCCGATTTCGAGGCATTGGTGGAAGTGCTGGAGCCGACCGGCGCCGATACCTTGGCATCGCTCAAGCTCGGCGACGATGCGATCACCGCGCGGCTGCGGCCGAGCGATCTGCAGCAGGCCGGCAGCATCGCCCGCTTCCGCGCCGAAATCGCCCGCGCCAGCCTGTTCGATCCGGAGAGCGGCCGGCGATTGGGGTGACGATTGTTGGTTGCTGGCGCTTCAACTGTCTCGGCGATCTGAGAAAATCCCCCCTTGTCATGCCCGGACTTGATCCGGGCATCCATGGCTACATCCGACTCGCCATCTACCATGGACCCTCGGATCAAGTCCGAGGGTGACAGTAGAAAACAAGCCTCGTCGCTCGAAACCTCCCAGCAACCAATCAGCGGCAACGGACAGCTTTATGTCGGTCCTGCGCCAGCTTGCCCCCTGCCCTGCCCGGCTATGATGCGATGATCCCATCTCGCAGCTTCGGCAGAGGCCACCCGCCGTTTCCATCATGAGCGATCAACCGACCGCCGCCCGCAGCCTTGCCGTCATCTTCTTTTTCACCTGCTATCTGGCGGCGGCCTATGGCCTCGGCCTCTATCTCTTCGCCGTATTGCTGCCGGATATGCGAGCGGAGCTCGGTTTCGATTACGGCGCCGTCGGTTTGATGTCGGGCCTGGCCCAGGCCGGCTATCTGGTCGCCGCTCTGATTGCCGGACCGCTGACGCCGCGGCTCGGTGGCATCCGCCTGGTCTTCCTGTCGATCCTGGTTTCCGGCATTGCGCTGGCGGCGATTGCCGGGGTGCATGCGGTCTGGCTGCTGGGTCTCGGCCTGGTGGTGCTGGCTGCTGCTGCCGCGGCGATCTGGGTACCGATGGTGGAAGTGGTGAGCCGTTTCATTCCTGAAAATCGTCGCGCCATGGTCTTCGGCATCTTCTCCAGTGCCGGCGGCTATGGTGCGCTGGTCAACGGCCTCGTGGTGCCACCGCTCCTGTTGACGATCGGCTGGCGCCAGGTCTGGCTCGATCTCGGCCTCATCACCCTGCTCTTGACCGCGATCGGCTATCTGGTGATGCGCCGCCTCGGCATGGCCCGCCGCGCCGGCACCACGGCTGTGCGGGCGCCGTCCATCTTCAAGCGTGCGGCCCTGGCGGCGCTGTTGCGCTCGAAGCGGGTGCGGCTCTTCTGGCTGTTCAATTTCTGCATCAGTATCGGCTATCTGCCGTTCCAGACTTATCTCGCCGCCTATCTCCGCAACGAGCTCGGCTATAGCGTCATTGCCACCGGTCATCTCTGGACGGTGTTCGGTGCCACTGCCGCGGCTGGCGGTGCGGTGCTAGGCCTGCTGGCCGACCGCATCGGCATCCGCCGGACGATGATGGTGAGCCTGGCATTGCTGTTCTCGGCCGGGGCGATCATGGCCTTCGTGCCGATGAGCCTGCTGCCTTTCATCGCCGCCGGTTGCTTCGGCGTCAGTTATGGCTCGATCTATGGCCTGACGCCGGCTTATGTGGCGAAGATGCTGCCGCCCGAACACGGCAGCACGATCTTCGGCTTCAGCAATGTGATGGTGGGGATCGGCGGGATTCTCGGCAATCTGCTCGGCGGCTACAGCCAGGACCTGACCGGTGGTCTCCGGGCGATCTATATCGGCGTCGCCGTGGCGGCCGCCGTTCTCATCAGCCTCGCCTGGCGCATGGACGACGACCGCGTCGCGGGAGATCGTCGCCTGTAATCATCGCCTGCAGCTGATGGCAGCGTTCAGTCTTCGCGCTGCCAGGTGATGGTGAGCTCTTCGCGGAAGGCGAAGCGCTCGAGATGGCTGGCGATCACTTTTTCCAGTCTTTCCAGTCCTTCCATCGTCGATGCCGCATTGTGCAGGCTCAGCTCCTCGTCATTCGCCGCAAGATGGCAGCGGCCGAAATCGAAGGCGATCCAGCCATGGTCACCCTCGATCGAAGCCGGCACCTTATGGCCGAAATGCTTGCAGAGTTGGCCGAGATAGCGCAACGCCGATTTGGTCGCCACGCTGGCGGTCGAGCTCAACTTGATCTCATCAGCGGGTGCCACAGTGTTTGTGGAGGCGAGGGATGTCGTCTCAGTCATGAGCGGTTCCTTTCTCTCGTTTCAAGAATGTCGTTTCAGACGCGCTCGATTTCCTGCGCGGCCGCGTCGAGCGCCGTGGTGATGTCGCGGATCTGCGTCTCGTTGAGCGGGCCTTGGGCGAGGCGGAAGCGGATCGCCATTTTCAGGTTCTCCATCGCCCGCAGGATCTGCGGGGCGGGGCCACCGCCTTGCGCCGCGCCGGCTTCGGCGATGCGGCTGAAGATCGCCTGCACGGTCGGCTGGTTGCTGGCGAGGAAGGCCTTGCCCTCATCGGTGATGGCATAGAGCTTCTTGCTGCCCTCGGCATTGCTGACCGTGGCGTAGCCCAGTTCCTCGAGCAACGTGAGGGTCGGATAGACGACACCGGGGCTGGGGCTATAGGCGCCGCCCAGGCGTTCTTCGATCTCCTTGATCACCTCATAGCCGTAGCGCGGCTTGTCGGCGATCAGCTGCAGGACCACGAAGCGCAGGTCGCCGTGATCGAAGAAGCGACCCATGCGGCGGCCGAACTTGCCCCCGAAATGGTGATGGCCACGGCCGAAAGGACGGCCGCCGCCGAATTCGTCCCGGGCATGTCGCCGGTCACGGCCACCATGGCCCCGGCCTTCATGATCATGGCCGTCGCGGCACCGACCTTCATGGAAGTGTTTGAAAAACATCGAATTTTCTCCGTTACAGTTTCGATATATCAATAGTTAGATATATCGAAATATACTCGGATTCAAGGATCGAGCCAAAAAAAGAGGCGGGGATGTCCCGCCTCTTGGCCGCGCCAGGGTTTAGCTACTCTCCATCAGCTCCGGCGCAGCCAGCTCCTGAGCGACAGCGCCAAAGCCAGGAGGGCGGCGATCAGCGCGCCCAGCGAGGTCGCCTGCCAGCCGCCCCAGGCCCAGGCAGCGCCCGCCAGCATCGAGCCGATGGCGCCACCGATGAAGAAGCCGCCGGTGAAGAGGCCGTTGAGCCGGCCGCGTGCTTCCGGACGGATCATGTTGATGGCACGCCGCCCCAAAGTCTGGTCGCCGATGACGCCGATATCGAGAATGAGGGCGGCGATCATCATCACGCCGATGGCGATGCCTTCGTGCGCGGCGAAGAAATCGCGGGCGAAGCTGGCAGCGCCGACCACCCAGGCGCTTGCAATCGCGAGGATGACAGCAAGATGCATCAGGACCGTGGCGCCTTTGGTCAAGCCACGATCGCCGAGCCGTCCGGCAACCGGCGCGATGATGGTGCCGCCGGCACCGGCCAGCGCGAAGAGCGCGATGCCATCGGCGCCGAGATGGAACGGTGCCTCGGTCAGCCGCAAGGTGATCACCGTCCAGAAGAAGCTGAAGCTGGCAAAGCAAAGTCCTGCCGTGGTGGCGCGCAATTGCAGCACCGGCTCGGTACGCAGAAAGGTCCAGAGCGAGATGACGAGATCGAGATAGCGCGGCGTCGTCAGCGGCCGATGCTGCGGCAGCTTCAGGAACAGCGACACCGTGAGCGCCGCGATCAGCACGGCGGTGCCGCCGAAGACCAGGCGCCAGCCGAAATGCTCGGCGGCGACCGTCGCCAGTGGCCGCGACAGCAGGATGCCGAGCATGACGCCGCCCATGATATTGCCGACGACGCGGCCGCGATGGGCGGGCTCGGTCAGCGAAGCGGCGAGGGGAACCAGCATCTGGATGACGCTGGTGGTCATGCCGTTGATGAACATGGCCGCGAGGAACAGCCAGGATTGCTGGGCGAGGGCAGCGAGGACGAGGGCAGCCACGTTGCTGGTGAACATGCCGAGTATCAGGCGGCGGTTCTCGAAGAGATCGGTCAGCGGCACCAGCAGGATCAGCCCGGCCGCATAGCCGAGCAGCATCAGCATCGAGATCAGGCCATAGGCGCTGGGCGCCAGATGGATTGCCGGGGCGATCACCCCGATCAAGGGCTGGGCGGAGGTCAGGTTGAGCGCCAGCAGGCCAACGGCCAGGGCAAAGAACGGGGTGGAGACGCGCGGGGTGCCGGCTGCCAGGAGGGCTTCCGCTTCCGCGGCGGTGGCGGTCATGGCGGAACGGTCGATCGCCGGGGGTTCGGTCCGGTGCAAAGCCATCGGTCATCTCCGGGAAGTGGCCAGAAAGGCGGTTCGGATAATGGTTGATAGCTAGGGCAGGGCTCATTATAATGCTATTCAATTATATTAATCATCTTTATGCGAAAGTTGCATGAACACCCGGGATATCGAAGCCTTCCTGGCGGTGGTCGATACCGGCTCCATTGTCGGGGCGGCGGCACGCCTGCATCTGACCCAGCCAGGTGTCACCCGGCGGGTGCAGAATCTCGAACAGACCTTGGGGATGGATCTCCTCGACCGGCAGTCAAAGCCGCTGAAGCCGACAGCCGCAGGGCGTGAGGCCTATGCACTGGGCCGCCGTGTGGTGGCCTCGGTCGAAGATCTAAAAATCGGTCTCCGGCCGGACAGCCCGCCGACTGGCGAGTTCAGAGTCGGGTTGACCCCGTTCCTCAGTGAAACCGCGATCGCGGCACCGTTCGACCGGCTGCGCGCGCTCTATCCCCAGCTGACCTTGCGCGTCTCCTCGGGCTGGTCAAAGGATCTGATAGCGCAGCTGGAGGAGGGACGCCTCGACGCCGCTGCGATCTTCGTCCCGGCCGGCATGGAGCCGTCGGAAGCGCTGTCGCACGATAGTCTCGGCACGCTGCCGGCTCTGGTGGTAGCGGCCAAATCGCTTGGCCTACCGGCGAAGGTCACGCTGCAGGACATTGCCAGCCTGCCCTGGGTGCTCAATCAGGATGGTTGCGGTTTTCGCCGGATGATGCGGCGCGCCCTTGAGGTCGAGCACCTGCCGTTCAACATCGCTGTCGAAGTGATGAGCCCGGAACTCCGCCTGTCGCTGGTGGCGCGCGGCCTTGGCCTCGGCATCACCACCGGCTCGGCCCTGGAAAGCAGTGCGTTGAAGTCGGAAGTCCAGGTGCTGGAGGTGGAGGGCTTCGATGCCACCTTCCACGGCTGGCTGGTGCACCGACCGCCGGCCGGACGATTGGCCAAGCCGATCGCCTGCCTGGCGGAGACCCTGGGCAAGGCCTTTTACGTCTCCTAGAAGGCAATCGCGCAGGGCGCTGTCTTACGCCTGTTCGAAATCCGCGCCATCCCAGGAAAAGGCGACTTCCTTGTCGTCGAGCACGGTCTGCAGCACCACACGGCGGCCCCAGAGCTGCTGCACATAGCGCAAGGTGCGCTCGGCATATTCCAGCAGCAATTCGCGGCCATCATATTCATGGCGCAATAGCAGCGTGCGGTTGCCGCCGTGATCGGAATCGACAACGCGGATCACCGGCGTGCTGCCCATGCCGGTATAGGCGATCAGGGTGTGCTTGATCTCCTGCCAGTTATCCTCATCGGAGACACGCGAGACGATCAGGTCGTCGCCCTCCGGCTCCATCTCGATCATATCCATTTCATGCATCAGCTTGCGGGTGAGGAACCGGCGCAGGAAAGACACGTCGCGATCCACGTCGCGGATATGGAAGATTGCTTCGCGCCCGCTGGGTCGGCTGATCGCCTGCGGCGATTGCTGCATCTCCTCGATCTCGTCGAAGCTCGGTTCGTCGTGGCGCCGCACGATGTCGTCCCACATCTTCAGGCCGAGATGATAGGGGTTGATGTCATTGGGGATCGGCCGCACCACCTGGTTATGGCGGACGAGGAATTCCATGTGGATTTCCGAGGGCAGTTCCAGGCTGTTCATGATGGTGCGGTGCCAATAGCAAGCCCAGCCCTCATTCATGATCTTGGTCTCGATCTGCGGCAGGAAATACTGCATCTGCTCATGCACGATGGTGAGCAGGTCCTTCTGCCAGGCGGGCATATTGGTCGCGTGGTCGCGGATGAAGAGCAGCACATCCTCTTCCGGTTCCAGCGGCACCCGGTTGAGATCCGGGGTCTGTGTCACCGGGCGTTTATGCACCGACTGGAAGGGATCGCTGGGCGGCCCGGCCATCGCCGCCTGTTTCTGCTCGGCTTCATCACGCTTGCGGATCGCCGGGTTGCGGCGGCATTGCATCGACAAGGCATGGGCGGCATCGAGGATGGTCTCCACCCTGTCGATGCCGATCGAGGGATCGGCGCTATAGCCTCGCACGCGATTGGCGTGGTTCTTGAACGTCTCGACCACGAGATCGGCGCGGGTATGGTTGAAGGTGAAGTTGTTGGCGAAGAAATCGTTATGGCCATAGACATGGGCCATGGTGAGGATCTGCAAGGCCAGGGAATTCTGCCGCATCAGATAGGCGATGCAGGGATTGCTGTTGATCACCATCTCATAGGGCAGGCCGGAGACGCCGTGGTCATAGAGCGTCTTCTCCCGCTCGAAACTCTTGCCGTAGGACCAGTGCGGGTAATGCGAGGGCATCCCGGAATAGGCCATCAGGCTCAGCATCTGGGTATGGTCGCAGAGCTCGAATTCCTGCGGATAGCAGTTGAGGCCGAATTCCGCGACCTTCTCGCGGATGCGGGAATCCCAATATTCCAGATCGCGCAACGTCCAGGGTACAGCCATCGCGGTCTCCCGATATACGCTAGGTGATTGTGGTGAGGCCCGCCTTGTCGCGGGTGAGGAAGTTGCGGAAGCTGGACCAGACGTCGCTCTTGTCGCCGATGCGGATCGCCTGGAAATTCTCCGCCTTCAACGCCTTGAAGACCCCCAGCATGGCATCCTGGTCACGGAAATAGCCGCTCGGCTTGATCTCGCCATAGCCGAAGAGATTGCAAACCTCGCAGAGCTCGCCAGCGAGCTTCACAGCGCGAGGATTGTCGCCCGGCATGTTATCGCCGTCGGAGCAGTGAAAGGCATAGACGTTCCACAGGGCAGGGTGATAGCGCTGGTCGATGATCTCCAAGGCGCGGGCATAGGCGGTCGAGATCAGCGTGCCGCCGGATTCGCCCTTATGGAAGAAATCGTCCTCACTCACCTCATTGGCCTCGGCATCATGGGCGATGAAGACCAGTTCGACATGCTCGTAGCGAGTGCGGACGAATTGGTAGAGCAGGAAGAAGAAACTGCGGGCGAGATATTTCTTCTGCTGGTCCATCGAGCCCGAGGTATCCATCATGCAGATGACGACGGCATTGGAATCGTAATCGGTGGCTTCCGAGCGGCGGCGGAAGCGCATGTCGTTTTTGAGGAAGGGAAATCTGCCCGGGATCGGAACGAAGCCGCTGCCAACCGGCTCGGTCTGCACCGCGGCGGCGGCTTCTGCTTCAACCGCAACGTCGCCTTCTTCGCCCTCCGGATGATCCAGCGCCACCTTGCGCTTGACGCGGGCCAAGGCAGTGCGGCGCTTGTCGAGCTGCACCCGGATGCCGACCTTGCGGTAGCCCTTGCGCTTGGTGGCGGCATGACTGATCGTCTCGCGCAACGCCTTGCGTTCGAGATCCGGCAGTTCCAGATCCTCGAACATCAGATCGATCAGTTCCTCGAGGGTGATGTCGGTTTCGTAGTAATCAACGCCGGGCTGATCGCCGGCCTCGCCATCGCCCGGCTCGTCACCGGGCTGCGGCACCTTGCCGACCCGCTGACCAGGCTGGCTGTCGCCCTTGCCCTGGCCCGCTTTCGCATTGTTGTTGCCGAAGACGAAACGGTATTCCTTGATGCCGCGGAGGGGGACCTTGACGATGGTGTCGCGGCTACGGCCGATGATCGCCTGTTCGGCGACGATATCGGCAATGTTGTCGCGGATCGCGTCGCGCACCTTCTGGCGGTGACGCAGGCGATCGCCGGAGCTGCGATCCGATTGCAGGGCATCGCTGGATGAATAGTCGCGAAAAATCGTGCTCACTCAATCACCTGCCAAGGCAGCTATGTCATCACCGGATCGCAGTCACCTGATTGTCAGTTCATCTGAGGGTTCTGGTCTCCTCAATCCTTCCACAAATGATTGGCGGCGTATTTCAGCACCACTTCCGCCGTCTGCTCGTTATAGCCGCTGGTCAGGAGGTTCTCGACCAGGGCCTCGTATTTCTTCTTCTGGTCCTCGTCACGCGTCCGCGTCTTGGTGATGATGCGGCTGATATCGCGCACAGAGCCCATCAGCTTCTTCTCGATCGCCTCCTTCAGCGGCTCATAGCTGGCATAGCCGACCTTCTCCCCGCGGCGATTGGCCGACCACAGATAGGCGATGACTTCCTGGCGGAACCCATCCGCTGCCGAGCCGATAATGGCGATCTGTTCTTCGATCGATTTCAGGAAGCTGAGATCGGGCTCCAGCTCTTCCCGCGTATTGCGATCCTTGACCTTGGTCTTGTTGACATAGGCCTCGGCGTGATCGAGGTAGTTCTGGAACAGGGTCTCGGCCTGTTCTTCATAGGCGAAGACGAAGGCCTTGGTGATCTCGCGTTCGAGAATCTCCAGATAGGCCTTGTGGATCGTATCCTGCAGGAATTCGAGATAACGCTTGCGGGTGTCATCCGGCAGGTCCGCTTCCTTCACCATGCGGATCAGCACTTCGCGGATATGGATCGGGGTGATGCCTTCCGGATGGCGGGTGAGGGTATTGTCCAGCGCCTTCATGATGAAGCGCGGGGAAATGCCGCTCATGCCTTCCGACTTGGCATCTTCCTTCAGTTCCGCCAGGTCGACCTTCTTGGTATGGCCCTTCTCGACAACCTCTTCGCCATTATAGAGCTTGAGCTTGGTGAGGAGATCGCATTTCGCCGAAGGTTGCAGCCGGGTCAGGATGGCGAACATCGCCGCAATGTCGATGGTATGCGGGGCGATATGAGTCTTGAAGCCCGAACGCCGGTAGATCTTGTCGTAGATCTTCACCTCTTCAGTGAGACGCATATTGTAAGGCACCCGGATCGCGACGATGCGGTCCATGATGGCTTCATTGGTGTGGTCGGCCTTGAACTTGCGCCATTCCGCCTCATTCGAATGCGCCAGGATGACGGCATCGGTGTAGATGGTGCCATGACGTCCAGGCGCCGGGACGAATTTCTCCTGCGTCGCCGTGATGATGGCGTGGAGATATTCGGTCTCGTTCTTGAACACCTCGATGAATTCGACAACACCGCGATTGCCGGCATTGAAAGCGCCATTGAGATCGAGGATGCGCGGATCGCCTTCGGCATAGCGGTCGAGCTTGGAGATATCCTCTGAGCCGATGAGAACCGAAGTGTCCTGGTTGTTGGGATCGACCGGCGGCACGACAGCGATGCCGGCGCGACGGGTGCGGGAGAATTGCATCGTGGTGACCGGCATCTCTTCATAGCGGCCGGCGAATTCATTATCGAGACGATAGCGGCAGACCGGGCACAACTCGCCTTCAATATGCAGGTCCAGCATCTTGTCGAATTCGCGGCGCAGATGGCGGGGGATGAGATGCAGCGGCTCTTCGTGAATCGGGCAGTCTTCGATCACATAGATCGGCTCGGCC
>Ga0207856_1000276_pt1 | contig 10902 bp, 10 predicted proteins | sample LuqExpMetageno21_FD_187779 | JGI IMG/M metagenome (GOLD analysis project Ga0207856, IMG submission 187779) | Tropical forest soil microbial communities from Luquillo Experimental Forest, Puerto Rico - Sample 21 (SPAdes) | ecosystem: Environmental > Terrestrial > Soil > Tropical forest ... | reverse complement strand
CCCGAAGGGCGGCGCCTCTATTAGTGCCTATACAAACAGGTCCTGGAATAATTGTGCACCAGGCACTACAGAGTACCCTGATAAATCAGTAATACCTTCCGCTGCAAAAACAGCCTCATCAATAAACGTATTACCCGTACAGCTTGCAGAAGGCTTGCTCAATATATAATAGGCAGCATCTGCCAGTATAGCGGGCGTACGGCTCATATTAGCCAGGGCCTCACCACCAAGCAGGTTTCTTACGGCTGCGGTATCGATAGTAGTACGGGGCCAGAGTGCATTAGAGGCAATCCCCTCTTTCTTAAACTCTTCTGCCCAGCCCAAAGCCATCAGGCTCATATTGTATTTACTAATGGTATACGCCACATGTGGCCCCAGCCATTTTGGGTTAAGCGTAACCGGTGGAGATAAAGTAAGTATATGTGCATTACTGCTTTTCTTCAGGTAAGGAATACAATGCTTTACCACCAGGAAAGTACCCCGAACATTGATGCTATGGATCAGGTCGAAACGTTTCGCTTCTGTTTGCTCTGTTCCGGTTAACTGGATGGCAGAGGCATTATTGATCACTATGTCAATACCACCAAAAGCATCAACTGCCTGCTGAACAGCCGCCTGTACCTGCTCTTCAAAACGGATATCCGTTTGAACGGCCAGGGCTTTTACGCCCAGTGCCTCTATTTCCTGCGCCGCAGAATAAATGGTACCACCCAGTTTCGGGTTTTCCTCCGTGCTCTTGGCTGCTATTACAATATTAGCACCCTCTTTTGCCAAACGCAAGGCAATGGCTTTACCAATACCACGGCTCGCGCCCGTAATAAAAACAGTTTTGTTAGTAAATACTGACATAGCAATGAGATTATTCGTTAGCGTATAGAAGAAGCTTGTATACTACCACCCAAGGAAATCGCTGATTACCTGCTCCGTTTCTGCACAGGCTTTTTGCAGATCATCATTTACAATCGTTTTACTAAAATGATGATTGAAAGATATTTCATAACTGGCCTTACTCACCCGCGTAGCAAGACTTTCTGCTGTTTCGGTTCCCCGGCTGGATAGTCTCTTTTTTAATTCGTCAATGGAGGGCGGTTCAATAAAGATAGAAAGGCAATTGCCCAGGAATTGCTGTTGTACGTGTATGGCCCCTTTTACATCAATATCAAGAATAGGTGTCTTCCCTTCTGCCCAAATACGGTCCAGCTCACTCCTTAGTGTACCATAATACTTATTATCATACACCATTTCCCACTCTATAAAAGCATTCTCGCTGATCTTATGATTGAACTCATCCACACTCATAAAATAATAATCCACCCCATTTTTCTCGTATTCCCTTGGCTCACGCGTAGCCGCTGATATAGAGAACGACAGCAGTGGGTACTTATTCAACAGGTAATGTGTAATAGAGGTTTTGCCTGCACCGGAAGGAGCCGTGATAATGATGAGTTTATTTGCTGCCATGTGCAAAGAAAAGGTTTATTTTCTTACGATATCTGCCCCAAGATTTCTTAAACGTTCATCAATATACTGGTATCCCCTGTCTATCTGTTCAATATTCTGGATGGTACTTTTCCCTTCAGCACTCAATGCCGCGATCAGCAATGCCTGCCCGGCACGTATATCCGGACTGCTCATAGTAATACCCCTCAGCGGATGTTTTCTTCCAAGGCCTATTACAGTGGCACGGTGAGGGTCGCACAGAATGATTTGAGCACCCATATCCAATAATTTATCAACAAAGAACAACCGGCTTTCAAACATTTTCTGATGAACCAATACACTACCCCTTGCCTGTGTAGCAACTACCAGGATAATACTGATAAGATCTGGCGTAAAACCCGGCCAGGGATGATCATAAATGGTTAATACGCTGCCATCCAGGAAGTTTTGTATTTCATACACATCCTGTTGAGGAATATGTATATCATCCCCCTGTATCTGTAATTGTATACCCAGCTGACGAAATTTCTCCGGTATTACCCCCAGGTGTTCAACACCGGCGCCTTTAATGGTGATCTCGCTTTGCGTCATAGCAGCAAGACCAATAAAGCTACCCACTTCAATCATATCGGGCAACATGGTATGTTCTGTACCATTCAACTGTTCAACACCATCAATGATCAGCATATTACTGCCAATACCATTAATATTAGCACCCATCCGGTACAACATCCGGCATAACTGCTGTATATAAGGCTCACAGGCTGCATTGTAAATGGTGGTTGTGCCCTCTGCTAAAACAGCAGCCATAATAATATTAGCCGTACCCGTAACAGAAGGCTCATCCAATAACATATAAGCACCCTGCAACTGTGTTGTGCTAAGCTTAAAAAAGTTCAACGTATCATCATATTCAATCTTAGCACCCAGCTTCTCAAAACCAATAATATGTGTATCTAATCTTCTTCTGCCTATTTTATCACCACCAGGTTTAGGGATATATGCTTTTTTAAACCTAGCCAGCATAGGGCCTGCCAGCATAACACTGCCTCTTAATCTTCCCCCCTTCTGGCGAAAAGCATCAGAAGCCAGGTAATCAATATCCACATCATCTGCCTGGAAAATACAGGTATGCCTGTCAGGCCGCTCTGTTTTTACACCAATCTCCTCCAGTAACTCTATTAAAAGATTCACATCCAATATGTCAGGGATATTATGAATGGTCACTTTATCAGCAGTCAGCAATACCGCGCTCAATATCTGCAATGCTTCATTTTTAGCACCCTGCGGTACCAGTGTACCCTTTAGTTTGTTGCCTCCTGTTACTTCAAAACTGCTCATGTAAATAGATTAAAATAGGAATTGTTTTTTACCGGGTAAAAATAATAGACCTGTTCCATAATTCAATTTCGTCATTACTACGCAGCCAGGATTTTACGGGGAATTAGCAGGCCAAAAACAAAAGGCACCGGTTTACACCAGTGCCTCAGTATTATTTTGTGGTAATAATAGCTAATAACGCTTCTTAAAATTGCGGTTGTTCCTGTTATCGCGTCCACCGGCACCCGCAGCACCGCCACCATTGCGGTTATTATTATTCCTGTTGCCTGAACCACCATTACGGTTATCTCTTCCACTACTGCCATTGCTACGGTTGTTCCTGTTATCGCGACCGCTGAAGTTTTGCTGACGCCTTCCGTTGCCACCATTGTTACGCCCGTAATCATCTCTTTCAAAAGCCTGGTTACGATGTTTAATAAAGGGAGTATTGCTAAATTCCAGCTCACCGCCAGTTATATTGTTTAATTCACTGCGTATAGCATCATCATGCACCAATTCTTTGTGCCAGTTGCTGTAAGCCAGCTTCATATAATAAGCGATAGCGTGGGCAAAGCCATTTTTCTTCTCCGGGTTCTCTTCTTTCAACGCTTTATCAATCACCAGTTCCAGGTTCTTACCCAGGTGTGAATACCTTGGGTGGCGGTGAGGATAAGGCAAAGGATCGGGCTTGCTTTTATAAGTTTCTTTTTGAGGTATAGGGTACGGGCTGTCAACATCCAGCTTAAACTGGCTGATAACAAACAGGTGATCCCATAACATATGTCTGAAATCCTCTACGTTACGTAAGTGAGGATTGAGAAATCCCATTAATTCAATAACCGCTTTTGCCTGCTCATTGCGTTTATTGCGGTCCTCTATTGTTAATACATAATCCACCATTTTCTGAATATGCCGGCCATATTCCTTCAATCCCAAAAGGCTTCGTGATGTATTGTATTCCATTGCAGCATTTATATTCATTATACAAATGTAAGCATTGATGAGTGCACAGGGGAATTTTTATGATTTCCCGCCCAATACCCTGGCAGGCCTACATTCTTCGCAAGTCCTTATCTTCGCAGAATGGAACAGTTATTGAAACAGATTGACGAGCATAAGCAGGAAATAGCTGCTGCGGAAGCTGGTACACCTGATGCTGTAGAGGCGTTTCGTATAAAATACCTGGGCACAAAAGGGCTGGTAAAGGCAATAATGGGTGAAATGAAAAACGTGCCGAATGAGCAGAAAAAGGAATTTGGGCAGGTATTAAACGAGTTTAAACAATTTACCGAAGCCAAATATGAATTGTTAAAAGAATCTGTAGCGGCTAGCGGAGGCTCCTCAGCGATCGATATTGACTGGAGTTTACCCGGCGACCCCGTTCCGGTAGGTAGCAGGCACCCCCTAAGCATCGTTCGCAACCAGGTTCTTTCCATCTTTAAACGCCTCGGTTTTGCAGTAGCAGAAGGTCCTGAAATTGAAGACGACTGGCATAACTTCGGTGCAATGAACCTGCCGGAAGACCATCCTGCCCGCGATATGCAGGATACCTTCTATATTAATCAGAACCCTGCCTGGCTATTACGCACGCACACCAGTAGTGTACAGGCGCGTGTAATGGAAACGCAAAAGCCACCTATCCGTGTTATTTGCCCGGGTCGCGTATACAGGAATGAAACCATTAGCGCCAGGGCACACTGCTTTTTTCACCAGGTAGAAGGATTATACATAGACGAGAATGTAAGCTTTGCAGACCTGAAACAGACATTGTACTTCTTTGTACAGGAAATGTTTGGTAAGGATACCAGGGTACGTTTTCGCCCCAGTTATTTCCCTTTTACAGAGCCAAGCGCAGAAATGGACATCAGTTGCCTGATTTGTGGGGGCAGTGGCTGTAATGTGTGCAAGCACACCGGGTGGGTAGAGATATTGGGCAGTGGTATGGTACACCCCAAAGTGTTGGAAAACTTTGGTATTGACAGTAATAAATATACCGGTTTCGCCTTTGGTATGGGCTTAGAGCGTATCTGCCAGCTTAAATACAGGGTGAACGACCTGCGTTTATACTCCCAGAATGATATACGGTTCCTGCAACAGTTTACGGGGGCTGTGTAAAATGTTGCACCAGGTATCTGCTATATAGTCACTTACCTGTACAGGCATTGTACGCTATAACATTCATAAACATTTAATGTTAGTTAGCACTGGGTGTGATATACCTTGCGCTTTTTAAACAAATATTCACGAACAGATCTTGTTGGTTTCAGACAGGTTTTAACTCTTTCTTTATGTGGGCTATTGTTTCTTTCTTTTTGATACATTGGTTTTTATCCTTGTTCTTCCATTCCTTCTTCCTCCATCGTTACGCATCCCACCAGATGTACACTACCGGTAAAAAGCGAGAAAAGATCTTTTACTTCCTTACCTGGTTCGCTCAGGGTTCTTCTTACCTGGTACCTCACGCTTATGGCGTAATGCACAGGATGCATCACGAGTATAGTGATACAGAAAAAGACCCCCATTCCCCTCATTTCTTTAAAGATGTGTGGCAAATGATGTGGCATACCTCTGTTATTTTTACAGGATTGAGTAATGGAACCTATGTTGTTGAGCAAAAGTTTGTACAGTCATACTTACCCAAATGGGATAAACTCGATAAGATAGGCCATAGCATGATAACCCGTGTTTTGTTTGGTATCGGCTATTTTCTCTTTTATCTTTATTTTGCGCCGAATGCCTGGTGGTTTCTCCTGTTACCTATCCACTTCTTTATTGGCCCTATACAAGGTGCAACAGTAAATTGGTGTGGCCATAAGTACGGGTACAGTAATTTTAGTAATGGAGATCATTCTAAAAATACCTCTCCATGGGGTGTTTTGCTAATGGGAGAGTTGTTTCAGAACAACCACCATTATGCCAGTACAGATGCAAACTTTGCCAAAAAGTGGTTCGAGTTCGATCTTACCTATATCATTATGCGGGGATTGCATAAAATAAAGGTGATACAACTGGTGCCTGTAAATAAATAAATGACCACCCAAGCCTTATTATTAGTAATTGCCGCCGCAGTTTTACATGCTGTATGGAACCTGGTTACTAAAAAGGTAAATGGTAAGCTCACTTTCTTCTGGCTGATAGCTATTGCTTCAGCCATTATCTATCTCCCGTTTGTTATATGGCAATTGCTGCAAACACAAGTGTTTGTAACCCCCACTGTAGTGGTTTTCCTGGTAGTAAGTTCGGTATTGCACCTGGTATATTTTGTAATACTACAGGCAGGGTACAGGAAAGCAGATCTCTCCGTAGTTTACCCGGTAGCAAGGGGAAGCGGCCCGTTATTATCCGTTACAGGGGCAATACTCTGTTTTAATGAAAAGCCCGGTTGGCTGGCTATAGCAGGTGTTCTATTAATAGTAGCCGGTGTGTTGATAATGACAGGCTTTCGGTTGCGGTTATCAGAAGATAAGCGGCTAAAAGCCGGGTTGCTATATGGTGTATTAACAGGGCTGTTTATTGCTGCCTATACCCTGTGGGACAGGCTGGCCGTAGTAAACCAACATATCTCCGCCTTACTGATCACTTTCGCCGCAATGCTATTGCCCTCCCTATTATTGATCCCGGTTGCGATAAAAGGAAAGCAGCAGGTAAAACAGGAAGTGAGGCAATACTGGAAAGAGATCATTCTGATAGCTGTTTTTCAACCCCTCTCATTTATACTTGTTTTAATTGCCCTGAAAACAACACCAGTAAGCTATGTAGCGCCTGCCCGCGAATTAAGTATTGTTTTTGGTGTATTCTTTGGAGCCAACCTCTTAAAAGAAGGTAACGCGTTGAGAAGAAGTATTGCTGCCATTATTATGCTGATCGGTATTGCCCTTCTTGCCATCGGATAAAAGCGCTTCTTTACATTTGTACCATGCAACTCCACTCCACCAAAGGTATTGTACTTCGTACGGTAAAATATGGTGATACAAGCATTATCGCTTCTGTATATACGGAGCTATTTGGTGTACAGAGTTATTTGATAAAGGGTGTTCGCAAATCTTCCAAAAAATCACAAGGCTCCGGTAATTACTTTCAGCCGGCAGCCATACTGGATATGGTAGTATACCATAACGAACAAAAACAGATACAATTTGTAAAAGAATTTAACTGGGGCTATTTGTATGAGTCGGTATTGTTTGATGTAATAAAGAACAGCGTGGCATTGTATGTTATTGAATTGCTTCAGCACAGCCTGAAACAACCAGAAGCCAACCCTGAGCTGTTTTACTTAATAGAAGGAACGCTACGTCAGTTGGATAAAGCCAATGATACATTAACCGCCAACCTCCCTCTCTACTTTACACTACACCTGGGCGCAGAATTAGGATTCAAAATACAAGGCGCCTATAGCACAGCAACACCGGTACTGGATTTACAGGAAGGGCAGTTTACGGAGAGTATACCTATACACCCTTATTATATTACCGGCGATCTCGCACAGCAAACCTCCCTGATTGGCAACATTCATTTCTATAATGACCTGGAGAACATTAAACTAAACAGGGATACCAGGAGGCAATTATTACAATCGTATCAACAATACATTGTATTGCACGTGGCGGATTTCGGAGAAATGAGAAGTATCTCTATCCTGCAGGAAGTATTGGGGTAAATAAGCGATTACAACAGTCTTTTTACGCCGGTAAGGTCTTCCTGCAGGTTAATTATACCCGGCTGTTTGCCCTTCTCAAAGCTGCCGGATACATGATCTACCTGTAATGCCCTAGCCCCGTTTAGTGTACCCCACTGCAATATTTCAGCCAAAGGAATAGTTGGAAAATGTTGAACAATGGTTCTCATTTCATCTGCTATACTTAAGGAATGGTTGCTCGCCAGGCTATCAGTACCCAGTACAATGGAACAATGATGTTTGCGGAGTAGTTCTATGGGAGGCATTGTATGCTCTATATAATTATTGGCATTCACACAAAGACAAAAGAAATACCGGGTAGCACCCGCAGCTCTTTTTACAAAAAGAATATCTTCCTCCGAAGTAAATGTATTGTGTACCAATAACAACTGTTTAGGCTCGCTGATCTTAGACAAGTACGATTGTATACTGCTTTTACCGGTAGGCTTATAGAAAGCGTTGATATCGATAGAAAGCGTTTCATACAGCTTGTTAAAGTCTCCGGTGCCGGTCATAAAGAACTCGTTCTCGGCACGGGTTTCCTGGTTATGTATAGAGGAAATATCGCCGGCAGAACAGGCATTGATCAATGAAAACAAATCGCTGGAAACGGAGTAGGGAGAATGTGGAACTATAGTACTGTTATCAGGAAAAACTTTGGCAAAATCATCAAACACTTCTTCCTGTGTTTGGATGAATCGTTGTATGGCAAACTTGGGAACAAAGCCACTTACCTCGATAAAGTTGTGGTAGTATAAACGGTTCTGTTCTTTTTGTGCAAGCGTAAGAGTATTGTTACAAATATCTCCTACGGCTACAATACCATTTTGAAGCATCTCTTCTTCGGCAGCTTTAATAGCTTCAACCAGTTCCTCTTCAGGGAAATAGCGCTGCTTCATTACACCCAGTACAAAGTTGATTAAGCCGGTATGTTCCGGTATGGTTCCTTTCAGGCGGCTAAGTTCCAAATGGCAATGGCAGTTAACAAAACCAGGGGAAAGCAGCCCTGTTACCTGTTGTATATCCTCTCCTGCATCACTTTCTGCAACAATTTCCTGTACAAAGCCTTTGTCATCGGTAATCAATATCTGGTCGCCAGACAATAGTTCTTTCCCGGTAAAAAGCTTGTCTGCCTTGAATTTCCTGTATGCCACAATAATTATTTAAGAAAGCTAAGTTCTGTTATTTTATGGTACGCTGCCTAATTGTTTAACAGGTTAATGGGCAAAATAATCTCCCATTGATCAGGCTGTTGCCCGCTTAGCTGGTAATCCAGTAAACGGCTATAACGGATACCGAAAGTAACAGGCTGTTGGTTCCACCATTTGGTGTCAAAATACAGCTCTGCACCTACTGTCTTGAATTGATAATTGGTTTGGGTACGCAGGTTCCTACCCACGGTATAATCATAAAAAGCATTGGCACGAATACGGGTGAAATAAACAACATTGGCAATACCCTGGTCAGGATACCATACCGGGAAATGATAATTGGCGCCCAGTTTCCAAAGGCGCGGAAAATCATAAACAACATACCCACGGGAAAAAGGGAAACTATTGCTAAAAGAGTATTCATTTGCTGTATCCCTTGATTGATAGGCCGCGTTCAATACAAGGCTATGGCTTTTAGCGATACCAGGCAGGTATAAAGCACCACTCACCAGCAACTGGTTGGCAGTATAGTTATTGATAATAGAGCGATATTGTACTATTAAGGTTTGCGCCCAACGAGGGTAAATGTTTTGCGCAGAAGATTGTACCTGCCCTATATACTGCAAGGTTGCTTGTGCAAAATCGAAATGCAGGTTATTATACTTCCCTTTTGCAGCACCCGTCCACTGTACATTATCGGTGTTATAGCTGCTGGAAATGGTAAGGTAACGGTATTGCTTACCTCCGGAAAGGTTTAATGGCAATTGTAATCCGCCGGAGACAACAGCTTCGTTCCAATATATCTGGGTGCCATTACTCAATAAACCATTCCGTTGAAAAGTTTCATTGACGCCAACAAATGGCTGTACATACCAGCCACCATAGGTAGCGGTGTATCCTACCCTGCTAAATCCCTCGTTACGGTTATAATCATAATACAACTGGCTTTGCAGGGTGTTCAATACATTCTCGCCATATAGGATAACAGAATAATCCGGATCGTTGATAGAAGGGTGCAGGCTATGGAAGTTAAAAGGATGAAAAAGCCGTGGATAATGGCATACAGGATACTGGCCATTACCGGCAGTGGCAATGGTATTATTGGCTGGAATATTGAACGGTTGCTTAACGTAGAGATTGGTAAGTGTATCACCCGTATCGATAGGTTGCCATTGAGGTGTTATACGAGCCAGGCGATAACCATCGGCAGTAAAGGCAGAGGATACCAACTGGTTACCTGTATTAAATGTTGCCTGGTAAAGACCGGTAGAATAACCTGCTAAACGAAAGCTCTTGCCTTGCGACATAACGTAAGCCCATATGGCATCTTCGTCTTTGGCAGAGCAAGTATATAATAGGGTATCTCCTTTTACTACAGGAAACCCAATGATCCGGTTGGCAAACGGTAATATAATAGTTGTCTTCCCGGTTGAGATCTCCTTTTTAAGAAGACTCATTTCACCGGCATTATTACGGGCAATTAAAAAAACAGAACGATCATCCGCAGAGAATTTAGGATAGGAATAAATGAGTTGATCGTTGGTGATGAGCCCTGTTGTTTTGATGCCGGTTGTAGTAAGAATGTCCACATCGCAACGTTGATCTGCTCTAACCGATACTGCTACAATGCTTTTTCCGCTATGAGAAATGTCCGGCATAAAATAACGGGTATGAGAAGAGATTTTCTTTACCTCACCCGTGTTTATATCCAGTATCCGTATTACGCTATATTCCTTGTTGCCCCAACGCGTGTCAGCCTGGTAACAGGCATAGGCAATCTTATTATTGTTGTAAGAGAAATAATCATCGTAGGAAATATCCCTTGTGGCAATCTTTGTAAATGTTTTATCATTCGTAAGCTTATAGAAGGCAGGAATATCCTTATAACTGTCTTTTAATACGATCAATGAACCATCGTTCATGGTATAGGGATATTTATAATCAACTACATTGTTCTTTTGAATATTGCTTATCCATTGTAATGATTGGTTTTTACTGCTATCCCACTGGCGATCATAATAGCTCATTGCATCCCGGGTAAACTGGCTGAATGGAATACCCGCATACTTCTTTACAGCCCCTTGTAATGGATATAGTAAAGGCTTAAATGCAGCCGCATCCTGCGTTACTTTTCTCCAAAAATCGGCACCATACTTTTCTCTCCCATAAGCCACAAACATATATCCCAATGGATAGTGGTCCGGCACATAACTCTTCAAAGAACCATTACGCAGCTTCATATAGCTATAATGCTTATCGGCATTGTACAGAGAACGATAACTGTTTAAAAAAGATGGCAAGCGCCCTCTTCCCTGG
>Ga0207856_1000273_pt1 | contig 10941 bp, 9 predicted proteins | sample LuqExpMetageno21_FD_187779 | JGI IMG/M metagenome (GOLD analysis project Ga0207856, IMG submission 187779) | Tropical forest soil microbial communities from Luquillo Experimental Forest, Puerto Rico - Sample 21 (SPAdes) | ecosystem: Environmental > Terrestrial > Soil > Tropical forest ... | reverse complement strand
ATCGGCCGTGGCGGAGATCTTCGTGCAAACGCAGAAGTCGTTCGCGGTGATTCCAAACCCAAGACTGCATCAGACATCATCAACGAAATGACGGCCAGCTATGGCGTCCAAAACAAGGAATAAAAATGGACTCTTTCTCTACGAAGCGTATGTCCCTCCAGGGCAAGCAGAAGAAGACCGACGAGCAGATCGCACAGCTCCAAGGCGGCCTTCAGCAGCTCCAGAACGTCATCCGCAACCTTTCCGAGGCCGTCAACGTCCTCGTCCAGGTCGTGGGTCCCGAGAGCTATGAAACCCAGCTCGCCGAGTACCGCCTGAACGTGACCGAGAACAATATCGCTCGCGCTCTCGCAGAAGGCGTGCTCGCAGAGTCGAACGACACCATCCTGACCGAAGGCCAGGGGCTGATCGTCCAGCTCGTGGAGCGCATGAAGGACACCAACGAGCCTGTCGCCCCGGGCAAGGCGTACCTGGAGTTTGACGGTCTGACCCCCGAAGGCAAGAAGTTGCTCACGGGCGCAACCGCTGGCACCGTCGTGACCGGCCCGAACGGCAATACCTTGGAAGTGACCAAGGTTTTCGTTCGTGCAGAGCCTAAGGCCGAAGCCCCTGCATCGGCAGCGACCCTCGCTGCGGTGCCTGAGCTGGCAGAAGTGGAGCCGACTCCGGAAGCAGAGGCGTAATCATGGCCAAGGGCAAGAAGGCCCCTGACGTAAACGATCCCCGCCTGATGCGTCAGGCGGCAGAAGCTGAAATCTGGGAGTTCATGGAGGATCAGGCAGCCCTCCAGAAGGACCAGCAGCTCGTCGGCCGTAACCGCAAGCTGACTGCGGCGACGGGCCGTGACGTTTACTTCATCGAAAAGATTGAAGAGTCGCTCTCCCGAGTCTTCAAGGGAAAGACCTTCAAGCCCTCGACCTTTGCCACCCGCAAGGCGCACGCTGCGACCAAGCGGCTGGTCAACGTCGAATGGTCGGACCTCCACATTGGTTCCGACCTCGATCCTCGCGAGTGCCCGATTGCTTTCGGCCCTACCGAGGAAGCGCGTCGTATGTCCAAGTTGGTGTTGGAGGCGGTGGAGTACAAGACCCGCTACCGCGACAACACCGACCTGAACATCTTCCTGCTGGGCGACATCATCGAGGGCAAGCTGCACGACATTCTCGCTGCAGCCCCTCGCGCCGAGCAGATCTGCCGGGCCATCCACATCCTCAGCCAGGCAATCGCGTTCGCAGGCCAGAACTACAAGAAGGTCACCGTCTACTGCAACGGCGGTAACCACGACCGCGACAAGTCGCGTCACCCGGAGCGTGCTACCAGCGCCAAGTGGGACGGCGACGGTACCGTGATCTACTACGGAATCAAGAAGGCCCTCCAGGGGATGCCGAATATCACGGTCATTATCCCCCGCACCCCGTATATCGAGATTCCTATCTTCGACGGGTTCGGTATGGGCGCTCACGGCGACGGTATGCTCTTCACCGGCAATCCTGGGACGAACATCAATACCTCCAAGGCCAACGCAGTAGCCAACCAGATCAATGCTGGTCGAGGCGAAGGTAAGGAGTACGACTTCTTCTTCGTCGGTCACACTCACCAGGGTGCCTCGCTGGTCCTGGAGAATGGCGCTACCTGGCTGTGGAACGGCTGCATGGTTCCCCCGGCTGGCTACAGCCTCTCTCTGAATGTTCTCACGCACACCCAGGGGCAGTGGTTGTTCGAGTCTGTCCCCGATTACCCGGTGGGCGACATGCGGTTTCTCCGTGTCAATGAGAAGGACGACAAGAACGCCGCGCTCGACAAGATCGTGGCTCCTTTTGTCGATTTTTAATGGCAGACAATCCGATGGACGATCTTGCCCTCGATTACTTGAGGGTAAAGGGCGAAGCAGCGCCCCAAGCTGACTCGGCCCACCGCGTCAGGACCGAAGACGACTTCATCATCTCCAAGCGCTATGGCAACTCCCTCAAGGCACTCTTGGAGCGCTACGGGGACGAGCTGCCCCCTGACCGGGTGATTGCTCAGGTCCTGGGACTCAGCGACGAGATGGAGACCAAGGTCATTCACGGCGAAGAGAAGGAAGTAAGCGTCGAGGTCGAGAAGATCTACGACTCGGCAGTGGCCAAGTTGAAAAAGATGATGGGTGAGGACGAATGAAATTCGTAGAATACGAAGGTCTCACTTTTGACGACGTTCTTTTGGTTCCTCAGTTGTCCGATGTGGAATCCCGCAAGGACGTAACGCTTGCTGGCCGACTGGGCAGCCTTCACCTGGACTACCCGATCATCTCCGCCAACATGGATTGCATCACTGGGCACGACATGGCAGTCGCCATGGAGCACGCGGGTGCCCTGGGGGTCATCCATCGTTACCAGCCTCCCCAGGAGACCATCAAGACCCTCTCCACCTTGGGACATGGCATCCCCAGCATCGGCGTCCTGGACGACGACCGAGCAGTCGCGAGGATGTATCGCGAATTCACCGACACAATCTGCATCGACGTGGCCCACGGTCACCACCGCCTGGTGGCTGAGATGGTCAGCCATTGCAGGACCAAGCTGGACTACAAGAATATTATCGCTGGTAATATTGCGGCCAAGGAAGGTGTACGCTATCTCTGGGACGCAGGCGCCAACATCATCAAGGTGGGAATCGGCCCCTCGCGCGTGTGCAGCACTCGCGGGGTCACCGGCCATGGCGTTCCCCAACTGACTGCCATCGGCGAATGCGCCTCCTGGGCCAAGCTGGTCAGCCCCAAGATCTTCATCATCGCCGACGGCGGGATGGACGGCTCCGGGGACATCGTGAAGGCCCTGGGCGCAGGAGCCCACGCGGTTATGAGCGGCAGTCTCTTCGCCGGGTGCAAGGAGGCCGCTATGCCCACTGTCTATCGCGGGATGGCCAGCTTTGAGGCCCAATCCAAGCGCGGGAAGCTCTCCGGAGTCGAGGGGGTCAGCATGAACGTCCTGCCCAAGAGCAAGACGGCTGCTCAGATTCTGGAGGAGCTGGCAGCGGGTATTCGCTCAGGTCTGTCATACTCTGGCGCACACAATCTGGCTGAATTTCGAGAGGTAGCGAAGTTCGTCAGGGTCACCCCTCATACCCGACACGAGAACGCTACCCGTTCCTTCTAGTCTGGGGTGTAGGTAGGCAATGGATCGTCTCCCCAACTTCAGTTCGCCGCACTGTCACATCCAGAGTTTGGACACTGCCTCTCTGCCGGAGGCTTTTGCTGAACGTGAGCTGGAGTTGGGCACAGGTACGATCACCACGACTGACCACGGCTCTTTGGCGGCCTGTCGGCGTGTGTACGACCTGGGTCGTGAGAAGGGCCTCACTCCCATTCTCGGGCTGGAGGCCTACTTCCGCGATGACAACGATCCATACCTTTTGGAAGCTGGGATCGAGCGAACGGCCGACAAGGATGGCACCCTGACGTTCCGAGAGTTTCTAAAGTACCAACATTTGACCATGCATTTCCTGGATCAGGCCGCCTATGAGACCGGTGTGCGGGTCTTGTCCAAGGCTGCACTCAACCGCTGCGAGAAGCACGGCTCGGAAGAGAAACCGCTCTTCGACTGGAACGACCTCCAGGAGCTAGGCGCCCAGAACACCATCTTCACCAGTAGCTGCCTGATCGGCATGGTTCAACGCTTCATTATGAAGCACAAGCGCCTCGACCTGGCGGAGAAGTTCTACTTGAAGCTTCGGGGCATGGTGAAGCCAGGCAACTTCTACGTTGAAATTTTCCCTCACGTCTGTGACCGCAACTGGGACGCTGGCTGCCAGGTAACCTACTCGGATGGCTCGGTCGAGAAATTCGCCGTCCACAAGCAGCTCCAGACCGACAAGTGGAAGGGGAAAATCCGCGACATCGCCAACAAGTGGGACGAGAAGCGCGATAGCAACGCCATCCTTGAGCAGGTGATGGACAACCGTATCTGGACCCCTCGCGCAGAGCAGAAGACCATCCTGCACGTGGCGCACAAGGAAGACTACATCATCAACGAGTGCTGCCCCCAGTGGCCGGACGGTGACCTCCAGCTCTACTGCAACAAGGTCCTGATCGCCTTCGCTACGAAGTACGGCGACCCAATCATCATCTCGGACGATGCTCACTTCGCTCACCCCGACGAGAAGATCATCCAGGACGTGCGTCTTCAGTCGAGCGGCGGTAGCTGGCGCTTCCACACGTCCTACCATCGCATGAGCAGCGAGGAGGCCTGGGTATACTTCCAGGAAAAGCTGGGGCTGCCTCCGAAGGCGTTCGAGGCGATGGTCGCCAACAACCAGGCGTGGGCTAGCCGCTTCAAGGGGTTCGAGTTCAAGGACCGCGTCTCGCTGCCGACCAAGTTCTACCCCGCAGACACGCTCAACCACACCCTGGAGCTGGTAAAGGCCCACAAACGCATGCAGTGGGACAACCCCGAGTGGGCCAACCGTCTGGCGCGCGAGATCAAGCTTCTGCACAAGAACGGGACCATCGACCTGCTCCCCTACTTCTTCCTGGACGAGGAAGTGTGCCGCGAGGCCGTCAAGAGAGGCATCTTGACCGGTCCTGGTCGAGGTTCGGCCGCAGGCCTCCTCCTGACCTACGTCCTGGGCATCACTCACGCCAACCCGCTCAAGTACGGGCTGTCCATGGACCGATTCCTTACCCTGGACCGTATTCAGCAAGGGAAGCTGCCTGATATTGACCAGGACCTGGAATCACGCGAATGGCTCCTCGATCCGGAGAAGGGCTACCTCAAGGACCGCTTCGGGGACCACGTGGTCCAGGTGTCTACCGATACAACACTCAAGCTGCGCTCCGCTGTCAAGGACATAGCTCGCATTGAGCACGGCGGAAAGATCCCCACCGACATCGAAATCCTGACCAAGAAGTTCCAGAACGCCCCTCAGGGCATCAGCGACCGTGACTTCGTCTTCGGCTACGAGCGCGAGTCCGACCGCGCCCATATCAAGGGCTCCATCGAGACCGATGACGCGCTCAAGGAGTACATCGCAAAGTACCCCGAGGAATGGGATACCGCCGTCAAGTGCCTGGGGCTCACCCGTCAGAAGTCGCGCCACGCCTGCGCCTATCTGATCACTAACGAGCCCGTATCGAATTTTATCCCGCTCCAGACAGTGGACGATATTCCCGTCACCCAGTATACGGCTGCATACTGCGAGAAGGTCGGCGCTATCAAGATGGACTTCCTTGGGATTAATTCCCTGAAGGACATCAGCGCTGCGATCCGCCTGATTCAATCCCGCCATCAGGGTGAGATTCCTAACGTTCCGGGTATTCCTACCATGCGCCTCGTGCCCTGGGCCGATCAGTGGTTCGACGTGTGGGAGCTGCCGGAAGACCAGGCCGTCTTTGACGACATCTGCTCCGGCCGCACTGAGACTGTCTTTCAGTTCGACACGCCCGGTGCCAAGAAGTGGCTGCGCGCCTTCGACAAGGTCCGCCCGGACGGGAAGAAGTCGCTCTCCAGCATCGAAGACCTCGCAGCCTTCACTGCGCTCGACCGCCCAGGCCCCCTCGACTACATGGTGCTGGACGAAAACGGCAAGGAAGTACACAACATGCTCATCGAGTTCGCCCACCGTGCGGCGGGTGAGCAAGCCTACGGCCACGTCCCCGTCCTGGACCAGCTCTTCCCGGAAACCCACGGCGTCATCGTCTTTCAGGAGCAGCTCACGAAGGTTTTCCGCGAGGTCGGTGGAACCACGGGCATCGAAGCAGAGAACTTCCGTACCCACATCGGCAAGAAGCAGATGGCCAAGGTCTTCAAGGACAAGGCCCTCTTCATGCCCAAGGCAGTCGAGAAGCTGGGCCCTGAAGTTGCTGAGGAATTGTGGAAGTCGATGGAGACGTTCGGCCAGTATGGTTTCAACAAAAGTCACGCAATCTCTTACGTTATCTTGGGCTACGCCTGCGCCTGGCTGAAGCACCATTACCCGCTGGAGTGGTGGTGTGCGGTGCTCCAGAACGCTGACCGAGCCGAGATCAACGAGAAGTTCTGGCGTCACTGCGGCCACCTGATCGCGCTGCCCGACCTGGCCCACTCCTCCAACACCTTCACCATCGAGGGGGACAAGATCCGCGCCCCAGTAGGCCTCTTGGAGGGTGTCGGTCCCAAGGCCCAGGAGCAGATCAGTGCTCTCAAGCCATTCACCACGATTGAGGAGCTGGCGACCAAGATCGAAGCCTGGAGGGTGGCCAATGCGGCGGCGGGGAAGAAGGAAGGTACCCTGCGCAAGGCCACCACCGCCCTGAACGCTGGCGTGATGAAGAAGTTCATCGTCTCGGGCGTAGCCGACTCGCTTTTTCCGCCTGATTCGTCCGTGGCGACCAAGATCGAGGCCTATTTTGTAGCGACTGCCGCTGCTCAGAACCGCAACCGCAAGAAGACTGAAGTGGTCGAGGATAAGTGGCGCACCTTCACCGAGCTGCAGTCCTACATGATCCGAAAGTCGGTACTCCCGGCCTATTCCATCGACATCCGCGCCCTGGCAGCCGAGAAGAGCCCCCACAACATCAAGAAGGGCGCCCGCTGGTTCGAGTACCACCTGAACAAGGATGTGGTCCCTCTGGTCTCGGCCGACGATTTTGCCGAAATCTCGCAAAATGAGCATTTGCCTCCCGGAGGGGCCAAGGTTGCTCTCGCCTGCTACGTGATCGCCGATGCCGAGCAGAAGTATCACGGCGATAAATACATGAGAAAGTTGTTGATCGACCTGGAAGGCGTAAGGTTTGAATTTGTTAAGTGGCCTGACCGTGGCGCCAAGCGGGTGGGGAGCGGATTCCCCCGTAACATGGTGGGCTGTGGTGTAATCCTATTGGTAGAGAAGTTTAACCCCACAAAGCCCTGGGTGGCCGACAATGCGCTGGTACTGGAATGGCCCCTGGAAGACACCGAAGAGGAAGAATCTAAATGAAGACCCTTGCCGAGACCATTGCTGATTACGATAGCGCACTGCAGCTCACTCGCACCATCTACGGACCCCACGGCGAGAGCCGCACCGGGTTCGAGCTGCGCCGTGAGCAGGCCAAGCGCCAGCTCCCTGAGCTGCTCAAGGCTGTCTCCGAGGCCATGGGCCGCGAGGGCAAGGTGCGCTTCCTGATCAACCGTCCCTATCAGGTCGAAGTTCTCAGCGACCTCTTGGCAGAGATTCTGACTGATATCCCAACTGGTGTGATTGTGGCGGCAAACCTGCTCTACAAGGACTACGCCGAGCACATCGCCCGCACCATGGGCAAGGCTGGCTGGGGCATGACCCAGTGGAGCAATCTCGTCGCCCTCCTCCGCGACACCGCAACCGCCTTCGGGTTTGACGACCTGGAGGCCCCCAAGGCAGTCATGGCCCCGGTGAAACAAAACGAGCTGATGGGCATGGTTCGCAATCTCGTTCGCGAGAGCAATGGCGACCGCCTGGCTGCGACCTTCGCCACCCAGAAGGCCACCGCCAACGCAATCAAGACTGGCCTGCGCTCCGGCGACCCCGTCCTGGTGATCGGCCTCGGTCACGACGACGCCCAGGCCTTCCGCAATTATTTCCTTGGTGCCCCGGTAGGTGAAGTTGTCGATGTTTCAGCCCTACTGGACAACGAGGATGCCGACGCAGCAGACCTGGCCTCCCTCTTGGGAATCCAGGGTGTATTCAGTTCAGAAGAAGAGGAAGAAGTAAAGCCGAAGCGCAAGCATTCACGTAGAACCCAAAAAACCGAGGAATAAACTCACATGGCACGAGCAGACCTTTACAAGACGATTTCCTACACCGGCTCCAGCGGCAAGTCCGCGAAGATGCACAAGTTCAAGGCCGGTAGCAACGTGTTCCGCATTCTCCCCCCGCTTCCGAATTCAGGCCTCAAGGGCAACGACTTCGGCGTGTTCCACCGAGTCCACTGGGGCTATGGGATCACTGGCAAGGGCGCTGAGGGACAGGATGTCACCTTCCCCAAGCCGTTCTTCTGCCAGTTCGAGCAGGACAACAAGACCAAGCAGGTCCGCGTTCCTTGCGCCCACTGCGCCAAGATTGAGGAGAACGCCAACGCCCTCACTGTCGCCAAGGCAGAGGCCCTCCAGCGTGGCATGAGCGACGCGGAGACCAAGGCCCACATCTCCGTCTTCACCGAGCGCCAGAAGCGCTTCAGCGTCGAGAAGAAGGTCTACTTCAACGACCTCGATTCCGACGGGACCCTTGGCTACCGCAAGGTGAGCTACGCCACCTACAAGCAGCTCAAGGACCTGATGTCCACGCTCGCGCAGGACGGCATCGACCCCCTGCACCCTGACCAGGGCGTGTGGTTCGAGATGGTCAAGACCGGCGAAGGGTTTATGACCCGCTACACCGACCCCCAGGTCGTTACCGAGCGCAATGGCCGCACGATGGAGATCAAGCCCGCTCCGCTGACCGATGAGCAGCTTGAGGCGGCACAGAGCGAGTGCCCGAACCTCTACACTGGCGTCCAGGTGCTCTCCCTGAGCCCGACTCAGATTCAGCTCCTGGCAGACTCCAACGGCACCAACGAGGAAGTCGAGGCCATCCTGGGCATTACCCAGCAGGCTGAGGCTCCGGCAGCCCCCGCTCCGGCCCCCGTGGCAGCCAAGCCCGTCGCGAAGCCTGCGGCAGTCCCCACCGACAAGAAGGCAGCCCTCCTGGCCCAGCTTGCAGCGCTGGAGGCAGAGGCAGCAGCCGAAGCGGCACCCAAGGCCGAAGAGGTAGTGGACCCCGAGGTTGCAGCTCTGGAGGCGAAGCTGGCAGCAGCGAAGGCGGCCAAGGCGGCCAAGGGCCCCATCGTGGCAGCAGCGAAGCCCCAGACCGTCGCCACTCCCGTGGCCCCGGCCGTTCCGGACGCTCAGGACTCGGAGGTCGAGGATCTCCTGAACAAGTTCCGTCAGCAGTCGGTGAGCTAAGATGGTCGAGAACGATTTCGTTCTCCTCAAGCTTCCGGGTGACGAAAAGAGCCCAGGTCTGAGCATCGACCTGGCTCCTATCGCCGCCATCGAGGCTCGAATCCCGGAGATCGCCTTTGTGACTCCGGCCAAGGCCCACGAGCTGCTCGCCGCCTTTAACGAGGGGCAGCGGGAATTGACCACCCTTATCGTCAAGGTGGGTCTGAGTCTCCACGCAGCCGAGCAGAACGCCGACGCAATCAAGGCCACCATCATGCTCGACAAGGTGGAGGGCATCCTGGCGGCGAAGGGCATCACCAAATCGTCTGTAGACCTGCGCGAGGCCGTCCTGGCGCTCGATCCTGAGTATCAGCAGGCCCGTGACCGAGTTGCCTACGTCGAGGCGGTCCTGGAGCTGCTCAAGGGTAAGCAGGAAGGCATCAAAAGGGCATATTTTAGCGTCCAGAACGTCTTCCACGAGTCCGGGTTCTATGCCCGTCCGGTCGGTGGAGGCCAAATCGAAGAGGGAGCAAAGGTAGGCGACGCTCCGAAGCCCAAGTACAGTCTTCCCGCCGGTTATCAACCCCCAAAGAGGAACAAGCCCTATGGCACATAAGAAAAACTGGATGGCCCAGCTTCAGAAGCTGGAAGGCGCTGTTATCGAGCGCACCAACCCCCACAATGAAGTGCTCCGCAGTCCCTCCCCGAGCGTGAACTTCGTGTTCGGCAACGGCTGGGGTCTGCCCTTCGGCTACACCGCCATCATCAGCGGTCCGCCTAAGGGTGGCAAGTCGGTGCTCTGCAACGCCTTCATCGGACAGCTCCACAAGGACTACCCCGACGCAATCGCGGTGAAGTACAACACCGAGCTGAGAGAGAAGGCCCAGCTCACCGCAAAGATGGCCGAGGCCTACGGTATCGACATGGACCGCTATCAGGCCTACGACACGAACCAGCCGGACATGATCTTCGACAAGATTCGTGACGACATCGGGGCCATGTGCGCCGACGGGGCGCCCATCAAGCTGATCGTTATCGACTCGGTGAACGCCATCCAGGGCCGCCGTTCAATGAACGCGGATACAGTAATGACTCAACAGATCGGTGACCTGGCAGCGACAATGAAAGACGGTTTAAAATTGATTCTACCTACGCAGCGCCGATACGGTATTGCAGTGCTCCTTACCGCGCACGTCACCGCTGAGATGGACCCCATGGAGCAGCGCAAGGGCAAGACCATGAAGATGTCGGCGGGCAATGGTATCCAACATTTCGCGGAATTTTTCCTGTGGGCCGAACCGAACCGGAGCAAGGACGGCCGCTCAACCATCCTGGGCGAAGAGCTGATTGACGAGAGCAAGACCGACCTGATGAACAAGGCGGAACGCACCGGCCACAAGATCCGCGTCCGCATGGAGAACAGCTCGATGGGGCCTTCTGGGCGTACGGGTGAATTTACGATGGACTATCACCTTGGCGTTACTCACCAGGAAGAGGAAGTGTTCCTCTTGGGTGTCAACCGTGGCGTGATCGGCCATCCCAACAACCTGAGGTACGAATTCGGCGATAAATACTGGACGGGGAAGGAAGCTACCGTCACTGCGATCAAAGACGACTCCGAGCTGGCCGAAGAAATCCTGAAGGCACTCAGGAGACAGGACCTTGAGAAGTCTTGATGGCGGACCGTGCTCTAGGTGCGGCTCGACAGAACGATACAAGAATCGGAATTGTACTGTGCGCACACAAAAAGTAGATCCGCAGGTAGTACAAGAACTTCTGGACGAGTCAGGGGCGAAGTACAGCCGAAACGCCAACTCTTTCATCCTGCACTGCCCCAAGTGCTCCAAGGAGAAGTTGTACGTCTACCGGGACAACGGGTACTTCACCTGCTTCGTCTGTGCAGAGACCGAGAACTTCAAAGGCAGCCTCCCCTACCTCCTCAGGGAGCTGGGGCTGGACTACAACTACGCCAAGACGAAGCTGTATGGCGGAGTGGCAGTCGCCAAGGAGGGCGGGGGGCTAGAGCTGGACATCCGCTTCCCCTGGGCCGACA
>Ga0207856_1000272_pt1 | contig 10944 bp, 2 predicted proteins | sample LuqExpMetageno21_FD_187779 | JGI IMG/M metagenome (GOLD analysis project Ga0207856, IMG submission 187779) | Tropical forest soil microbial communities from Luquillo Experimental Forest, Puerto Rico - Sample 21 (SPAdes) | ecosystem: Environmental > Terrestrial > Soil > Tropical forest ... | reverse complement strand
CATCGCCTGCCATTACTTTTAAGAGGCTATTGGGGCCAATAGTGTGCCCGCTGGATTTACTGAGCATGCTAACGGCGTCACTATGATTAGAAGCCCAACCCGCTGGAACACTGGTAGTCCGGGTAGTTGCTACTTCATTAGCAGCACCTGGCTGACCAAATATACTTTCTTCATAGGCGGCCCTGTTAGCATCAGCATCTTCCATTGTGGCAGTACTGCTACTGGTGTGCGTTTCTTCAGTAAGCACCATTCTAACATTACTGAGATGATCACGGACATAATAATCGAAAGTCCCTTGTTTCCCATCAGGTAGCGCAATTGTTCCGGCAACATTAAAAGTTTCTGTTGTATTGCTTTGTGCTACAGCCTGTATAGTTCTTACACGACCTTCTTCAAAATTAATATATTGTAAGGTACCACCACCACCTAGCGATGCCTGTGCATTAGTAGGTAGTGTTTTCACCTCTTCATATATAAATCCATTAATATAGCTGGTGACCTTGGTAGTAGTACCCCCATCGGCAGTAAATAGTTTTTGAAGTTTGGTTCCATCTGCACTATACACATATTGCAAAATTCCTTTGGCATCTATTTCTACTCTTTCAGGTTTATTCATATAATTGTAACGGATAGTAGATGCATGTTTGTTCTCATCATCGTCAATGTTACCATTATTGTCATAATCATAATCGGTGATATTGGTGGTTCCTTTAAAATCCCCTAATTGTCCGTTAGTAAGATCAGTGTTTGCATCCATTATTTTTTGTAGCCGGTTGGTATTGGGGAAATAATTATACGTTAAATCATCAATAGTAAGGGGACCTGTCCCCCCGATAACCACCCCTCTTTGTGAAAGGTATTTAAGGTTACCATTTTTATCATATTCAATCTTGCCATGTGCGCTACCGCTAACAGAGAAATCCATAGTTGTATGCCCCCAGCTATCCCCGGAAGTTTTCTTTTCATCAAAAGCAGCATTGCTTAACCGCCCTGCATTATCATAACTATATTCATATTTTCGTTGTGCATCATCACCTTGAGTAGTCCAGGCTACCCCAGCTAACTGTCCACTCAAATTGGTACTATTGAAAACTCCCTCAGTTTTATCATAGCCCAGACATTGTCCAAAATAGTTACTCCACTTATTGAAGCTACCGGATTTTAATGCATACTCCTTGTTAATACCAATAAGAGTACTATGAAGATCATAACTGTATTGCATCTGCTCCAGGTAACTATTTCCCGTAGTAAGATTATTGTAACCCGGTGCAAGTGTTGTATTACTTACCCTGCTCATATCATCATAACTATATGAGGCAATCGTTTTCCAGGCATTATTACCATACTGTTTATCTCTGGATGTAATATGACCAATCAGATCGAAATTATTCCTGGTTAATATACCAAAATTCCCATAGCCCGTACCTGCCGTTGTATGCAAACTATATTTACTTAAAAGCCTTCCGTTAAAATGATATTGGTATGTAACGATGTCCCATCCAGATTTAATATTGTCGTCATTGGCTTGAATAAGTTGCCCGTCTTTATCGTCATAGTAGAAAGTAGCATTTAAAAAAGTATTGGTATTCAATACTCTGGTTTTACTACCAGTAGGGAGATTAATTGTCCGTGGTGACCAATTGATTGGTAAGATACTGGTACCATTGCTGGCATAGGCAGCCTCATTATTAAAGTTTGTGCTGAAGGACTTTTTATCCGGGAAATTATAGTTATCATAAAAAAAGAACTTCAGGATGGTGCAAACATTGGGGTCATTCAGATTTGTGGAACTGATGGGATTGGATAAAGCTGTTATCGAGATATATGCGGGAGATGTTGCAGCACCAGCGTCAATTTGTGCAACAAATTCATCCCCTGCAGCACTTTCAAAACCGGGTAACATTTCTATAGAATTGGACGCATTATACAAAGAAACAGATACATCTCTGCTATCTACTACAAGGTCAGTAATTGCTGTTGTCGGTGTACTTGTGGCAATTGTAGTAACAGTAGTTGCAGATGCGATATCACCTTGCAGTTGAGATAGGTTTTCAGTAGTATTGTACAACGTCGTGATTACAGGCCTATCCAGGTCGTCATATAATATTGCTGACCATTGGTGATGATCCCGTTGATTACCATCCTGTGTAAATACTGCCCTATCTCTGTTGTCATATAAAACATAATTTGGCTCTGCACCAGGTGATTTCTTAAATACCTGTCGCTTTTTTTCGTCGTATGCATATACATAACACAGTTCATTAATGATATCAGAAAAGTAATTCTTGTAGGAAGAGAAGTCGGTTGTCCAACTGCCAGTATTATTAAAAGATCCGTTATAACCACTCTGATCAAAATATCTTATTGCTTCCGGGCTCAATGTAAATCGCAATAACCCGTGGCCGTCATAAATGTTATATGTACATAACCAGTCATCATTCCCATCTGAGGGAACGTCAGCTTCCTGTACCTTTTTTAGTATTACCTGACCTGCCTTATTCGTAAATACAATTACTTGTTTGTTATTCTCATCCTTATAGCTGTTTTTATAAAGCGTATTAGCCGCATATACTCCATGTACTGCGGGATAGTCACCTTCATCATCGTCGTGTTGCATAGAAAATATATATACATTATCAGCAGCCGTATTTAGCTGATAAGACGTCTGGTTACCATTGGCGGAGGCTGACCAGTTAGTACCTGATGATTTTATTGTCCTGGCCAGGTTTAAAGGGCTGTTATCATATACAGACACTTCTGTATATGCAGCCGATTCCTGGTATGTCGATGTATAATAATCAGCTTGCTCTGTCAACGGGTCAGTTCGTTTTGTCCCGGTATTGGTAGTACTGGTATATGGAAGATATTGTTTAGGTCGCCTGCCCAATTCATCATACACAGAGAACTGTATCACATCTCCCCAAAGGCTTCCTACTGGAGCTGTTCCCTTGCTTACCTTTTGCATGCTTCTACCCAAACCATCCATATAGTCAGTTATCTGCAGTTTATCTCCTATTGCCAGTTGGTCCACCGTTTTCCAGTCAGTAACACCAGGTTTCAATATGGCGTGTTCACGTATATAGGTTTGATCTTCCCAATAGATAGAAACCACCTCAATTTTAACTACGTTGGAATAGATAAAATTACCCGTAAGTACGTCTGTCACTTTTTGCCGGTAATAGGCAGTTTGGCTTAACGGAATTGTGGACGGGAAAGTAAAGCTGGCTGCAGTGGCACCAGTTATATCTGTAAATCCATTTACCGGCTCAGGACTCTGTTGCCATTGGTAATTGGCTGATCCGCCTCCCAGGATAATAGGCGCATATACCTGTATCAGGCGGCCACTGCTAGGCACCGGAGTATTATAGTTATATACATAATTGCCATCAAAAGATGCAATCACATAATTTGGATTCCAATGCTGTGCATTGCTGTTCATCCAAAAGAAAGAACTACAACAAACAAAAAGGATATGTAAAATAATTCTTGATTTCATACCAAATGAATTTGAATAATTATATCTTCTTTTTAATTACCGCAGCTTCCATTTGGAGTAACTGATACTCCCGGAGGGATGAATGCCTGGTTACTTGAATTATAGAATGTAGGTGGTCCTGTTAAACACAAAGTAGCAGTGGTAGAGCTACTACCATCAGGCCCGGGATCTACAATTACTCCCGTAGTCCAGTTGACCGGACCAACAGTCGTACCGCCACAAGGCGTATATTGTATTTTCAGGCTTCCTGCTATTACATTGGGAACTGTTATTACATAGGTAGTACAGGATTGACAGGATGTGCTGGCCCCAATATCCTGCCATTGCGTAGTATTATAGGTTGAACTATTCGGATTCACATCTATAAACAACATTTGCATCTGTCCATTGCCGGAAGGATCACATTGTGTTTGTGCGGGATCATCGGCTTGCCAGATAGGATCATAACTAATCACGCAATTTTCATGCGCATTGGCATACGCCTGCCCATTGGCTTTCATTTCAGCAGCTGCCATTGCATCTGCCGCTCCAGGTATTGTTGATACATATTTATTAGCAGGTACCGTGTATGTTATATCTGCAGCAGTATAACCAATCGCGCAACCTTGTGGTGTAAATGACTGTGATATGGCTGCATTATAAAATAGCTGGATGCAGGTACCATGTGCATTGGCATATGCCTGTGCATTATTATCCAGCTCATCCTGGGCCATTCTGTCCGCATCTTCCTGGCTAACTGTTGACTGGTATTTACCTGCCGGGATATCAGTGTAAGGCACATCGCTACCCACATAACCTGGCCCGCAATCATTTTTCGTATAGAGTTCACCAGATACAGCATGGTTGTAGAAAGCACCATCACAATTGCTTATTTTTTTTGCAATGTTATATTCCATCATTTTAATGATGTTCTTATAATCGTCTTTTACAAAACGTAACCTTGTTAGTTCATCATATTCATAATAAGTAAGTCTGTTATTCTCGTCACAATCTGTTATTTTACCAATCAACGGGTCATAGCTAACAGTACGCATCCTCGCATTGACCGGGTATAACCGAAGTTCATCAATAGTACCGTTACCGGATACAGATACAGAAGAGGTAGCTGCTGAAATTTCATATTCGTAATAGGTAAAGCCATTGATCAATGGAGTTGATTTCACCAATGTGGCACCGCTGCTAACAGTTAGTGCACTAGTTGACCAGAAGGATAATCTATATGATTTATCAGTATTCTTGTTACTGGAAATAGATTTACCAGAAGCCAGTACCAGGGCTTTATTGCCTGTTACTGCTGTTGAGCCGGTAATATCACTGTTGCTGATACCACTCACTGACCATCCTCCCCAGCCACAATTATCTTCAAAACTGCAATATGCAGCTATATCTGTTCCATATTGTGCATTGACTACAGAAGCAATCATATATTTATCGCTATATCCATATATATTGATTACAGCATGACCACCTTCATCCTTAATACCGGACAGGTTATCACTGGCATCATATGAAAGTGTTTGTATTTCTTTTAGCGATGCTGCATTAGAACTGCTACCCTGGTCTTTATACGCATGGAAATTATCAGAATAATAAGGATTTGTCGGATCTGTTGTATAGAAAAAGGAATTACTATATCCTTCATTCCCTTTGCTCACAGAGCCACTTAATACGGTTTGACCTAACCTGTTCCTATCTTCCAGAACCCTGGATGGAACTACATTTCCACTTGGCAACTGTGCATATTCTGTTATTTTCTCTCCCATATACAGTTCCAGGTCATCATCATCATTACCATAGGAAAAATATTCGGTTGTAGCAATCTGGTCATTAATGATATTATTGCTATTCAGTACACCATATGCGCCTGACGCGAAATCAACACTGTAGCGAATGTTTTTATGCCTGTCTTCAAAATAATTACTGGCACTGCCATAGGTATAAATATCACTTACCTGGAAATTCAACCTGTTGTATTCATAATGTGTTTTGCTTTCCAGTACCTGGCTACGATCTTGCATATCATAGGTACGCTCATAGGTATCCTTCAGTCGCATTTTACCGGTGTATACATTATACTTCTCTGCTTGCAGGCTGGCATTGGATGTTTTATCTGTTGTAAAGTCAGTGGCAGGGTTCATACCTGGCGTATCCCAGCCTTCATTTCTTTGAGAGAAACTACCTATTACCTGACATTTACAGGAAGGGTACGCAATGCTATGATCTGCAGCGAGATAATAACTCTTTGCCCCGGTAGTATCATATACATTTTCTGTTTCTTTTACTTTATTACCGCTAACATCATATAAGGTTATTTTTTTAGGTAGCCCATATACCCAATAAGCAAAACGCTGCTTTTGTGAATAAATGGTATTACTGGGTTCCCATATAGCATAATCATCCGGGTTGGTATATTCCATAACCGTTTTCCCATTCGATCCAGACCCATTGACGACTTCTACCCGTTTGAATTGCGATGGCAATGGATTTCCACCGTTCAAGTCTTCGTTATAGAAGATCGTTGTAGTATTGTCCTGTGGCGAACCATCGGAGCTACAGGTAGAGAACACCGTATATAATCCTATTATCACGTCTACTGCCACAGCTATTATGAGGCTGGCACCAAGGGTCTCTCCTGCTGCAGCCACGGCTATCAGGTTAATAACATCTACCACGGCAGATACAGTACTAACAATACTCATCACTTCATTGAATCCAATCAGGAAACTCTGCAGCTTGGTAAGGTCTATCGCTTCATCCTGCGAAAGAATACCCGGGTATTGGAATTTCCAACGGCAGGAACCAAACAAGCCACCTTTCCAGGTCCAGTATTTCTTTTCCATCTGGTAATGAGAATACTGATACATAGAGTTTTGTGGCTCTTCTACACCCCATAAAGAAGACTGACTGCTACCGTTAAGTGTATAGCTATAATTAGTAATAATAGGATGGTTGCAATCATTGGAAGAGCCTACGTCTATCACTTTGGTATCTGCCACATGTACCCCACCAACAGTTTGATCCGCACTATTACCTGAATTATTGATAACACCTGTATTTTGTGCATATTCATAAATCAGAAACCCGCCGGTTGGGTAGGTTATCTGTCTTAACAAGCCATTCTTTGCGTAGTTTGGTTTTGCATTAAAGAAAACAGGTGTGTTGGTACTACCGGATAAAAAGCATAACCCTTTTATTTGCGCCAGTGACAGGTTCGAGAGCTGTGTGCCTACGGGTATAGATACAGTTGCACTGCCATTATAATATGTGCTATAATCCCCATTATAGAACCCCCATATATCTTTGAGGTGTGAAAAAGGAGCAGGTACCACATCATCACCATTGCCAGAGCCTAAATAATAATCAAATAAATATGGTTTACTAAATCCTTTTAAATCAGCTCCGAACTCTGTTACTGATAATAAATACAACCGGGCTATTCTTTTTTGGTTATCATTAACAGGATTTCCATAACGAGAACCCATTACATAGGTAGTGTTGAATACAAACCTGGAAACAGATCTTGTGTTGCTTTGCGTATAGGTAATATCTACAGAAGCCAGCGCCTGATCTCCTGTCATATCCACCCTGTCTTTCCCATAGCCAAACGATACATGATAACCATCAGGGCAATCTATAGCAGCTATCTGAGGCGTTGATGTGATACTTCTTTTATGAGAAAGCACAGCATAATTTTTCTCTTTATAATAAGTAGCTGCCACCCCAGAAACCGTATTGATCGTTGTTGTATTATAGGTAAATTCAATCTTTCTGTGGGTTAATGCATCTTCAATTTCAGTGAGGTACCAGCTATTAATAATGTAGTTATCCTCAATCGTATTGTCGTCAAATCCAGCCTGGTGGTATACATTACCACCCTGCAGATCTGGCTGTGTAAGCTGGTCTGTTGCATTGGCATCGCAAAAAGAGTTCTTCAGAATCTTTGCTTTACCCCATGTGGTGAATTTGTATATTAATCCATTCTCATCCTGTATGGTAAATCCTGTGATGGTAGTACGAATATGATAGGAAGAATGCAGGGTAGGGTCTGTTGTAAAAGTCATGATCAGTTTACTTTCCCCCAAAGAAGCACAGGTGCCTGTATGAGTAACAGGATTAAAATCACCCAGCACAAACAATCCAGTTCTGCCATTGAACTGGAAAGAGAAATAATCTTTTTCCCTATCCGCAGCTACCGAATTCACCGGCTTATACAGCTGGTTCATATGGTCGAATATGGGATATTTTGTCAACGCATTAGGGCAGCCAACAGAGGGACTGGTTGTATTGTATAAATAACCCGGTGGATATTTATTGAGATCATCTTCTCCTCCATCCCTGCCTATTTGATCGTCCGGCTCACCTACCTGCATCCTACTGATCACACCACCTGCTACCAGGCTCCAACCAGTACCTACGCAGCTGGCCATATCACCGGTTTTAAGACCATTACCCGAACTATAGTTTAATGCCACTATAGAACTAAGGCGGCTTTTACTATCCTTCCAGTCAAGCATAGTGATGCCATAGTTAGCAGCGCCTGTTTGCGGGTTTACCTGAGCATTGGATTTAAAGATGACACACAACAACCCTAAAAAGATTATTATCTTCTTCATACTACTTAAATTGTATAGTCTGTTATAACTGATTCTAATTGATAACCTGGTAGTCTTCTTCTCTATGGATTTTTAGTAGCAGTAGCCGCCTTTACCAACTCTTCCAGGCGTTGCATTCTTTCTTCCAACGATTTGATAGTAGCATCCTGCTGGTTTATTTTCTCAGCCTGTTGCTTAGCCGTTGTTTCCTGCTGAATAGCATATAATGTCAATTCCTCAATCTTCTTTAATAATACCGCCTGGTTATTGCCCAGGTCTAAACCTTCTTTCTTCACCTCTTCCGCAGAAGGCACACCAGGTAAGTGTTTGTTGTTGTTGATGTATTGCGCTACCTGTGCAAGCGGCTGTGGCGTATAGGAAGAATCAAATACATAGTCGGGCCAGCTTGCCTGGTCTACTTTTACCTTACGGGTACGGATACCGGTTTCTACAAACAATTTGTAGTTGGCATCTGCGGTGTTGCCTGTGCCAATTCCTACGCTGCCATTATTATCCATACGTAAACCACTTGTTGCATTGGCCCAGGGTGTAATTACAAAAGCTCCGGTACCTGAAGAACCATTGGAATAAACAATACCTGCATCACCAGCCTGTACTATATTATTATATCCCTGGGTTACGATAGAGGAATTGATGGTTACAAAGTGATTATCAGGCGACATGGCTCTGATAGCGGCGGCAGCTGTTTGAGAAGCATTGTTCATTATTTCTACTTTAGCAACCGGGTTGGTTACACCTATCCCCACATTACCACTGTTCCTCACTGTAAATAAGGTATTGAAAGTGGTAGCACTGCTCCTGCTATTAATAGTAAAGGAAGAAGTTTGAGGCAATCGGGTATATGTCGCATTAGGGTTATCTCCCAGGGCACCGTTGTTTAAATCAACCGATACACCCCAGAAAGAACGAAGCATTACATCTCCTGCAAACAAGCCCATCATATCACTGCTACCCATGGGGGTAACACTTGAATTATCAACATTGGCAAGGGTAAACTGGTTTTGGGTACTGGCCACACTAAAAGAACCGCCGGATACATCCAGGCGCTGGGTAGGGTTAGAGGTATTAATACCTACGTTACCATTGGCCAGTATGGTGGTATTGGCTTCTTTACTGGCACCGATCATTACACTGTTCGGAACATTATTGGTAATGTACTGACCAAAAGTGTATGCATTCACTGCATTAATGGTATTGTGGTAACCATAAGCACCGCTATAATCTGCATTGAGGTTATTTCTTGTTCCAAAAGCATTGGAGTAGGCACCCAATGCCTTATTCCTCATTCCAAAAGCGCAGGCCTGGTAATTAGAAGCAACATTCTTTAACCCAAACGATAAAGCTTCATAATTGGTAGCATGGTTGGCATATCCGAAAGCAACACCACTACCACTTCCCGAAACAATATTTTCACGTCCAAATGCCACAGAAGTAGGCGATGATATATTATTCTCATACCCGATAGCACTGGAAGTATATCCATTTGATACGGAATTCCCTTTCCCAAATACAGTGGCACTTTGCGCACCGTTTACCAGGTTATTATATCCTACTACGGTAAGATAAGTTCCTACCACACTATTCTGGTGTCCTATTATATAAGAGCCCGTACCAATAGGCCCTGTTATAGGCGTATTATTAAACCCTATGATCATGCTCGAATTCGTAGCAGGCGGCACCAGTTGTTCTGCTGTTATGGTTTGTGATTTTACACCCGTTATCATACAGGCGCCTATTATAACGGGCATACCTATCCTGAACAATAATAATGTATTGTTGATCCGCTTCATATGGTGGTTATTTTGTTGGTTAAGAGTGGTTTTAGACGAATTTTATTTGGTTGGTTAAAGAGTTGAGTTTAAAAGGTATATCCTACCCTAAACTTAATAGCCGGTGTAGGGGGTGTTTGGCTATAACTCAGGAAGTCCCACAACAGTTGCATGTTGCTTGTTTTCTTCCCAATCTTCATCTTCTTTGTTAAACCGATCAGGCCGCTTTTCTGCCAGGCGGCTCCCGGTATATCTGAGAAGCCTGCAAGGCTCAGTTTCTCTGGCAGGCTGGGTGTATAGTTTTGTTCATAACCACCACTGATCCAAATACTGCCTTTCAATTTTACATCCATATAACTCCTGAGTCCTATGCCCTGGCTGCTCAGGCTAATATTACGCAAGCCGTCTCCCCAGCCCAGCATATAACTCATGCCTACCCCTATGGTGCTCTTGTCGCTAAGCTTATACCCTACTGTGGCTGCCAGGTTACTGGTTACCGGTAACAAACCATTGGGGCGTTGGCTCTGGATATTGATCCCATATTCGAGGCGTTTTAAGAAGCTCTTTGTTTTCTGCCCGTTAGGCGTAAAATTGGGCATTTCCATATCGCTGCTGCTACCACCGGCCTTGGCTACTTTATCCTTTAACTGGTCCAATTGCGATTGCGCCTGTTGCATTTGTTGCTGTATATATTGCTGGGGATTAACACCTCCACCAGCTGCCCCACCCGCTGTTGAAGCAGCACCACCCAATTGCTGGGTTAGCATCTGCTGTACAGAAGCCCTTGTTTGTAACCCGGCAAGTGCCTGAGAAGCGGCACCTGTTGTTCCTGCACCCGCAGGCGCAGGGAACAACCGGGCCAGGAAACTGTTCTTTGCCATAAAATCTTTAAAAGCAGGGAGTTCTCTTACGAGGGATAAAGCCTTGTCTTCCATCTTCTTTGTATCATGCAGCATATCCTTGTATTCATTCAGTTGTTGCTGGTAGTAATACACTTCCTTATTCATACCTGTTAAATCACCACCCAGGCTGCTGTACTGCGATAACTGGGCTTTGAGATCCTGTT
>Ga0207856_1000270_pt1 | contig 11035 bp, 10 predicted proteins | sample LuqExpMetageno21_FD_187779 | JGI IMG/M metagenome (GOLD analysis project Ga0207856, IMG submission 187779) | Tropical forest soil microbial communities from Luquillo Experimental Forest, Puerto Rico - Sample 21 (SPAdes) | ecosystem: Environmental > Terrestrial > Soil > Tropical forest ... | reverse complement strand
TCCTGAAGCAAGCCGAGGAACTGGAGATCGAGAACACCGGCCGCATGCGCAAGCAGGAGCTGATGTTCGCCATCATCAAGAAGCGCGCCCGCGCCGGCGAGCAGGTGTTCGCCGACGGCGTGTTGGAAATCCTGCCGGACGGTTTCGGCTTCCTGCGCAGCCCGGACACCAGCTACACCGCCAGCACCGACGACATCTACATCTCGCCCTCGCAGGTGCGCCGCTTCAACCTGCACACCGGCGACATGATCGAAGGCGAAGTGCGCACGCCCAAGGACGGCGAGCGCTACTTCGCGCTGACCAAGCTTGACAAGGTCAACGGCCGCGCGCCGGAGGACAACAAGCACAAGATCATGTTCGAGAACCTGACGCCCTTGTTCCCCAAGGAGCAGATGAAACTCGAGCGCGACAACTTTAAGGGCGAAGAGAACATCACCGGCCGCATCATCGACATCATCGCGCCCATCGGCAAGGGCCAGCGCGCCCTGCTGGTCGCGCCGCCCAAGAGCGGCAAGACGGTGATGATGCAGCACATCGCGCATGCGATCTCGGCCAACTACCCCGACAGCTACCTGATGGTGCTGCTAGTCGACGAGCGTCCGGAAGAAGTGACCGAGATGCAGCGCTCGGTCAAGGGCGAGGTGATCGCTTCCACCTTCGACGAGCCAGCCGCGCGCCACGTGCACGTGGCCGAAATGGTGATCGAGCGCGCCAAGCGCCTGGTCGAACTGAAGAAGGACGTGGTGATCCTGCTGGACTCGATCACCCGCCTGGCCCGCGCCTACAACAACGTCGTGCCCTCCTCCGGCAAAGTGCTCACCGGCGGCGTGGACGCCAACGCCCTGCAACGCCCCAAGCGCTTCCTGGGCGCGGCGCGCAACGTGGAAGAAGGCGGCTCGCTGACCATCATCGGCACCGCGCTGATCGACACCGGCTCGCGCATGGACGAAGTGATCTTCGAAGAGTTCAAGGGCACCGGCAACAGCGAAATCCACCTGGACCGCCGCCTGTACGAAAAGCGGGTGTTCCCCTCGATCCAGCTCAATCGCTCCGGCACCCGCCGCGAGGAACTTCTGCTGGCTCCCGAGATCCTGCAGAAGACCCGCATCCTGCGCCAGTTCATGTACAACATGGACGAGATCGAGGCGATGGAAATGGTGCTCAAGTCCATGAAGGCGACCAAGACCAACGTCGAGTTCTTCGACATGATGCGCCGCGGCGGCTAAGCCGCCGATTTGACGCTTGTCATGAAGCCCGGTTATGCCGGGCTTTTTTGCTTCTGGCCCGGTTCACGGCCGCCTTTCTGTTTGTAAGCTTGCCGAGCCTGACAGGCGCCGACCTGTTGCGCACCCCGCGCTTGGAGGAGAGGAGACGATGGGTACGCGATGCATTCTTCTGCTTGCACTGGCCGCCACGTCGGTGGCAGCGCAGGACATCAAGCCTTTTCGCGCACAAGACGTGCAACCGGTCCGGCCAGACCAAAGCATCGAGCCCGTTCGTGCGCAAGACGCGCAGCGCCTGCCGGCGCCGTCCCCGGATCAGCGGCGCCTCACCGGTGAATCCCGCGGGCGCGATGAGCCGCTCCCCAATCCCGCTCACACGCAAGCGGGCGGCGCGGCGGCGCTGCTCGGCCTGTGGCAGACCAACATCCCCGGAGTGGTCTACACCACGCCTTCCAGCCGACGGGGTTACGACGTCCTCCACGTGAGCTCCGGCGCGGCCGGCGGCCTGCTGGAGCTCAACCGCGACGGCACCTACAAGTGGAACTCCTACGGCGGCAAGCACGGCCGATGGGTGGAGACCGGCCGCTCCGAGAATCCGATCGAAATCATCGACACCTTGGAAAACAGGCGTTGGGATGTCCGCCTGGAGCCGAAGACGGGCGAGATCGTCCTCCAGTCCGGCAGCATCTGGTACCTCGGCCGTCGGGCCGCACTGAAGTGACGCCAGTTATAATCGCAGGCTTTTCCGCGGAAAGTACACCGGGCGGTCCGGTGCGGCTCCCGATCCGATCGAGGAAATCATGAAAGAAGGCATTCACCCCAACTACCGCGAAGTCCTCTTCGTGGACCTGTCCAACGGCTTCAAGTTCGTGACGCGCTCGTGCGTGGCGACCAAGGAAATGGGCAAGACCGATGACGGCCGCGAACTGCCGCTGTTCAAGCTCGACACCTCCAGCGAATCGCACCCCTTCTACACCGGCACGCAGAAGTCGGTGGACAACATGGGCGGCCGCGTCGAGAGGTTCCGCAACCGTTTCGGCGTTAAGAAGTAATCGAGGCCAACCCCTCGCACAGGGCAGCCGGGCAACCGCGCTGCCCTTTGTTTTGGCCGGACCATAATCGCGGCTCGTGAACCAGCCCACCCCCGCCATCGTCACCCAGGACGCCGTGCGCCGCCTGCCGCGCGCCATCCTGCTGCTGTTTTGCGTGGCGTATGTGCTGCCAGGCTTCTTCGGCCGCGGGCCGTGGAAGAGTGCCGACATCACCGGCTTCGGCTACATGCTGGAACTGGCGCGCGGTTCGGCCTCGTGGCTGTCGCCCACCTTGCTGGGACAACTGCCCGAGTTCGACGCGCTGCTGCCGTATTGGCTGGGCGCCTGGGCCATCCGGATCGCGCCTGGCTGGATGCCCGCAGATCTGGCTGCGCGCATGCCCTTCGCGGCCATGCTGGCGCTGACGCTGGCGGCCACCTGGTACGGTGTCTATTTCCTGGCCCGCAGTCCCAAGGCCCAACCGGTGCCCTTCGCCTTCGGCGGTGAAGCCAGCCCGACCGACTATGCGCGCGCCATGGCCGACGGCGGCCTGCTCGCACTCACCGCCTGCCTGGGACTGGCCCAGTTCTCGCACGAGACCACGCCCTCGCTGGCGCAACTGTTCTGCACCTCGATCGCGTTCTATGGGATCGCCGCCCTGCCCTACCGCACGGCCGGCGGAATGGTCGCCCTGTTTCTGGGCTTGGTCGGCCTGACGCTCAGCGGCGGCCCGTCGATGGCGGCTCTCTTTGGCGCCGGGGCACTCCTCGTGACCGTGTTGGACCGCGAGCGCGCCGAGTCGGCTGTGCGCCTGTCGCCATGGCTGCAGGCGGCCCTGATCGCCAGCGCGATCGCGCTGGCCGCCGGCATCGCAACCTGGCTGGGTCTGTGGCAGTGGCGTGTCAGCGAAGACGCGATCGGGCGGGGCTGGAAGCCGCTGGCGCGGTTGCTGCTGTGGTTCACCTGGCCCGCCTGGCCGCTGGTGCTGTGGACACTGTGGGTCTGGCGGCGCCAACTCACCAGCCGGCATGTGGCGCTGCCCCTGTGGTTCGTAGTGGTGGCGACCTTCACGTCCGCCATGACGCCCTCTTCCGACCGTTCGCTGCTGTTGGCGCTGCCGGCGTTCGCGACGCTCGCGGCGTTTGCGCTGCCCACGCTGCGACGCAGCGTGTCGGCGTTGATCGACTGGTTCACCCTGCTGTTCTTCAGCGGCTGCGCAATCATCATCTGGGTGATCTGGATGTCGATGCAGGTCGGCATCCCACCCAAGCCCGCCGCCAACATCGCACGACTGGCCCCGGGCTTTGTGCCGAGCTTCTCGTTCGTCGCCTTTGCGGCCGCGCTTGTCGCGACGCTGGCCTGGGCCGCGCTGGTGCGCTGGCGCACCGGCCGCCACCGCCAGGTGATCTGGAAAAGCCTGGTGCTGCCAGCGGCGGGCGCGGCGCTGTGCTGGCTGCTGCTCATGACCTTGTGGCTGCCGGTGCTCGATTACGCGCGCAGCTACGGCCCGATGGTGCGCGCGGTGCAGCGGCACATGGATCGCCCCGGCTGTGTCGAGGAACTGGGCCTGAACCGCCCACAGATCGCGGCCTTCATGTACCACGGCAACATGCAACTGCGACCCGCCGGCTGGAAGCCGGTGTGCCCCTGGCTGCTGGTGGCTTCGCCGCAGCTGCTGACCGCACCGCTGGCCATCGACATGGGGCAGTGGCGGCAGGTCGCCAACGTCAGCAGGCCCCGGGACCCTGACGAAAACGTGCTGCTCTATCGCCGCACCGCACGGTGAGCGAACGCCGGACGATCACCCGCCACGCTGTCACCGTGCTGGTGGGGCAGCTGGCGGTGATGGCCTTCGGCGTGACCGACACCATGGTGGCCGGTCGCTTTTCGGAACAGGCGCTCGCCGCGCTGTCGGTCGGGGCGGCCGTCTACATCACCGTCTTCGTCGCCCTGCTGGGTGTGCTGCAGGCCTTGTTGCCGGCCTGGGCCGAACTGCACGGCGCCCGGCGCCACCACGAACTTGGTCGATCGGTTCGCCAGGCCTTGTACCTGGCGCTGATCGGGATGGTGCTGGGCGCACTCGCCTTGCTCTTCCCGGACGCGCTGCTACGCTGGACGGAAGTCCCCCCCGCGCTGGAAGGCGCAGTGCGCGACTACCTGTCGGTGCTGGTGCTGGCCTTGCCCGCGGCGCTGCTGTTCCGCATGTACAGCACGCTCAACCAGAGCCTGGGCAAGCCGCAGCTGGTCACGTGGCTGCAAGCCTTCTCGCTGCTGCTGAAAATCCCGCTGACGATCTGGTTCACGTTCGGCGGACTGGGCCTGCACGCGCAAGGCGCCGTAGGCTGCGCCTGGGCTACGGTGGTCGTGAACTGGCTGATGCTCGCCATGGCGGCGTGGCTGCTGCGCACCCAGGATCTGTATCGGCCCTACGGCCTGTGGCGCCGGCCAGAGGCGCCCGACTGGCGCGTGATCGGCGAGTTCGCGCGCCTGGGCGTACCGGGCGGTCTCGCCGTGATGGTGGAAGTGACCTCCTTCACCCTCATGTCGCTGTTCATCGCACGCCAGGGTACGGTGGCTTCAGCGGCGCACCAGGTCGCGGCCAACCTTGCCGCCGTCATGTACATGGTGCCGCTGTCGCTGGCCATCGCCACCAGCGCGCGCGTGAGCTACTGGCTGGGGATGGGCGACGCCCGCAAGGCACGCCGCGCCATCCGAACCGGCTTCCAGATGGGACTGGCGATGGCGCTGCTGATGGCCGCCGGCATGGCGCTGGCACGCGCGCAGCTCGCGGCCCTCTATTCGCCCAACCCGCAGGTGGTCGCGGTCGCGACCGCGCTCCTGGGTTGGCTGGCGCTGTTCCACCTGGGCGATGCCACGCAGGCGCTGTGCGTGTTCTTGCTGCGCTGCTATCGCGTGACGGTCGCGCCACTGGTCGCCTATTGCGTCCTTCTGTGGGGCGTGGGACTGACCGGCGGCTATGCCCTGGCCTATTTGGGCCTGGGCCCGATCGCACCGCAGCACTCGCCAGCAGCCTTCTGGGCTGCCGCTACGGTGGCGCTTGCCTTGCTCGGCCCTATTCTGGCAACGATTCTGTGGCGGTCCGTACGTTCGCACCCGTGAGGGCCGGTCGCACGCGCGAAGCCGGCAGCACGATCGCGAAAGTCGACCCGGCACCAACGGTGCTTTCGATCTTCAGCTCTGCGCCGTGGCGTTGCACGACATGCTTGACGATGGCCAGGCCCAGCCCGGTGCCGCCGGTCTCGCGCGAGCGGCTGCGATCGACGCGGTAGAAGCGCTCGGTCAGCCGCGACAGGTGCTCGGCCGCGATGCCAGGGCCGGTGTCCTTCACCGACAGCTCCAGCCGGCCATCGGGCCGCTGCTGCCACTGCGCCTCGATGCGGCCGCCCCCCGGCGTGTAGCGCACCGCATTGCTCAACAGGTTCGAAATGGCGCTTTGCAGCTCGCCCGACGAACCCGAAATCTCCAGCAAGGGCGGCGCGGCGATCACCAGCTCATGCGGGCGGTTCGGTGACAGCACGCGCGACAGCGATCGGGCCTCCTGCTCGCACGGTGCCATCAGGGACTTGAGCGACAGCCATTCGCCTACCCCCGGTGGCGGGCTGCCCTCCAGCTTGGAGAGCGCCAGCAGGTCGTTCACCAGCGTCTGCATGCGTTGGGCCTGTTGCGACATGAGCAGCAGGTATCGGCCGCGCTCCTGAGGCTCCAGCGGCAGGGTCTGCATCGTCTCCACGAAGCCCGCCAGCACCGTCAGCGGCGTGCGGATCTCGTGCGAGACGTTCGCCACGAAATCACGTCGCATGGCCTCGGCCTGCTCCACCGCAGTGACATCGCGGCTCAAGATCAGCCGGCGGCTGCCGGCATAGGGATGCGCCTGGACGGAAATCTTCAGTGGGGTGGCGCCGCGCGCGGGCATCGCGAGCACGACCTCACGCGTGTAGTTCCAGGACGCGAGGTAGGCGGCGAATGCGGGGTCGCGCACCAGGTTGCCGATGTACTGGAGTTGATCGCGCTGTGCGTCGAAACCGAAATGCCCGGCGGCCGTCCGGTTGCACCACTCGATGCGGCCATTTTCGTCGAGCAGCACCACGCCATTGGGCGAGTTTTCCAGCGCCACCAGGAACTCCTGCAGCCGCGCCTGGCTGTCGCGCAGGCGCTCGTCGCGCTCGCGCAGCAGCCGTGCGACGCGGCGGGCGATTTCGCCCCACAGCCCTTGCGAGCGCGCCGGCAAGGCGCTGAGCGTGTCGTCACGCAGCGCAATCAACAGCCTGCGCAGTTGCGCCCGGTCGATCGCCCACTGCACCAGCAGCACGACCAAGGCACCGGCGAACGCGTACGCCGGTCCGAACGCCGCGGCCACAGCGGCCGAAGCGCCCAGGCAGGCCAGAATCAGAAAGGCAATGCCCATATCCGCAGGGTTATCAGGCGGGCAGGAACGGCTAGACCGCTCCCAGAGCCGTCAGCCGGTAGCCGGCGCCACGGACGGTTTCGACCATGATCCCCGCCTCGCCGAGCGATTCGCGCAAGCGCTTGATGTGCACGTCCACCGTGCGCTCTTCGATGAAGACATGGTCGCCCCAGACCTTGTCGAGGAGCTGGGCGCGGCTGTGGACGCGCTCGGCATGCTTCATCAGGAAGTGCAGCAGCTTGAATTCGGTCGGGCCGAGCTTCAGCGGCTGGCCCTGCCAGCTGGCGCGGTGCGTCGCCGCGTCAAGGGCAAGTTGACCGATGGTGACCGACTCGTGCGCTTGCTCCGGCGCGCGCCGGCGCAGCACGGCGCGCACGCGCGCGAGCATCTCCTGCATCGAGAACGGCTTGGTGATGTAGTCGTCTGCACCCGCGTCCAGGCCCGCCACCTTGTCGGGTTCGTCGCCGCGTGCGGTGATCATCAGGATGGGAACGGCTTTCGTGCGCGCGTCGCTGCGCCACTTGCGCGCCAGTGCGACACCGCTTTGGCCGGGCAACATCCAGTCGAGCAGGATGGCGTCTGGCAGAACCGCATCGACTTCGCGCTGTGCCGCCAAGCCGTCTTCGGCCCACACCGGCTGGAAACCGTTGTGGCGCAGGTTCACCGCGATCAGTTCCGCGATCGAGGGCTCGTCCTCGACGATCAGGATTCGGGGTTGATGCTTCATCGCTGCCTGAACTCGGACTCGATCTGTTCCAGTGAAGTATGGCGCACGTCGGCGCCCTTGACGATGTAGATGATGAACTCGGCGATGTTCTTCGCGTGATCGCCGATCCGCTCGATCGCCTTGGCCAGGAACAGCAGGTCCAGGCTGGCGGAGATGGTGCGCGGGTCTTCCATCATGTAGGTGATGAGCTTGCGCACGAAACCGTCGAACTCCTGGTCGATCAGGTCGTCTTCCTTGAGGATGGCCACGGCCGCGGCCACATCCAGCCGCGCAAATGCATCCAGCGCCTTGCGCAACTGCGCGGACGCCAGCTCGGCTTCAGCGTGCAGCTCCGAAGCGGGCAGCGTCCGGGCCGCACCGCCCTTGTCGATGATGGCGCGGACCATGCGCGCGATCTTCTCGGCTTCGTCGCCCACCCGTTCCAGGTTGGCGGTGGTCTTGGAGATCGCGATCAGCAGCCGCAGGTCGCGCGCGGTCGGTTGCCGGCGGGCGATGATCGAGGACAACTCGCGGTCGATATCGACCTCCATCGCGTTGACGCGAGCCTCGGTCTCGATGACCTGCGCCGCGGCTTCGCCGTCGTAGCGCGACAGTGCGGACACCGCCTGGTGGATCTGCGCCTCGACGAGGCCGCCGAGCTCCATCACGCGCGAGGAAACGCCATTGAGTTCGCTGTCGAATTGGGTGGAAAGGTGCTTGTCTGGCATGCGTGTCTCCCTCGGTCGCGCCTTCAGCCGAAGCGTCCGGTGATGTAGTCCTCGGTCTCCTTGCGCCGGGGCTTGAAGAAGATCTGCTCGGTCTCGCCAACCTCGACCAGGTCGCCCAGGTACATGTAGGCCGTGTAGTCGCTGCAGCGCGCGGCCTGCTGCATGTTGTGCGTGACGATGATCACCGTGTAGTCGTCCTTGAGCTCGGCGATCAGCTCCTCGATGCGGCCGGTCGAGATCGGGTCGAGTGCGGAGCACGGCTCGTCCAGCAACAGCACCTCGGGCTTGATCGCGATGCCGCGCGCAATGCACAGGCGCTGCTGTTGCCCGCCCGACAGGCCGATGCCGCTTTGGCCGAGCTTGTCCTTGACTTCGTTCCACAGCGCGGCCTTGCGCAGCGCCCATTCGACGCGATCATCCATGTCCGCGGCGCCCAGGTTCTCGAACAGGCGCACGCCGAAGGCGATGTTGTCATAGATCGACATGGGAAACGGCGTGGGCTTCTGGAACACCATGCCGACCTTGGCGCGGATCAGCGCCACATCCTTCTTCGAGGTGAGGAGGTTTTCCCCATCCATCAGCACTTCACCCTCGGCCCGTTGTTCCGGGTACAAGGCATACATCCGGTTGAAAGTGCGCAGCAGGGTGGACTTGCCGCAGCCGGAAGGCCCGATGAAGGCCGTCACCTTCTTCTCCGGAACCTCCAGGTTGATCCCTTTGAGCGCATGGAAGCGCCCATAGAAGAAATTCAGGTCGCGCACCGAGATCTTGGAGGGCGTCGTCGTGTTCATGGTGTTGTTCAATGCTTGCCGCGCGTGACCAGGCGCGCAACGATGTTCAATCCCAGCACGGCCAGCGTGATGAGGAAGACGCCCGCCCACGCCAGCTGCTGCCAGTTTTCGTACGGGCTCATGGCGAACTTGAAGATGGTCACCGGCAGGCTCGCCATCGGATGGTCGAGCGAGCTGGTCCAGAACTGGTTGTTCAGCGACGTGAACAGCAGCGGCGCCGTCTCGCCGGCGATACGCGCAACGGCCAGCAACACGCCGGTCACCACGCCCGCGCGCGCCGCACGCAGCGTGATGCTGGTGATCACCTTCCACTTCGGTGCGCCGAGGGCATAAGCCGCCTCTCGCATGCCGGCAGGCACCAGCAGCAACATGCTCTCGGTGGTGCGAATGACCACCGGAATCACGATGAGTGCGAGCGCCATGATGCCCGCCCAGCCCGAGAAGCTCCTCATGCGCGTGACCACCACCGCATAGACGAACAGGCCGATCACGATAGAGGGCGCCGACAGCAGGATGTCGTTGACAAAGCGCGTCACGTTGCCCAGCCAGCCCCTGGGATCGTACTCGGCGAGGTAGACGCCGGCCATGATGCCCACCGGCGTGCCCACGCACGTCGCCAGCATCACCATCACGAAGGAACCCCACAGGGCATTGGCGATGCCGCCCGCCTCGTTCGGCGGCGGGGTCATCTGGGTCAGGGTGGCCCAGGTGATTCCGCCGAGGCCCAGCCGCAAGGTTTCCCAAAGGATCCAGACCAGCCAGAACATGCCGAAGCCCATCGCCGCCAGCGACAACGCCAGTGCGATGCGATTGATGCGCTTGCGCGCCAGGTAGCGGCGCTCCCGCGCCTGCTGGACGTCAGCCGAGCGCAGCAGGCTCGCGCCGGTTCCCGCCAGGGCTTCGTCGCGTGTCATGCCTTGCCCCCTTCGCGCCGGCGCATGCGCGCCAGCAGCAGTTTCGATAGCGAGAGCACCACGAACGTGATGAAGAACAGCACCAGGCCGAGATAGATCAAAGCCGACTGGTGCAGGCCGCTGGCGGCCTCGGCAAACTCGTTGGCCAGCGCCGACGTGATGCTGTTGGCCGCCTGGAACAGTGACAGCGAATCGAGCTGGTTGAAGTTGCCGATGACGAAGGTGACCGCCATCGTCTCCCCGAGCGCGCGCCCGAGCCCCAGCATGATGCCGCCAACCACGCCCGCCTTGGTATAGGGCAGCACCACCTTGGACACCACCTCCCAGGTCGTGGAGCCAAGCGCATAGGCCGATTCCTTGAGCATCGGTGGCGTGACCTCGAACACGTCGCGCATCACCGAGGCTATGAAGGGAATGATCATGATGGCCAGGATGATCCCGGCCGAGAGCACGCCGATGCCCACCGGCGGCCCTGAAAACAGTGCCCCGAGGTAGGGCGTATTGCCGAACAGCGCTTGCAGCGGCTGTTGCACCCAGGTGGCGAGAATCGGGCCGAACACCAGCAGGCCCCACATGCCATAAACGATGGATGGCACAGCCGCCAGCAATTCGATCGCGGTGCCCAGCGGCCGCTTGAGCCACGCGGGCGACAGCTCAGTCAGGAACAGGGCGATGCCGAAGCTCACCGGCACCGCGATCAGCAGGGCGATCAGCGATGAGGCCAGCGTGCCGTAGATCATCACCAGGCCGCCGAACTCCAGGCTCACCGGATCCCAGACGCTGCTGGCGAAGAAACCCAGGCCGAACCTGTCGATGGCCGGCCAGGCGCCGATCACCAGCGAAATCAGAATGCCCAGCAGCAGGCCGAGCGTAAGCAGCGCGGCGCCCTTCGCCGCCCAGCCGAAAAGCAGGTCCGCGAGCGGACCGGTGCGGCGAGTGGGCGCAGGCGGCGGCGTCATCGAACGCTCGCGGCGGCCAAGGGCCAGGTCCAGCGAGGCCTCATGGGCCGAGAGTGTAGAAGACATGCGCCGCGATTGGCTTTATTTCGCTGCGACCTGCTTGCCGGACGCGTCCTTGATCTCGCCCCAGGCCTTCTCGATCTGGGTCTTCACGGACGCGGGCATCGGCACGTAGTCGAGCTCATCGGCGGTCTTGTCGCCGTTCTTGTAGGCCCACTCGAAGAACTTCAGCACGGCAGTGCCTTGCGCGGGCTTGT
>Ga0207856_1000268_pt1 | contig 11051 bp, 10 predicted proteins | sample LuqExpMetageno21_FD_187779 | JGI IMG/M metagenome (GOLD analysis project Ga0207856, IMG submission 187779) | Tropical forest soil microbial communities from Luquillo Experimental Forest, Puerto Rico - Sample 21 (SPAdes) | ecosystem: Environmental > Terrestrial > Soil > Tropical forest ... | reverse complement strand
TCGATCGGGGCACGCTCACCATCACCGAGCCCGCCGTGGCCTGAGCCGGCCACGTCCGCACGAGCACCGATCCGCACGAGCACCGATCTACGCGCCGTGGGATCCCCGCGCGACGCGACGCGCGGAGGGGTGAATGGACCGGCTCTGCCGGTCCAGAGGGGACGGGAAGGTCCCCTATTAGTGAAACACGGGGTCGTCGTCGCTCGGGACGTCGATCGTGCCGAACCGCTCCTCGAACCGCTCGAGGTTCTTCTGCAGCGCCTGGAGCAGGCGCTTGGTGTGGCGCGGCGACGAGATGACGCGCGTGCGGACCTTCGCCCTGCCGTTCGCGGGTTGGATGAACGCGAAGTCGAGCACGAACTCGTTCTCGGTGTGGTTGATCAGGACGAGGTTGCTGTACACGCCCTGGGCGACGTCCTCATCGATCTGGACCTGCAGCTTCGGGGTGGGCTCGTCCGACATGACGAGACCCTAACCCGGGCCGGCGTGTTGAACCACGCGATCAGTCACTCGCGCTCGCCTCGTGCCTCGCGTGCGCCTCGGTCGCCGTGCTCGCCGCCGCGGGTGCGTCCGCGCACGCCGGGCGAGCCATGTCGGAGCTGTGGCGTGGACGTGTGCACGCTTCGCCGGCGCCGTGCGCGGCGGCGCTAGCCGGTGGGGCGGCGTGGTGTGCGGTGAGCGGTGGAGCGATGCCGGGCGGACGTGGCTCGGCGTGGACGACGCGTTCGAGCACATGGTTCGCCGCCGGCGATCGCGGCGAGATGCGCGGCCGTCGGTGCGGCATCCTGTGACACCGTGACAAGATCCTTCCCTGCGGCTCGGAGTTTTTTCGATCGGCTCGTGATCGGCAGTTGAACCGCGATCAAGAACATGGCGGGTGGTCACTCAGCTCACCAGCGTTGAGAAGGCTGGGTGCCAGGGTGAGTCTCCAGGTGTCGACATCTCCCTCAGGTGACCGTACCTGCGGCTCTGGTAACCACTGGTTTCTTCGTCGAGCGGACCTCAGCGATTGCCTGATCTCTGCTGGCCCGGATTCTGCTCCTCTCTCAAGCAACCGACCGACCGATTCGCGGTTCTGAAGGAATAGGTACCGGGCTCTGTCGGGTTGGCTGACAACTAAAAGGTTCCCACGCGCGACGCAGCGTCAAAGTTTCGACTCGGTGGATGATCCGCGGTTCCCTCCCCCCTCATCCCGCTGGTCTCCCCCACCACCTGAGGCAACAAGTAGCGCTGCGCTCTGCGCCCCGGCCCCGCCTGGCCCCCCCAAGCGGGGCCTTTATTTTTTCGGCGCGCGTAGGTACGTAGCTGCGGTGCGCGCGCTCGGGCTCGATGTCGGCACCAAGACGATCGGCGTGGCGATCACGGACGAGGCGAACATCGCGGCGCACCCGCTCGCGGTGCTGCCGCGCGCCGGCAACGCTCGCGACAGCGCCCGGATCGCGGCGCTGGTCGCGGAGCACGGGATCACCGACGTGATCGTCGGACTCCCGTACGAGCTGTCGGGCCGGATCGGACACCGCGCGCGCCGGGTCCGGGAGCTGGTGGCGGCGCTGCGCGCGGCGCTCGACGCTTCGGTGGCGTGTCACGAGCAGGACGAGCGGTTCACGACCGCCGAGGCCCTGCGCGTGCTGCTCGAGGCCGATGTCTCGCGGGCGCGGCGGCGCGAGGTGATCGATCGCCAGGCGGCCGCGCTCATTCTCCAGGCATGGCTCGACGCGAAGGCGGCCCGCGAGTAACGTCGCCGCGCACGGAAGGAGCCGCACCAGCTTGGGTGACGACACAGCACATCCGGACCCGAACGAGGACGCGGGGGCGCGACCTCCGCCGACGAGCCGCGGGGAGGCGGCAGGACGATCCAGGCGATCGTTCCGGATCGCGCTGATCGTCGTCGTCGGGTCGCTCGCGATCGTCGCCGGGGTGATCGCATTCTTCCTCCACCGCGCGATCAGCTATCCGGACGAGCCGCACGGCGGCGCCGGCAAGGAGATCGAGGTCGAGATCTCGCCCGGGATGAGCTTCCCGGCGATCGCGTCGCGGCTCGCCGAGCGGGACGTGATCGATCGGCCGACCTGGTTCCGGATGTTCGCGATGTGGCGCGGCGAGACCGCAGACGTCAAGCCGGGCAAGTACCTGATCAAGGACGACCTGACGCCGCGGCAGGTGCTCGCGATCATCGTCGCGGGGGTCAAGGAGGTGACGGTCAAGGTCACGCTCCCCGAGGGGGAGAACATGCTCGACTTCTTCAAGCGGCTCGAGGACGCGAAGGTCGCGCCCGCCGCCGAGCTCGAGGTGCTCGCCCGCGACAAGGACTTCCTCGCGAAGTACGCGATCGCCGGCGACACCGCCGATGGCTACCTGTTCCCCGACACCTACCAGTTCCGCGCCGGCGAGAAGCCGCACGTGGTGCTGCAGCGCCTGATCACGCGCCACCAGGAGATCTGGAACCAGGTGATGCAGAAGCAGGCGCGCGACGCGGCCCGCCTCAAGGAGAAGCTCGGCTGGACCGACCGCGACGTCCTGACGATGGCGTCGATCGTCGAGAAGGAGGCGGTCGATCCGGTGGAGCGGCCGCGCATCGCGCAGGTGTTCGTCAACCGGCTGACCAGCCCGTCGTTCAAGCCGCGGCGGCTCGAGACGGATCCGACGATCCGCTACGGGTGCCTCGTGCCGAAGGAGAAGTCGCCGCCGTGCACCGCGTGGATCGAGCCGTGCACGAAGGCCGGCAAGCCGCCCGGCTGCGATCGCCTCCACCGCGCGCAGCTCGACGACAAGGACAACGCCTACAACACGTACCAGCACGAGGGGCTGCCGCCGGGGCCGATCTCGAACCCCGGCCGGAAGTCGATCGAGGCGACGCTCGCGCCCGACGGCAGCGACTACTTCTACTTCGTGGCCACGGCGAAGGGCTCGCGGAAGCACGCGTTCGCCCGCACGGTGGCCGATCACAAGCGCAACGTCGAGAAGTACACCTCCGGCGAGCCGTGACCGCCCGCCGCCGGGGCGAGCCGCTCCGGCTACGCGTTCGGGTTGGGGTTCGCGAGCACCTGGATCGAGTTGTCGATCCGCACCCTCCACTCGGATCCGCCGACCGCGCCCGATGGCACCACGCGGTTCTGGCGCCGGATCCGGATCGTGTTCTCGTGCGGCTTGTCGCGCTCCGACTTCAGCGCGTTGGGCGGTAGCTGGTAGCGCCCGCTGTCGGGCACCGCGAGCTCGTCGATCTGCTCGGTCCGCAGCGACGCGCTCTCGGCCTCGTCATCGCGGGACCACGTCAGGTCGATCGCGGCCGGCGCGTCCACCACGGCGCCGGGCGCGGGAGCCGTGAAGGTGTGGATGTCCGGCCCGTCGACGCGGATGCTGCGCGCGTTGTCGGCGCCGCTCTCGACGTCGAGGCGGTAGACCTCGTCATAGCCGGCGCCGACGCCCTCCCAGCGGCCATTGTTGAACGTGAGCGGCACCGTGCCGCCCGCGCTCGTCACCGAGACCGTGCCGGTGGAGACCGTCTGCCCGGCGAGCGTGATGCGCACGGAGAACGAGGTTTCGAAGTCGGCGGCGGAGCGCGCGTTGCTCAGCTGCGGCGTCGCGATCGCCTGGCCGTCGATCAGCAGCGTCGAGGTGCCGTTGCCCGGATCGTTGCCGGCACCCGGATCGAGAGGGCCGCCGCCACAGGCGGCGAGCGCGGTGGAGAGCACGAACGTAGTCGAGACGAGGTAGTGGTTCATCTGAGTCTCCCGTGAGCACACTGCTCGCGTAGATCTTCGCGATCGAGGGCCGGCGCGGCAATGGAGCACGCAAGGCCGGGTGATCGGCGCCTTGCGCTGTGCATCGGGCACACAGCGCACGGCTCGTACGGCACCGAGGTAGGACAGACGGACGAGGACCTTCGTGATACCGTCGAGGCTATGAGTCTCGTGGGACAGATCGCCGAGCTGCAGAACTACGCGACGTACAAGGAGCTGTCGTGGGAAGGCAGCTTCGAGGACTACCTCGCGCTGGTGCGCCGGACCCCGCAGGTGACGCGGAACGCCTACCAGCGGCTGTACGACATGGTGCTGTCGCACGGCGTCGAGGAGTACATCGACAACAAGAAGAAGCTGGTCCGCTACAAGTTCTTCAAGGACCAGACGCACAACGGCCGCGACGCGGTGTTCGGGCTCGACGTGCCGCTGATGCGCCTGATGAACGTGCTGAAGAGCGCCGCGCAGGGCTACGGCACCGAGCGCCGCATCATCCTCTTGCACGGCCCGGTCGGCTCGGCGAAGTCGACGATCGCGCGCCAGCTCAAGAAGGGCATGGAGGACTACTCGCGGACCTCCGACGGCGCGCTCTACACCTACTTCTGGACGCTGCCCGGCGCGCTGAGCGAGCTCGCCGGCGGCGCCGAGGTGTTCCACTCGCCGATGCACGACGAGCCGCTGCGCCTGATCCCGCGCGAGTGGCGCGCCGAGGCGATGGTGAAGCTGCGGCTGTCGTCGGACGACCACAAGGTCAAGGTCGACGGCGACGTGAACCCGGCGTGCCGGCTGATCTTCAAGGAGCTGATGCGCCACTACGGCGGCAACTTCGAGAAGGTGATGAACCACGTGAAGGTGCGCCGGCTCGTGCTGTCCGAGCAGGACCGCGTCGGCATCGGCACGTTCCAGCCCAAGGACGAGAAGAACCAGGACTCGACCGAGCTGACCGGCGACATCAACTACCGGAAGATCGCCACGTTCGGCTCGGACTCCGATCCGCGCGCGTTCAACTTCGACGGCGAGTTCAACATCGCCAACCGCGGCATCCTCGAGTTCGTCGAGATCCTGAAGCTCGACGTCGCGTTCCTCTACGACCTGCTCGGCGCGACGCAGGAGCGCAAGATCAAGCCGAAGAAGTTCGCGCAGACCGACATCGACGAGGTCATCATCGGCCACACCAACGAGGCCGAGTACAAGAAGCTCCTCAACAACGAGTTCATGGAGGCGCTCCGCGACCGCACGATCAAGGTCGACATCCCGTACATCACGAAGGTGAGCGAGGAGGTGAAGATCTACACCAAGGACTTCACCAACGACCGCGTCGGCAAGCACATCGCGCCGCACACGCTGTACGTCGCCGCGCTGTGGGCGGTGCTGACGCGCCTCGAGGACCCGAAGAAGCACTCGCTGTCGCTGCTCCAGAAGGCGAAGCTGTACGACGGCAAGACGCTGCCCGGCTTCACGCAGGACAACATCAAGGAGCTGCGCAAGGAGGCGCAGCGCGAGGGGCTCGACGGCATCTCGCCGCGCTACATCCAGGACAAGATCGCGAACGCGCTGGTCAGCGACAAGGCCGAGGGCGCGATCAACCCGTTCATGGTGCTGAACGAGCTCGAGGGCGGGCTGCGCTCGCACTCGCTGATCTCGTCGGACGAGCAGCGCAAGCGGTACGCCGAGATGCTGTCGGTGGTGAAGCAGGAGTACGAGGACATCGTGAAGAACGAGGTCCAGCGCGCGATCAGCGCCGACGAGGACATGATCGCGAAGCTGTGCGCCAACTACATCGACAACATCAAGGCGTACACCCAGAAGGAGAAGGTCAAGAACCCGTACACCGGCCAGGACGAGGAGCCGGACGAGCGGCTGATGCGCTCGATCGAGGAGAAGATCGACATCCCGGAGAGCCGCAAGGACGACTTCCGCCGCGAGATCATGAACTACATCGGCGCGCTCGCGATCGAGGGCCGGCAGTTCGACTACAAGACCAACGAGCGGCTGCACAAGGCGCTCGAGTCGAAGCTGTTCGAGGACCAGAAGGACTCGATCAAGCTGACCTCGCTGGTGTCGTCCGTGGTCGACCGCGACACCCAGGCGAAGATCGACGTGGTCAAGCAGCGCCTGATCAAGAACTTCGGCTACGACGAGGTGTCGGCGACCGACGTCCTCAACTTCGTCGCGTCGATCTTCGCCCGCGGGGACGTGAAGTCCTGATGGCCGACGAGCGAGTCCAGGAGGGCGAGGAGGTCGTAAGGAAATGACCGATCCCCGTGGCGTCGGGACGGTGACCGTCGAGCTCAACCACACGCTGGCCGAGCTGCTCGCCCGGCTGTGCGTGGAGCTCGAGACGGACGACCCGGTGGGCGTGCTGTCGCGCGCGCTCGGCCTGCTCGAGATGGTACAGCACACCAGGCGCCGCGGCGGCCGGCTATGCTTCATCAACGAGCGCGGCGAGACGGCCGACGTGGTGTTCTGAGGAGGACCGGAGATGTCGCAGAAGATCGATCTCGACCACGGCCGGTTCCGCCAGATCATCCGCGGCAAGATCAAGCAGAACCTGCGTAAGTACATCTCGCAGGGCGAGATGATCGCGAAGAAGGGCAAGGACACCGTCGCGATCCCGCTGCCGCAGGTGGACATCCCGCACTTCAAGCACGGCGACAAGCAGCAGGGCGGCGTGGGGCAGGGCGAGGGCGAGGTCGGCGACTCGCTCGGCCAGGACGGCGAGGAGCAGCCGGGCGCGGGCAAGGCCGGTGACCGCCCCGGCGATCACCTGCTCGACGTCGAGGTGTCGCTGCAGGAGCTCGCCGAGATCATGGGCGAGGAGCTGGAGCTGCCGCGGATCCAGCCCAAGGGCACCGAGAAGATCGTCGCGTGGAAGGACAAGTACTCGGGCATCCGCACCACCGGCCCCGAGTCGCTGCGGCACTTCCGGCGGACGTTCCGCCAGGCGATCCGGCGCCAGGTCGCGATGGGGACCTACGACCCGAAGAACCCGGTGATCATCCCGATCCGCGACGACAAGCGCTACCGGAGCTGGCGCAGCGAGCCGCTGCCGCAATCGAACGCCGTCATCATCTACATGATGGACGTCTCCGGCTCGATGGGCGACGAGCAGAAGGAGATCGTGCGGATCGAGAGCTTCTGGATCGATACGTGGCTGCGCTCGCAGTACCACGGCATCGAGAGCCGCTACATCATCCACGACGCGATGGCCAAGGAGGTCGATCGCGACACGTTCTTCAAGACGCGCGAGTCGGGCGGCACGATGATCTCGTCGGCGTACAAGCTGTGCGCGAAGATGATCGACGACGAGTATCCGTCGGACCTCTGGAACATCTATCCGTTCCACTTCTCCGACGGCGACAACTGGAGCGTCGACGACACGCACACCTGCGTCGAGCTGCTCAAGAAGGAGGTCCTGCCGTTCGTGAATCTATTCGCCTACGGACAGGTGGAGTCGCCGTACGGCTCGGGCCAGTTCATCAAGGATCTCACCGAGCACTTCGACGAGGACGAGCGCGTCGTGACCTCGGAGATCAAGGGCAAGGACGCGATCATGGACTCGATCAAGGAGTTCCTCGGAAAGGGACGCTGATGACGGTGAAGCGCTTCCCCGCGTACCTGCGCGACATCCAGGAGGAGATCGAGGGCTACGCGAAGGGCTACGGGCTCGACTTCTTCCCGATCCTCTACGAGGTGCTCGACTACAAGACGATGAACGAGGTGGCCGCGTACGGCGGCTTCCCGACGCGCTACCCGCACTGGCGCTTCGGCATGGACTACGAGCAGCTCTCGAAGAGCTACGAGTGGGGGCTGTCGAAGATCTACGAGATGGTGATCAACACCAACCCCGCCTACGCGTACCTGCTCGAGGGGAACTCGCTCACCGACCAGAAGATCGTGATGGCGCACGTGTGCGCGCACGTCGACTTCTTCAAGAACAACTACTTCTTCTCGAAGACCAACCGCAAGATGATCGACGGGATGGCGAACCACGCCTCCCGCGTGCGGCGCCACATGGCGCGCCACGGCCAGGACGTCGTCGAGGACTTCATCGACACCTGCCTCTCGCTCGAGAACCTGATCGATCCGATGTCGCCCTACATCGTGCGGCACCGCGAGAAGCCGGAGCGCGACGAGGAGCAGGAGCAGCAGGACCGATCCGGACGGCTCCGCGCCAAGGGCTACATGGAGTCGTTCATCAACCCGCCCGAGTACCTCGAGAAGCAGCGGAAGAAGCGCGAGGAGGAGGAGAAGCGCCTGAAGCGCCGGTTCCCCGAGCAGCCGCAGCGCGACGTGATGGCGTTCCTGATCGAGCATGCGCCGCTCGACCCCTGGCAGCGCGACGTGCTCGAGATCGTGCGCGACGAGGCGTACTACTTCGCGCCGCAGGCGATGACGAAGATCATGAACGAGGGCTGGGCCTCGTACTGGCACTCGAAGATCCTGACCGAGAAGGCGCTGACCGCGGCGGAGGTGATCGACTACGCGGATGCGAACTCCGGTGTCCTGGCGACCTCGCCGGGGCGGCTCAACCCGTACAAGCTGGGGGTGGAGCTCTTGCGCAACATCGAGGAGCGGTGGAACCGCGGCCAGTTCGGGAAGGAGTGGGACGAGTGCGACTCGATGGAGCAGAAGCGGAACTGGGACCGCCGGACGGGGCTCGGGCGGAAGCGGCTGTTCGAGGTGCGGAAGCTCTACAACGACATCACGTTCATCGACGAGTTCTTCACGCTCGAGTTCTGCATCGAGCAGAAGTTCTATTCGTTCGGCTTCTCGGAGCGCAGCGGCAACTGGGAGATCATGAGCCGCGAGTTCCGGAAGGTGAAGGACCAGATCCTGCGCATGCTGACCAACCGCGGGCAGCCGGTGATCGTCGTCCAGGACGGGAACTTCGAGAACCGCAGCGAGCTGCTCCTGCGGCACGTCCACGAGGGGATCGACCTCGACGCCGCGCAGGCGCGCGACACGCTGCGGAACGCGAGCAAGCTGTGGACGCGGCCGGTCAACCTGCACACCAAGGTGGAGGGGAAGGGCAAGCTGCTGCGCTGCGAGGATGGCAACCTGAGCGAGCGGGGCATGGAGTACACATGATCGGGGGCGATCCGAAAGGGGGACGTGCATGAGGCTGTGGGCGTGGGGGCAGACCGATCCGGGGCGGAAGCGAGAGCGGAACGAGGACGCGTACCTCGTCGATCCGGAGACCGGCGTGGTGGCGGTGGCCGACGGGATGGGCGGCCACCAGGGCGGCGCGACCGCGAGCCGGATGGCGGTGGAGTTCCTCGGCCGCGAGCTCGCCGAGGCGCGCGGCGACTTCGCGCGGGCGCTCGAGACCCAGATCCGCACGAGCATGCGGACGACCGAGGAGATGCCGGCCGTCGAGCCGCTGCCGGACGGCGGGTTCGCGCTCCCGACCTCGGCGCGCCGGATGCGCGACTTCGGCGTGGATGATCCGGGGCGCGGCGACGATCCGACGCTGCCCGGCACGGGGCTCGCGTTCTCGCCGGCGCTCGAGATGATGCGCGGCGTCGTGCGGCGCGCGAGCTCGGCGATCTTCGAGGCGGCGTGGGCCAAGCCCGAGCTGCGCGGGATGGGGACCACGCTGACCGCGATGCTGGTGCACGGCGGGCGGGCGCACCTCGTCCACGCCGGCGACTCGCGCTGCTACATGTTCCGCGACGGGCGCCTGCGGCAGCTCACCGACGATCACTCGTGGATCGCCGAGCAGATGCGGTCGGGCTCGATGAGCGAGGCCGAGGCGAAGAGCAGCAAGTTCCGCCACGTGATCACGAAGTCGATCGGGTTCGAGCGCGAGATCGAGGCGGACATGAAGAGCGTGCCGGTGTCGGCGGGGGATTGCTTCCTCCTGTGCTCGGACGGGATGTCGAACTACGTCGAGCACGGCGAGCTCGAGCGGATCGTCGCGATGACGTGGTACCGGCGGCTGCCCGAGACGCTGATCGAGCTGGCGAACCAGCGCGGCGGCGACGACAACATCACGGTGGTGATCGGGCTGGTCGCGAACGCGCCGCCCTGAGGCGAGCGTCCTCGCGAGCCGTGGTTCGTACAGGTGAGGCCGGGGCGAGGGCGAGGCCGGGGCGGGTCGCCGAATAAACGCCGCCGGTGTAGCGTCTCGACCGAGATGAGCCTTGTACGCACCTCCCTCGCCGCAGGGCTCGCCCTGCTCGCCCAGCTCGTTCTGCCGCGCGCCGCGGGCGCCGACGTCACCGTGGCCTCGCACGCCGGCGACACGCTGCTCCTCCACCGCGCGAGCGCGGACAAGATCGACAAGCTGTACGAGGAGCGCGGGAAGGGCGTCGTGGCGTACGCCTTCACCGACGCGAAGACGCTGTGGGTGCTGCGCAAGGCGGGCGCGGGCTACACGATCGGCAAGGTCGTCGACAGCAAGGCCGAGGCGGCCCGGCCGGTGACGCTGCAGATGGCGACGCCGGGGAACGAGGTCCCGTCGGGGTTCGACGTCACGCCGGGCCTGATCGCGACGAAGAGCGGCCAGGTGCTCGTGACGACCTGCCTCCAGATCGCCGACAAGGCGAACGCCGACGGCACGATGGCGTGCGAGCTCGGCTACACGCGCGTGGATGACGGCTCGAGCGCGTTCGGCAAGACGCGGCCGAAGGACGTCGTGTTCGTGTTCGGCACGACGAAGACGCCGCGGCCGACGCCGCTGAAGAAGCCGCCGAAGGGCTACACCGTCAAGATCACGCGGACCAAGCTGAAGAGCGGCCAGACGTACACCGGCTACACGTGCACCGGGCCCGACGGCAAGCTGAAGACCTGGCCGACCGAGTCCGACCAGGTGCTCGAGGCGGTTATGACGCCGGCGGTCAACAAGGCGACGTGGCTGTCGGAGTCGCCCGCGGTGGTCCACATCGAGGCGAACGGCGTCTCGCCGGTGAAGGAGAAGCTGTACCAGGAGTGGTTCGTGGTCGATTGCTCGACGGAGCTGACGTCGGTGCGCGCGCTGCGCGACGGGCTGTGGCTGACCGATGACACGCTCCGCAAGCCGACCGGCGAGGTGATCGGCAAGCTGCCCGGCGACGCGTTCGTGCTCGCGCCGTAGACGGGATCGGGCTATGCACGGGCGTGCGCGCTGTCTGGTTCGCAACCGCCCTCGGGCTCGCCGCCGCCGCGTGTGATCGCGGACACCCGCGCGAGCAGCCCTCGAAGCCGGCGTCGCCCGCCGTGCCGCCCGCTCCACCCGCGGCCGCCGCGCCGGGCGGCTCCGGCGCGCGTGCGGCGGAAGGTGCCGCGTGCACGCTCCCGGAGCTGCCGCCGCGGCGGCCGATGCCGAGGCGG
>Ga0207856_1000267_pt1 | contig 11063 bp, 10 predicted proteins | sample LuqExpMetageno21_FD_187779 | JGI IMG/M metagenome (GOLD analysis project Ga0207856, IMG submission 187779) | Tropical forest soil microbial communities from Luquillo Experimental Forest, Puerto Rico - Sample 21 (SPAdes) | ecosystem: Environmental > Terrestrial > Soil > Tropical forest ... | reverse complement strand
CATCGGCCTCATGCGGCGCATGCAACGCGACCACCACGTGTCGTTCGTCTTCTCTTCGCACGATCCGAAGGTGCTCGCCGAGGCCGACGATGCGGTCACGCTGCAGGACGGACGCATCACGGCCGTCGAACGGCGTAACGCTTCAGCGGAACCCATGCCGTGAAGACGCTGTCCATCGCCATACGCAACCTGCTGCGCAACCGGCGGCGTTCGGCCATGACGCTGTCCGCCATGGTCATCGGCCTGGTTGCCGTGCTGCTCTTCGGGGGCTACATCCGCAACATCAATTACGGGCTGCAGACGGACTTTGTCCAGCGCAGTGGCCACCTGCAGATCCAGCACAAGGACTACTTCCTCTACGGCACCGGCAATCCGGGGGCCTATGGCATCCCGAACTACGAGCGCATCATGAACTTGCTGAGGCAGGACGCCGTCCTCGCGCCCATGCTCACTGTCGTCACGCCGACGCTGCAGCTGGGAGGCATCGCGGGCAATTTCTCGGCGGGCGTCTCTCGCACTGTCTATGCGACTGGCATGGTGGTGGAGGACCAGAATCGCATGGCGGAATGGAACGACTACCACTTTCCTTCGCGCCCCAGGACGATGACCCTGACCGGCACGCCGACGGATACCGCGGTCATCGGCACCGGGGTCGCCCGGGTGCTGCAGCTGTGCGCGCCGCTGGCCGTGTCGAATTGCGTGCAGGTCCAGCCCGCGCCGTCGGCAAGCGGCCCTCCCCTATCCGCCGACATCGCCGAACTCGCCGCGGCACAGACGAGTGACATCAAGCCGTCGGCGTCCCAGCTTCCGCGAATCCAGATCCTGGCGGCCACCGCGCACGGCGCACCCAATGTGGCGGAAGTGAATGTCTTGAAGGCGCAATATCAAGGCGTCAAGGAGCTCGACGACATCTACGTCGGATTGCACCTGGCCGAGGCGCAAAAGCTGATCTTCGGCGGCGAGCCGCCCCAGGTGACGGCGATCATCGTGCAGCTGCATCACACCGCCCAGTTGCCGGCGGCACGCGCGCGCATCCAGCAGATCCTGGCGACGAGCCTGAAAGAGGAGCCGCTGGAGATCCTGGACTTTGAAACGCTGAATCCCTTCTATCGCCAGTCGATCTCGATGTTCGACGCGATTTTCGGTTTCATGTCCATCCTGATCGGTGGGATCGTGCTGTTCACCATCAGCAACACGATGGGCATGGCGGTGGTCGAGCGCACCGCGGAGATCGGCACCCTGCGCGCGATTGGCTTGCGACGCGGCGGCATCCGCCTGATGTTCGTCAGCGAAGGCGTCATGCTCGGAGTGGCGGGGATCGCTCTGGGCGTAGCAGCAGCCGTGGTCGCCGGCTGGGCGATCAATCGCATGGGCCTCACCTGGACGCCCCCGGGGCGCGTGGAGCCGGTCGCGCTGTCGCTGCGCGTGGCCGGCGAGAACAGGATGCTGGCAGGCAGCGCGATCGCGCTGCTGCTGGTCGCTGCAGTGTCGGCCTTCTGGCCCGCCGCGCGCGCGGCACGCATGAACATCGTGGACGCGCTGCGGCATGTCTAAGACAGTGAACCCCCAATGAACAAGCTCTTGCAGTCCGCCGCGCTGGCCTTGCTCCTGGTCGCGCCATCCCTGGCCTCCGCCGCTCCGGAAGCGCAAGCGATCCTGGCGGCGAGCGATGCCATACGCAACCCCGGCAAGCCTTTTGGCTTGGTCGTCAACCTGATCGAGTACCGCAACTCGAAACAGACCGACCAGAACACCCTCGCGGTGTATTCGAAGGCCGACCTGAACAGCGGCCAGTACCGCAGCCTGGTCCGCTTCATCGCTCCCAAGCGCGATGCGGGCAAGCTGATGCTCAAGAACGGGAATGATCTCTGGTTCTTCGACCCGTCCAGCCAGGCCACCATCCGACTGTCCCCGCAGCAGCGTCTGCTCGGCCAAGCGTCCAATGGCGACGTCGTCACGGTGAACCTGGCCAAGGACTACCGGGCCGAACTGGTCGGAGAGGAGGATCTGCCCGATGGGGATCGGGTCAACCGCCACTGCTACAAGCTCGCCTTGACGGAGCTGAACCCGGACGTGACCTACCACCACATCGACATGTGGATCGAAGCCGCATCGTCACGACCGGTGAGGGCCCGCTTCTATGCGGAAAGCGGCCACTTGCTGAAAACCGCCTACTACCGGAAATTCCAGCCGGAGCTGGGGGTCGAGCGACCTCTCGAGACCGTGATCATCGACGGGCTCGATCCCAACTGGGTCACTGTCATGCGCTACAGCGACTACGCCTGGCGCGAGGTACCCGACGAGTGGCTGCAGCGCGACTACCTCCCTCGGTTCAGGCCGGAGTGACGGTGCATGGGCGCCGCACGCTGGCTGGCAGCAGCGGTGTTCACATCCGCAGCGGCGGCAGCGACTGCCGGCGAAGCGGACGACGAAACCAACGCGCTTCGACTGGCTGACCAGGCACCCACGGTCTCACAGGAGAATCGGCCCTGGCGCGCATCGGTGGAAGTGGCGCACACCCACAGTGCGCCTGCCGGGCCCAGCACGTGGACAGAGGAGGATCGCCTCTCCTTCGACTTCGTGTACGACGACCTCCTGGCACCGGGACTGCGCGCCGTTTTCTCGGACCGGCTGGATCTGACCCACGGAAACGCAACGCCGCACGAAGGCAACGTCAACACCTTGCGCGAGGCGTATGTCAGCTGGCAGAAGACTCCGCAGCAGATCGTCGACCTGGGCCGGGTCAACCTGCGGTATGGCGTGGGGGTGGGCTACAACCCCACGGATTTCTTCAAGGCCAATGCCGTGCGATTCGTCGTCTCGCCGGACCCGGCCAGTTTGCGCGAGAACCGCCTCGGAACCGTCCTGGTCCAGGGACAAAGGCTGTGGAGCGACGCCTCCGTGACGGCGACTTTTTCGCCGCGTCTGGATGGCCCGGCGAGTTCGCAGGCATTCTCGCCCGATGTGGGGGCGACGAATCCGTCCAACCGATGGCTGCTTGCCGCCAGCCATAAGCTCTCCCCTTCATTCAGCCCGCAAGTGATGCTGTTCGGAGGGGAGAACATGTCCCCACAACTGGGGCTGAACCTGTCCGCGCTGGTGAACAACTCGACCGTCGCCTTCGCCGAGATCTCTGCGGGCAAGGGGCCCTCCCTGGCTGAGCAGGCTGCCGCCGCGGCCGCCAAAGCAGTGGCAGACCATGAGACGAACCAGCAGCGTGCCGCACTGGGCTTGACCGCCACCACCAGCTTCAACCTGACTCTCACCGCCGAAGCGGAGTACAGCAGCGCCGCACCCAACAAGGGGCAATGGGACGCCTTGCGCACGGGCAATCCGCTGAATGCGCTTCAACTGCTCGGCACGGCGCGGGCGCTGCAGGAGCTGCCGGTGCGCAAAGCGGTGTTCGTCCATGGCTTGTGGCAGGACATGTTCATCAAGCATCTGGACCTGCAGGGTTTCGTCCGAGGCGACCTGGAGACAAACAGCCGCACGCAGTGGCTCGAGCTTCGATATCACTGGAGCCGCGTGGAGGTGGAACTGCAATGGCAACTCAACTCCGGCGCGCCGGGTTCGGTCTATGGGACAGTTCCGCCCTCGCGCAGCGTCCAGGCGGTGTTGCGGGCCTTCCTGTAGCGCTGCGCCGCCGGGCGCTACTTGATCGCAATCTTCTTGCTGGCGGGCGCTGCCTTCTTGGGAAGTCGCAAGGTCAGTACGCCGTCGGCATAGTTCGCATCGACGGCTGCTTCATCCACATCGTTGGCCAGGCTGAAGCTGCGAGAAACGGAGCCGTAGTAGCGCTCGCTGCGAAGCACCTTGTCGCCGTCGCCCTTGATGTCTTTTTCGCGGCGGACTTCGGCGTCGATCTGCACCACGTTGCCGTCGATGCGCACGCTGATGTCTTCTTTCTTCACGCCCGGGATATCGGCCTTGATTTCGTAGCCCTTGTCGTTCTCGGTCACGTCCACACGCATCTTCAGTGCATGCATGTCTCCGTGCTGGAACGGCGTCGGAGCAAAGAAACGCCGCATCGCATTCTCAAAAGAATCGTCGAAGACCGGATCAAACAAGCGGAGGTTGGCCATGACATTTCCTCTCGAAGGTAAAACGGTTGAGTCGAATTGCTGTCGTTTCTGGTTATCGTTTTTTGCACGCCGACATCATCAATGTAGGCAACGAAGCGACCCCTGCACTTTGATGTCGCGCAAATCGGGTTGGGCCCGGAACCAATCGTCACAAGTTTCGAGCCAGCTCATGCACGACGGCCAGCGCTGAGGAAGGAGTACAGCCGTGCAGCGGGGGCAATGGAACCGATGTTCGTTCACGCGGGCAGCAGCTTGTACGCGGCATGCAGTTGACTGCCGTCAACACGCGCGCCTTGTTTTTCCTCAAGACTGATTGGCCTCTGACGGAGGGCACGATGGAAATTCGCTTCCGGCTCAACGGGACCGACATACACCTGAGTTTCGACGAACGCGCGACACTGCTGTGGACGCTGCGAACCGTGCGAGGTCTCACCGGCACCAAATACGGATGTGGCTCGGGGATATGCGGCGCATGCACGGTCCTGATCGACGGCCAGGCCGCGCGCTCATGTCTGATGCCCCTGTCGGCCGTCGCCGGGAAGTCGGTCACCACGGTGGAAGGTCTGGCCGTCGGTGGCCGGCTCGACCCACTGCAGCAGGCGTTCGTGGACCACAACGCGTTCCAGTGCGGCTTCTGCACGCCCGGGATGCTGCTGAGCGCCCACGCCCTGCTGCGCGCCAATCCCAAGCCCTCGCGCGAGCAGATCGTCGCGCACATGGAGCACAACCTGTGCCGCTGCGGCGCCCACCAACGCATCGTCGACGCCGTTGCCGACGCGAGCCAGCGCCCGGGAGTGAAATCATGAGCGCCGGTGTCGACCGCCGCGAATTCTTCCGCCGGATCGGCGGCGGCATCGCGATCCTGATGGCGTGGCGTTCCGGCCCCGCGCCGGCGCAGGATGCCCGACGCGTCTACCCCGAGGACTTCAATGCCTATCTGGTAATCGGCACGGATGGCCGCGTGACCGTGTACTCCGGCAAGATCGAAATGGGTCAGGGTGTGATGACCTCTCAGGCCCAGATGCTGGCCGAGGAGCTCGGGGTAGAGCTCGGCTCGGTGGACATGGTGCTGGGTGACACGGCGCGTTGTCCTTGGGACATGGGCACCTTTGGCTCGCTGACCACCCGCATGTTCGGGCCGGCATTGCGCGCCGCAGGGGCGCAGGCCCGGGCGACGCTGATCGCGCTTGCCTCGCAGCGACTTGGCGTGCCCGCGGACCAGCTGGTCGCCCGCCGCGGCAAGGTCAGCGTCGCTGGCGACGCAACCCGCGAGATCACCTATGGCGAGTTGTCCCGCGGAGCCCGTATCGCGAAGGTGGTGGATGCCAAGGCCGTGCTGCGGGCCGCCTCCGAATTCACGCTGATCGGGACGTCGCCGACTCGCCTGGACGCGCGAGACAAGGTGACCGGCGCTGCGAAATATGCCGCCGATATCCGCCTGCCCCACATGCTGTACGCGCGCATCTTGCGGCCGCCTAGACATGGTGCGAAGTTGGCCCAGCTTGACACCAGCGCCGCCGAATCCATGGACGGCGTGCGGTTGGTCAGGCAGCCCGACCTGGTCGCCGTGCTGCACGAAGATCCCGAGGTCGCTGCCGTCGCGCTGGACCGGCTGAAGCCCCGATGGGATTCTCCAAGTGCCGACCTCGATCCCGACAGCATCTTCGACCATCTCGTCACCGCTCCCGCCCCGCACAAAACAGCGCTGGATCGGGGTGACCCAGGCCGGGCGCGAACCTCGGCGGCGCATCTGTTCGAGAGCACCTTCCGCAAAGGCTATGTCGCGCATGCGCCGATCGAGACGCACGCGGCTTTGGCCGACGTCGCCGCCGGACAAGCGACGGTATGGGCCTCGACACAGACGCCGTTTCCTGCACGCGACCAGATCGCGCAGGCCCTGGAGTTTCCGCCCGAAAAGGTTCGGGTGATCACGCCCTACCTGGGTGGCGGCTTCGGGGGCAAGAGCGCGAGCGGACAGGCCGTCGAGGCGGCGCGGTTGTCCCTTGCCGTCGGGCAGCCGGTGCAGGTGATGCGAACGCGTCAGGAGGAATTTTTTCTGGACACCTTCGATCCGGCTGCCGTGGTGAAGGTCATCGCAGGACTGGATGGGCAAGGCAAGATCTCACTGTGGGACGCCGTCATCTACGCCGCTGGCGAGCGCGGTTCGACAATTCCGTACGAGGTGCCGGACGCGCGCGTGGAGCTGGTCGGGCAAACGGGCTACGGAGAGTTAACCGCCGGCAGCATGCACCCCTTTGCCACCGGGCCGTGGCGGGCACCCGGCGCCAACATGAACGTGTTTGCGATCGAATCGCAGATGGACATCCTGGCAGCAGCCGCCAAAGTGGACCCCATCGAATTCCGGATGCGCCATCTTGCCGATGCGCGCATGCACAGAACCCTCGAGACCGCCGCCCGAGCCTTTGGCTGGCAACCCGCGGCCGGTCCCTCGGGTCGCGGCCTCGGCGTGGCCTGCAGCATCGACGCGGGCACCTGCGTCGCGACGATCGCGCAGGTGGAGGTCGAGCGCGACACCGGGCGGGTCAAGCCGCGCCGCATCGTGTGTGCCCAGGACATGGGCATCGTGGTGAATCCCACCGGCGCCAAGATGCAGATCGAAGGTGGGCTGACCATGGGGCTGGGTTATGCATTGACCGAGGAGTTGCACTTCCGCGGCGGCGAGGTCCTGGACCGCAACTTCGACAGCTATGCGATCCCGCGTTTTTCCGGAACTACGCAAATCGAGGCGGTGCTGGTCAAGAACGATGAACTCGCACCGCAAGGTGGCGGCGAGCCGGCCATCACTACGGCGGGGGCCAGTCTGGCCAACGCCGTGGCCGACGCACTGGGCGCACGCGTGTTCCGTCTGCCGATGACTCCGGCGCGCGTGCAGGCTGCGCTGCGCGCCGCGCAAGCGGGCGCTCCCGCAGCGCAGCGCGGGTGAAGCGGGTGCAGGAGCCGCTCGGATGAGCGCGACAAGGTCCGGCAACCAGGCCCAGACCACTGCGCCCAGCCACGACGCTGGCGCAGCTGGCCTTGCGCTCAGCAGAGGCTTGGTCGATGCGCTGGCCCACTCGATCGGGGCAGAGATCGTCGAGACCCACATCTCCTGGGTTCTTCTCGCACGAGATACCGCCTACAAGATCAAGAAGCCGGTGCGCACGCCGTTTCTCGACTATCAGACGCTGGAGCACCGCAGAGCATTTTGCGAGGAAGAGGTCCGGCTCAACAGCCGGTGGGCGCCGGGTATCTACCTCGACGTGCAGCCCATCACGGGGACTCAGGCGTCGCCAACCGTCGGCGGCGAACCACCCGTGCTGGAGTACGCGGTCAGGATGAAGCGCTTTGACGAGTCGGCGTTGTTCGCGCGCCGGGTCGAAACGGGTTCATTGCGACCGGAAGATGTCGACGCGTTGGCCGATTGGCTGGCCGAATTGCACTGGCATGCGCCCGTGGCGCGGCCGCAAGACGGTTTCGGATCGCCGGCTCTGCGCAAGAGGCTCGCTTTGGAAGCGCTGTCCGGCGCGTCAGGCGCGGGCTCTTCGCCGAATGACGTTCGACAACTGTCGAACTGGCTCGCAGATGAGGCGACTCGGTGTGAGGATGTCTGGCGACGAAGACTGGAAGGCGGGCATGTTCGCGAATGCCATGGCGACCTGCATCTCCACAACCTGTTATGGGCCGATGCGGGCGTCGCTGCATTCGACGCGGTGGAGTTCGACCCGCGCTTTCGCTGGATCGACGTGGCTGACGACCTGGCGTTCCCGGTCATGGACTTCGGAAAGCATGGCCGCGCAGATTTCGGCTGGCGCCTGCTCTGCGGCTGGCTCGATCGCACCGGTGACCATGAGGCCCTGTCGGTCCTGCGCTTTTCGCTGGTGTACCGGGCGCTGGTGCGCTGCTGCGTAGCTTTGCTGACCGGCACCGGCGCAGCATCAGCCGATCAGTATCTGCGTTGCGCGCTCGAATGGACCCGGCCGCGCAGACGAGCGCTGACGATCATGCAGGGCCTGCCAGGCTCCGGCAAGACAACCGTCTCCCAGACTCTGCTGGAGAGCGAGGGCGCCATCCGGATTCGGTCCGACGTCGAAAGAAAGCGCCTCTGCGGGCTGGGCATGCTCGAGAGTTCGCGAGCAGTGGGGTTGGACCTCTATACGGCCGAAGCCACGGCGCGCACCTACGCACGGCTCTTCGAGATTGCGGGGCTGGCCTTGGACGCAGGCTTCTCCGTGATCATCGACGCCGCCTTCCTGAAATTCGAAGAGCGACAGCGCGCCCAAGCGCTCGCGGCGAGCCATGACGCGATCTTCAGGATCGCTGCCTGCGAGGCGGCCGTGCCCGTGCTCGAGAGCCGTTTGCGCTCGCGACATGCTGACGCGTCTGAGGCCGACGTGGCGGTGCTGCATCGCGTCCGCACCCAATCCGAGCCCTTTCATCGATCCGAACTGGGTTTCGTGCAGCGATTCAATTCCGGCATGGCGGCGTCCCTCGGCAAATCACAAGCATGAGATTCGCCTTCGCACCGCAGAGCGCAAGCCCTGCCCATGCGCAGCACATCGTTTCTCCGTAAAGCCGCCTGACACGAAGGCAATTGCGTTTCATCAAAGACGCCTGCGCGAGCCTGCCTAAATTCATCTTCGAGTTGTGTCGTTCCGCCAAGGAGAAAGCAATGACAGAACCGAACGCCCAAACACTGCGCTGGATGTACGAGACCATGCTGCTCATCCGGCGTTACGAGGAGACGATGGCGCAGGTCTATCTCGAAGGGAAACTTCCGCCGCATATACAGATGGGCCTGGCCTTCGACATCGCGTCCGGCCCGGTACCCGGAGAGATGCACCTGGCGGCGGGGCAGGAACCAGTCGCCGTGGGCGTGTGTGCACATCTCACTGTGACCGACACGGTGGTTGGAACGCATCGTCCGCATCACTTCGCCATTGCCAAAGGCGTTCCACTGGATCACATGACCGCGGAGATCTTCGGCAAGGCCACCGGGCTTGGCCGCGGCAAGGGTGGGCACATGCATCTGTTCGATCCCGAACACCGCTTCAGTTGCAGCGGCATCGTGGGTGCCAGCATGCCGCCCGCCTGCGGCGCGGCGCTGGCCGCCAAGATGCTTGGCACGCAGGACATCGCGGTCGCGTTCTTCGGCGAAGGCGCCGCCAACCAGGGGACGTTCCACGAATCCCTCAACCTGGCCGCGCTTTGGAAGCTTCCCGTCGTGTTCGTGTGCGAGGACAACGCCTGGGCGATTTCCGTCCCCAAGGACAAGGCCACGGCCATCCACTCCAACGCGAAGCGCGCTGCCGCCTACGGCATGGAAGGCATCACCGTGGAACGCAACGACGCCATGGAGGTGTACCACGCGGCTCGCCAGGCGGTGAACCGGGCCAGGCTGGGCCACGGCCCGACGCTCGTCGAAGTGAAGACGGATCGGTATTTCGGGCACTTCCAGGGCGACGCGGAGGTGTACCGGCCGAAGGATGAGGTCTCGCAGCTGCGCAAGCACGACCCCATTCCCGCACTTGGCGCGACCCTGCGCAAGAACGGCTTGCTGGATGACGGCAGCGAAGCGCAGATCCGGGATCAGGTCGATGCCCGTGTGCGGGCGGCGTTCGAGTTCGCCCGCACGAGTCCCTATCCGTCAGCGGCCGAGGCGACCGAGCATGCGTTCGCCTGAAGCCTGAGGAGATTCACATGAGCAACGCACGCACCCTCACCATGGCCCAGGCCATTGCCGAAGCGATCGGGCAAGAGATGGACCGCGATCCGCGCGTCTTCGCCATGGGCGAAGACATCGGCAGCTACGGCGGCATTTTCAGCGCGACCAGCGGGCTGCTGGCTCGCTTCGGTCCGGAGCGCATCCGTGATACGCCGATTTCCGAAAGCGCGTTCATCGGCGCGGCAACCGGCGCCGCTGCCGCTGGCATGCGGCCCATCGCCGAGCTGATGTTCGTGGACTTCTTCGGCGTCTGCATGGACCAGATCTACAACCATCTCGCCAAGAACCGGTACATGTCGGGCGGGCAGGTGAAGCTGCCGGTCGTGCTGATGACCGCCATCGGCGGCGGTTACGGCGATGCCGCCCAGCACTCGCAGTGCCTCTATGCGACCTTCGCGCACATGCCGGGGCTCAAAGTGGTGGTTCCCTCGAATGCGTACGACGCCAAGGGGCTCATGATCCAGGCGATCCGCGACGACAACCCGGTCGTGTATTTCTTTCACAAGGGCATCATGGGCCTGCCCTGGATGAAGTACTTCGATGGCGCGACGAACGGGGTGCCCGAAGAGGCCTACACCGTTCCGTTCGGCCAGGCGGCAGTCGTGCGTGAGGGCCGGCACGTGACGGTGGTGGCGGTCAGCCAGATGGTGCACAAGGCACTGGCCGCGGCGAAGCAACTGCAAACCGAAGGCATCGACCTGGAGGTGATCGATCTGCGCACGCTGGTGCCACTGGATCGGGAGACCGTCATCCGCTCGGTCGGCAAGACGGGCCGTTTGCTGATCGCCGACGAGGACTATCTCGAATTCGGACTGTCGGGCGAAATCGCCGCGGTCGTGGCGGAACGGCTGGACCAGATCGCGCTCAAGGCGCCGGTGCGACGGCTGGGCGTGCCGGGCGTGCCGATCCCCTACAGCCGGCCGCTCGAAGAGGCGGTCATTCCCTCCATGCAGTCGATCGCAGATGCGTGCCGCCTGCTGATGGATGCTCAGCTGAATCAGGCGGCCTGATGGACGTCACCCTCGATCCGCAGCACTGGGACGACTTGCCCGACGATGCGGAGGCGGTGGTCGACGCATGGCTGGTCGTTGAAGGCGCGCACGTCGACGCCGGCCAAGTCATCGCTCGCGTCACCCTTGCCAAGAGCGCATTGGATGTCGATTCGCCATCGGCCGGCATACTCGTGCGCATCGTGGTGCCCGCGGGCCGGAGTTTTCGGCGCGGCGGCTCTATCGCCACGCTGCGTCCCGACTGAGGCG
>Ga0207856_1000266_pt1 | contig 11101 bp, 12 predicted proteins | sample LuqExpMetageno21_FD_187779 | JGI IMG/M metagenome (GOLD analysis project Ga0207856, IMG submission 187779) | Tropical forest soil microbial communities from Luquillo Experimental Forest, Puerto Rico - Sample 21 (SPAdes) | ecosystem: Environmental > Terrestrial > Soil > Tropical forest ... | reverse complement strand
CAGTCCCGAAGTTTCGCCGCTGCATGGATCCGATGCCGGAGCCGGCACCGGTGCGCGGTTTGCCGGCGCCGGTCCGGCCGCCGCGAAGGCCGCGCCGGGCAAGTTGAACATCGCCACCGTCAACGTCGGCAGCACGCAGAACCTCGCGGCCGAATTGCTGAAGACCACGGCCGGCATCGACGTCCAGGTGGTGCCCTTCAATGGCACGCCCGCCGTCATCACGGCGCTGCGCGGCGGCCAGGTCGATGCGGCGGTGGAGATCCTGGGCCCGGTGAAGTCGCAGATCACCTCCGGAGGCCTGCGCGCGCTGGCCGTGCTCGGCGCCAAGCGGCCCGCGGCATTGCCGCAGCTGCCGACAGTGGCCGAAAGCGGGGGGCCACTGGCGAATTTCAAGGTGTCGTCGTGGAACGCACTGGCTGCGCCCGTGCGGATCCCACCTGCGATCGTGCAACGGCTCAACAGCGAGCTGCAGACGGTGCTGGCGACGCCCACGCTGCGTCGCCGCCTGGCTGAGATCGACATTGAGGCGCGCGCCAGCACGCCAGCACAGCTCGCGACCCTGCTCGCCGACGAAACCCGCCGCTGGGGCGAGGTCATCGCGCGGGCCGGCATTCCCAAACAGTAATGGAGACCCTCATGAACCTGCAGCGCATCGGCCTCGTCGGCTATGGCGAAGTGGGCAAGATCTTCAGCGCCGGGCTCAAGCCGCGCGCGCAGGCCATGGGCGCCTGGGACCTGAAGTTCGCCGATCCCCTCACGCGCGACGCCGAGCGCGCGCATGCCGCGGGCGCGGGCATTGCCGCGCACGGCTCGATGAAGGAACTGTGCGAGGCCAGCGACTTCATCATCTCCGCGGTCACCGCTTCCAACACGCTGGCGGTCGCGCAGGAAGCGGCTGCGCACATCCGGCTCGGCACGGTGTTCCTCGACCTGAACTCGGCCTCGCCCGGCACCAAGCAGCAGGCCGCGGCCGCGATCGACGCGGCGGGAGCGTTCTACGTCGAAGCGGGCGTCATGACTTCGGTGCCGCCCTATGGCATCCAGGTGCCCATGCTGCTGGGCGGTGCGAGGGCCACAGAACTGGCGGCGTTGATGCTGTCCTGGGAAATGGACGCCAAGGCCGTCAGCGACAAGCTCGGTGTGGCCAGCGCGATCAAGATGTGCCGCAGCGTGATGATCAAGGGCCTGGAAGCGCTGGTGATCGAGAGCTACAGCACCGCGCGCGCCTACGGCGTCGAAGACCACGTGCTGCCGACCTTGCAGGAGACCTTTCCGAGCATCGACTGGAGCCAGCAGGGCGCGTACTTCTTCAGCCGCGTGGTCCAGCATGGCAAGCGGCGCGCCGAGGAAATGCGTGAATCCGCCAACACGGTCAAGGAGGCCGGCTTCGATCCGCTCATGACCACAGCCATCGCGGCCAAGCAGCAATGGGTTGCGGACCAGGCGAAAGAGGGCCTGTTCAAGGACCTGCCCAAGGGCGCGCGCTGGCAAGACTACGCGGATCGGCTGCTGGCCGCCCGCAAGCGCTAAGTGCTCGCCGTCCTGGCCCTGACCGGGCCCATCTTCCTCGTCATCGCGGCGGGCTACGTGACCACGCGCGCCGGCCTGTTCGCGCGCACCGAAATGCGCGTGTTCGGCAAGTACGTCATCAACTTGGCATTGCCGGCATTGCTGTTCAACGCGCTGTCGCAGCGCAGCGTTGCCGAGGTGCTCAATCCCGTGTTCATCGCAGCCTACGCGATTGGCGGTGTGGCCACGATGATGGCCGGCATCGTCTGGGCACGGCGCGTCGCCTGCAAGCCAGTTTCGGCCAGCGCGGTCGTCGGCATGGGCATGTCGTGCCCGAACAGCGGTTTCATCGGCTTTCCGCTGATCGCGCAGGTGTTCGGCGCCGTCACCGCCGGTATCGGGCTGGCGCTGGCCATGGTGGTGGAGAACTTCCTGCTGTTGCCGCTGGCTCTGGCGATTGCCGATACCGAAGGCGCGAGCGGCGAGGGCACCAAGGCACAGCGTTGGCGCGCCGCGCTGGCGCAGTCCCTGCGCGGGCTGCTGCGCAATCCCATGATCCACGGCATCGCGCTGGGCTTCCTGTTCTCGCTGTTCGGCTGGAGTCTGCCCCAGCCTTTGGCCAAGGCCGTGAACCTGATCGCCGCTTCCTGCGGCGCGATCTCGCTGTTCGTGATCGGCGGCTCGCTGGTGGGCATCCAGGCCCGCGGCATGCGGCGCGACATTGGCGTGATCGCGCTGGGCAAGCTGCTGGTGCATCCGGTCATCGTGCTGGGGCTGGTGCTGCTGCTGCCGCCCATGGCCCATGAGTTGCAGGTCGCCGTGGTGGTGATGTCGGCCGTGCCCATGCTCGGCATCTATCCGATCCTGGCGCAGAAGCACGGCCACGACAGCATGGCCGCGGCGGCGCAGTTGGGCACCACCGTGGCGTCGTTCTTCACGCTGACGCTGCTGCTGTGGGTGATCCAGCAGCACGGCGTCTGAGCGCCTGCGTCAGTGCCCGGCCACCACGGTCGGCACGATCTGCTTGATCAGTTCCAGCGTGGCCTTCTGCACCGGCGTCGCCGGCCGCTGCAGGCTGGTCGCCAGCGACAGCGCAATGCGCAAGGGCGGATCGCCGATGTGCTGCGCGGTGTAGGCCGAGGGCCGCGGCGAGTTGAGCAGGGCATTGCGCGAAAGAATCGCGCAGCCGGCACCGTCGAGAACCAGGTCCAGGATCGCAGTGACGCCGTCGATTTCGAGGGCCACGTTCGAGCGCAGCCCGGCGTCTGCCAGCTTGGATTCGATGTGCATGCGGATGGCATTCGGCCGGCTGGGAATCACCAGCGGCATCCTCGCCACTTCGTCCAGTGTCACCGGGCCGGGTGGGGGATCTTCGTGCAGCCCGGGCGGGCGCGAGCGCACCAGCAGCAGGTCTTCTTCCAGCAAGGGCGTGACATCCAGTTCGCGTGACGGCTGGGCGTTGTAAAGCACCACGATGTCCAGCCGGCCGGTGGCCAAGCCTTCCTGCAGGCCCGAGGACAGCGCCTCGCTGATCGACAGCCGGGCTTCGGGCATGGCCGCGCGAAACGCCCGGTGCAGCGGCACGGCCAGCACTCGCGCCACGCTGCTGGGCAGACCCAGCGCCACGCGACCCGACAGGCCCCCGCGCAAACGGCCGAGGTCGTCGCGCGCGCGCTGCACCTGGTGCAGGATGCCGCGCCCGTGCTCCAGCAGAACCTTGCCCGCCTCGGTGGGCACTGCGCCGCGCCCGTTGCGCAACAGCAGCGTCTGCCGCAGCTCGACTTCGAGCAGCCGTACCTGGCGGCTCAGCGCGGGCTGGGCCACATCGAGCTCGAGTGCGGCGCGCGTGAAGCTGCCGAGTTCGGCGACCCGCACAAAATACTCGAGCTGCTTGAGATCCATAGGCCAACAGATAGCTAGACCTTAATTATGCTGTTCTGATATAGCTGCTAGAGGCGCTGTGGGCTTCATGGGCGAAGGCTGGCTCTCCACAATCCCGGCATGACTACCGTGATTCGCGGCATATCGTCCATGGCGACCCGCCAGCTGCTGGCCGAGCTCGCCAGCGCCTATGAACAACAGACCGGCATCCCGGTGCAGTTCGAGTCCGTCGGCGGCGTCGATGCCGCCAAGCGTGTGCAAGCTGGCGAAGCCTTCGATTTGGTCGTGCTCGCGTCCGATGCGATCGACAAGCTCGCCGCCGCCGGCAAGGCACAGGTGCCGCGCGTGGACATCGTCCGCTCGGACGTCGCCGTGGCGGTGAAGGCCGGCGCCCTGGGCCGTCCCGACATCGGGTCGGAAGCGGCCTTGCGTCACGCTGTACTCGCCGCCGCCAGCATCGGCTATTCCACCGGCCCCAGCGGCACGGCGCTGATGCAGTTGTTCGAGCGCTGGGGCATTGCGGCGCAAGTCAAGGACAAGTTGGTGCAAGCCACGCCCGGCGTGCCGGTGGGCAGCCTGGTCGCACAAGGCAAGGTGGCGCTCGGCTTTCAGCAGCGCAGCGAATTGATCCACCTGGACGGCATCGAGATTCTGGGCGGCATGCCCGAAGCGGTGCAGATCGTCACGACTTTTTCTGCCGCTGTCTGCGCGGCCTCGTCGCAGCCGCAGGCCGTACGCAAGCTGCTCGATTTCATGGCATCGCCCCAGACGGCCGAAGCGAAGCGCCGCCAGGGCATGGAACCCGCAAACTGAGATTCGGAGGAACTGAAGAATGAGCCTGATCATCGATTGCCATGGCCACTACACCACGGCCCCGAAGGCGCTGGAAGAGTGGCGCAACCGCCAGATCGCCGGCATCAAGGAGCCGTCGGCGATGCCGAAGGTCTCCGAGCTGAAGATCAGCGACGACGACATCCGCGAGACCATCGTCAACAACCAGCTGCGCCTGATGAAGGAGCGCGGCAACGACATGACGCTGTTCTCGCCGCGCGCCAGCTTCATGGCACACCACATCGGCGACTTCGACGTGTCCAGCACCTGGGCTGCGATCTGCAATGAGCTGTGCTTCCGCGTCTCCGAGCTGTTCCCTGATCACTTCGTGCCGGTGGCGATGCTGCCGCAGTCGCCGGGCGTCGATCCGAAGACCTGCATTGCGGAACTCGAGAAGTGCGTCAATGAATACGGCGCGGTCGGCATCAACCTGAACCCCGATCCGTCGGGCGGCCACTGGAAGGAGCCGCCGCTCACCGACAAGTGGTGGTACCCCATCTACGAGAAGATGGTCGAGTACGACCTGCCGGCCATGATCCACGTAAGCACCTCGTGCAATGCGTGCTTCCACACCACCGGCGCGCATTACCTGAACGCCGACACCACCGCTTTCATGCAGTGCGTGCAGGGTGACCTGTTCAAGGACTTCCCGACGCTGCGCTTCCTGATTCCGCACGGCGGCGGCGCGGTGCCTTACCACTGGGGCCGCTTCCGCGGCCTGGCACAGGAAATGAAGAAGCCGCTGCTGAGCGAGCACGTGATGAACAACATCTTCTTCGACACCTGCGTGTACCACCAGCCGGGCATCGACCTGCTGAACACCGTGATCCCGGTGAAGAACGTGCTGTTCGCCAGCGAAATGATCGGCGCGGTGCGCGGCATCGACCCGACCACCGGCCATTACTACGACGACACCAAGCGCTATATCGACGCTTCGACCCTCCTGTCCGCCGAGGACAAGCACGCGATCTTCGAAGCCAACACGCGCCGTGTCTTCCCGCGCCTGGACGCGCGACTGAAAGCGAAGGGAATCTGATATGTACGAACTGGGCGTTGTCTATCGCAACATCAAGCGCGCCGACGGCGAAGTCGCCAGCGCGCTGGGCAAGTTCGGCTCGGCCACGGTGCACGAGGCCATGGGCCGCGTCGGCCTGCTGCAGCCCTACATGCGCCCCATCTACGCGGGCGCGCAGGTGTCGGGCACGGCGGTCACGGTGCTGCTGCACCCCGGCGACAACTGGATGATGCACGTGGTGGCTGAGCAGATCCAGCCCGGCGACATCGTCGTGGCCGCGATCACCGCGCCCTGCACCGATGGCTACTTCGGCGACCTGCTGGCGACCTCGTTCCAGGCCCGCGGCGCAAAGGCCTTGATCATCGATGCCGGTGTGCGCGACGTGAAGACCCTGACCGAGATGAATTTCCCGGTGTGGAGCAAGGCCATCAGCTCCAAGGGCACGATCAAGGCGACCGTGGGCTCCGTGAACATTCCGGTGGTGTGCGCCGGCATGCTGGTCACCCCGGGCGACGTGATCGTCGCTGACGACGACGGCGTGGTCTGCGTGCCCGCGGCCATGGCGAAGAAGACGCTGGACGCCGCTGCCGCGCGCGAAGCCAACGAAGGCGAGAAGCGCGCCAAGCTGGCCTCGGGCGTCCTGGGCCTGGACATGTACAAGATGCGCGAGCCGCTCGAAAAGGCCGGCCTGCGCTACATCGACTGAGTTGCCGCGCCACCGATTGAAGGGAACCGCGATGGACCGCATCGATCTCCAGCGCCGCCGCGTGGCTGCCGCACTCGCGTTGCTGCCGGTGTCAGCGGTCGTTCGCGCCCAGCAGGCCTTTCCCAGCAAGCCCATCCGCATCGTCGTCGGCTATGCCGCCGGCGGCGCGGTGGACATCGTGGCACGCACGGTGGGCCAAGCGCTGTCCCAGAGCCTGGGACAGCCGGTGATCATCGACAACAAGCCCGGTGCCGGCACCAACATCGCGGTGAAGTCGGTGATCGACGCGCCGGCGGACGGCTACACGCTGCTGATGGCCGCGAACGCGCTGGCTGCCAATCCGTCGCTCTACCAGCCGCAACCCTTCGACCCGGAGAAGGAACTGGTGCCGGTCTCGCTGGTCGGCCGCGTGCCGGTGGTGATCGCCGCGAACCCGTCGGCACCCTTCGCCGACGTGAAGGCGCTGGTCGCCGCCGCGAAGGCCAAGCCGGGCACCATCGCGTACGCGTCGCCGGGCAATGGCTCGACGCCGCACATGGCCGTGGAGCTGTTCGCGCACGCGGCCGGCATCCAGCTGCAGCACGTGCCGTACCGAGGCGGCGCCCCCGCCATCACCGATGTGATCGGCGGACAGGTGCCGCTGGTCGCGGTGAACGCGCTGGAGGTGCAGCCGCACGTCAAGAGCGGCAAGCTCAAGGTGCTCGCATCGCTGAGCGCGCAGCGCACGCCGATCTTCCCCGACACGCCGACCATCGCCGAGTCCGGCTACCCAGGCTTCGAAGCCTCGGTCTGGTATGGCCTGCTGGCGCCCGCCGCCACGCCCCGGGCGATCGTCGAGCGCCTGCACGCTGAAGTGCAGAAGGCGCTGCAGACGGCCGAGGTGAAGGCGCGAATGACCGGCGTCGGCGGCGAGGTGCTCCCCGGCACGGCGCAATCCTTCGCCCAACTGATTCACGACGACCGCGTCCGCTACGAAAAAATCGTGCGCGAGGCGCACATCAAACCCGACTGAGAACCCAATGAGCAAACCGACTTCGGGCGGCTTCGAAAAGACGCCCGGCTGGCTGGACTGGTACAGCGGCCCCAGCAAACCCCAATTCAAGCTTCCCCCCGGCAGTGTCGACGCGCATTGCCACGTCTTCGGCCCTGGCGAGCAGTTCCCGTACGCGCCCGAACGCAAGTACACGCCCTGCGACGCGAGTTGGCAGCAGCTCTTCGCGCTGCGCGACCACCTGGGCTTCGACAAGAACGTGATCGTGCAGGCCACCTGCCATGGCGCGGACAACCGCGCGCTGGTGGATGCGCTGCAGCGCGCCAACGGCAAGGCACGCGGCGTCGCCACCGTCAAACGCAGCGTGACAGACCAGGAATTGCAGGCGATGCACGCCGCCGGCGTGCGCGGCGTGCGCTTCAACTTTGTCAAGCGCCTGGTGGACTTCACGCCCAAGGACGAGCTGCTGGAGATCGCCGGGCGCATCGCGCCGCTGGGCTGGCATGTCGTCATCTATTTCGAGGCGGTGGATCTGCCCGAGCTGTGGGACTTCTTTACCAGCCTGCCGACCACCGTGGTGGTGGACCACATGGGCCGGCCGGACGTGAAGAAGCCGATCGACGGTCCCGAGTTCGAGCTGTTCCTGAAGTTCATGCGCCAGCACGAAAACGTCTGGAGCAAGGTCAGCTGCCCCGAGCGCCTGTCGGTCTCCGGGCCGACCGCGCTGAACGGCGAGCGCAACGCCTACCGCGACGTGGTGCCGTTCGCGCGCAAGGTGGTCGAGATCTTCCCCGACCGCGTGCTGTGGGGAACCGATTGGCCGCATCCGAACCTCAAGGACCATATGCCCGATGACGGCCTGCTGGTCGACTTCATCCCGCACATCGCCACCACGCCCGAGCTGCAACAGAAGCTGCTGGTGGACAACCCCACGCGCCTGTACTGGCCCGAGCTGCTGAAGGGGAACTGAGATGTCTCTGGACAAGCCCTACAAGAACGTGCCCGGCACGACCATCTTCGATGCGGACCAGAGCCGCATGGGCTACTGGCTCAACCAGTTCTGCATGTCGCTGATGAAGGCCGAGAACCGCGAGCGTTTCAAGAAGGACGAGCGCGGCTATCTCGATGAATGGGCGATGACCGAGGAGCAGAAGCTGGCCGTGCTCGCCCGCGACCTCAATCGCTGCATCGCGCTGGGCGGCAACATCTATTTCCTGGCCAAGATCGGCGCCACCGACGGCAAAAGCTTCCAGCAGATGGCCGGCTCCATGACCGGCATGAGCGAAGAGCAGTACCGCGACATGATGATCGGCGGTGGCCGCGACCCCAAGTGGGGCAGGGAAGGGAGCAAGTAAAGATGGCACGTATTACCGCATCCGTCTACACCTCGCACGTGCCGGCCATCGGCGCGGCGATGGACCTCGGCAAGACCCAGGAGCCGTACTGGCAGAAGGTCTTTGCCGGCTACGACTACTCGCGTCAGTGGATGAAGGACAACACGCCCGACGTGGTGTTCCTGGTCTACAACGACCACGCCACCGCCTTCAGCCTGGACTTGATCCCGACTTTTGCCATCGGCACCGCCGCGAACTTCAAGGTGGCCGACGAGGGCTGGGGCCCGCGTCCGGTGCCCGACGTCGAAGGCCATCCGGAACTCGCCTCGCATATCGCGCAGTCGGTGATCCAGCAGGACTTCGACCTCACCATCGTCAACAAGATGGACGTGGACCACGGCCTGACCGTGCCGCTGTCGCTGATGTGCGGTGAGACCAAGAAGTGGCCCTTCAAGGTCATTCCGTTCGCGGTCAACGTGGTGCAGTACCCCGTGCCCAGCGGCATGCGCTGCTTCATGCTCGGCCAGGCCATCCGCAAGGCGGTCGAAAGCTTCGATGCGAACCTGAACGTGCAGATCTGGGGCACGGGCGGCATGAGCCATCAGCTGCAGGGTCCGCGCGCCGGCCTGATCAACCGTGAGTGGGACAACCGGTTCCTCGACGAGCTGATCGCCGATCCGAAGGGCCTGGCCAGCGTGCCGCACGTGGAGTACGTGCGCGAGGCCGGTAGTGAAGGTATCGAGCTGGTGATGTGGCTGATCGCGCGCGGCGCGATGGCCGACGTGGCTGGCGGCCCCGCGCCCGCGGTGAAGCATCGCTTCTATCATGTCCCCGCCTCCAACACGGCCGTGGGACATCTGATCCTGGAGAACAACTGAGATGAGCAAGACCCTCAACATCGCACTGGCCGGCGCCGGCGCTTTCGGCCAGAAGCACCTGGACGCCCTCAAGCTGATCGACGGCGTGAAGGTCACGTCCCTGATCAGCCGCGACCTGGACAAGACCGGGGAAGTGGCGGCCAAGTACGGCATCGGCCACGTCACCACCAATCTCGACGACAGCCTCGCGCGCAGCGACGTGGACGCCGTGATCCTGTGCACGCCCACGCAGATGCACGCCGAGCAGGCGCTGGCCTGCCTGAAGGCCGGCAAGCACGTGCAGGCGGAGATTCCGCTGTGCGACAAGCTGGAAGACGGCCAGGCCGTGGTCGCGTTGCAGCAGAAGACCGGGCTGGTCGCCATGTGCGGCCACACCCGCCGCTTCAACCCCAGCCACCGGTACGTGCACAAGAAGATCAAGGCCGGCGAATTCAACATCCAGCAGATGGATGTGCAGACCTACTTCTTCCGCCGCACCAACATGAACGCATTGGGCCAGCCGCGCAGCTGGACCGATCATCTGTTGTGGCACCATGCCGCGCACACGGTGGACCTGTTCCAGTACCAGACCGGCAGCAAGGTGGTGAAGGCCAACGCCGTCCAGGGCCCGATCCATCCGACGCTGGGCATCGCCATGGACATGAGCATCCAGCTGAAGGCCGAAAACGGCGCGATCTGCACGCTGAGCCTGTCGTTCAACAACGACGGTCCGTTGGGCACCTTCTTCCGCTACATCGGCGACACCGCGACCTACATCGCCCGCTATGACGACCTGGTCAATGGCAAGGACGAAAAGATCGACGTGTCCAAGGTGGACGTGTCGATGAACGGCATCGAGCTGCAGGACCGCGAATTCGTCGCCGCCATCCGCGAAGGCCGCGAGCCGAACGCGAGCGTGCGCCAGGTGCTGCCCTGCTACGAGGTGCTGGATCAGCTGGAGAAGCAACTGCAGGCTTGAGGCTGCGGTTCGATCCCTAACTCCCGAAAGCGCCGCACCCGCGGCGCTTTTTTTCGTCTCGACCGTCACGCTCACGCCGTGGACGCGCTTGACGCAAGTCCGCGGGCGTTGATATGAAAGAGGCCATGCGCGGCGAGCCGGTGCCAAGGCCGAGGTGTTCGCCACGCATCAACCAGGGAGTATCGCGATGGCTTATGTCGACGGTTACGTGGTCCCGGTTCCCCGGGATCGGCTCGAGGACTACAAGCAGACGGCCCGCATGGCGGGTGCGATCTGGAAGGAGCACGGCGCGCGCGAGTCGGTCGAATGCGTCGGCGACGACGTGCCCCACGGTGAGCTCACGTCGTTCCCGCGCGCGGTGCAGCTCAAGGAAAACGAGGTCGTCGTCTTTTCATGGGTCATCTACGATTCGCGCGAGCAGCGCGATGCCGTGAACGCCAAGGTGATGGCCGATCCGCGATTCAAGGAGTGGGAAAAGAACCTGCCTTTCGACGGCAAGCGCATGTTCTGGGGCGGCTTCGTGCCGTTCATGGGGCTGTAGCGCCGGGCTCGCGCAGGCGCTGCGGCGAGAGCATCGCTTCAGTCAGCCCGAACCCGGCAATGCGTTCGGGAATCGGCAGGCCGCGGGCCAGGGCCGCACAGGTTTCGCCCATGGCGGCCGACGTCTGGATGCCGTAGCCGCCCTGCGCGGCCACCCAGAAGAAGCCGGTTGCCAGTGGGTCGAAGCCGCCGACCAGGTCGCCGTCGGTGACGAAGGACCGCAGGCCGGCCCAGATGCGGGTCGGGCGGCGGATGGTCAAGGTGGTCATCTCCTGGATGCGGTGGATGCCCAGGGCGATGTCGAGTTCTTCCGGCTGCACGTCCTGCGGCTCCACCGGGTCGGCATTGGCCGGCGAGCCGAGCAGCATGCCGGCGTCGGGCTTGAAGTACCAGTCCTCGCTCACGCCGATGGCCATCGGCCAGGCATGCACATCCGTGCCCTCGGGCGGCGCGAAGAT
>Ga0207856_1000264_pt1 | contig 11134 bp, 8 predicted proteins | sample LuqExpMetageno21_FD_187779 | JGI IMG/M metagenome (GOLD analysis project Ga0207856, IMG submission 187779) | Tropical forest soil microbial communities from Luquillo Experimental Forest, Puerto Rico - Sample 21 (SPAdes) | ecosystem: Environmental > Terrestrial > Soil > Tropical forest ... | reverse complement strand
GACGCTGGAGGCGGAGGTCGCGCTCGAGCGGCGGCGCCTGTTCGAATGGATGCTCGACCCTTTGTACGCCGTGACGGGAGGGCAACGCGGATGAATTCGCTCGACCAACTGGCGATCGGCTGGGGCTCCCGGCTGCCCATGGTGATGCAGACGGAAGCGGCCGAATGCGGCCTCGCCTGCCTGGCCATGATCGTCGGCCACCACGGCCAGGCCTGCGAGATCACCGAGCTGCGGCGCCGCCTCTCGGTCTCGCTCAAGGGCACCAGCCTGAAGCAACTGGTCGGCATGGCCGAGCGGCTCGGATTCGCGGCACGCCCGTTGCGCCTGGAGCTGGACGAACTGGGCCAGCTGAGCACGCCCAGCATCCTGCATTGGGACCTGCACCATTTCGTCGTGCTCGCCAAAGTCACCGGCGACACCGTCGTGATTCACGACCCCGCGGTCGGCGTACGGCGCCTGCCGCTGGCCGCGGTGTCGCGGCATTTCACCGGCGTCGCCCTTGAATTGACGGCGGTAGGCGAGCTCGCACCCGCCCAGGCCCCGGCGCGCGTTCGCCTGCGCTCGCTGGTGGGGCGCGTCATCGGGCTGCGCCGCTCGTTCGCACAGCTGATGGCCCTCGCCCTGGCGATCGAGGTGCTGGCGGTCGTGAGCCCGCTGTTCATGCAATGGGTGGTCGACCATGCGCTAGTCAGCGCCGACCGCGATCTTCTGCTGGTGTTGGCACTCGGCTTCGGCCTGCTGCTGCTGCTGCGAACGGCGGTCACCGCCATGCGCGGCTGGATCGTGATCGTGCTGGGCGCCTCGCTGAAGGTGCAGGGTCGCACCAACATCTTCAGCCACATGATCAACCTGCCGTCGTCCTACTTCGAGGCGCGCCATCTCGGCGACGTGGTGTCGCGCTTCTGTTCGCAGGACGCCATCCTGCAGGCGATCACCACCGACGCGGTCGAAGCGGTGCTCGACGGCCTGCTGGTGAGCGTGACGCTGGCGATCATGTTCCTGTTCGCGCCGGCACTGACCTGGGTCGCCATCGCCGGCGCGCTGCTGTATGGCCTGTTGCGGTGGGTGTCCTACGCGCCCTTGCGCCATGCCTCTGCCGAAGCCATCGTCTGGGGCGCACGCCGCGACAGCCATGTGCTGGAGACGCTGCGCGGTGTCAAGACGATCAAGCTGTTCAACGGCCAGGATATCCGGCGCGCGCGCTGGATGAACCTGCTGATCGAAGCGACCAACCGCCAGCTGACGACGCAGAAGCTGCAGTTGCTGGTCCGCACCGCGAACGCGCTCCTGATCGGCGCGCTCGCCATCCTGGTGGTGTGGCTGGGGGCGAACCAGGTCCTGGACAAGCAGATGTCGATCGGCATGCTGCTCGCGTTCATCGCCTACAAGGACCAGTTCCTGGGCCGCGTCAGCAACCTGATCGACCGTGCCGTCGAGCTGACGATGCTGCGCCTGCACGCCGAGCGGCTGGCCGACATCGCGCTCACCCAGCCCGAGGCGCGCGGCGGCGCCGCCGCCGATGCCGAGGAGGCCGCGCGGCCGGTGGCGATCGAGGTGCGCAACCTGCGCTTTCGCTACAGCGAGACCGACCCCTGGGTGCTCGACCGCGTGAGCTTCAGGATCGAGCCCGGCGAGACGGTGGCCATCGTCGGCGCCTCCGGCTGCGGCAAGACCACGCTGCTGAAGATCCTGGCCAGCCTGCTGCCGCCGACCGAAGGCGAATTGCTGGTCGACGGCCAGTCGCTGGCGAGCCTGGGCGCCACGCGCTGGCGCTCGATGATCGGGGTGGTGATGCAGGACGACCAGCTGTTCGCGGGATCGGTGGCGGACAACATCTGCTTCTTCGCCGACCAGCCTGACCAGCGCCGCATCGAAGACTGCGCGCGCCTGGCCGCCTTGCACGACGAGATCGCGGCCATGCCCATGGGCTACCACACGCTGATCGGCGACATGGGCACGTCGCTGTCCGGCGGCCAGAAGCAGCGGGTGCTGATTGCGCGCGCGCTGTATCGCCAGCCGGGCGTCCTGCTGCTCGACGAGGCGACGAGCGACCTCGACGTGACGAATGAAAAGCTGGTCAACGCGGCGATCCGCGCCACGCGGGTGACACGCATCATCGTCGCGCATCGGCCCGAGACAATCCGCTCGGCGGACCGCGTGATCAATCTCGACGAGATCGGTGGCCACGGCGTGGCTCACCTGTCCGTGCTGTCCAACACCGGTCGCGCCGCTGTGCAGATTGGAACGACATGAGCGCTGTCCAACCACTTTCGAAGCCGGGCGTCCTGCCGCGGGCCGACGCGGCCAACGGACATGCGAGCGACGACACCATCGCGCGCTGGAGGGCCTGGGACCGCTTCGTCGCGGCAACGCCCGACACCGGGTTCATGCAATCGTCGGCGTGGGCGCAGTTTCGCTCGCGTGCCGGGTGCGAGCATTTCGCCGTCACGCTGAAAGACGGCGACGCGATCGTCGGGGGCGCGCTGGTCGGCAAGTGGACCTACGAGCCGGGGCACTGCTTCTACTACGTGCAGGAAGGGCCGGTGCTGCCCGCCAATGAGGCCGACGCAGCCGAGGTGTTCGACGCCGTGCTTCACAGCATCGAGCGCCATCGCCAAGTCGAGGACACGACGGTTAGCCATTTGCGGATCGAGCCGCGCTGGCAGCGCCTGCCCGAGTTTGTTCGTGGGTTTCGGCCGCCGGCGTTTTCGGACCAGCGCTTCTCCGAGCCGCGCGATACGTTGTGCATCGACCTGCGCCCCAGCGAGGACGAGATCCTCGCGCGGATGAAACCCAAGGGCCGCTACAACGTCCGCCTGGCGCGCAAGCACGGCGTCACGGTCGTCAGGGACAACTCCTACCAGGGCCTGATCGACTTCATGCGCATTCAGCGCTGCACGGCCGTTCGCAAGGGCCTGGCGCCGACGGCGCCCGCCTACTTCCGCTCGCTGCTCACCGAACTCGTGCCGCGCGGCCAGGCTTCGCTGTTCTTTGCCGAACATCGCGGTCGTCGCCTCGCCACCGCGCTCGTCGTCAACTTCGGCCGCCGCGCCACCTACCTCTTCGGCGGCTCGCTGCTGGCGCAACGGCGCGTGATGGCGCCGTCCCTGCTTCATTTCGAGATCATGCGCCGGGCCAAGGCGTCGGGCTGCGAGTGGTACGACCTGTGGGGGATCGCACCACTCGACAAGCCGGACCACGCCTGGCAACAGATCAGCGAATTCAAGCGGAAGCTGGGCGGCGTCGAGGTCCGGCTGGTGCCGACGCTCGACTACGTGTACGACGCCGACGCCTACGACAAGTTCAGGATCGCGGAAAGCGCGAGGGCAAGGACGCCCCAGCCGCCCCCGGCAGAACCACGAAGGAAGCGCCTGGGCCCCGACACCGCGAGTGTCCCCGGGCGACCGGCGGCGCCCGCCCCGGAGAGCGACGGGCAGCAGGCCCTGGCGGAGGTCAGGCTGTTCGACCCGGCCATCCCGCGCCGCGAGTTCGACGCGCTGCGGTACGCCTTTCCGGAAAGCCATGTGCGGCGCCTGTTGCAGGAGGGCTTTCGCTTCTACCAGACGACTTTCTGGTATCCGCTCGACCGCGCGCCAGAGAACGTCTTCGAGTCCCTCGTGCAGCACCTGCGGCCCCTGGCGCAGCCGTCGGCGCGCGTCATCGGCGTCGAGTGGTGGTTCAGCGTGACGCAGACGAACTCGACGCCGCAGTGGCTGCTGCCCGGCCACTTCGACCGCGCCGACCTTGACGAGCAGGACCCGCGCAAGATCAGACACCCGGAACGGGGCAGCGTGCTGTTTCTCGGCTCAGTCCCGTACGGCGAGCTGGTGATCACCGACCAGGTGCTCACCGACAAGGGGCCACTCCCCCGGGAGCCGCAGGGCATGCGCTTCATCAGCCCGAAGGCCAACCGCTACGCCACCTTCCCCGGCAACCTGTACCACGGCGTCATCGGTCGCATGTGGCGTCCGGTCAAGGACACCAAGCTGCGCATCGCGATGGCCGTGAACTGGTGGACCGAGAAGCCGCAAGCCGCTTACCTGCAGGACTCGCAGAACTGCCTGTCCGCGTTGCAGCTGAAGACCTGACCGGCGTGTAGGTCGAAACGGCTAGACTGCCAGCGCGGCTCGGCGGCCCGGGTCGAGCTGCGCCAAGAACAATATTCCGGGGAGGAGCTCAATCGATGATCACCAGATTGTTCCGCTGCGCGCTTGCGGCGTTCGCGCTCATGGCGGCGGGCGCACAGGCGGCGGACCAGGACGACCAGCCTGTCGTCAGCAAGATCGCGCACGTGACGTATGACGTCGAGAAGGACGGGCGCTCGGTTCGCGAAACAACCATGCGCCTGAAAGTACAGCAGGAGCGCGGGCTGGAGATGGCCAAGACTTTCTCCTTCTCCTTCAGCACCAGCATCGAAACCGGCGAGGTGCTCGAGGCCTACACGCTCAAGCAGAACGGCCGCAAGATCGCGGTGCCGGCCGGCAACTACCAGCGCACGACCAATCAGGGCCGCGGCCGCGCCGGGCCGTTCTTCTCCGACCGCACCACCATCAACGTGGTGTATCCCGATGTCGCGGTCGGCGATTCGGTTCATGTGCGCTACCGCACCACCGAGAAGGAGCCCATGTTCCCGGGCCAGTTCTCGGCGGTCCTGCGCTACTCGCACTACGCCGTGCTGGAGGACGTGCGCGTGACGGTGCGGGCGCCCAAGGACATGCCGCTGCGGCAACAGAGTCATTTCATGACGTTCAGCGAGTCCGACAAGCAGGGCAAGCACGTGATGGAGTGGCGCTTCTCCAACCTGAAGCCACGCGAGCGCAGCGAGGAGGACGACGAGGGCTTGTGGTCGGTCAAGGAGATCCCCGGGCTGCTGGTGTCGACCTTCCCCAGCTATGAAGCGATCGCGAAGGCTTATGGCGCACGCGCGCTGCCGAAGGCGGCGCCCACGCCGCGCATCAGGGAACTCGCGAGCAGCATCGTGGGCAGCGAGACCGAGCCACGGCAGAAAGCGCGCAAGCTGTACGAGTGGGTGTCGCGCAACCTCACTTACGGTGGCAACTGCATCGGCGTCGGTGCGGTCGTCCCGCGCGACCTCGACGTCGTGCTCGACAACAAGATGGGCGACTGCAAGGACCACGCGACGCTGCTGCAGGCTCTGCTGACGGCTGCCTCCATTCCGAGCGAGCAGGTCCTGGTGAATGCCGGCAGCGATTACGAGTTGCCGGACATACCGGTGGTGGCCATGGTGAACCACGTGTTCAACTACCTGCCGACGCTGGACATGTACCTGGATGCGACGGCCAAGGACATTCCTTTCGGCTACCTGCCGAGCCGCACCTACGCCAAGCCGGTCATCCATGTCGAGGCGGCGAAGGCCCTGGCGCAGGTGCCCGGCTTCGACCACCTGTCCAAGCAGCAGCAACTCACCCTGCAGCTGAAGATCGCCGATAACGGCTCGGCCTCGGGCAGCATGCAGGTCAAGGTCAAGGGCGCAGAGGCCGCCTCCATGCGTGCCCATATGCGCGAACTCAAGGGGCAGGAGCAACGTGACTTCGTCAAGTCCGCGCTGGGCTACTACGGTTACCGGGCGCGCGGGACGTTCGAGACCAGCGACCTCCAGGCGCTCGGCGACGAGTTCGACTACACCATCAAGTTCGACATCGACAACTACCTGCGCAGCGCAGCAGCCACCGGCTCGCTGCCACTCGGCCCGGTCATGAGCACGCCGTTTTCGGTGCTCAACTTCAGCGACATGGAAGACCGGCCCGCTTCCAAGCGGCGCCAGATCTGCTCCGGCTTTCACAGCAGCGAGCGCTACGAGATCGAACTGCCCGCGGGCATGGAACTGCTCTCGATCCCGGATAACGCCGACCTGAAGGGAACCCTGGTCGACTACCAGGCGAGCTACCAACGCAGCGGCAATCAGCTCACCGTCACGCGTCGCCTCGATGACAAGAGCCCCGGGGGCATTTGCGAACCGGATCTGTACGCCCAGTTCCTGAAGCAGGCGGTGCCGGTGGGCGAGAACCTGCGCATGCAGGTGCTGTACAAGCGCAAGCGGGGTGATTGATCCCCGTCGGCGGCACGCTCAGGCCGCCAGTGCCTTTTCGATGTCCCGGGTCAGCGACTCGGGCGCGTCGTTCGGCGCGAAGCGGCGGATCACCTGGCCGTCCTTGCCGACCAGGAACTTGGTGAAGTTCCACTTGATCGAGGTGCTGCCCAGCAGGCCAGGCGCTTCCTTGGTCAGCCACTGGTAGAGCGGATCGGCCGCGGCGCCGTTGACGTCGATCTTGGCCATCATGGGGAAGCTCACGCCGTAATTGAGCTGGCAGAACTGGGCAATCTCCTCGTTACTGCCCGGGTCCTGCGCGCCGAACTGGTTGCAGGGAAAGCCCAGCACCGCCAGGCCCTTCGCACCGTAGGTCTTGTGCAGCTGCTCGAGACCGCCGAACTGTGGCGTGAAGCCGCAGGCGCTGGCGGTGTTCACGATCAGCATCACCTGGCCCCGGTACTTCGACAGCGGCGCGGATTGGCCGTCCATCTGCTTCGCCTCGAAATCGTAGATGCTGCTCATGCGGGCCTCCCATGTATTGCCCGGCCATTGTGCGCCGCGTCGGCGTTTGCTGCAGGCGGTCAGTTCAGGCAGGCATCCAGCACTTCGATCCAGTGCTTCACCGGGGTCGCGGTCCCGCTTTGCAGATGCGTGATGCAGCCGATGTTGGCGGAAATGATGGCGCTGGGCTGCAGCTCGCCCAGGTGGCCCAGCTTGCGGTCGCGCAGGGTCTGCGCCAGCTGAGGCTGCAGCACCGAGTAGGTGCCGGCCGAGCCGCAGCACAGATGCGATTCGCCCGGCGCCACGCGCACGTCGAAGCCCAGTTCGCCCAGGTGCCGCTCGACGCCGCCGCGCAGCTTCTGGCCGTGTTGCAAGGTGCAGGGCGGATGAAAGGCGAACGTGCCGGGCGGCGGCTGCAGTCTGCCGCGCAAGGCCGGCGCGAGTTCGGGCAGCAGCTCGCTCAGGTCGCGCGTGAGTTCGCTGACCCGCTTCGCCTTCGCGGCGTAGGCCGCATCGCCCGCCAGCACGTCGCCATACTCCTTGACCGTGACGCCGCAGCCCGAGGCGTTCATCACGAGGGCTTCCACCTGGCCGCCGGCGATCGATGGCCACCAGGCGTCGATGTTGGCGCGCATCTGCGCCTTGCCGCCGTCCTGGTCGTTCAGGTGGTACTTGATGGCGCCGCAGCAGGCGGCATCGGGCGCGATCACCGCCTGGATGCCGGCGGCGTCCAGCACGCGGGCGGTGGCGCTGTTGATGTTGGGCATCATCGCCGGTTGCACGCAGCCGGCCAGCAAGAGCATCTTGCGCGCGTGCTCACGCGCCGGCCAGCGTCCGGCCGCCTGCCGTTCCGGCACCTTGGCCTTGAGCGCGTCGGGCAGTGCGGCGCGTACGCTTTGCCCCAGCTTCATCGCCGGAGCGAACAGGGGCGAGTTCAAGCCTTGCTTCAAGGCCCAGCGCTGCGCCCGCTCGCCCGCCGGGCGCGGCACCTTCTGCTCGACGATCCTGCGGCCGATGTCGACCAGGTGGCCGTACTGCACCCCGCTCGGGCAGGTGCTCTCGCAGTTGCGGCAGGTCAGGCAGCGATCCAGGTGCAGTTGGGTCTGACGCGTGGGCGTCTCGCCTTCGAGCACCTGCTTGATCAGGTAGATGCGCCCGCGCGGCCCATCGAGTTCGTCGCCCAGGAGCTGGTAGGTCGGACAGGTCGCGGTGCAAAAGCCGCAATGCACGCAGGCGCGCAGGATGGCCTCGGCCTCGCGGCCGTCGGGCGTGCCTCGGAACTCTTCGGACAGGTGCGTTTGCATGCGCTCTCAAAACTCCGGGTACAGGCGACCGCGATTGAAGATACCGGCCGGATCGAACTGGCGCTTGAGCTCGCGATGGATGCGGTCCAGCGGCGGCGCCAGCGGTGCGAAGCGCGGCGCGGCGGCGTGCGATCCGGCAGCAGGCGCGAACAAGGTGGCGTGGCCACCGGCACGCTGGGCGGTCTTGCGAAGGTGCGCGGCATCGCGGGCAGCCGCGCGCACCCAGCGCTGGCCGCCGTGCCACTCGATCAGCGGCGCATCGGGCAGATCGAGCACCGGCGCGGTCTGCGGCACCGACAGGCGCCACAGGTCGCACTCGCCGCGTCGGTCGAACCACGCCTGGCGCTGGTCGCGGCAAGCCTGCCAGTGCGCGGCCGCCTGGTCGTCGGGCACGCGCTCGCCGCCCAGTGCCCGGCAGGCGGCCTCCACCGCGGCCGCCGCGCCGCGCAGTCGCAGCCACAGCGTGCCACTGTCACCCTCGGGCAGCCAGCTGCTGGCGTTCAGGGGCAAAGGACGGCCGCCCCATGCGTTCAACGCGTGCAGCGCCTGCGCCTGCGTCATCCGGAAGACCCGTGTGGCCTCGGCGGGCGCCATCGGCAGCACCTTGAGACTGACCTCTGTGATCAGCCCCAGCGTGCCCAGTGCGCCGGCCATCAGGCGCGACACGTCGTAGCCGGCGACGTTCTTCATCACCTGGCCGCCGAAGGTGAGGCATTCGCCGCGGCCATTGATCATGGACAGCCCGAGCACGAAGTCGCGCACCGAGCCCACACTGGCGCGGGCCGGGCCAGCCAGGCCGGCCGCCACCATGCCGCCCACGGTGGCACCGCCGGCGAAGTGCGGCGGCTCGAAGGCGAGGCACTGGCCTTCGTCGGCCAGCACGGCCTCGAGTTGCGCCAGCGGCGTGCCGGCGCGCACCGTCACCACCAGCTCACTCGGTTCGTAGCTGGTGATGCCCGCCAGTGCCAAGGTCGAAAACGCCTCGCCTGGCGCCTGTTCGCCGTAGAAGTCCTTGCTGCCGCCGCCGCGGATGCGCAGTGGCGTACCGCTTTCAGCGGCGCTGCGCACGCGGTGCGACCATGACTCGATCTCGGGATCCATCCTTGCGATGGTAAGGCCGCTCGGCCGCGCGCTCAGGCGCTGACGAAGTTCACCGGCAGCCCGGGCACGTCGACCCGCATGGCGATGACATGGCCGGACCAGGGCATGGCCTGCAGTTCTTCGGCCGGGCGCTGATCGCGGGCGCTGGTCAGGTACAGCGTGCGCAGGTCCTCGCCGCCGAAGCACGGCATCGTCGGGCAGCGCACGGGCAACTCGATGTCGGCCAGCGTCGCGCCGTCGGGAGCGAGCTTGAGCAGGCGCGCGCCTTCGAACATGGCGCACCAGTAGTTGCCCTGCTGGTCCACGCTGGCGCCGTCGGGCCGGCCGCCGTAGCCGGGCTGGCCCGGCACCCAGCCGGCCGGCTTGCCGGGGAACTCGCGCAGGATGCGGTGGTGGCGCAGCACGTTGCTGTTCGCGTCCCAGTCCCAGGCCTGGATCACGTGGCGCTTGGTGTCGGTCCAGTACAGGGTCCTGGCATCCGGCGACCAGGCCAGGCCGTTGGCGACGGTGGCATTGATCGCCTTCAGCTGCACGACGGGCCGTCCGGGCTGCGCATGGCCAGGCCGCAGATCGATCGAGTACAGCTCGGCCTTGCGCGCATCGCGCGGCTCGTAGATCGTGCCGGCCCAGAAACGCCCCAGGGGATCGGCCTTGCCGTCGTTGAAGCGCGTGGTGCGGGGGTCGTGGCTGAAGCGCGCCACGCAGGCCAGCGGCGCCTGCCAGGCGGCCGCCCTGTAGACGCCATCGCGCAGCGCGATCACCAGGCCGCCGCCGCGCACCGGCGCGATGCAGCCGGGTTCGCTGGGCATGGCCCAACTCTCGGTGACGCCGCCGGGGGCCAGCCGCCGGATCTGCCGCCCGGGAATGTCCACCCAATAGAGCTTGCGTTCCCCGGGATGCCAGAACGGCGACTCGCCGAGCGCATCGGGCTGCGCGCTCACCGGTTGCCAGGGCGTCACGTCTGCACCTCGAGGGTCATGCGCGCACTCATCGACTCGCCGGGCGCCAGAGTGACCAGCCCGAGCGGTGCCGGCTCCGCGCCGGCCGCCACCAGCGCGACGGCATCGTGCACATGGCTGACCGGCTCGACCGCGAGGCTGTCGCTGCCTGGACGGGTGAACACCACGAGACGCGACAGATTGGCGCTGAGCTTGATCGCCAGCACCGGGTCGCGCAGGCGGGCCACGCCGTCCCAGCCGTCGAAGCAGTGATCCAGCGCCATCGATGCGCAGGCGGCGTCCACACCGGGGGACGGTACGCGGTGCGACGGCTGCGCGTCGGCAGCGCGTTCCCAGCGGCCGGTGGCAGCGAAGGCCAGCCGGGCGCCCGCGCGCTTCGCGAACACCGGATGCCAACCCAACCCGGCCGGCGCGCTCGCGCTCGACTGGTTGGTCAGCGACAAGGTCAACTCAAGCGCCGCGTCGCGCAGGCGGATGGTTTGCGAGCAGTCGAAGGCGAAGGGCCAGAACGCGTCGGGCCGGTGCTCGTACGACAGCATGGCAAAACCCTCGTCGCTGTCGAGCAGCTCCCAGGGGCGATGCCAGCCGATGCCGTGCACGGCGTGGGCCTCGGTGCCTTCATTGCGCACCAGCGGATACAGCGTGCCCTGCCACTGCAGGCTGGCGTGCGCCAGGCGGTTGGCCAGGGGCACCATCGGGTAGCAGGCGGCATCGCGCGCCGAGGACAGCCCGGCGGCGGGCGGCGGGCGCAACACCGGCACGCCACCGCACCACAGCCCGGCGATGCAACCGCCGAGCCGCGGCTCGAGGTCGCAGGACAGGGAGCCGGACTGGAGATGGATCACGTCGTTCCCTCCGGGTTGCCCAGGGCCAGGGTGAATGGGCCCTTGCATTGTGCCGCCGCAAGGAGACCCTGCCGTGGCGAAGCTTGCGGGGATTCCCTAACATGTGACGACTTTTGCGAAGAAGCATGCAAGCTGAACCGACCCCCTCGCGCGCCACCGAGCAGCGGCGCGTGGAAGCCGCGCACTACGCGCTGTTGCGCCGGCTGGCGTTTGCCATGCGACATCACCTGGTGGTGCACCTGCAACCCATCGGCATGATCACCGAGGTGATGGAGCGGCGGCTGGAATCGGGCACGGCCGACGTCGAGCAGATCCTCCAGAGCATGGGCAAGGTCAATGGCCACGCCCGGGCCGCGGTGCAGTCCAGCCTCG
>Ga0207856_1000263_pt1 | contig 11149 bp, 6 predicted proteins | sample LuqExpMetageno21_FD_187779 | JGI IMG/M metagenome (GOLD analysis project Ga0207856, IMG submission 187779) | Tropical forest soil microbial communities from Luquillo Experimental Forest, Puerto Rico - Sample 21 (SPAdes) | ecosystem: Environmental > Terrestrial > Soil > Tropical forest ... | reverse complement strand
CCAAGGTGCCGGCGCACTACGTGCGCAAGCAGACGGTCGCCACCGGCGAGCGCTACGTCACCCCGGAGCTCGCCGAGCTCGAGCGCAAGGTCCTCACCGCCGAGGAGACCCTCGCGACCCGCGAGGCCGAGCTGTTCCGCACCGAGGTCGCCGCTGTCGCCACGTGCGCCCGCCAGATCGGCGCCGCCGGCGCGGCGCTCGCCCTCCTCGACACCTGCGCCTCCCTCGCGCAGGTCGCGGCGCGGCGCGGCTACTGTCGGCCCACCGTCGACGACGGCCTCGTGCTCGACGTCGTCGATGGCCGCCACCCCGTGATCGAGGCGATGCTCCCCGCCGGCACCTTCGTCGCCAACGACTGCCACCTCGATCCCGCCGCCGAGCAGCTCCTCCTGATCACCGGCCCGAACATGGCCGGCAAGTCCACCTACATGCGCCAGGTCGCCCAGATCGCGCTGCTCGCGCAGATCGGCAGCTTCGTCCCTGCGCGGTCGGCCACGATCGGCGTCTGCGACCGCGTCTTCACGCGCGTCGGCGCCGCCGACAACCTGTCGCGCGGCGACTCCACCTTCATGGTCGAGATGCGCGAGGCCGCCGCGATCCTCGGCAAGGCCACGCGCCGCTCGCTGGTCGTGCTCGACGAGGTGGGCCGCGGCACCTCCACCTTCGACGGCGTCTCGATCGCCTGGGCGGTCGCCGAGTACCTGCACGACGCGATCGGCGCGCGCACCCTGTTCGCCACGCACTACCACGAGCTCGTCGCGCTCGCCGACTCGCACCCCCGCGTGCGCAACGTCTCCGTCGCGGTGCGCGAGCACAAGGGCGAGATCGTGTTCCTCCGCCGCGTCGTGCCCGGCGGCGCGAACAAGAGCTACGGCATCGACGTCGCACGCCTCGCCGGCCTGCCGCGCTCGGTGATCGCCCGCGCCCGCGAGATCATGAGCCAGCTCGAGGGCGGAGCGGCGTCCCAGCTCGGCCGCGACGCCTCCGCGCAGCTCCAGCTCCTGCCATCGCTCGCGTCGCCCGCGCCCCCCGCCGCGGCATCCTCCACCGCCGCCTCGCCCGTCCTCGCGCGGCTCGCCGCGATCGACCTCGATCGCACCACGCCGATCGAGGCCCTCCAGCTCCTCGCCGAGCTCAAGTCGCTGCGCTGATCCCCGCGAGCTCGGCGATATCGCCGCAGTTTTGCCTACATCGCGCTGTGGCTGCTCGCCCCCAACGCCACTTCGATCGGGGGCGGGAGCCCAGCGCGCCGATCCGCGCAACTCCACGAAACGAAACCCGCTTCGCGTTGGCGCGCCCCTTGTAATGCCCACCGTCACTTGTTCCAGGAGGAAGCTGTGAACCACGACATGAAGAGCATCGCCTTGGGAGCCGCGCTGGTCGCCGCGCTCGGCGGCGTTGGCTGCGGCTCCGACGATAATGGGCCGCTCTCCAGCATCGACTCGTTGATCATTCTGCAGCGCCCCAAGCGCAACGACATGGGCGACATCTTCCAGTACACCTCCTACAAGGCGGGGGCGCGGCTCGTGAAGCTCTCGCCGCCGACCGCGGACGGCAAGCAGGAGGTCATCTGCTGCGACAAGGTCCCCGGCTTCGAGCAGGCCGACATCTCCGGCTTCGACATCTCGTTCGACGCCAAGGAGATCGTGTTCTCCGCCGCGCTCTCGGGGAGCTCGCGCTACGGCCTGTTCATCCTCAACCTGGACACCGGCGCCGTCGACCAGATCCCGACCGATCCGGGCCGCCACTACATCATGCCGGTCTTCCTCCCCGGCGACCGGATCATGTTCACGACGAACGCCCTCGAGGAGACCAACGCCCGCCAGTTCCGCGATGAGTACGAGCGCGGCGAGACCTCGCAGCTCGGCCGCATCAACCGCGACGGCAGCGGCGAGATCCTCGGCCCGCGCAACCTCTCTCACCGCACGTTCCCGACGCTCGCCTCCGACGGGCGCGTCATGTTCACGCAGTGGGACCACCTGGGCCCGCTCAACGCCGGCCACCTGATGTACGTGAACCAGGATCTGCGCGAGCTCCGCGAGGGCTTCGGCAAGGAGGGCACCGGCGCCTCGAACTCCACGCTCAAGGCGCGCGAGATCAGCCCGGGCCGCTTCGTCGCGATCGCCACCGCGCGCAACCGCACCATCCAGTCCGGTGCGCTGGTCGACATCCGCCTCGGCACCGTCGTCAACGACAAGGGCATCGTCAGCGCGCACGACCACGCCACCGAGGCGAACGCGACCTTCAAGGTGCTGACGCCCGACGTCCCGCGCGGCAACGAGCCGTCGGCCGACAGCGTCGGCCGCTACTACGACGCGTTCCCGCTCAACGCGAAGGACAGCCCCGACCTGCTCGTGTCGTGGGCGGACGGCCCCGTCGAGTCGGGCGTGCTCGGCTCCGCCGGCCTGTCGGCGAACTTCGGCGTCTACCTCTACGACAGCACCCGTCACCTGCGGCTGCCGATCCTCGACGACCCCGAGATGTGGGACATCGGCGCGCGCCCGCTGCAGACCCGCACGCCGCCGCCGATCGTCGGCTCGGCGAGCGACGCCTCGCTCCAGGGCCAGGTGCGGATCGGCGCGATGAACGTCTACGACTCGACGATGAAGAGCTTCGAGCCGGGCTCGATCTACGGCGTCCGCGTCATCGAGGGCTTCTCCTCGGAGGAGGGCTTCCCCGAGGACTTCGGCACCACGATGTTCGAGGGCCAGGCCAGCCTCGGCGTCGCCCCGGTGCGCCCCGACGGCTCGTGGCTCGCCACCGTCCCCGCGAACGTGCCGCTCGCCGTCCAGGCGATCGACGCGTTCGGCATGGCGCTGCTCCCCGAGCCGGTGTGGTTCTCCGGCGGCCGGGGCGAGTCGCGCGTGTGCGGCGGCTGCCACGAGAAGCGCGATTCGTCGACGGTCATCGACCCGGGCCTCACCGACGCCGCCGCGATCGGCCCGACGCAGATGTTCGGCCTGACCCCGCGCGCGAACCGGCTCTCGGCGCTCGCCGACCTCACGAACCCGAACCTGATCTCGACGGCGGCCGGCATGAAGGCCGCCGGCCACGAGAAGCTCGTCGGCATGGCGTGGGACTCGGCGATCCAGAGCGTGCTCGATGCCAAGTGCGTCTCGTGCCACGGCGACAGCAACACCGCCGGCGTCGCGCCCTACACGATCACCGACCCGGTCACCGGCCAGTCGGCGAGCTGGACCTTCAACCTGAGCGGGGCCAAGAAGCCGCTCGTCGTCGGCGGCATGGACCTCGCCGGCGAGTGGCCCGCGTCGTACTTCTCGATCGCCGGCCCGGACATGGAGGCGCTCGAGAAGGCCAACCTCGTCGCGTCGGGCAACTTCAAGGTCTACGCGAAGCCGCAGCACGCGCGCGATTCGATCCTGATCCAGAAGGTCAACCCGACCCAGCTCTTCCCCGAGCCGAACGCCGGCCGCCGCGCGTTCAACACCACGCCGCACTCGACGGGCAACTACGCCGAGCTCACGCCGACCGAGTTCTACAAGCTGATCCTGATGGCGGATCACGGCGTGAACTACTACGCCCGCGAGAACAACCCGCGCCTCAACAACTACTAGACCGCCGCGGAACCAAGGAGCCGAAGGAGAATGATGATGAAGAACATCGGTATCAAGCTCGCGGCGGTCGCGCTGGTCCTCTGCGCGGCGCTGCCCGCGTACGCGGGCAAGGACGGTAGCGCGCTGAAGATCAAGCAGGCGATCGCCTCGACCTCCGTCGATGCGATCCTCGCCGAGGTCGAGCGCGCCGAGGCGCTCGCGTGCGACGAGTGCATCCAGCTCGTCACCAACCTGACCGAGGACGCGCGCTACGAGGTCCGCGCGGTCGCCGCGTGGTGGTTCGCCAAGCGGCCCGCCCTCAAGAAGATGCTCGCCGAGCAGTTCGACGCCGAGCTGCTCACCGGCGGCACGGTGAAGGTCCGCAATGCGGCCGACTTCCTCAGCCGCACGATGACGTACACCGCGCTGCCGAACCTGCGCGCCGCGATCAAGCGCGACGTCGGCGCCGAGGCGAAGCTCGCGATCGTGCGCGCCGTCCACTACCTCGGCCACAAGGGTGGCAACGAGGCGCTCACCGTCGCGATGACCGACCGCGACCCGACCGTCCGCGCCGAGGCCGCGCGCGCGTGGCGCGACATCTACGACCAGGTCGACGCCGGCCCGGTGCTCGCGCTGCTCGGCGACGCCGACGCCAGCGTCCGCGCCGAGGCGGCCACCGTCGTCGGCGGCATGAAGACGCTCGCCGGCCGCGGCGCGCTCGAGGCGCTCGTCGTCTCGGACGGCAGCCCGATCGCGCGCCGGAACGCGGCGTGGGCGCTCGGCAAGCTCGGCCAGGCTGCCTCGCGCGACGCGCTGACGAAGGCCTCCGGCGACGAGAGCGGCCTCGTGCGGATGACCGCGCGGGCCGCGCTCGGCCAGCTGCGCTGACCTGGGCCTACATCGCCACGGCGAGCAGGACTTGACCGTGATCTGAGCCGCGCCTACAAAGCGCGGCTCGTCGTCATTTCAGAACCCGAACGAAGGCGGATACCATGCCGACCATGGAGCTGCGCAGGGGCCCTCTCGCCGCGCTGATCGCTCTCACGGGCGCCATCCTCGTCTGCACCGGCTGCAGCGACTCGCCCACGGGGCGCACGTTCTACGAGCGCAACATCGAGCCGATCCTCAAGCAGAAGTGCGCCGGCAACACGTCGGGCTGCCACGCCGTGAGGGAGGACGACGTCTCCGCGGTCGCCGCCGGCAACTTCGATGTCACCTCCTTCGAGAACGTGCAGAAGCGCCGCGACCTGCTGGCGCCGTTCGGCGCGTACCCGTTCCCGCCGCTCCTGATCAAGGCGGTCGGCGCGAAGAAGCTGAAGCTGCAGTACGGCAACGTCTTCCGCGACATCGACGTCCAGCACGTCGGCGAGGGCATCATCGACGTCGGCTCCGACGCCTTCTACACGCTCCAGCAGTGGCTCGAGAACGGCGCCACCGAGAACGGCCTCAAGCCGGCCACCCCGGCGCGGCCCGGCGAGGGCTCCTGCTCGACGGCCCTGCCGCCCGGCTTCGCCGCCGGCCCGTTCATGGCCAACCCGAGCTTCGCGTCGTTCCAGTCGGACGTCCAGCCGATCCTGCGCGAGCACAACTGCAACGCCGGGAGCTGCCACGGCGCGCCGCAGTCCGACTTCTACATCACCTGCGGCGACTCGCCCGAGCAGCTCGCGTTCAACTTCAGCCAGGCGTGGGCGTTCGTGAACTCGCCGGTCGACGACTCGCAGCTCCTCCGCGTCCCGCTCGCCGTGGGCGGCGGCGGCCGCGGCCACACCGGCGGCGACCAGTTCGCGTCCACCTCCGATCCGCAGTACGCCAAGCTCAAGGCGTGGGCCGAGCGCGTCGGCAAGCTCGACTTCGCCGCCGGCGATCCCGGCAAGCAGTTCTTCGCCGACTACGTCCAGCCGGTGCTGCTCCAGCGCGGCTGCGCGTTCTCCGCCTGCCACAGCCCGCAGGCCGCGAACGACTTCAAGCTGCGCAGCGGCTCGATCGGCTTCTTCTCGGCGGTCGCGCTCGCGAAGAACTACGACCTGCTCCGCAACGAGTTCATGGCCCTCGAGTTCCCCGACTCGCGCCGCGGCCGCGCGGTCGCCAAGACGATCCTCGAGGCGGACGATCGCTACACCGCTATCGGCGGCATCCCGCACCGCGGCGGTCCAGTGCTCGAGACCGCGGGCGCCCCCGCCGATCCGGCGGTGTGCGGCGCCTTCAACCCGAGCTCGAACCCGCCGCCGACCGCGTTCTGCGTGCTCCAGGAGTGGCTGCGGATCGAGCGCCAGGCCCTGCTCACCGCGGGCCAGGTCACCCCGATGGACGCGGGCGATCCGGTACGCATCGTCTACGTCGACCGCAACATCGGCTCGACGGAGGGCCGCCTCGAGTTCGACACCTTCCAGGGCGGCGCCGACCTGCGCGTCGTCGCCACCACCTTCGGCGCGGGCCAGCAGATCAACCCCGTCGCCGACGGCGCCTCGACCTCGCTGCTCGGCAACTGCGCCGGCCTCACCGCCGGCACCGCCGACGTCCAGCACCCCGAGGTCGCCAACGACGGCACGCGCGTCGCGTTCGCCGCGCGCAACTCGGCGGCCGAGCCGCTCTCGGTCTACATCGTCACGATCGACGGCGCGACCTGCACCCGGATCACGCCGCCCGCCCCCGACAGCAACGGCCTCAAGGTCCATAACTTCGACCCGGCGTGGGCCCCCGACGGCTCGACGATCGTCTTCGCGTCCACGCGCGGCAAGGCCGGCGCCACGCGCTCGCGCAAGCGTTTCCTGCCGCAGTCGGACCTCTGGCGCGTCGGCATCACCGGCACCACGGCCAGCGGCACGCCGGAGCAGATGACGTTCCTCTCGAACTCCGAGGTCGGCCCCGCGTTCATGCGCGAGGGCCGCGTCACGATGACCACCGAGAAGGTCAGCGACGGCTTCTACCAGCTCTCCGGCCGCCGCCTCAACTGGGACCTCACCGACTACCACCCGCTGCTCGCGCAGCGCAAGGACTCGCTCTACGTCAAGCCGAAAGATCTCACCACCACCGCGCCGTCGATCGGCTACGCGTCGGCGACCGACATTCGCGAGGGCTCCAACGGCGATTTCCTCCTGATCGTCTCGGACCTCCAGCCCACCGGCGCGTCCACGGTGCCGAGCGCCGCCGGCGCGCTCGCGATCTTCAACCGCAGCGTCGGGCCGTTCGAGCAGGGCCGGAACACCGAGGGCTTCCTGCGGTCGATGCGGATCGTCGACTTCGCCGGCTATCGCCACCCGGTCTCGCTCCCCGATGGCAAGATCATGGCCTCGTACACGAACAATGCCCCGGCGGGCACCTTCGAGATCTACGTGGTCGATCCGCGCACGGGCCAGAGGAGCGCGACCCCGCTCATCACCGGCGCCGGCGCCGGCTCGCGCGTCGACGCGGTGCTCGCCTACAAGTACCCGGCGCGCGCGCTGTACACGAACCGCCGCCAGCTCGTGTTCGGCGGCGATGCCGCGCTCGGCGACGACGACCACGCCGTGCTCCACCTCCCGGACGCGCCGATGACCTTCACGCTGCTCACCGGCAACCTGCGCCGCGGGCGCCCTGTCGACGCGTTCCGGGGCGCGCGCTACCTCGCGGTGTGGGGGGAGGGCCTGTGCCCGACGGGCGCGTGCTCTGCGAACACCAACGGCATCTTCGAGAGCCGCACGATGATCGGCCGCGCCGAGCTCGCCGACGACGGCTCGGTGCGGATGCGCCTGCCGTCGAAGACCGGCGTCGTGCTCGAGCTCCAGGACGGCAAGGGCAACATGATCGTGCGGATGGGCGAGGAGCACCAGCTCGGCCCGAGCGAGCGCACCTCGATGGGCGTGCGGCAGGGGCTGTTCGATGCCGTGTGCGGCGGCTGCCACGGCTCGGTCACCGGCCGCGAGCTCGACATCGCGGTCACGCCGGACGCGCTCACCGGCGCGTCGCGCTCGGCGTCGTCGGGCTCGACGACGAACATCGGCCCGTAGGGGCGCCGGCTCCGGGGCGGGCGCCGGCGGGGCGGGGCAGGGCGGTTACGGTTTCGGCGTGCCGCCGCCGCCCTGCGCCTTGATCACGGCGTCGACGGCGTTGCCGTTCGACTTGACGTCCGGCTTGTCGGACTTGTCGGTGTCGATCACCGACTTGATGACGGGGCTCGTCTCGTGCTTCGGCGGCGCCTTCGCCTCGCGCAGCGCGATCAGGCTCTGCTTGACGCGCGGGTCCTCGATCACGAGCGCGAGCGCGTCGTAGATCTTCAGCTTGTCGACGGCGCGGACGTGGAACTCGTCGGTGCGCCACGTGATCAGGCCGGGCTCGACGTCGCCCGGGCCGTACTGGCCCTGCATCACGCCTTGGAACGTCTCGAAGTTCTTCTTGTCCTCGGGGATGATCGAGACGTCGAGCGAGACGAGCATCTTCCACAGCTTGCCCTCGTGGAAGAAGAAGAACCGGCGCTGGTTCTTGCCGCTGGAGTTCTCCCACCGCTCGAACATCGACTCGCCGGTGTTGTGCGCGAACTCCTCCTCGATGATCGAGACGTCCCAGCCGGTGCGCTTGCCGTCGAACGCGATGTAGCTCGAGCTGACCCGGGCCAGCTCGGTCTTCTTCTCCGCGCGCAGGGTGTCCTGCGCCCGCACGTCGGTGGTCGCCTTGATCTTCTCCTCGTACTTCTGGTCGAGCTGCTTCTTGAGGACGCCGAGCACCTCGTCCTTCGACATCCCGAACTTGAAGCCCCCGTACAGCTCGGCCAGCTTCTTCTTGTTCTCCGCGCTGACCGGCGGCCCCTTCCTCTGGGGCGCGGTCTTCGCCGGGGCCGGCGCCCGCTTCGCGTCTCCCTTCGCGACAGCCGGCGCGGCTGCCAGGCCGAGCACGAGGGAGACCAGAACGAATCGAGACGAGAATCGACGCATGCGTCCTCCGTAGGGCTCGCGCATCCTACTCAGGCGATCCTGACGTGCCAAGGCAGACGTGCAAGCGCGCCCCGAATTCACCGCATCGGCCGCGACGCGCGGTGACCGCTCTGCCGGGTAGAGGGGGAACAGGGTAGAGGGGAACGTCCCTCCAAATCGCGCGACGCGACGCGCGGTGGGGTGAATGGACCGGCTTTGCCGGTCCAGAGGGGACGGGAAAGTCCCCTTTATAAAAAGAACGTAAAGCGCTTGCCCTTGTTCGACTGCGTCTGCAGCGAGGACTCGAGCTTGTTCGCGTCGTTGATCAGCTTCTTCGCGCGGTCGGCGATCGCGCGCAGGCGCTTGCCGTAGAGCACCTCCGACGCGGTGTGCTCGTTGCCCTGCAGCACGCTGCGCAGCACGCCGTTATCGATCAGCGGGATCATCTTCTTCGCCGGGATCATGTCGGTGTTCTGCGTGATCAGCTCGCCGGTCGAGAACGTCTCCTTGCTCGGATCGATGCGATAGGCATGGCCGCTCGGCGAGACACCCTCGGCGCACTTGCCGGAGGTCGTCACCTTGCCGTCGCACAGCGGCGGCCCGAGCTCGACGAACTGCGCGCCGAACGGCAGGTCGCAGTCCTTCTTGTCGTCGGGGCCGCACGACGCGGGCGCGCTCACCACGACCGCGTAGCGCCACTGGCCCGCGAGGTAGTAGTTCTGCTCGGGCTTGACCTGCTTGTCATCGGCGGCCTTCTTCGCCGCGAGGAACGCCTGGTCGTCGGACTTCGACGCCTTGAGGTGCGCGTCGAGCATGCCCTTGATCTCCTGCGCGCCGCCGTAGAAGCCGAGCACCTGCGACGCCAGATCGGCCTCGTTCGTGATGTTGCGCGCGACCGCGTAGACATCGCCCTTGATGTCGAGCCGGCCGACCAGCTTCTCGAGATCCTTGTCGACGGCGGAGTCCGGCAAGAAGTTGTTCTTCGCCTTGTGGTCGTCGAGGATGCGCTCGAGGTCCGAGAGCGCCTTCTTCACGCCCTTCTCGTTCTCGAGCAATTGCGTCGCGCCGGCGAGGCCATCGTTGTAGTGGCTCGCGCCGGTGCCGACCTTGCCGACCACCACCCCGACCACGAGCATCAGCACGCCGGGGATCACGATCATGGCGAGCTTGGCGCCCGTGGAGGACGACCCGACGTTCTCGACCGGCTTGCCATCGTTGACGATGACGATCTCCGGAGCGCGCTGCACCGTGCCGACCGCGGCCATCGCGTTCATCGCCCCGAACGGGTCGTCCGCGGCGTTCGGGATCGCCGGCTGGGCCGGCTGGCCGGGGGGAGGTGGCAAATTCAGGCCGGGCGGAGGGGCGATCCCAGCGGTCTGGCCGCCGCTGGTGCGGGATTGTCCGGTCGCCGGCTGGGCACCTTTCTTCAAGCCCAAGCGCTGCTTGAGCTCGCTGATGTCACGGCTTCCGGTTCGCTTCGAATCGCTCAAGATGGAGACCTCCGTCGGGCGAGACTGTATGGAGGCAAGGCCTCGAGTGTCAAGGATACCCGTGAGTTGGCGGGGTTGCGACGATTCGTACGTGTCTCTGCCTCACCACATCCGTGCCTCGTCGTGAAGAACGGGTCACACCTCCGATGTAGTCGTGCTCCCGGGGGAGCTGTAAGACGCCAGAATCGCCCGCGTTTCGAATCCGATCGCCGGCTGGCGTGGCTGGCCCGACGGGTGCACACTAAACCAGTCGAGCTTCTCGAGCGTCTCTGGCAACGTCGGCCTAGCTGCAGAACTTCCCTTCGAAAGGCACTCCCCGTGAACCGTCGCTTCGCTCTCGTGTTTGCCCTCGGCCTCTCGACCCTGGCGACCGTGGCGCATGTGGATACCGCGGAGGCGGGACGCTACCGGTTCGGCGGTAGCGGCCACATCCGCGTGCACGCGCGCGTGCCTTCGGGCGGGGTCTCGGTCGGCTACTCGCGGTCGCCGAGCTGGTACCCGCGCCGGACCTGGTCGGTCGGCGGCAACGTCTGGGTCGGTGGCTACTACCCGCGCTATCGCTACTACCGCCCGTACTACTACTATTACCAGCCGGTCCCGTCGTACTACGGCTACTACGAGCAGAGCTACTACCCGGTCGCCCCGGCGGCCGGCACCCCGGTGGCCCCGACGGTGGCCGCGGCCATCCCGGCCACCCCGGCACCCCGCCCCGATCTGCCCAGGTTCGGCATCGGCCTGTTCGCGGGCGGCGTCAGCGTCAAGGACCAGAACGAGTCGAGCGACATCGGCGTGCTCGGCCGGTTCCGCCTGACGCCGGGCCTGCTGATCGAGGGCGAGCTCGGCAAGACCTCGTACGAGAACGACCTGCGCGTCGACCGCCGCCTTGGCGCGTCGCTCGTCTACGAGATCGGTGCCTACAACCGCCTCGCCCCGTACGTCCTCGCGGGCCTCGGCGCGCAGCAGGCGGATGTCGGCGGCGCGTACACCACCCAGCAGAACTTCGGCGAGGTCGGCGTCGGCCTCCGCCTCGCGCTGTCCCCGAACCTCCACGTCCTCCTGGACCTCCGCGCCGGCAGCCGCGCGACGATGTCGAGCGACCAGCCCACCGTGGCCGGCACCACGGCTCGCATGGTGAGCCCGCCCTCCGCGAGCAGCAACGAGAGCGAGGACTACACGCGCGGGCGCCTGTCGGCGGTCCTGTACTTCTGAATTGGATCGC
>Ga0207856_1000262_pt1 | contig 11167 bp, 8 predicted proteins | sample LuqExpMetageno21_FD_187779 | JGI IMG/M metagenome (GOLD analysis project Ga0207856, IMG submission 187779) | Tropical forest soil microbial communities from Luquillo Experimental Forest, Puerto Rico - Sample 21 (SPAdes) | ecosystem: Environmental > Terrestrial > Soil > Tropical forest ... | reverse complement strand
CGAATACTTCACGATGGACGAGAAGCTGTCGACCGTCGTGACCGAAACCTTCGTGCAGCTGTACGAACAGGGGCTGATCTACCGCGGCAAGCGCCTGGTGAACTGGGACCCGGAACTCAAGTCTGCGGTGAGCGACCTCGAGGTGGAAAGCGAGGAGGAAGACGGTTTCCTCTGGCACATCCGCTATCCGCTGGCCGACGGATCTGGAGCACTGACCGTGGCGACGACGCGCCCCGAGACCATGCTGGGCGACGTCGCGGTGATGGTCCACCCCGACGATGAACGCTACCAGCACCTGATCGGCCAGCGAGTGAAGCTGCCGCTGTGCGATCGCGACATTCCGGTGATTGCCGACGAGTACGTCGACAAGGAATTCGGCACGGGGGTCGTGAAGGTCACCCCCGCTCACGACGCCAACGACTACGCCGTGGGCCAGCGACACCAGTTGCCCATGATCGGCGTGCTCACGCTGGACGCGAAAATCAATGACAACGCGCCCGCCAAGTACCGCGGCCTGGATCGCTTCGTCGCGCGCAAACAGGTGGTGGCCGACCTTGAAGCTCAGGGCCTGCTCGCCGATACCAAGAAGCACAAGCTAATGGTGCCGCGCTGTGCGCGCACGGGACAGATCGTCGAGCCCATGCTCACCGATCAGTGGTTCGTTGCCGTCAGCAAGGTGAGCGAGAAAGATCCCACCGGCAAGTCGATCGCGCAAAAGGCAATCGATGCGGTGCATTCCGGCGCCGTGAGCTTCGTGCCCGAGAACTGGGTCAACACCTACAACCAATGGATGAACAACATCCAGGACTGGTGCATCTCGCGCCAGCTCTGGTGGGGTCACCAGATTCCCGCCTGGTACGACGAAGAAGGCAAGCTGTACGTGGCCCGCAACGAGCAGGAAGCGCAGGCCCAGGCGCCCGGCAAGACCCTGCGCCGCGACGAGGACGTGCTGGACACCTGGTATTCGTCGGCACTCGTGCCCTTCTCCACGCTGGGCTGGCCGGCCAAGACGCAGGAGCTGGATCTGTACCTGCCGTCTTCGGTGCTGGTGACCGGCTACGAAATCATCTTCTTCTGGGTCGCCCGGATGATCATGATGACCACGCATTTCACAGGCCGGGTTCCCTTCCGCAATGTGTACATCCACGGGATGGTGCGCGACAGCGAAGGCAAGAAGATGAGCAAGTCCGAGGGCAACGTGGTGGACCCGGTGGACCTGATCCAGGGCGCTGACCTCGAAACGCTGGTGCAAAAGTCCACCATCGGCCTGCGCCGACCCGAGACGGCGCCCAAGGTGGCCGCACGCGTGCGCAAGGAATTTCCGCAGGGCATGCCCGCCTATGGCGCCGACGCGCTGCGCTTCACCATGGCCAGCTACGCCAGCCTGGGCCGCAACATCAATTTCGACACCAAGCGCTGCGAGGGCTACCGCAACTTCTGCAACAAGCTCTGGAATGCCTCGCGCTTCGTGCTGATGAACTGCGAAGGGCAGGACCTCTCCGAAACGAGCGCCTCGCTGACGCAGGCCGACCGCTGGATCATCTCGCTGCTGCAGCGCACGGAAGCCGATGTGGCCAAAGGCTTCGCAGAGTACCGCCTCGACAACGTCGCCAACACCATCTACCAGTTCGTCTGGGACGAGTTCTGCGACTGGTACCTGGAGATTGCGAAAGTGCAGATCCAGACCGGCGACGCCAGCCAGCAGCGAGGCACCCGCCGCACGCTGATCCGCGTGCTGGAAGCGATCCTGCGCCTGGCGCATCCGGTGATTCCCTTCATCACCGAGGAGCTGTGGCAAGTGGTGGCCCCCGTGGCAGGCAAGGACGGCGAATCGATCAGCCTGACCGCCTACCCGGCGTCGAACAGCGCCGCCATCGATGCCGACGCAGAAGCCTACGTGGCCCGCCTGAAGTCGGTGGTGGATGCCTGCCGCAATCTGCGCGGCGAAATGAACGTGTCCCCCGCCACTCGCCTGCCGGCCTACGTCGTCACAGAGTCGGCCGGTGACGCGGCCTTCATGCGCGAGACTGCGCCCGTGCTGCAGGCTCTCGCGCGTCTGGCCGAGGTGAAGCTGTTCGAGGATGCCGGTGCCTGGGCCGCGGCAGCCCAGGCCGCTCCGGTCGCAGTGGTCGGCGCCACACGTCTGTGCCTGTACATGGAGATCGACGTCGCTGCAGAAAAGGTGCGCCTCACGAAGGAAGCGGAGCGCCTGCGCACCGAACTCGGCAAGGCGAACGGCAAGCTCGCCAATGAATCATTCGTCGCCAAGGCGCCGCCGGCAGTCATCGAGCAGGAGCGCAAGCGCATCGCCGACTTCACGGCGACCTTGAACAAGGTCCAGGACCAGCTCGCCCGTCTGGGCTGAAGGACGTTCAGCGGATGATGAACGCGGCCCGGCGCGGCTCGGCGCCGGGGTCCAGGCCCATCGGCACACTGGTGATTTGATCCATGGCGCCCGAGCGAGGCGCGAGCGTTTCGTGAAGGCGGTGCGCCACGTACCAGCTCGCGCGCAAGCGGGACTCGCGCGTGTGGGAACCGATTCGCGGCGTGAGGAAGAGATTCTCCAGCTCGTGCAAGGGCGAACCCTTGGATGCGAAACCCGCCTCGGCGCCATCCAGCATGCAGGCTTCGATACGGCCGTCCTTGAGTGCTGCGGCCAGGGCATCGCCGTCGAACAGGTGCGAGCGGCTTGTTCCCACCCAAAGCTGACCCGGCTTGCAGTGGGCCAGCACCTTTTCATTGATGAAGCCCTGATAGCGCGAGGCGTACATCATCTGCACGGACACCGAGTCGGCCTGCGCCAGCATCTCCGGGAGGCTCAGCGGCTGAACCTGAAGGCGCCTCCAGATGGGAGCGGTGTGATGCACGGCCGGGTCGTAGCCGACGAGCCGGACGCCGAGCGGCTGCAGCATGAGCGCCAGCGTATGAGCAGTAGGGGCCAGCCCGAACAGCCCAACCACGCTTCCATTGAGTTCACGGCCGAGCCGGATGTCGGCGTGCCGGTCACCGATGAGCGATGAGCCGATGCCGCGCCGCATCAGCAACAACAGTGCACCCAGCAGGTACTCGGCGTTCGACCGCACATTGGCGGTCGTGGCCTGGATCACGCGCACGTTGCGCTCGCGGCAGGCCTCGAGGTCGGTGTTGTCGGTGCCGACATGCATGCGCGCCAACGCCTTCAGCCGCGGCGCGAAGTCAAGGAACTCGCGGGTGACCTGGATCTTGCGCGGCAGCACCACGGCCTCCGCGTTATAGATGGCTTTGCGCACCGCAGCGGGATCGGCCGCCCATTCGGGGCGGCAATCCACGGAATGCCGCTCCTCGAGCCAGGCGAGCGCCTCAGGCACTAGACGTTCGAGAAGTAAGATGTCCACTCGCGATTCGCCCTTGTCTTACAAAAACCGCTGAACTCCGGCCGGATACTGAGGACACTGCCCCGCCAGCTGAGGCGGACTTTAGCTGTATTCAATAGCTCAGTCCAATGCACAAATTCACAGAGATCCGCAAAGCCGTATTCCCAGTTGCCGGGCTAGGCACCCGCTTCCTTCCGGCCACCAAGGCGCAGCCCAAGGAGATGCTGCCCATTGTCGACAAACCGTTGATCCAGTACGCCGTCGAGGAAGCGTATGCCGCCGGCATCCGGCACATGATCTTCGTGACCGGCCGCAACAAGCGTGCCATCGAAGACCACTTCGACACGGCGTACGAGCTGGAAAACGAACTCGAGGTCAATCATAAGGACGATCTGCTCAAGCTCGTGCGGTCAGTGCCGGAAGACATGGTGTGCTCATTCGTTCGGCAGCCGCGTTCGCTCGGCCTGGGACACGCCGTGCTATGCGCGGCACCGCTGGTCGGCGACGAACCGTTCGCCGTGTCGCTTGCAGACGATCTGATGTGCGGAGCCAACGGTGGTCCGGGCGTCCTGACGCAAATGGTCAAGGTTTTTCGCGAGAAGCCCACGTCGCTGCTGGCCGTACAGGAAGTGCCGGCGGCTCATGTGAAGCGCTACGGGATTGTCGCCGGGCAGCCAGCTGGCAACCGGCTAATCAGGGTCGACCAGATGATCGAGAAGCCCTCGCCTGATCAGGCGCCCTCACGGATGGGGGTGGCGGGCCGCTATATCCTGACGCCCGCCGTGTTCGACGAGATCCGCAGGAATCCCCGCGGTGCCGGTGGCGAAATCCAGCTCACCGACGGCATCGCCAAGCTGATAGGCACCGAAGGGGTGCACGCCTACCAGTACGAGGGCAAGCGTTACGACTGTGGCAGCAAGCAGGGGTTTCTGGAGGCCAGCGTCGAACTCGCACTCAGGCACCCGGAAGTCGGGGTTGGCTTTCGGGAATATCTGCAGGGTTTGTGCCGCACCGAACTGCTGTAGGACGCACTAGCGCCGACGCAGGACGTGGATGAATTCGGCGCCCACGGTCTGCTGATCGACCAGTTCGTTGCCGGTCTGCTTGGCAAATGCCTGGAAGTCGCGCATCGAGCCGGCGTCGGTGGCCACGACCTTAAGCAGCTGTCCGGACTGCATGCCGGCCAGTGCCTTCTTGGCCTTGAGGATAGGCAACGGACAGTTCAGTCCGCGGGTGTCGATTTCCTTGTCAATGTTCATCTCTAAGCTCTCTGCGCAGGATCCATAAACCTCGGCTCGTGCCCGCGGCTGCGTAGCCAGTCGGCCAGTGCAAAACCGGTACCCGCCGGCCAGCAAAGCACCTCGTCGTAGTCGAAGAGCTTGTACTCCGCCAGTTCGGGGGACAGTCTCACCTCGCCCTGCGCGATGGCATGGTAGGCGATGATGACCTGGTTCATCCGCGCGAACTCATACGCGCCGATCAGGCTCAGCTCAAGGACTTCCAGGTTGGTTTCTTCCTTGATCTCGCGGGCAATTCCGTCCTGGGGACTCTCGCCGGCTTCCATGAACCCGGTGACCAGCGCAAAGCGGCGCCCGGACCATGCGCTGTTGCGCGCGAGCAGGACGCGGTCCTGGTACTGGATCACGGCAGCCAACACGGGCGTTGGATTGTTCCAGTGCGTCCAACCGCACGCGCCGCAACGCAGACGCGCTTTTTCACCACCGTCTTCCAACCGCGTCAGCAGCTGCAAGGGTGTCGCGCAATGCGGGCAGAACCGGAACTCGTGCTCCATCAGGCCGGAAAGACGCCCGTTGACAGATAGCGGTCACCGCGGTCGCACACGACGAACACGATGGTGGCATCACGCACCGAGCGTGCAATCTGCTGTGCCACCCAGCACGCGCCGGCAGCAGAGATCCCGCCGAAGATGCCTTCCTCTCGCGCCAGCCGCCGGCACATTTCCTCCGCGTCGTCCTGGCTGACGTACACCAGTTCGTCCACGTGGCTGGGGTCGTAGATCTTCGGCAGGTACTCCTGCGGCCACTTTCGGATGCCCGGGATGCGCGAGCCTTCATTCGGCTGCGCGCCGATGATGCGGATCGCTGGATTCTTCTCTTTGAGGTAGCGCGAAACGCCGGTGATCGTGCCGGTGGTGCCCATGGCGCTCACGAAGTGGGTGATCCGCCCTTGCGTCTGGTCCCACAACTCCGGTCCTGTGGTTTCGTAGTGGATGCGCGGGTTGTCGGCATTGGCGAACTGATCGAGCACCCGCCCCTTGCCTTCGCGCTGCATGTTTTCCGCCAGGTCGCGCGCGTATTCCATGCCTCCGCTCTTGGGCGTGAGCAGCAGTTCCGCCCCGAAAGCTTTCATCGTCTGCGCGCGCTCCACGGACAGGTCTTCCGGCATGATCAGCAGCATGCGGTAGCCTTTGATGGCCGCGGCCATCGCCAGCGCAATGCCTGTATTGCCGGAGGTCGCCTCGATCAAGGTGTCGCCCGGCTTGATCTCGCCGCGCTCCTCGGCGCCACGGATCATGGACAGCGCCGGACGATCCTTCACGGAGCCGGCTGGGTTGTTGCCCTCGAGTTTTCCAAGAATGACGTTGCCGCGGTCACGATTTTCGGCCGCGCCGACGCGTTGCAGCCTCACCAGCGGCGTTTTGCCGACAGCATCTTCAATTGTCGGATAGCGATTGGAGGAATCCATGCGTTCACTGTGCCATAATTTTCGGCTTCCCCATCAAATGCGCCGGAGTGGTGAAATTGGTAGACGCAGGGGACTCAAAATCCCCCGGGGTAAAACCCGTGCCGGTTCGATTCCGGCCTCCGGCACCAAATAAAAAAGCCCGCGACTGCGGGCTTTTTTCTGGGCGGCTGTTCTTAGCTGCCGGTCACGGGGGCGAGGGTCACCGAGCCCACACTCTTGCCATTGACCAAGATTTCCCCGGTGGAGCTGATGGTCACCGCGATTTTCGTGCTGTCAGACGGCTTGTTGTTTGCAAGCACGAGCTGGACGGCTGTTTGCTGCGCTTGGCCGTTGGCGGTCTGGCCGCTCGTGTTGAGGTCGATCTCACACGGATGCACTCGGATCACTTGACCCACGGTCAGCGGCGACGGCGGCTGGAACGTGGATTGCGTGACCGCGAACAGGCAGGAACCGAAGGTGGTCGTTCCAGTGGCCGAGTTGCCGCCCGAGCTGATCGAGAAGGCTGGCGTGGCGCTGGCGTTTGTGAACGTGAGCGTCGTGGCGGTTGTGGTACCGAACTCGGCGACCCCAGCTGCGAAGCTGAACGGAATGTTGGTCACTGCGGCCGTCGTCGTGGGCGAGGCAGCAAGCGTCGTATCCTTATTCGCGACATTGATCGGCGGCATGACTTCGCCAGTGCCGCCACCACCGCAAGCAGACAGCACGGCAGCTGTGCTCAGCGCCACGGCGAATGCCGATAAACTCTTCATCCTTATCATCCCCAAGTGAACAAAAGACGCCACAGGATAGCGGCTTTGTTTCTGGTCGTAAATACCCCTGAGCTGCATGCAAGGACAAACACGGCAAGCTCAGCAGCGCAGCGGATAATCCGCGCGCCATGCGCGATCGCTGCAAGTACTCCCTCACCCTCGCGCTCGGTTCTTGCGTGATCAGCGCTGCAGCCCAGCAGCCGAGCACGATGACCGCCGCAGGCTACACAGGCCTCGAGGTCACTCCGAACGCACTCCTGAGCCCCTGGGGGCACATGGAGGCTATCTACGACAACCAAGTTCCGGGGGTTGTGAGCAACCCAAAAGGTCACAACTTTGTTGCGGGCTTCGGACTGCTGCCGAATCTGGAAGTCAGCGGGCGCCTCGCGACCAACAACCTCAACACCAACTGCTTCGCTGAGCCCTGCGGCGTCCGAGATTTGTCTGGGTCCGCCAAGGTGGCAATTCCCGTGGATGCGCGGGGGCGATTCCGCATCGGTGCCGGCGCCACAGACTTGGGCGGAGCGGCGACCAACTTCCGCTCCTACTACGGTGTGGCAACTTATGCTGGCGGGCCTTACGAGGTCAGCGGCGGCTGGGCCAAGCGCGAAGCTGTGAAAGGGCAGCATCCCCGCTCACCGCTCGAAGGCCCCTTCGCTTCAGCCGCTCTGAGCCCCTGGCCCTGGCTGCGAGGGCAACTCGAATACACCGACAAGAACGGCTGGGCCGGTTTGCGCCTGTTCACGCCGGAGGGCTGGCTCCCGCAGGGCTGGAGCGCTCATATTGGTGCCAACCTACGGCTGACCGACTCGGCACTCACCGAGCGAACCTGGTTCACTGCCGGTCTATCGATTCCGCTTTACTCCGTCCCGAAGCTTCAGCAAAGCGGGCCGGCGCTGGCCGCCCAGCCTGCGCCACTTCCTGCGAACACAGGCTCCGACCAGACTGCAGCGCCCAAGTGGCCGCCCGTGGAGAAGTCGACCTCCGAAGCACCACGTACCACATCGCCGGCCACGACGACCACCGATAGCCAACTCGACGCACTGGCTGCCGACTTACTGGCCAAAGGGCTTGAAGATATTTCAGTGGGCCGAATGCCCGACGGTTCGGTCGCCGTGCGTGCCAACAACGCAAGTTACAACTGGAATGCACTCGATGCGCTGGGCGCCGCGCTGGGTTCGGTGTCGCGAATACTGGGCACCGGCCCGACCGGTTATCGCCTGGTCCTCACGCAACGGCAAGTTCCGCTGGTCGGAGTTACCGGCCAGGCCGACTGCTTGCGCGACTGGATTGCAGGCGTCACTGCGAAATGCACCGCCGGCGAGTTGTCCACTCCAGGCACAGCATCGATGGAGGCGCTCCATAGCGGTGCCCAATGGTATGTGAACAATCTGCAGCCCAGTTGGAAGACCCTGCGCGTGCGGCTGAGCCCCGTGCTACGTACCCGGGTTGCTACCGAGTTGGGTGCGCTTGACTACTCCCTGGGTGTGAACGTCGGGTTCGAGCAGCCGCTCTGGAAGGGCGCCTACTTTGAGTGGCGGCGGGACGTGCCCATCGCCAATTCCGATGACTACCAACCGGGGGCGGCGTTTTCTCCACGGCGCGTCAAGTCAGAGACCGAACGGCTGGCATTCACCCAGGTGCTGCGACTTCCGGTCGATGCGTGGCTTGGAGCCGGAAACGATGCGACCGCCCAGCGCTGGGTGCCATCCAACCTGACCGCCCAGGTCACCGCGGGCAGGATCGGCAGCTATTTCGATGGCGCACTCGGGACACTCCGATGGGAACCCGGACAGGGAAGGCATCGCCTGAGCGCCGAGGCCGGCGCATTCCGCAACGCGCGTTTTGGCAGCTTCGATGCGCCGGGCCCCGAAACAGCCAAGCCACTACTGGCCAGCTATCGTTACGACTTCACGAGAACCCGGACATACCTGGAAGGCACGGCAGGACAGTTCATGAACAACGATCGCGGCTTCCAGCTTGGAATGCGACAGTGGTTCAATGACGTTTCGGTGGGGCTGTACTACAAACGAACGCACTTCAATTCCGGGCCTACGCGGGAGCTCGCGGGCATCGAGATGTCGTTCCCGATCGGACCACGGCGCGACATGACGCCAAGCCATCACCTGCAGGTAACTGGAACGTCGCGGTTCGACCATGCGGTGGAAACAGTGATTCGCAACCGAGTGAACGCCGTCGCGACGGGCCTGGGAATGGTGCCGCCAGCACCGTCGCTGAACGACACCTTCAATTCGGACAGGGATGGTCTGGTTTATTTCGAAGACAACATGCAGAGAATCCGCGATGCGGCGCGCTAGCCACGCCACTTCCGGAAACTCAGTGACATTGGTCCGGATCCCGACCGTTACATGGTCTGGCCCCGTGGTCACCACTGGGCTCTGCTGTACAGTCTGACTGGCACAAAGACTTACAAATCGGGTAGAGGTTCAATGGTTTTGGAAAAGACGGCGGCTGCATGCCGCCTGTTCGCACTTTCGTTGGGTGCCTTGGTCCTGCATGGCTGCGCCGTGGTCACCACGCCGGGTTTCGACTACGCCGACCCCAAAAATCGCACGAGCATTGCGTTGGGCGAGTACGTACCCGCGGACGCAAACAACCCGCCTCAAGGCGTGATCGTACCCATTACGCCGGGACTGGTCCAAAGCCAACGTCAGGCCGCTCCCAAAGAAGTACCTGCGCCAATCTCCAAGCTGTTTGGAACGCCAGCTCCTTACACGATCGGCGTCAGCGATATCGTAGCGGTCATCGTCTATGACCACCCTGAACTCCTGCCCTTGGGCAGTCAAGTCATCAGCCAGCAACCGGACCCTACCGGCATCAGTAGCGCACCGGGCTTCATTGTGGACAGTGATGGGGTCGTTGCGTTCCCATACGTCGGCCGCGTCAAGATCGCGGGGCTGACGGAGGCACAGGCGGGCGACCTGATCACGGCCCGCATCAGCCGAGTGATCAAAGAACCTCAGGTGACTGTGCGCATTAGCTCCTTCCGCAGTCGCCGTGCCTACGTTGAGGGCGAGGTTCGAACACCGGGACAGCAAATTTTTACTGACGTCCCAATGACCCTGCCTGAAGCGATCAATCGCGCTGGTGGAATTCTGCCGACGGGGGACCGCTCGTTCGTTACGCTGACGCGGAACACAGAAACCACCCGAATCGACCTGATGCAACTGCAGGACTTGGGCGTCAATCCCGGCAAGATCCTGCTGCAGCCCGGCGATCTCGTCACCGTGCGCAATCGGGACGAAAGCAAGGTGTACGTGATGGGCGAGATTCTTCGGCCCATGGGCGTCCAGATGCATAACGGTCGCCTGACGCTCAACGAGGCCTTGGGCGAAGCCAGCGGGCCCAATCTCAGCACTGCCAACACCAGCCAGATCTACGTTATCCGCAACACCGGCCAGGACATCCCGGCTGTTTATCACCTCAATGCCGGCACGCCAACCGCGCTAGCTTTGGCAGAGACTTTTGCGTTGCGTCCACGGGACGTGGTGTACATCGACCCGGTGCCGCTGGTGAACTGGAACAGGATCATCTCTTTGATTCTGCCGACCGCCCAAACACTGAACGTTGGCAGCCAGATCGTGAACCGATGAAGTCAATCTTGGTTGTCTGCATCGGCAATATTTGCCGCAGCCCGATGGCACAAGGGATGTTGGCTGACGCCCTACCCGGAATGCAAGTCCGATCCGCTGGCTTGGGCGCACTGGTTGGCATGCCTGCCGATCCAACGGCCGTGCGTCTAATGCAAGACCGTGGCATTGACATCAGTGAGCACCGTGCGTTGCAACTGACCCGCCAGATGTGCCTTGATTCAGAAATTGTCCTCGTCATGGATACCGAGCAACGCCAGAACGTTGAAGAACTCTATCCGCAATCAAAGGGGCGCGTGTTCAGGTTAGGCGAATTCAGCAAGAGAGACGTTCCCGACCCCTACAGGAAACCAGAGGCCGCATTTCGAGCATCGTTTTCATTAATTGATGAGAGCGTGCGCGATTGGATAGAACGCATTAAGAGACTTTGACAGCCCGCGCCATGAATGCACCACACTATTTGCCTCAACAGCTGACGCTGGGTCAAGCCACTCCACCCCAAGTGCCTCAGGATGGCGACGAAATCAATCTGCTCGAATACTGGGACATCGTCGTCGACAACCGATGGGTGGTGGCAATCATCACGGCGGTCGTGTTCGTCATTGGCCTTGCTTATGCACTCTTGGCCAAACCGGTATACGAATCGAATTTGCTGATTCAAGTTGAAGATTCTGCTGGCTCGTCAAAAAATCTTCTGGGCGATGCGGCAGCAAGCTTCTTCGACTTAAAAACACCCGCTGCGGCGGAA
>Ga0207856_1000261_pt1 | contig 11171 bp, 15 predicted proteins | sample LuqExpMetageno21_FD_187779 | JGI IMG/M metagenome (GOLD analysis project Ga0207856, IMG submission 187779) | Tropical forest soil microbial communities from Luquillo Experimental Forest, Puerto Rico - Sample 21 (SPAdes) | ecosystem: Environmental > Terrestrial > Soil > Tropical forest ... | reverse complement strand
AGCGCAAGCTGAACAAGCAGAAAAGAGCTTTACCAACGGCCATTCCAAAGCATTTGTTTTTATGGATGGGGCTAAACTGTACCTTGATAAAGAACAATACACAATGGCCGCTTTTATGTTGCATCAGTCAATAGAGCGTTGTCTCTTAGCAACAATAGCAGCTACTACGGGTACTACAATGAATACCCATATAATAAGTGAGTTATTGCAACACACCCGCCGTTATGCCTGGGAGTTAAATGAAGTATTCCCCGCTAATACAGAGTGGGAGAGAAGTTTCCTGCAATGGGTAGATAAACTGTATGCAGATGCAGGCTACAAAGATGGGTTTGAAACGCCACCGGAGTACATAGATATATTGTTAGATAGAACAAATAAGATCTTGGAGCGATCCCATGAGTTAATTGCCCGTCTTTTTATAAAGTAAACAATTATATCCAAATCAAATTAAAATACACAATGGCCAGCCAGCTTATAGATGCGGCTATTAGTGCAATAGAAAGTGATGTAGAGTTATTTGGGAAAGTAGCAAAAGAACTAGGCATAAAGCCCACATCCTTACCTATGGTACTCAAAAGAAACTCACGAAGGCTATTAGAATTTGATATACTCATAATAATAGCTACAGCCATGAACAAAAAACCAAAAGATATAATTGAAAGAACAAAAGCACAATAGCAAAACAACTAGCGGGTTTATATAAACCATCTTACTCAACACTACCTCCCCCCGGTAGATTCTACATCGTCAGTAGAACTAAGTGTTGAGGCTGCAAATTACCGGCTGCTGATTTGTTCCGAGACAACGGCAGCTTGGTACTTGCGGTAATCTATCGTAGTGCTGGTAGTTTTGTTAGGATTCTGGTCAAAAACCTAACAAAAGATATTCCCCCAAGCAGTTATTAAAATCTTCGTTTGCCAATAATCGGGTTAAAATATTTGGCAAGTTCAAATTCAAAATAATCAAGAAAACCACCTACGGTAGCAGGTAAAACGATACAATGTAGTTGCAATTGCAACCCAATACCCTTAGCCCAATGACAAAGCTGTAAACCATGATTATCTTCTTTTGAATGATATCCCAAATGAGAAACCATCCTTTTAGCTATCCCCAAGCTTTTCCCCACATATAATATTTTTGTGTTAGCATCCTCTTTTCTCAACTGTCTAAGCCTGGGGAATTTCCTTTTTGTATCACTGGCAGCGGCAGATTTTACAGTAGCAATAATTTCTTGGGGAGTATGGTTAGATATGATTTCAAACCAGTAAAGAGATGGCCCACTGATTTTATTTAATGGAGCAAAGAAGTCTTTTAAAACAGTCTGGATATACACTCCCTTCTCTATAGCAGCAAGAGTGTTACAATCCAGTTGAATACAAAAATGGCGATCAAATATCTTCTCATCAATATTACCGGCAGTTTTCTTAAGGCCCTCAATAAATGGAAAGGATAGTGCCATAACTATACTGTTTACATATTATAAAAATACGTAACAATCGTGCCAGAACCTATAGATAGAAGGCTTCAATTTTCTATGGTAAGAAGATTGGCCTCATAGCACACATATGGGTTCCCTCAAATCACAAAAGCTTTAAGATGGCGATATAATACAAGCCCTACGCGCAGAAGCAAAGCTGTCAGCGGTAGATCTGTTTGCGCAGCAATTGCCCTACTGCTTAGCTAACAACACAAGGCCCATAGCAGCAAGGCAATTGCCACAGTCCGACCCCACCGCACAACATAGCCGCTAGCCAACTCACAAAACCCAATAAGCGGCCATGTTTCTGCCAGCCCTTCCTTTCCCCAAGCACAGATCCAACGCTGCACCGGTAAATCGGTCTCGCTACACCGTCGTCAGCAAATAGGTATGCCAAACCATTACAGGCAAAAACATAAATCAATAGTGATCCTTTTAAAGTATGTTTTTCACTGTAATGTCCGCTACACAAAAAGCAAGGGCTACACTCCTCACTTTTTGTATAGCGGCAAAGTATGTCATACTATTTGCAGTTCCTCCGGCTCCGCTCGGGCAGCTCCTGTGTCCTTAAACGAACTTCACGCATTCACTCCTCAAGCACCTCATTCACCACGTTCGAAACAACCCTGTTCGCATCAGTAAGTGTGGCCCGTTACCTGCTCACAAATGCCGACACTTCGCGGTCCGCTCATTACTCATGCTCACCCTACAGCACCTCACTGGGTTCATTTCGCTGCTTTCGTCCCTTCTGCGTTTCAGTACGTTTAAGTTCACCCGCTGCCAACAATTTCGCTCGCCGGTCGCCCCACTACGGCTGCGTAAATCCCGGCGATTGCTAATGCTCATTCATACTTCATTTCGCAAAGCAACGCCAGAGGTTTACTTGTGTGTGCCAGGGCGCCTCGGTAGCTTAGCAAAAAATTACCTCGGCACCCTTCTACATAGCCAGCATCGTTGCGGCGCTTTATCACACGCGCGTACAATGGCTATACAAAGCGCCGCAACTTTACTGCTGCCACCTGTGTGGGGGCTCGCAAGCCGCCTCTGTACCGCCGGCGGCTTTTATGGCTCGCTATGCTCCCTAGCGTCTGTGCCGTTACTACCGGCACGGCCAACCCTTCCTTTAGCCGCAGGCGCTTTTACCGGTTGACCTACTCGCAAAAGCTGCTTTAATGATTTTTAAGACAATATGTCTTATTTAATATTTCATAAATTTGTTTCTATTTTAACATAACCTAAACTCCTTTAGTATGGCAGACATGCAAGCAATGAATTACGAGTATTTTATCAGAAGAGCATTTCAAAAGGGTCGCTTTGGAAAGCCTGGTGCAAATGCCGATATTTTTAGAGCTCTCATTAGTGAACAATGGGAATATAAATCAGAACGTGAAGCTATAGAAAAGGGCAAACCACGTACATCTAATAAGCCAATCGAAAAGTTGGAGGCCTCCTTTCATAAAAAGACTGATGAAGTAAAAAAGTATGTTTCCGAGGCGATTGAATATTCTTTAAAAAAGTACAACAACAAATTGAATCAAATTCAGAAAGACGAGTTAAATAATTGTATTCATAATTTAGATACTTACGAGATAACAATCATTAGTCAAGTTATTGACAAGGCAGATAATATTCTACTTTCAATTGGATTATTTCCTCAATAAATCTCCTTTAACAGAGAGACTTTTTATCTAGTTAATTCATCCAGGAACAATGAATTTAATTTTTATTATAGCCAGACGATGCGGCAAGATATGCGCCCCTTAGTCGGCAAGGTCTTCGCTCGTTTCTCTTCGCTTGCCTTCGGTTTGAAACAAAAAAATCTCCACCTGTGTATACTATTATTCATGAATAATCAATGGCTTATCCTAACAGCTAATACCTGATATCTAACACCTGCTTCCAGGTAGTATTTTTTTAAACAAAACCTTGCCTTCCTGCCCACCCTGCATTTGGGTTGCCTATCGCTGGCATAATTGCGCGTTTGTGCCATTAGTAAAACCAGTGGTTATAGGTTATGTTACCACTACATCTCCGTTGTTATCGTCCTGGCGCAGTACAACCACCTCATGTATTTTACATCCTTTGCAAAGGTGATAATTCCGGCAAGCCGTCATTAGAACCCTGGGTAAATTCTTTCATGGCCATTTGTCCAAATGAAGAGATGAAAGAGTTTTATTTCTGGCTGGTGTATGGCCTTGATAAGTCCCGCAGGTTCAAAATCTGCCAAAGAGGTACAGCCATCCAGTTTATTAATAAAGAAGATATACAAAAGTTGGTAGGGGAGATTGCACCTGAATTATATAAACATTGGCAAGAGTTTAAAGAAATCATAACCCGACTAAGTAAGCTGGAACAAAAAAGGATCACTTTACAGCAGCTCATAACAGCCACGGAAACTTTTCAGTATACCCTCATTAATGATTATTTCAAATACTTAAAGCGGTAATGTAAAAAGGCCGGCTGTGTAACATCTTGCGTACTGTCCCCCTTTTTACATAGGTATAAATTCCTTTCGCAAAGTTAGTGGCCGACCTAGCTGTGCCTGGTTGATTAACTACATCACTATGTGGGCTATAGCTCATATCCCAACAGCCAAAAGACTACAGCATAAACACAGAGCCTGCACACAAAGCCATCATTTATTCCGTTTCCTTTTGGCGAGAGGATCTGCGGCCACCAGTGACGAGCTTCTAAATTTTATACCATGCAAAAAAAGTCTCGTATCGCTAAGCATCAAAGCACCAGTAGCAAGCGCCGCAACATCCATTACAGCTACTCCCGGCAGGCTTGTTATGCAGTTAAAGTATTACCTGGCTATCGCTTTAAGCATATACAGCTTGGTTGCGGCAGGTACACTATCCAGCCATTGCCTTTTTAAGCATGGCTTCTATATAGTAATTTACAATTCACAAATTGTAAATTACTATATGTGCTGAAGGAACAAGAACATAACAGAATAGGTCAACACGCTGTTGACCTATTTGCTCAAGAGATACAAATAAAAAAGCGCCGGTAGAAACCGGCGCCGCGTCATGGCAAAAGTAGGACCATATCTCCCAAAGTCTATTTTCTAATCCATCTCACTAGGTACCTTAATCCCAGTGAAACGAAGAAGCTGATCGTTGCTCCTATGGCTGCCAATGCAGCCGTTTTTATTACATCTTCACTCCGTATGTTGGCAATTACTGTTAACAGCGTACCGCCAATAGTGCCGGATTTTGTTCCCTGGTCCATTAACCACCTCCTTCTGTCTTCGTAGCACTACTAACCGGTGTGCTTTCACTGGAAGTAGTAACCTGGCTCACAGCGCCGATCACACCACCGGCAACCGCCGCATAACCTGCAATACTCACTACAACTGCAGGCAGAGCTATGGGTGCTGTTAATACAGCTGCACTCACTGCGGCAATTGCCAAACCGATGTTTCGCAACTTCTTAAAGAAATCAGGCGTAGGTGCCTGTACCCGTTCAATGATGTTCATTACACACGCTTTTTAATGGTGATAAATAGCTGTTCCCCATTCTCTAGGACAGGGTAGGCGATGCCTTTTAATTTCTCCAGCATTAAGCGGGAGGCATCGCCTTTTCCATGTCCTGTGATAGTGGTAACTGGTGCGATACAGCCCTCCAGTTCTTTCAGCGCATCGTTAGCCGGGTGTATCAGTATCAAATCCCTGTTTGGTACCTCTTTCACCTGGAAATGCCATCCAAACTTTGAGCTGTATCGCTTTACAAGCGGGTATCTTCCTTCCGGCACACACGACACATTATGCGCATTGTCCTTCCAAGGCAGCTCTATGGCTGCACATATCACAACACCATCCTTTTGTATTACTCCATTCGTTCCATCAGGAAAATAATCCCGCAGTAATTCCAGTTCCATTGCTCTTTCAATTTTTAGTTTACAAACTGTGTTTCCTAAATGCTATTAAGCATCCACCTTCACCAGTTCCAGCGCGTTATAGGCACCATTATTCAGTGAATACTTAACCCCATTCACTTCCTGGTAAAACTCAATACCCAGAGCTGCAAACAGCGGGTGCGTACTCGCAGCAGTAACCGCATTCGCCATATTGATCGCAGCAGTGGCATTGTTATCCAATGGTAAAAAGCCGCTGTCTTTGGTATTGGTTGTAAATACAGCACTCTCAAAATCCACCTCACTACCCCCGGATACTATTTTGAAATGTGTAGCACCGGTAGGTGCGGTAATCATGGTTTGCGGAACAAAAGCCGGGATGGCAATCGTAACACTACCGGTTACCCGGTCAATGGTTACCGTATAAGGAGCAAACAGGCAGGTATCCAGTTTCCCTTTGATGTTGAAGTCAAAGCCTTCTAACAACATTGCCTCACCGTCTATTACGTTACGTTGTCCTCTGGTACTGGTGGCATCTGCCTGTAACACCTTCATCATTACTTTGGTCAGGCGGCTGATCATCCGGCCATCTGATACGTTTTGTAGTAATGATCGTAATGCAGTGCGTAACACCTTACCCGCTGTACCAGCATGCCCGAATTCTGCATTGTTCTCCCTGGTACGTTGAAATGTAGGATCACTGGCAATACGGCTGGCATCAACGCCGCCTTTCTCTTTAGCCAGGTAACCATCTTGTGATTTGTAGAACGTAATGTCTCCAATCGTTCCGAGCAGTTTAATAATGCCTTTCTGCTTAGCCATACAATCTTCTTTTTAATTAATCCAATCGAAATGTTCTCTTATCTTCTAAAGACTACCCCGGCACACTTCATTAAGCCGTCATGAACGTTCACAACCCAAATTTCAACAGCACTAAACACAATTGCATCAAAGCAGTTCCGTTAAAGCAGTAAAAAGCAGGTTTTTACCGAATTATACCGGAAGTGAAGCGAAAAGCAGTTTTTGTATCTTTATAGAAGCAAATCGTAAAAAATTACGTCATGTCAAAGTGCAGTCAACTAGCAGGGAAAGCCCAGTCATCGCCCACTTTAAAGCATGAATTGAGATATGAGAGTACAACAAGCCAGGTTATGTATCTATGCAAAAGATATCCAGCGTATCACCGGTAAAGGAGAGCGTTATGCCAGGGTATTGCTCCATAAGATCCGGAAGCGATTTAATAAAGAAGAGCACCAGCTCGTAAGTATTGAGGAGTTTTGCCTTTTCACAGGTCTAAAAATGGAACAGGTTCAACAATTGCTAACAGTATAATATCACACTGATTGAGTTCAAAAAAATAGCTCAATTCGAATTTGTGATCGAGAGTGTGTAGAGCATTAACAGGCAAAGGAATTTAAATTCACATAGGTAATGGACTTTAGATAACGCGATAACACTGGAAAACTATGTCCGATAAAAACGACCTCGATTGGCAGAAATATGAAGCCATCACCAAATACATCTATGAGGCACTCGGTGCCCAGTATGGGATCAAGGTTAGAGGTTATGGACCCACTTGTAAGATCAAAGGGAAATCTGGCTTGGAGCATCAGATAGACGTGCTTACTGAACAGTTCGATGGTGAGCGCCCATTGCTTACAGCGATTGAATGTAAATACTGGAAGAAAAAAGTAAATAAGGACATTGTTATGAAGCTTTCCGAAACTATGCTGGATTCAGGTATAGCTAGTGGAATCATCGTTTGTAAGATGGGATTTACAAAAGATACGCTTACCTACGCTGAGTACAAAGGGATAAAACTTGTCGAATTGAGGGAAGCCGAGGAAAATGATGTGGACTTTAAAAAGACAATTGAGGTCGGAACTTTGGATCTAAATATGAAAATAATGGTCTCACGTGGGAATGTTACAAGCATTGATTTTGGCAGTACCATTATTACTGGTGAAAAGGAAATTATGGCAATGTGCTATGCCGAGCTTCACGATCCTCATGGAAAGACGATCCCTTTTAGCACGTATATGAAGGCATTCGCAGAGGAGGTACGACGTCGGGGAGAACTGTTGAAGATCGATACTATAAATTATCCTCTTAGTTCCAAGCTGTTCTGGAAGCTGCCGGACAAGGAGATTCCTGTTGAGAAAATATCAATTACTGGATTTTTGGTAAAAATGGATATGAGCTCTATAAGGTCTTTTTTGTTGACCGATCAGGTTTGGCTGATCATGAAAGAGTTGTTTGAGAAAAGGAAGCTAACCTTGTCAAAGAGTGGATTGATATGGACCCTACCTTTCAACTGATGAATAATTACTTTTAGCGTTTTAAGGTTCGATACAATAAGCAAAGTTTTCGGTTTTGGGGAGTCGAACCCTCGTTCCCCAAAACTCCCCAACCTCCATAAAAAAACTGGTGAGCTATTCGGTGACCTAAAAAACAACGTTCTCTGAAACATAGGCAGAGTAGGGGTTTCGGCACTAGGTTAAACTCCCCTCAGCTCCACTAAAGGGGATTCTCGTTAGAGAATCCCCTTTTTGTTTTTCTAAGCTGTTTCTCTGTATTCCGCTTGTTGGCCACCTGTTGTGTATTCTTTGCGACGCAGATACCTGGCAAACTTCTCAGTTGTTGATCCTCAAAAAATAATTGCCAATAAACTTGCGCAACCCAAAAGTTGCACATATATTCGCAACTCAAAAGTTGCATATTCTAATAAGATGAAGCAAGATATATTCCAGGCTATAGCCGATCCAACGCGCAGGGCCATTTTAGCTTTAATTGCTATCCAGGCGTTAACCCCGAACGCCATGGCCGAAAAGTTTGATATGAGCCGGCAGGCAGTATCGAAGCATATTAAGGTATTGCACGAATGTGACCTGATTAAACCCGAGCATTCGGGCAGGGAGATCTATTATCATTTTAATGCTAAGAAAATGCAGGAATTTGACCATTGGCTGGCTCAATTCAGGCAGAGCTGGGAAACCAGATTTAATCAACTCGATCAACTATTAACCACCATTAAAGATCAGAAATAATGAACAACAACTTGCTATTTGATTTTAACGTTGACAAAGCCGCTAAAATGGTTTATATAACCAGGGAGTTCAATGCCTCGCAATCTTTGGTATGGGATGCTTTTACCAGGGCCGAACTGCTGGACCAATGGGTAGCACCTGCACCCATGCGTGCCAAAACCAGGTATATGAATTTTGAAGTAGGCGGGCGACGAGTTTACGCGATGATAAGTCCCGACGGGCAGGAGCGTTGGGCGGTGCAGGAGTATACATCTATCACCCCGAAAACCAATTTTAAGATGTACAACACGTTTGCGGATAAAGACGAAAATCGTGAACTACCGGGTTCTGAATGGGATCACCATTTCAGCGAGCAAAATGGTATCACCAAAGTGCACATTACCATTTTTAATGAATCGTTTGAGCGGATGGAGAGAATATTAGAAGGCTTCAAAATAGGCTTCGCCATGAGTATACAAAACCTGGAAGCCTTGCTGGCTTCCTTATCATAGCAATGACAGGAAGAAAATAAAACTTAAAAATAAAAATCATGAGAGCAATTAATCCCTGGATCAACTTCAATGGCAATGCCCAAGAAGCATTCACTTTTTACCAATCAGTTTTTGGCGGAGAGTTTACAAAGATCACCCGCTTTAAAGACTTGTCAAGCCCGGAGTTTCAGGTACCTGAAGAGGAGGCAAATAAAATCATGTATATAGGCTTGCCACTTGGCAAAAACAATGTATTAGTAGCCAATGATGTTCCCGGGTTTATGGGGCGGGTAAGCGAAAATGAGAACCGTTCTAAAATATATGTGAATGCCGAAAGCCGTGAAGAAGCGGATAAAATATTTAACGGATTATCAGCGGGTGGAGAAGTAGAAGGGCCCATTGGCGATAGCCCATGGGGTACTTATGCAGGAATGTTCAGGGATAAATATGGTATTGAATGGATTGTAGAATTTGACCCGGCTTATAAAGGGTAAGGGTAACAGTGTTCTTGAATTGTTCATTTAAAGTGCATTGTTAGGCATTGGCATTGGCTTAAATATCTTATATTCGGGATATGTTTGCAAAATAATATGAACTCCTAAATCAAAGACCACATGAAAATCCTGGTAGCAGAAGACGAAGCTGTTATGCGAAAGACCTTAGAGATGAAACTTCAAAAGGAAGGATACGAAGTAATTGTATGTAGTGATGGCAGAGAAGCAATTGGAAAGATAGAGACAGAAAAGCCATCTATGGTTATAACAGATATCATGCTACCTTATTCTTCCGGTCTCGAGATTGTTCGTGCCGCCAAGGCCCAGGAACACAAATCTGCCGTTCTTGTACTAACAGCCCTCGGGCAGGAAAAGACCGTAGAAGAAGCATTTGAACTTGGCGCAGATGACTATATGACGAAGCCTTTTAGCCTGGCGGAACTGGCAGCCAGGATCAAAAGGCTGGTTGCCAACATTAAGTAAACACTTTACCTGCTACTTGTTTTGAGTACTCCTGAAGCCATTTGTACTGTATTGTTGCATACTATACTTGCCGTACTGGAAAACAGTACCGCTCCTTTTTTTTCCAGGTTTATGCAACCAGATTACCTGCTGGCCGCAGTAGAAGTACTGGCTGTTATCTTTACCAGTGTTGCCATTGCCATTTATATCCGCTTATATCGTAAGAAAAGAGATTACTTCTTTCAGCAGCATATTCGCCAAAGTATAGAAGAATGGCTTACGGCTACCATCATCAATGAAGTACCGGCACGGGATTGCGAAGTGCCGGCCGATTTAACACGTCTTCTCAAGAAAAGATTTGCCCGCCATTTTGTGATAGACGAACTCGTGAACAATAAAAAGAACCTGTCTGGCCTGGCTGGTCAAAATATCATTGCCCTGTATGAACGTTTGGATCTTAAACAAGACTCGCTAAAAAAGATGCGCAGTTCGTATTGGCATATTAAGGCCCGTGGCATACAGGAGTTATACCTGATGGACCAGCAGGATATGCTCACTGCTATTTACAAAAATACAAACAGTGATAATGAAGAGATACGCAATGAAGCACAAACCGGTATTATTCATCTAACTGGTTTTGACGGCCTGCGATTTCTGAATGTAGTTTCATATCCCATTACGGAATGGCAGCAACTGAAATTATTGGAACAACTACGTTTAAGCCCGGTAAGCGATACACTAGCTGATGAGATACCAGTATGGCTACAATCGGCTAATAATAGTGTTTGCATATTTGCCCTGAAGCTGGCTGATGAATACCAACAGTATACTATTCATGACGCAGTTGCCTCCTGTATTATCCATCCGGATAAACAGGTACGTAACCAGGCCATCAAAACCCTAGTAAGGATGGCACATGACGATACACCAGCTCTGCTAATTGCACATTTTGATGCGGAAAGCTATTCCAATAAACTGACTATACTCGATGGTCTTAAAGATATTGCGACCCAGGAACAGGCTTCCTTTCTTTCGGACATCCTGGAAATCTCCCAGGATAATGTAATTAGGATCAGGGCTGCCCGGGCATTAGCACATGCGGGGCCAAAAGGTATGGATCAACTGAAGATAAAAGCCTATATGCAGCCAGAACCTTTTGCCCGTATATACCAGCATATAAAGGCTGAAAGCAGATGACTATGTGGAACGCGATCAGTAATATTTTATTTAACATTCTTACCTACGGAATATTTTTCTATTCCGTATTACTGGTGGTTTCCTATCTCTTTATCGGGATCTATTCCATAGGTGAAACCAGGAAGTATTTACACAGGAACAATTTTACAGATTACCGGCTGTTGG
>Ga0207856_1000260_pt1 | contig 11175 bp, 12 predicted proteins | sample LuqExpMetageno21_FD_187779 | JGI IMG/M metagenome (GOLD analysis project Ga0207856, IMG submission 187779) | Tropical forest soil microbial communities from Luquillo Experimental Forest, Puerto Rico - Sample 21 (SPAdes) | ecosystem: Environmental > Terrestrial > Soil > Tropical forest ... | reverse complement strand
CGGCCTTCTTTGTCTTCTGCAATAGCCTTGATAATATTATCGCTGATGGATGCCGGGTTGGTTAGGGAGTAAGCAAAATGTTTAAAATCGTCTGTAGCCGGCTGGTACAGGTATAAGCCGGCATTGGTGCCCACCCAGAGCCTTTGCCTGCTATCTACAAACACACAGATAATGGTATTGGTGATGAGTTGACGGGGATTGGCAGAATCAGCCTTATACTGTTTTGCCCTGCCTGTTTTGGGATTGTATTGAAACAAACCATCAAAGGTAGCTACCCAAAGATGACCGGCCTTATCTGAACAGATAGAACGTACCGTGGCCCCATTGGCTATATTGTAATTATGAAAGCAATCCTTTTTTTTATCGTATAACGATAAGGTTCTGCCGGTGCCTGCCCAAAGGTTACCGGAGGGATCTTCATGAATAGCCCATACATGATTGGCACCAATACTGGTAGAATCAGCCGTTTTGTGGTTATATACTGTAAAGTTTGTTCCATCGAACTTATTGAGCCCATCGTCAGTAGCAAACCACATATAGCCGGTTTTATCCTTACATATAGCATTTACTATATTAGACGACAGGCCATTATTACTGCTAAAATTGATGAAATTCAAGTCATTAGGCTGCGCCTTCGCTGCCTGTACCAGTAACAGGAACAGTATGGGAATAGTGTATCGCACAATCGTTAAACGGGTTATGACACCGGGTACTGTTGCTGTACCCGGTTTTGCAAAGGCTAAAATACGATAGAAACCAATACCTGCAACCGATTGCATTAAAATCATTCCTTTTAGCCCGTTTTGTAACCGTTCAGCCGCTAATAGCGCTATTAACCGATAAAACAACCTGTGTTGACCGTTTTCAGGAAACGAGTTGTTGAACTGCTAGAGGTGACCGATATTTTTATCGGGATCATTACCAGAAATAGCAAAGCCGCTGTTACCAGCGGCTTTGCTATGATTACTATGTTCTAGTACTATTTTATTTTTACCGGCACTTCCAGTTTTTCCCATTTCAGGGCAAAGCCTTTGTTGTTTACTTCATATAACAGTGACTCTGTCATGTCAACCGCTTTGGGCTTCACGGTTACAGTAAGCGCATTATTGGCGGGATCGTAATTGGCTTCCCCCGTTCTTTTAATACCCCACTGTCCTACCTGTTTGTTAAAGATGATGGTCCATTCTTTTTCACCAGGTATCATAAACACGCTGTATTTACCGGCAGCCAATTCTTTACCTTCTACTTTAACAGCTTTATCTGTTTCGAAAATGGTGGCTTCATTGGCACCTGCTCTCCAGGCTTTGTCATAAGGTGTCAACTCTCCCCATATCTTTCTACCTTTTACAGAAGGGCTGCTGTAATTAATGGTAATGGTAGCATCGCCTACCTTACCGGAAGCTGTTGCTGGTGGGCTGGGTCTTTTTGATTTATCCATTTGCGCGTGTGCAATGGAAGTTACTGAAAAAGCAGCCAGCAGGAGCACAAGGGCTGGTTTGATGTTGAATAATTTCATACGACACTTGTTTTGTTAATGAATAATAAGGAGTGCCTGGGTTACATTTTATAAAACAGGCACAGCAAGTTAGGCAGGTATTATTCAATATGCAAGAGAAAAGGATAAGTGGCGGCACTAATGAAAATAAACAGCAGGTACCTTACCCAGCAACTGTAAATAGAAAAGCCATCTTTCGTCATCAACAAACTCACCATTACAAGGGATTCCAAAATTACTCACTACCCATATGGGATTGCAGTTACCATCTGTATAATAATACACCATTAATTTATTGTCAATAATTTTCTGCCCTACAAAATGGGCAACCCCATTTTGCCGAAGACTATCCAGCATCTGCCTGGCAATTTTTAAAGAATCCTCATGCAGGGATATTTGTACCCTTATATCAGTAAGAAAGAACTCAGCCTGCACCCTTCCTGTGCAAAAGTCTTTGTACGCATAATTTGTATAAGCAACATTTACCCAGGTAGGTTGTGAATCCTGCAGTACAACATCTTTAAATGAATAAATGGTATCTGCCGGGTATACGCTTTTTGTCTTTTTCAGGGCATTCCATTTATCCTGTTTACTATTGCAGGAGCATAGTAACACAACAAACAGACATGCCAATGCTTTAGACGCCATAAGCTAATGGGTTAAGAAACTTCTGTGACCAAGATACAATTCCTGTTTCATTCATGAAACATAATTCAAATCACTTCGCTTTCTCCGGTAACCCACTGCCTTCTGTCAACAATTTATACAGGCTATCTCTCAAAAAATGATTCCATCCTTTTTCACAACTCTCATAACACTCGGCATCCGGCGTTAACCCGGCATGTAGCATGTTGATTTGAGTACCCTCCTTATTCCCGGTTATTTCCCATACGATCTCTGTATCCTTCCATTCTTTCTTATCCTCCAGCCAATTCAAGTTACAATCAGTAACCAGCCATACTACCCTTTCATTAGCAATGGCTTCGGTTACCTGGAAGGTTACATAGGTTTCCCCAAACCGAACGGTAAACACATCACCCGGTTGTTGTGAATTGCCTTCAAAATTGTTTGTCCACCAATCGGCCACCCGGCCAACCTTTGCATAGGTTTCTCCTACTGTAACAGGTACAGTAAAGCTGCAGTGATAATCACTGGCAATAGTTGCAGTTCTCATTTTTATTTGTTTTTATTGTTTAATAATGTGCCCAATGTTTTGAGCTTTTCATTCCAGAATCCATCGAAGTAATTGATCCAGTTCTGTAAAGCTGAAAACCCATCCTTCTTAAGGGAGCAGTACCTTTCGCGCCCTACATCTTCTATATAGATGAACCCCGCCCCCTCCAGTATTTTTACATGTTTGGAAATAGCAGGCCGGCTCATATCAAAATTCTCTACCAGCGAATTGATGGGTAGCCGCTCCTTAGAAAGCAGCCGCAGGATCTCCCTCCTGCTTGGGTCGGCGATTGCCTGGAAGGCATCAAATGCTTGTTGATCCATTTGTAACGGTATTGAGTAGTGTAGCGATCTTTTGTATATTCTGTAACCAGCCCGTGTTCATGGCACTAAAGATGTCCGCATTCTCCAATATGCGGAAACCACTATGATCCAGCAATAACTCCGTGCCGTTATCCTTTTCAGCAAGGGTAAACGTAACAATAGAGTCCATCGTGATCTTGCCGCCCCCTGGGCCACCTTTCCAGGAATAAGAGAGCTTTTTGAAGGGTACAACCTCCAATACCTTGCAATAGATATGACCGTCAAAATCAAATGCGGGCATGGGCCTGGTGGTAAACTCAAAATCGTACCCAACAATCGGTTCAAAATCGTTTGGCATCAACCACTGTGCAATCAGTTCCGGTTTGGTGAGATATTCCCAAACCTCAGCAGGTGTGTGGGAATAGAAAATAGAATGCTGAATACGCTTTTCCATAATAGGTAACTTTTTAGTTACCCAAAACTATACGTAACTTTTCAGTTACGCAAATTTATTTTTGGACTTACCCACCACCCCCGGAAAATCGGGTCAAGTCCTCCTCAAGTCCTGCTCAACTCCAGCTCAACTCCTCCTCAGGTCCACCAAAGCAAGGATGCTACAAGGGGATTACATAGTGTTTACAGGGTATGCAGCCCTATACGGCCTTGCTAAAAACCGGTTGTTGAGAAAGGGATTGCTGCCTAAGCAGGTGTAGATCAAAAGCACGACAGATATTACGGAGAAAGTTCCGGCCTGTTTCAGTTACGGTTACCTGGTGGGTATCGAACTCCACCAGTCCATCAGCCTGTAACCGGGCCAGTTCCGGGAAGGTATAGGTTTCCAGCAGGTGGTGGTAAACGGGTGTAAACCAGGTAGTACCCCGGCAACTGATATCGAGAATATACCGGCGAAACAGTTCATCTTCTTTGGTTAAAAAATACCCTTTTTCTACCGGTAACTGCCCGCGTTGCAAATGGGTATAATACTCCTGCAATGACTTGCTGTTTTGTGTAAAAGCTTTACCGGCATCACTAATGGCAGATACGCCCAGCCCCAGCAGCAGGCCACTGCGTTGCGTGGTATACCCCATAAAATTACGGTGCAGGCTTCCCTCCTGCCAGGCTTTGTAGAGATCGTCACCCGGCAAGGCAAAATGATCCATACCGATATCCTGGTACTGATGAGTAGTAAACAATTGTTTGCCCAGTTGGTATAATGCCATTTTTAGGTCAGCAGCCGGCAAGTCGTGCTCATCAAATAAGCGTTGGCCACGGCTGGTCCATGGCACATGGGCATAACTATAAAAAGCAATCCGCTCAGGCTGTAAAGAGATGCATTGCAGAATGGTGCGTTGCATACTTTCCACTGTTTGAAAAGGCAGGCCATAGATCAGGTCGAAGTTTATGGAAGTATACCCGATGGCACGGGCCATAGCAGTGGCTGTAGCCACCTGTTCAAAGGGTTGTATGCGGTTGATAGCACGCTGTACAACCGGGTCATTATCCTGCACCCCATAACTGATACGCCGAAAGCCCAGCTGGTACAGGGTTTCCAGGTGTTCTTTTGTAGTATTACCCGGATGCCCTTCTATACTAAAACTATGATCGGGATGAACAGTCGCATCTGCCAGTATCGTATGCATCAAACGGTATAGATTGGAAGGAGAAAAGAAAGTAGGCGTACCGCCACCCAGGTGTATTTCCCTGATCAGGGGTGTATCTTCCATCAATGCCCTGTATTGTTTCCATTCCTGTAAAACCGCTTCTATATACACTGCTTCTACCGAATGGTTACGGGTGATCTTTTTATTACAGCCACAATAAGTACACAACGATTCGCAAAATGGCAGGTGTATATACAGGCTGATGCCCTTTGAACCATTGGTTCGCTGAAACTGTTCCCGGAAAACAGGCTGCCACTGAGCAGTATCTATTTTTTCATTCCAGTAAGGAACGGTGGGATAACTGGTATAACGTGGAACAGGAATGTTATACTTATTGAGTAGTTCAGGCATGGACTGGCTATTTAATGTACGATGTTAGATGTACGGTGTACGATGTATTTTGATGCACGATTGGTTACGATATTCAATGTAAAACGTAGAGGGTCAAACGCCTATGCACATCTAACATCACACATCGTAAATCGTACATATCAATGGCATTCTACTACCTGCCCCGGGGGAGCACTTAAAACAGGACTCACAAAAGGAATACCCAGGTTGAGTCCCCGCAGTATCAGGCATACCGCCATCATTGCCATTACATAAGGCATGGCCTTCCTGATCTTACTCCGGATGCCGATACTGATATGTGTACCCAGGAGGCTGAGCCCCATTAAAACAGGTAAGGTTCCTATACCATACAGCATCATCAACAATACGCCATAGCCCACATGAGAAGTACTGAGGGCCATTGCCAGTGCCAGGTATACCATGCCACAAGGCAGGAGTCCATTGATAGCACCTAGTAAAAAGAAACTGTGCAGGGATGGCGCTTTCCACAATTGCAGGGTACACTTCTCCATCCATTGATATAATGGGCGTAAGAGCGTTGGCCTCGCCACCTTCCTGTACAGGTAATATTGTATAAGGATAACCAGGATAACAATACCCAATACAATAGATAGCCATTGTTGTAAGCCGGCCAGGTAAATGCGTCGGCCCAATAAACCAAAGAGTAAACCGAAACTGGTATACACCCCGATTCTTCCTGTATGGTATAGCAGCAATGCCCCTGTACGTTGTAATACCGGCAGGTGTTTTACCGGCAATGCCAACACCAGCGGACCGCACATGCCTATGCAATGAAAGCTGCTGATCATTCCCAGCAATAATGATCCTATGATAATCTGTATGCTCATTTAGTGAACAGTAAAAGGTTGCTCCGCGTAATACCGGTTACCATTGCTTGCCCATTGGATCTTTACGGTATAATTGCCCGGAGGAATGGTATCTATACGCAATTGCTGCTGTGCATCAGGATTCAGCTTTACGGGTATTTTTCTATCCTTGCCGGCATCTGCGGCACAATAGAACAGGAAACTGCCGGTAACCGCCGAGTTCTTCATTTCTTTGGGAAACTGTACGGAGATAAGCTTTCCTGCTTCCTCTAAACGTACCCGGCTACTCAGGGCATTGGCTTTTTGGGTGCCATCTATTACATCCTGGTATACCAGTTCATCCTGGTAATATTCTTTGGTAACAAGGTCTACAGAGGTCTTTGAACAACGGTATACCATATAGGACATCAGTCCCGCAAAAGCAATAAATACTACCAGTAATTTGTTTCCCCAGTTCATATACTACTGTTTTAATTTGAATCAGTATCAGGTATAGGGCCAAGAAAATTGGTTCGTACCACATCTATCTTTTTATCTCCTTCATACAACCCTATGCGCAGTGTTGTTTTTCGCTGATATACCTGCCGTACCGGTAATACGATGAAAAAAGAGCCGGCTCCTTCCTCTTCCTTATGGATACGTATAGCGGAACCCCCAATAATGGCGATACTGCCTTTGGCATCTTCCAGCCGGAGTGTTAATGGCACATCCCGTATGGTTTTATTGGCTACTTTGATGGTGTAGAGGTTAGAAATGCTATCCTGCCCTCTCTCCTGGTACAACATACCAGGTGTACGCATTACGGTAGCATCTACTTCTTTCCTTGTTATGAGCAGGGTACTAAGGATGCCTACCAGCAGGCACAATAAACCGGTATATAATTTCATGCGGGTAGTATAGCGTAACGGCTCTGCTTTTGCTATACCATTTTCAGAAGCATACCGGATCAATCCCGTAGGCCTGCCTGTTTTTTCCATCATGGTATCGCAGGCATCTATACAGGCCGTACAGCCCACACATTCCATTTGCGTACCGTTACGGATATCAATAGCCGTGGGGCAAACCTTTATGCATTGCAGGCAATCTATACAATCACCTAAGCCAGCATCTGTTTTCTTACTGAACTTGCCACGGGGTTCTCCTCTTTTGTGATCATAAGCTACGATCATAGAGTTACGGTCGAGCAATACACTTTGTAATCTTCCATAAGGGCAAACAACCGTGCATACCTGCTCGCGAAAAAAAGCATATACGGCATAGAAAACTGCCGAGAAAAGCATGATCGAAAAGAGGCCTACCATATGCTCACTCACCGGTTCTGTTATGATCTTTCCCAGTTCCTGTACACCTATTATATAGGCCAGGAAAGTATTGGCTATTACAAAAGACAGGAGATAAAAAACAATATGTTTGGTAACCTTTTTAGTGATCTTTCGGCCCGTCCACGGTGCAGCCTTTAACAGCCGCTGTTCTGCAGCACTTCCTTCTACCAGGTATTCCACTTTACGAAAAAGCATTTCCATAAAGATGGTTTGCGGGCAAACCCATCCGCAAAACAAGCGACCAAAAGCTGCTGTAAATAAGATAATGAACACGATAAAAGTCACCATGCCAAGACCAAAGATGAAGAAGTCCTGCGGCCAGAATACTTTGCCAAACAGTATAAACTTAGCAGCAGGGATATTGAAGAGGAACAAAGGCCTGCCATTTACCTGTATAAAGGGCAGGGCAAAGAACAGGATAAAGAAGCACCAGCTTATCCGGGTACGCACCTGGTAAAAAAGACCTTTGGGTTGTTGTGCAAATACCCATTTACGCCGCCCCTTCTCATCAAGGGTAGCCAAATGATCCCGGAAAGATTCATCGGGAAGGTTTATATCATTCCTGTTCGCCGCCTTTTCCATTACTTAACCGCTTTTATTACACTATCTTTTTTGGGTGCTGTTGCAGTTGAATCTATATACAATACGCCCTGTGGTGCCTTGGCATTGGGGGGATTGGTGCCATGCAGTGATTTTACATAGCTGGCTATTTGTTCTATCTGCAACGGAGAATAGTCATCTTTCCAGCTCTTCATGCCTTTCTCCGGCCATCCGTATTTGATGGTTTTAAATACATCTTTGATGTTGCCGCCATGTAACCAGTAGTCATCTGTAAGGTTAGGTGCCACCTGTCCGCCTTCGCCGGCTTTTCCATGACAGCTAAAGCAAATTGACTGGAATACACGTTTACCGGCTTCGATATCGGAAGGGTCAGTTAATTGTTTTACATTGGTTTCATCTACTTTATTGGCTGCTTTTAACAGGTACGCTTCCTGCTCTACAGCCGCTTCGCGCATGGAGATTTCATATTCCTCTTTACTTAGCGGTGCCGATTCGGATACATGGTAACGCCAGAGATATACGATAGCGAAAAGGATACAGCAATAGAAACCATAGAGCCACCATGGGGGCAGACGATTGTCGAGTTCACGGATACCATCGTAGTCGTGATCGAGCAAGATATCCACCTCCTGTTCCATTGGTTTAAAACTATTGGCTTTATCCCACCAGCTTACAGCGGGTTTTGCATCAGCCAGCGCTATTGCTTTTTTCTTTCTTTGAATATCCAATAACAGGCGCAGGTTATACAACAAGGCTATTACTACGATAAGTTCAAGAAAAATAACACCGGTAAGCATATAAAAAGTAACGGGAGAAATGCCATCCATCAATGAAGCGGGTCGGGTAACAGGGCTTGCACTATCCTGTGCGTAAAGCGTGGTAGTGGAAAGCAAAAGAATAATAACACCTGCTATGGTAGTGATATTGGTACCGCTGCCGTTATTCTTTTCTTCATTCTTTTTCTTTTCTTTTTCAGCATAGATTGATGCAGAGCCTAATACTACGTTTGCCAGCACCCCTATAGCAATTGCCAGCAATATGGCAATGAAGGCAAGTGTTACAACAAAGGGATTTGACATGGAGGAAGGCGGAGGGGGTCCTTCTGCCCATACAGTATTGGCAGCAAATAGCAGCGCCAGCAAAAGGCTTGCTTTTATAAATACTCTTTTGATAAAACGTTGTATAGATAACATAGCTATTAGTTTGGGGTTAGGCTTTTGTATCCAATGGAATGCGCCGGATTTCTTCGATCATATTCTTATCGGCCCGAATGGCCCAGAAAAGCATCACCAGGAAGCAGATACCAAATAAGGCGAATGAAGAGAGCCCGTAGATGCTTACGCCACTTATTTTTTCGAGATAATGAATGAATTTCATATTACTATGGTTATATGGTATTAATTGCCCAGTACAGATGTTTGCGCTTCTGTTCTGATGGTTTCTTTTGGTGCAGCTTTGATATCCTTACCGAGTCTTTGCAGGTAAGCGATCAAGGCTACTATTTCCCTGTTACGCGCTGCTTTTATATCGCTTGCCCTGAGACTGGAACGAATACTGTCTGCCTGGGCTTCCAGGTCTTTATTGGCTATCAAATCGTACCCCTCTGCGTAAGGCACACCCAATGTGCGCATAGCCCGGATCATTTTGGGTGTAGAGGAGGTATCGATATTGTTCTCAAATAACCAGGTATAGCTGGGCATGATAGAGCCGGGTGATATAGAAGAAGGGTCCATCATGTGGTTGTAATGCCAGCTATCGGGATACTTACCTCCTATCCTTGCCAGGTCGGGGCCTGTTCTTTTTGATCCCCATTGGAAAGGGTGATCATATACAAACTCACCGGCTTTGGAATACTCACCATATCTCGCTACTTCATCCCGGAAAGGACGTACCATTTGTGAATGACACAGGTAACAACCTTCACGGATATAGATATCACGACCATGCAGTTCAAGTGGTGTATAGGGTTTTACGCTACTGATAGTGGGTATATTGGATTTTACCAGGAAAGTGGGTATCAGTTCTATAATACCGCCGATCAATACGGCTATTAAACTAAAAACCAGCATTTGCATAGGACGCTTTTCAATCCAGCGATGCCAGTGTTCCTTACCATGTGTAGTGATCTCTGACGGGATGGGTGCAGCTTCTGCTGCTTCGTTGGCTACAAAGCTTCCCTGTAAGATTGTTTTACGCAGGTTATAAACCATAATAAATGCACCTGCCAGATATAAAGTACCACCAATGCTTCTTGTTATATACATCGGGATAATATGGGTAACCGTTTCCAGGAACTGGAATTTTAACTGGCCTTCTTCGGTAAAGTTCTTCCACATCATACTCTGTGTAAAACCGGCCCAGTATAAAGGAATAGCGTATAATACGATACCTATAGTACCTATCCAGAAATGCGTACCAGCCAGTTTTTTAGAATACAATTGGGTGTTCCACATTTTAGGAATGAGCCAATACAGTACCCCGAATGTTAAGAAACCATTCCATCCCAAAGCACCAATGTGCACGTGGGCTATCGTCCAGTCAGTAAAGTGAGAAACTGCGTTTACTGTTTTGAGGCTAAGCATGGGCCCTTCAAAAGTGGCCATACCATAACAGGTAATGGCTACCACCAGGAATTTTAAAACAGGATCTTCCCTTACTTTATCCCAGGCGCCACGAAGTGTAAACAGTCCATTGAGCATACCACCCCAGCTGGGTGCGATCAGCATAACAGAGAATACAACACCTAAGGATTGTGCCCAATCGGGTAAAGCAGTATATAACAAATGGTGCGGGCCTGCCCAGATATAGATAAAGATCAGGGCCCAGAAGTGTATAATAGATAACCGGTACGAGTAAATAGGCCTGTTAGCGGCCTTGGGCAAAAAGTAATACATCAACCCCAGGTAGGGAGTAGTTAAGAAAAACGCTACGGCATTATGCCCATACCACCATTGTACCAATGCATCCTGTACACCGGCATACCAGCTATAGCTTTTTAAGATGGAAACAGGTAACTCTATTGAGTTTACAATATGCAGCATAGCTACAGTAACCCAGGTAGCGATATAAAACCAGATGGCTACATAGATATGTTTTTCCCTTCTTTTAATGATGGTACCAAATAGATTGATACCAAACACTACCCATACCAGTGTAATGGCAATATCTATCGGCCATTCCAGCTCTGCATATTCCTTACCGGTTGTTTTACCGGCCCATAAGGTTAAGGCACCGGCTACTATAATCAGTTGCCACCCCCAGAAATGGATCTTACTCAATACATCGCTGAACATACGGGCCTTACACAACCTTTGCAGGGAATAATATACGCCCATAAAGATGCCATTACCCACAAAAGCAAAAATGACAGCATTGGTATGAACCGGCCGCATTCTGCCAAATGTAGTGGCTGGTATACCCAAATTAATACCCGGATAGAACAATGCTATAGAAGCCCATAAACCGGCCAACATGCCTACAAT
>Ga0207856_1000259_pt1 | contig 11177 bp, 18 predicted proteins | sample LuqExpMetageno21_FD_187779 | JGI IMG/M metagenome (GOLD analysis project Ga0207856, IMG submission 187779) | Tropical forest soil microbial communities from Luquillo Experimental Forest, Puerto Rico - Sample 21 (SPAdes) | ecosystem: Environmental > Terrestrial > Soil > Tropical forest ... | reverse complement strand
GATCTGCCGATCAGCCGCAAGCCGGCTGAAGTGCGTATGGGTTCCGGCAAGGGTTCGCCGGAATACTGGGTTTGCCGCGTTCATCCCGGCCGCATCCTGTTCGAGCTGGATGGTGTGTCGAAGGAATTGGCTAAAGAGGCCTTTACGCTGGCGGCAGCCAAGCTGCCGGTGAAGACCCGCATCATCTCGCGCGTCAGCGACGAGTGATCGGGGAGAGAAGGAACTTGATCATGAAGGCAGAAGATTTGCGAACCAAGACGCCGGATCAGCTCAAGGCTGATCTCGTCAGCCTGAAGAAGGAAGCGTTCAACCTGCGATTCCAGCAGGCCAACGGTCAGTTGGAGAACACGGCGCGGGTGCGGGCAGTTCGCCGCGACATCGCCAAGGTTCAGACCTTCCTCAACCAGAAGGCTGCCGCCAAGGCCTGAGGGCCGGGGCGTAGGATTTAGGAGAGAAGGTATGCCAAGGCGAGTTTTGCAGGGCACCGTGGTCAGCGACAAGAACGACAAGACCGTCATCGTGTCGGTCGAGCGTCGCGTCATGCACCCGGTCTATAAGAAGTTCATCCGTCGCTCGAAGCGTTATGCTGCGCATGATGAGGGCAACGGGCACAAGATCGGCGACGTGGTTTTCATCCGCGAATGCCGTCCCATTTCGAAGTCCAAGCGTTGGGAAGTGGTGGACGAGTCCACTGCAGCCGGCGCGAATTAAGAAAGAAGGAACTCAACCATGATCCAGATGCAGACGAACCTGGATGTGGCCGATAATTCCGGCGCACGCAGGGTGCAGTGCATCAAGGTGCTGGGCGGTTCGAAGCGCCGTTTTGCGTCGGTCGGCGATGTTATCGTCGTCTCGATCAAAGAGGCGATCCCGCGCGGCAAGGTGAAGAAGGGCGACGTGCATCAGGCCGTCATCGTGCGTACGGCGAAGGAAATCCGCCGCGCTGATGGCAGCTCGATCCGCTTCGACCGCAATGCGGCCGTTCTGATCAACAAGCAGGGCGAGCCCATCGGCACCCGCATTTTCGGCCCGGTCACTCGTGAGCTCCGCGGCAAGAAGTTCATGAAGATCATCTCCCTCGCTCCCGAAGTGCTCTAAGGCACCGGGCGAGAGAGAAGGAAAGGTGCTGAAATGGCAACGAAGCTGAAAGTTAAGAAGGGCGACAAGGTGGTTGTGATCACCGGTCGCGACAAGGGCAAGCAGGGCGAGATCCTGGAAGTGCGGCGCGAAGAAAACCGCGTGCTGGTGCGAGGCGTGAACATGGTGAAGCGCCATCAGCGTCAGACACAGACGGCGGAAGGCGGCATCATCTCCAAGGAAGCGCCGATTCACGTGTCGAACGTGGCCCATATCGATCCGAAGACGCAGAAGCCGACCCGTATTGGCTTCAAGATGGACGGGGACAAGAAGGTCCGTGTCGCGCGTCGTTCCGGCGAAGCGATTGAGTGAGGGAAAGCATCATGGCTAAGACCCGTATGCAAGACCACTACAAGAACACCGTGCGCGCGGCGCTGAAGGAAGAGTTCAAGTACGAGAACGACCATCAGATCCCGTGCATCGAGAAGATCGTGATCAACATGGGTGTCGGCGAAGCTGCGTCGGACTCCAAGAAGATCAATAGCGCTGTGGAAGAGATGACGGCGATTGCCGGCCAGAAGCCGGTCATCACCAAGGCTCGCAAGTCGATCGCCACTTTCAAGCTGCGCGAAGGCATGAATATCGGCGTCAAGGTCACGCTGCGTCGTGACAAGATGTACGAATTCCTGGATCGCCTGGTCACCATCGCTTTGCCGCGCGTCCGCGACTTCCGTGGCGTCAAGGGCAACAGCTTCGATGGTCGTGGCAATTACTGCCTCGGTCTCAAGGAGCAGCTGGTGTTCCCGGAAATCGATTACGACAAGGTCAGCGATATCCGCGGTATGGACATCGTCATCGTGACCAGTGCGAAAACCGATGCTGAAGCCAAGGCGTTGCTCAAGGGCTTCCAGATGCCCTTTACCAACTGAGCCGCCGGCTGGAGAAAAGATCATGGCTAAGACGAGTGCCATCCAGAAGAACAAGAAGCGTGAGCGCCTGGCGAAGCAGTTCGAGGCTCGCCGCGCTCGTTTGAAGGCGGTTGCCGATAACGATGCCTTGCCGATGGAAGAGCGGTTCGCCGCCCGCCTGAAGCTGGCTGAGTTGCCGCGCAACTCCTCCAAGACGCGTATCCGCAATCGCTGCGAGCTGACCGGCCGTCCGCGCTCGGTTTATCGCAAGTTCAAGCTGTCGCGTATCGCACTGCGCGAATTGGCTTCGACCGGGCAGATCCCCGGCGTCGTCAAGTCGAGCTGGTAAGGAGGAATTGAGATCATGTCGATGAATGATCCCCTCGGCGATATGCTGACCCGCATCCGTAATGGCCAGAAGGCGCGGATGCAGTCGGTTCGGTCGCCGGCGTCGAAGCTGCGAGCCAATGTGCTCGAGGTGCTGAAGCGTGAAGGATATATCCGTAGCTACAGCGCGGAACACGAGATCCCCGGCGGTGAGCTGGTGATCGAATTGAAGTATCACGAGGGTGAGCCGGTCATCCGCGAAATCAGCCGCGTGTCGACCCCGGGTCGCCGCGTCTATTCGAGGATTTCCGATCTGCCGCGGTTCTATAATGGCCTCGGCATCTCCATCCTCTCGACGCCGCGGGGCGTCATGTCGGACAGCGAAGCTCGCACCGCCCATGTCGGTGGCGAAGTGCTGTGCCGCGTGTTCTAAGGAGTGGGATAGATGTCTCGCGTTGGTAAGAACCCGGTTGCGATTCCGCAGGGCGTCACGGTTGACGTGGCCGGCGGCGTTGCCACCGTCAAGGGCAAGCTCGGCACGCTTAAGCTGCCGGTCAGCTCTCATGTCGAGGTGAAGGTCGAAGACGGCAAGGTTTGGGTTAAGCCGCTTTCCGAAAGCAAGCAGGCGCGCGTGATGTGGGGCTCGACCCGAGCTAATCTGCGCAACCTGGTGCAGGGTGTCAGCGCCGGTTACACCAAGAACCTGGAAATCAACGGCGTCGGCTATCGCGCCGCGGTGCAGGGCAAGAACCTGCAGCTGCAGCTCGGTTTCAGCCACGACGTGCTGTATGCGATCCCGGAAGGCATCACCATCAAGTGCGAAAAGCCGACCTCGATCTCGATCAGCGGCTTTGATAAGCAGCGTGTGGGTCAAGTTGCCGCGGAAATCCGCGGGTACAAGCGGCCGGAGCCCTATAAGGGCAAGGGCATCAAGTACGACAACGAGACCATCCTCCGTAAGGAAGGCAAGAAGAAGTAAGGATCGGCCATGTCGAAAGCGAAAGAACTCTTTACCCGGCGTCAGGCGCGTGTGCGCACGGCGATCCGGAAGAAGTCTGACGGTCGGCTCCGCCTGTCCGTCTACCGTTCCAGCCTGCACATCTATGCGCAGATCATTGATGACGTGAAGGGCGAGACTATTGCCGCCGCTTCGACGGTCGACAAGGATCTCAAGAGCAGGCTGAAGACCGGCGCCACCGTTGATGCGGCCAAGCAGGTCGGCAAGTTGATTGCCGAGCGTGCGACGGCCAAGGGCATCAAGGAAGTGGTGTTCGATCGCGGCGGTTACATTTATCACGGCCGCGTCAAGGCGCTGGCCGATGCGGCCCGCGAAGGCGGCCTCTCGTTCTAAAGGATTGCGAAATGGCACGTGCAGCAAAATCGGAACGTCGCGATCGGGAGCAGCGGGAGCGCACCCAGGAAGCCGAACTGATCGAAAAGTTGGTCGGCATCAATCGCGTCGCCAAGGTGGTCAAGGGCGGTAAGCGCTTTGGCTTCGCGGCGATCGTCGTGGTCGGCGACGGCAAGGGTCGCGTCGGTCATGGCACCGGCAAGGCCCGCGAGGTTCCCGAGGCGATCCGCAAGGCAACCGAACACGCCAAGCGCTCGATGATCCGCGTTCCCCTGCGGGAAGGTCGGACCCTGCATCATGACGTGAACGGCCATTATGGCGCCGGTCGCGTGGTGATGCGCGCCGCCGATGCCGGTACCGGCATCATCGCCGGCGGTCCGGTTCGCGCGATCTGCGAAGCGCTCGGCGTTCATGACGTCGTCGCCAAGTCGGTTGGCACCTCGAACCCGCATAACATGATCAAGGCGGCTTTGGACGCCCTGTCGCAGTGCAGCTCGCCCCGTTCGGTGGCGGCCCGTCGCGGCAAGAAGGTGGGCGAAGTTTTCGGTGGCCGTAAGGGCGCCGAAGCCGAAGTCCGCGAATAAGGCAGGTGGATGATGGCAAAGCTCAAGATCACCCAGGTCGGTAGCCCGATCGGCCGCCCCAAGGAACAGGAAGCGACCCTGATCGGTCTCGGCCTGAACAAGCTCAATCGCAGCCGTGAGGTCGAGGACACCCCGTCGATCCGTGGCATGCTGCGCGCTGTGCAGCATTTGGTTCGCGTCGAACCGGCGAAGTAATGACAGGTGAGCGGGCAGGGGATGACCTTGCCCGCCCGTCCCATAGGGAAGCAAGAAGATGAAACTCAATCAGCTCACCGATAATCAAGGTGCCCGCAAGAAGCCGATTCGCGTCGGCCGTGGCATTGGTTCGGGCAAGGGCAAGACCGGTGGCCGTGGCGGCAAGGGCCAGACGGCGCGTTCCGGCGTCGCCATTAACGGCTTCGAAGGCGGTCAGATGCCGTTGTTCCGTCGCCTGCCGAAGAAGGGCTTCACCAACATTTTCCGCCTCGATTTCGTGGTCGTGAATGTCGGTACCCTGCAGCAGGCGATCGATGACAAGCGCATCAATGCCGGCGAGAAGATCACTGCCAAGGTTCTGAAGGCTGCCGGTATCATCAACCGCAAGCTCGACGGCATCCGCCTCTTGAACAAGGGCGAGCTGAAGAGCAAGTTAACCATTGAAGTCGCCGGCGCCTCGAAGGCTGCCGTCGCTGCGGTGGAGAAGGCTGGCGGTTCGGTCGTCGTCAAGGCGCCGAAGGTTCCTGCCGAGAAGGCCGCAAAGGCATAACACGCGTATTTAAAGGAACCGGACGATCATGGCCTCGGCGGCGGAACAGCTAGCGGCGAATTTCAATTTCAGCGCCTTGGCCAAGGCGACCGAACTCAAGCAACGGATCTTCTTCACCCTGGGTGCATTGGTTGTTGCGCGAATCGGTGCCTATATTCCGCTGCCGGGTATCGACTCCCAGGCTTTTGCCGCGTTCTTTGCCCAGCATTCCGGTGGGGTGCTGGGCATGGTCGACATGTTTGCCGGTGGCGCCATCCAGCGCATGACCGTCTTCGCGCTCGGCATCATGCCCTACATCTCCGCCTCCATCATCATGCAGCTGATGACCTCGGTCTCGCCGCAGCTGGAAGCGCTGAAGAAAGAGGGCGAGAGCGGCCGCAAGAAGATCAATCAATATACCCGCTGGGGTACCATCGTCCTGGCTGCGGTCCAGGCCTTGGCGATTTCCAAGGGGCTGGCGGCCATGCAGGGATCGAGCGGTCCCGTGGTGCCGCAGGCCGATCTCTTCTTTTACGTGGCAACCGTCGTCTCGCTCTGCGCCGGCACCATGTTCCTGATGTGGCTCGGTGAGCAGATCACCTCGCGCGGTATCGGCAACGGCATTTCGCTGATCATTTTCGCTGGCATCGTCGCGCGTCTGCCAACCGCCATCGGCCAGATGTTCGAGCAGCTGCGCACCGGCGCCATCAGCCCGATCTTCGTGCTGGTCGTCCTGGTCATGGCGGTTGCCGTCATCACCTTCATTGTCTTCTTTGAGCGGGCCCAGCGCCGCCTCGTGATCCAGTATCCGAAGCGCCAGGTCGGCAACAAGATGTATGGTGGTCAGAATTCGCATCTGCCGCTGAAGCTGAACAGCTCCGGCGTCATTCCGCCGATCTTCGCCTCGTCGCTGCTGCTGCTGCCGCTGACCGTGGCCGGCTTCTCCGGCAATGCCGGTGCTGGCGGCGGCGGCTGGTTCCAGACCATCATGCAGGACGTGCAGCTCTATTTGGGCCACGGCAAGCCGGCCTATATTCTGGCCTATATCCTGCTGATCGTGTTCTTCTCCTTCTTCTACACCGCCATCGTCTTCAATCCAGAAGAGACGGCGGACAATCTGAAGAAGTATGGCGGTTTCGTGCCCGGCATCCGTCCCGGCAAGAACACCGCTGACTATCTCGATTTCGTGCTGACCCGCCTGACGGTCCTGGGTGCTGCCTATCTCTGCTTCGTCTGCGTGTTGCCTGAGATCCTGATCGCCAATTACGCCATTCCGTTCTATTTCGGCGGCACCAGCCTGCTGATCGTGGTCTCGGTGACCATGGATACGGTGGCGCAGATCCAGTCACATCTCTATGCGCAACATTACGAAGGCCTCATCAAGAAGGCGAAGCTGAAAGGACGTCGGGGGTGAAGCTGATACTGCTGGGCCCGCCGGGGGCGGGCAAGGGGACCCAGGCCAAGAGATTGTATGACCGGCACAAGCTGGTCCAGTTATCAACAGGCGACATGCTGCGCGCCGAAGTGGCTTCTGGCAGCGCGCTGGGTCAGGAAGCAAAGCGGGTGATGGAAGCCGGGCAGCTGATGCCCGACGATATCATCATCGGCATGATCGCGAAGCGGATTGAGGCGGATGACTGCCGCAACGGCTTCGTGTTGGACGGTTTCCCACGCACCGAGGGCCAGGCAAAGGCGCTCGATAAAATGCTGGGCGAAAAGGGCGGCGAAATCGACGCAGTGATCGAACTGGTGGTCGATGAGGAAGCCCTGATCGAGCGGATCTCTGGACGTTATGCCTGCGCCAAATGCGGCGCCGGCTACCACGATACGTTCCAGCGACCGAAGAAGGATGGCGTTTGCGACGTTTGCGGGTCCACGGAATTCGTGCGCCGCAAGGACGATAACGCTGAAACAGTGAAGGCCAGGCTCGTTTCCTACCGGGAACAGACCGCTCCGATTCTGCCCTATTACCGGGCGAAGGGGCTGCTGCACCAGGTGGACGGCATGGCCGATTTGGACGACGTAACTACGGCGATCGACGCCGTGCTCGCAAAGGTCCGGAGCTAACCCACTGGGGTAAATCGTTAAATTCGGCACTTTCGGGGGTCGAATGGCGATTGACGAGGGCGCGAATCTTTATATAATGCGCGCCTCTCGACCACCTTGGGTGACCGAGCCTATTTGGGCATGCCCAGATCCGTGTAAATGAGGAGACTGACAATGGCGCGTATTGCTGGCGTCAACATTCCGACGCAAAAGCGCGTTGTTATTGCTTTGACTTACATTCACGGCATTGGCCCGGTGAAGGCCAAGGAAATCTGTGAAAAGGTCGGCATTCCGGCCGAGCGTCGCATCAACCAGTTGTCGGATGCCGACATTGTTCGCATCCGCGAAGTGATCGACCAGGGCTACCGGGTGGAAGGCGATCTGCGTCGCGAAGTCGCGATGAACATCAAGCGTCTGATGGATCTCGGCTGCTATCGTGGTCTGCGTCACCGCAAGGGCCTGCCGGTCCGCGGTCAGCGCACCCATACCAATGCTCGCACCCGCAAGGGTCCGGCGAAGGCGATCGCCGGTAAGAAGAAGTAAGGAACGAGACAAGTCATGGCCAAGGCACCTGCTAATGCCCAGCGCGTTCGCCGCCGCGAGCGCAAGAACATCACGTCGGGCATCGCCCATGTGAATGCCAGCTTCAACAACACCATGATCACCATCACCGATGATCAGGGCAACACCGTTGCCTGGTCTTCGGCCGGTGCGCAGGGCTTCAAGGGTTCGCGCAAGTCGACCCCGTATGCCGCCCAGGTTGCCGCCGACAATGCGGCGAAGAAGGCTTCGGAGCATGGCGTGAAGAACCTCGAAGTCGAGGTCAAGGGTCCGGGCGCTGGCCGTGAATCGGCTCTCCGCGCGCTGCAGGCCGCTGGTTTCACGATCACCTCGATCCGTGACGTTACCCCGATCCCGCATAACGGTTGCCGGCCGCCGAAGCGCCGCCGCGTCTGATATGAACGGTTCTGCCGGCCCCCATGCGGGGCCGGCCCTCTATTGCGGCCATCGGCGGATATTGATCCGCGTATGATGTAAAGACGTTGGCCGTCGGTTGATGGAAGGCGAGAGCGATAGAATGGCTGCTCGCCATTTTGCATGAGGAAAATGCTGTGATTCAGAAAAACTGGACCGAGCTCATCAAGTCGAGCAAGAAGATCGACGCCGCCGGCGATGGCAAGCGCGCCGCGACGGTTGTTGCCGAACCGCTGGAACGCGGCTTCGCGCTGACCCTGGGCAACGCCCTGCGTCGCGTGCTGCTGTCGTCGCTGCAGGGCGCTGCCGTGACCGCCGTCCATATCGACGGCGTGCTGCATGAATTCTCGTCGGTCCCGGGTGTCCGTGAAGACGTCACCGACATCATCCTGAACATCAAGACCATCGCGCTCCGCATGGGCGGCGACGGTCCGAAGCGGATGCGCCTGAAGGCCCAGGGCCCGGGCGAAGTCAAGGCTGGCCAGATCGAAGCCGGTCATGACATCGAGATCCTCAATCCGGACCTCGTGATCTGCACCCTCGACCAGGGCGCCAACCTGTCGATGGAATTCACCGTCGAGAGCGGCAAGGGCTATGTCCCGGCCTCGCAGAACCGTCCGGAAGATGCGCCAATCGGCCTCATTCCGGTCGATGCGATCTTCAGCCCGGTGCGCAAGGTCTCCTACAAGGTCGATAACAGCCGCGTCGGCCAGGTCACCGACTACGACAAGCTGTCGATGCAGGTCGAGACCAATGGCGCCGTGACCCCGGAAGACGCGCTGGCGATCGCCGCCCGCATCCTCCAGGACCAGCTGCAGCTCTTCATCAACTTCGAAGAGCCCTCGGCTGCCACGGAAGAGGCGAAGTCGGTCGAGCCGCCGTTCAACAAGAACCTGCTGCGCAAGGTCGACGAGCTGGAACTGTCGGTCCGTTCGGCGAACTGCCTGAAGAACGACAACATCGTCTATATCGGCGATCTCGTGCAGAAGACCGAGGCGGAGATGCTCCGGACCCCGAACTTCGGCCGCAAGTCGCTGAACGAAATCAAGGAAGTGCTGGCACAGATGGGCCTCCATCTCGGTATGGAAATCCCCAACTGGCCGCCAGAGAACATCGAAGAGATGGCCAAGCGTCTCGACGAACCGTATTGAGCCGCAAGCGGCTCGGGTGAGCCGTATTGAGCCTGAAGAGAGTTGCGTAAATAGGGCCATGGTGGCCTGACCTGCCGTACATGACGGGTCGATCTTTCGGGGTCGACCTGATCGCGGCGGCGGGATGTGTAGTCGGTTTCGCGGCTGCCCCTCGGATGAGGTGGACCAGGCGAGGCCAAGCGGAAAGAGGAGATGACAATGCGTCACGGATTGAATGGCCGTAAGCTGAATCGGACGAGCAGCCACCGCAAGGCGATGTTCAACAATTTGGCTCACGCGCTGGTTAAGCATGAGCAGATCAAGACGACCCTTCCCAAGGCGAAGGATCTGCGTCCGATCGTCGAAAAGCTGGTGACGCTGGGCAAGCGCGGTGGTCTGCATGCCCGCCGTCAGATCCTGGCTTCGCTGAAGGACGAGAAGATGGCCGAGAAGCTGTTGACCGTCATTGCAGAACGCTACAAGAGCCGCAACGGCGGCTACACCCGCGTTCTCAAGGCCGGCTTCCGCTACGGCGACATGGCCCCGATGGCGATCATTGAGTTCGTTGATCGCGACCCGGCTGCCAAGGGCCTGGATTCCGGCCCGAAGCAGGTTGCCGAGGGTGAAGAGGCCGCTGCCGAGGCTTGATTCCTCGCAGACTTGATCTCAGGTGAAAGGGCAGCCTCCGGGCTGCCCTTTTGCTATATGATCCGTGCGTTATCGGTTGTTTATTGAGCCAGAGCGCGATCGTTCTAGATGGAAGCATAGATGCTTCCGTCTAGAACGTGAATCGCCCTCTATCACATTGAAGAGAGACGGATTCACGTCTTATACGGAATCGCTTTGCGGTTCCGTATAAGACGATCCGGCTCTCGTGCCTGATGCGGCGTCCGTGCCGCGCCAAACGGAGAACGTCACCGCCATGCTGCGCCGCGCTTTGTCTCTTCTGCTGCTCCTGACCGGCTGCCTGGCGGCCGGCGCGACCATTGCCACTGCCGAAGACACGGTCCCGAGCTCACCGCAGCAGATCCAGCTTTCCTTCGCCCCGGTGGTGAGGAAGGCCGCGCCGGCGGTGGTCAACATCTATACCCGCAAGGTCGTCCAGGAGCAGATGGCCTCGCCCTTTTTCAACGATCCGTTCTTCCGCCAGTTCTTCGGCGATGATGCCGCCGGCGGTCCGACCCGCGAGCGCGTGCAGAATGCGCTCGGTTCTGGCGTCATCGTTCATGACGACGGCCTGATCGTCACCAACAACCATGTCATCCAGGGCGCTGACCAGATCACCGTCGTCCTCATCGACGGCCGCGAATTCGAGGCGAAGCTGATCTCGGCCGAACCGCAGCTCGATTTGGCCCTGCTCAAGATCGATACCAAGGGCGAGAAACTGCCGACCCTGCCGCTGCGCGATTCCGACGAGCTGGAAGTGGGCGACCTGGTGCTGGCCATCGGCGATCCCTTCGGCGTCGGCCAGACCGTCACCAGCGGCATCGTTTCCGGCCTGGCGCGGACCCAGACCGGCATCAATGATTTCGGCTTCTTCATCCAGACCGATGCCGCCATCAATCCGGGCAATTCCGGCGGCGCCCTGGTCAGCCTGGATGGCCAGGTAGTCGGCATCAATACCGCGATCTTCTCGAAGAGCGGCGGCTCCGTCGGCATCGGCTTTGCCATCCCCAGCAACATCGTGCGGGTGGTGGTCGACGCCGAGGCCAATGGCGGCAAACTGGTCCGTCCCTGGATCGGCGCCTCCGGTGAGGCCGTGACGGCCGAAATCGCCACCAGCCTCGGCCTCAGCAAGCCGGGCGGCGTGGTGGTGCGGCAGGTCTATCCCAATGGCCCGGCAGCCCGTGCCGGCATCAAGCCGGGCGACGTGATCGTCTCGGTGAACAAGAAGCCGGTCAATGATGCGGAGGCCTTGCGCTTCCGCCTGGCAACCCAGCGGACCGGCAAGCAGGCGACCTTGCAGGTGCTCTCACGCGGTGCCGCGCATGACGCGACAATCGATCTGATTGCGCCCCCGGATACGCCAGCACCTGATGAGCAGTTGCTGGGCGG
>Ga0207856_1000257_pt1 | contig 11235 bp, 9 predicted proteins | sample LuqExpMetageno21_FD_187779 | JGI IMG/M metagenome (GOLD analysis project Ga0207856, IMG submission 187779) | Tropical forest soil microbial communities from Luquillo Experimental Forest, Puerto Rico - Sample 21 (SPAdes) | ecosystem: Environmental > Terrestrial > Soil > Tropical forest ... | reverse complement strand
CCGGCGAAAGACCTTGGCCTGCTCCTTCTGGAAGTGGCCTTCGTCGAGGAACAGCGACGTCGGGCGCGTGAAGCGGCCCGCCGCGTACGTGACCTGGTCATGGGCAGGAATGGACCGGATCGCCTCGATCTGGCCTTTGGTCAGTTCGTTGAGTGACTGGAAGCGGATGCTGGTTTCTGTGTTCATGTGGGTTCCTACTTTGAAATTCGATTTATTGATGTGGCGTCGCGATGTCACCAGACCAGCGGCGCGTGCTTCAGGCCCACGGTCGTCCCCATCGTGTATTCCTGGCGAGCACCGGGCTTGAGCCGGAAGCTCGGGACCTGCTTCAACCACTCCTCGGTCAGGATGCGAATCTCGGCGCGAGCAAGAAAGTGGCCGATGCACAGGTGCGGACCTTTCGAGAAGGTCAGGAACTCACGCTGCTTGCGGTCGAGGTCGAACTTCGCAGCGTTGGGATTGAGACGCTCGTCGCGCCCGGCCATCGGCAGCATGCACACCACCATTTCGCCTTCACGGAAGCTGGCGCCAAAGCGCTCCGTGTCCTTGGCAACGATCCGAGGGGTATTGATCACCCCGAACAACCGGAGGCTTTCCTCGACGAAACCGGCAATGCGTTCAGGCTGGCTGGCCAGTGTGTGCTGCAGCTCCGGGTCCCCGGCCAGATGCCAGAAGGCAAAGCCGGCCAGGTTGGTCACGGTATGCAATCCGCCGACGAACAGCAGCAGGCACATGTTCTGCATCTCGCCCATGGTGATCGGGCGACCGTTCACCTGCGATTGCGCGATCTGGCTGATCAGCGAGCCGTCGGGCGACTTCTGCTTCTCCAGGATGTACTCGGTCATGATGCCGATCACTTGACCAACCGTCTTCTCCAACTCCGCCGGGTTGTTGTTCTGCGCAGCGAAGAAGCGTTCCGACACACGGCGGAACTCGCGCAAGCGACTGACGTCCATCCCCATGAGCTCCATGAAGACGGACACCGGGAAGAGCTCGGTCACGTCATACACAAAGTCGCACTCGCCCTTGTTGGCGACCTCGCCGACGATGGCCTTGGCCCAGTGGCGGATCTTGTCTTCCATCGCGCGCACGGCCTTCGGTGAGAACGCCGGCATCAGCACCTGACGGAAGGCCTGGTTGTCGGGCGGATCAAGGTTCAGCGGTATCAACTGCGGCGGATTCGGCACGCGAGGGATCTGCATCTCGCGCACGGAGAAGTGCTCGTAGTCCTGCACCACCTCGTCGATCTGGGCGGCTCGCGCAACCACCCAATGCCCCCCATTGCGCGGCGTCCAGAACACGTCGGGGGCTTCCCGCTGTATCGCGTCGAACGAAAAATGCAGGTTCTCGCCGAAGCGGCGGTCCGCATGCAAGTCAAAGTCGTAGACCAGCTCCTTGGCAACGTGTTCGGGGATATGCAAAGTCATGGATGTCTCCTGGGGTAGGTGGTTAATGCAAACGGCCAGCATGGATATCCGATGTGCGCATCGGCATCCATGGAAATTCATTTGAGCCAGTTAGCGGACCTCGCTTGATCGTCGCTTCCGACGACTGCGTGAACCCGAAGCGCCCAACATCAACTGCTTTTGATCTCAGACAAATTTTTGGGGGACGGCGCAGACCTCCCGCTTGACGCGATCAGTACGCGCACTGCAGTGGTCGCGCTTCACCGACCGAAGCGCCGTGGCCCCGGGGACAGGGCGGCGCTTGTCGGCCGTCGGACTGCCGCTACTTCGTCGAGCGCAAGACCTCGTCGGAACGGACGATTGACCGATCTGACGCAGCATCGGACGATGGTCGACATGAACAACCTGAGTCAACGTCGAACGGTGCAGCAGCTGCACGACCTGAGTGGCCGCGGCGCCTTGATTACCGGCGGTTCAAGAGGACTCGGCCTGCAGATTGCGCATGCGCTGGGCGAGGCCGGCGCAACTCTTCTTGTGAGCGCTCGGCGAGGCAACGAACTCGACGAAGCTGTCGAGCTGTTGCGTGCAGCGGGACATCGAGCCCATGCGATCGTGGCCGATTCGAGCGACGAAACCCAGCTGCTGAATCTGGCCGAGCGAGCTGGAGAAGCGCTCGGTTCGGTCGACATCCTCGTCAACAACGCCGGTGCGACATGGGGCGCCCCGGCCGCCGACCATCCGACGGCAGCCTGGGACAAGGTCATGAACGTCAATGCGCGCGGTCTGTTCATCCTCACGCGGGAAATCGGGCGTCGGTACATGATTCCGCGCCGAGCGGGCCGCGTGATCAACGTGGCCTCGGTCGCCGCCCTGGGTGGCGCACTCGACTCCATGCAGGCGATCGCGTACCACAGCAGCAAGGGCGCGGTCACCACCTTCACGCGCACGCTGGCCTGCGAATGGGGCCCTCACGGCATCAACGTCAATGCGGTGCTGCCCGGCTTCTTCCCCACGCGCATGGCGCGCCATCTGACCGATTCGCCGGAAGAGGTCGCACGACTGTCGTCGCGCATCCCGCTGCGCCGCATCGGAGATGACGAGGCCCTCAAAGGCGCCGTGCTGCTGTTCGCCAGCGATGCCGGCAAGCACATCACCGGCCAGCTTCTTCCGGTCGATGGCGGCGCCTCCGCGGTGATTGCCGAATAGCGCGATCGAAGCCGGGAAGCATGGCGTCGCCTGAGTATGGAAAGTTGCACCCGAACGCAGTCATGAAGGATCTCATCGCTCGAAAGGTGCATGCATGAATGCGCCGCTCCATGGCATCCGCGTCGTCGAGTTCGAGGGCATCGGCCCCGGCCCCCTGGCCGGACGGATGCTGGCGGACATGGGCGCCGAAGTCACCGCGATTGTGCGTCCGGGCATCGGCGCCGTGGCCGACAAGCTGGGAGCCACGGACGCCCCGATGCGCCGCGGCAAGCAGCTCGAGGAACTCGATCTCAAGGACGGCAAGCAACGTGATCGCGCCATGGCGCTCGTCGCCCAGGCCGATGTCCTGATAGAGGGCAATCGGCCAGGCGTGATGGAGCGGCTCGGCCTGGGGCCGGCTGACTGTGCCGCGCACAACCCTCGGCTGGTTTACGGCCGCATGACAGGCTGGGGCCAGGACGGACCGCTGGCGCAGGCCGCGGGTCACGATTTGAACTACGTCGCGCTCACCGGCCTGCTGGGGTTGTCCGCCCATCGCGGCGAGCGCCCGATCGTGCCTCCCACCGTCGTCGGCGATGCCGCCGGCGCGCTGGGTCTGTGTTTTGGCATCGTCAGCGCGCTATTCGAGGCACGCCAGAGCGGTTGCGGGCGCGTGGTCGATGCCGCGATTGTCGACATTGCGTCCATGCTGGGCGGTATCGCGCAATGGATCGCGTCCAGTGGCGGGCTCGGCGGCCCCCAGCCCAGCGCCTTCCACGATTCGCCGTTCTACGATGTGTATGCCTGCGCCGACGGCACGTACATCACCGTCGGCGCTCTCGAGCCGCAGTTCTACGCGCTGCTGCTGAACAAGCTTGGCCTCACGGACTTGGACCCCGCCGCGCAATACGACCCGGCGCATTGGCCGGGCCTGAAGGCGCGGTTGACCGCCCTGTTCGCAAGCCACACCCGAACGCACTGGTGCGCGCTGCTGGAAGGCACGGACGTGTGCTTCGCGCCGGTGCTCACACTCGCCGAAGCCCAGGCCCATGCTCACAATGCCGAACGGCGCGCGCGTGCCGTCAAGGACGGCGCACATCCGGAAACGGCACCCCGCTTCATGCCGTTGATCGCGCGCTGAGCGGCGAAGTCCTGCAAGGCCAGGCTTCGATCAGTCAACCCTGAAGGTTCCCGCAGAAAAGCAGCCTGTCCGCATCCGCTCGGCTCGACCGAACGCCGATGGCGTAGGGCTGGGAACGTAGCGCCTGAAGGCCGACGGGAATCGTATTGCTGACGGCCAGCAGCTTCGGGTTGGTGGATGGTGCTGGCGCGTAACTTTGAGCCAGGACGACCGCCGTTGCCGGATAAGCCGGCGGCCCCAGATTCGCGCACGATCCCTGGTACACATAGGTGTACAGGTGAACGGGCGCACTCACCCAATCCCCCACCACCCCTGAAGCTTCGACCGTCACATCCGTGCCTTGGCCACGCTCGACAAGATTGGCGTATGCGAGGTGGCCGCTGTTCATGCCCACGCCAGGCAGGGTCACTCGGGCCATGGGCGTCTGCTGGACAGGCCCGCTGCTGGCGCAGCCAGCCAGGACAGTGACGACCGCAACGAAAAGACTTCTCATGGCAGCCTCCTTCCGGAAGTGGATTGCTTTCAAAGCGGAAGCTCTTCATCGTGGCCTAGTCACGAGGAAAATGAGGAAAGCCGCATCGCCAGTGATGTTTCCCTGGATACATGTGCCTGAGCGACCACGCGCATCAGAGGGGCGGACCGATTTCCTCCTGTGCGTCTAGCGGACCAGAGGCCATTCAGCGTTGCGCTTTGCTAACGCTCTTACCCCGACTTGGCGGTTGAGGTCCCCTGCCTGGGGTTGTGATGCAGTCGCGATTGAGCACCGCATGAGTGTCGGCGCCTGCGCACGAGTTCACCTGCCGGCGTCAGCGGACCGACGTTGATCAGCGTGCCGAATCCACGAGGTGATCGGACCTTCAGCCCGCCGCGCACGCAAGCATCCCGGAAACGTCGACCATCTTGACGCGCGGTCGGCCTTGAACCAACCCAGCCAAGCGCTCGACGCGGTCGATCGCGCGCCAGCCGTTGTGGTCGACCAGGTCCGGCCGGCGCCGCAGCAACTCGGCGGCCACTTCTTCAGCATTCTTGCCAGCGGGCGTCAGCCGTCCGGCTGCATGGTCCTGCAGCAAGCAGCCCACCGTCTCCGCGGCGCACTTCTTGTTGCTTCCGATGATGCCGCGCGGTCCGCGCTTGATCCAGCCGGTCACGTACGAGTCCGCTGGAACCGCGCCGGCGCCGGTCACACGTCCTCTCACGTTGCTGATGACGCCGCCTCTGTCGTCGAAAGGCAGTCCAGGAAATGGGCAACCCCGGTAGCCGATCGCGCGCAGCACCAGGCCGGCTTCGAGCAGCGACTGCTGCTCGGTCGGACGCACCCTGAACTCGCCGCCGGCATCGCGTTCGAGGCGATTGCGCACGACCCGGAGCTGGTCCACCTTGTCTGCGCCCACCAGCGCCACCGGCGAAGCCAGGAAGCGGAAGACGATGCGCTTGCCGGCATGGGCGGCCGCACGCTGGGAGAGCACCCTCAAGGTCTGGATCTTGCGCCTGGTCACCCAGTCGGCACTGTCCATCACGGCGCTGGAGTCGTTCGGCAGTTCATCGGGGTCGACGCCGATCTGCACGTCTCGCAGTTGCCCCAGTTCCTCGAGCTCGGGATTGTGGAATGCGCCGTGGCAGGCGGCACGCCGGCCCAGAAGGACGACCTCGCGAACCTTGCTTTGCCGAAGCGCGTGCAATGCATGGTCCGCGATATCCGTCTTTTCGAGCTCCGCGATTGGCGCCGTCAGGATGCGTGCGAGGTCCAGTGCGACATTGCCATTGCCGACGACGACCGCGCGCTCGCAGGACAGGTCCACGGGCAAATGCCTCTGGTCGGGATGCCCGTTGTACCAGGCCACGAACTCCCTGGCAGACCAGCAACCCGGCAAGTCTTCGCCCGGAATCCCCAGCCGGGTGTCGCCCGAGGCACCGGTCGCATAGATCACCGCGTCGTACCAGCTCGACAGCTCGTCCGGCTGGACGTCGGTGCCAACGTCGACGTTGCCGAAGAAGCGAACTTCCGGGCGGTCGATATAGAGGTGGAACAGCCGCTCAATGATCTGCTTCTTCTCGGGATGATCGGGTGCGACGCCAGCCCGCACGAGGCCCCAGGGTGTCGGCAACCGTTCGTACACATCGATCTCGACTCGCAATCCCGGTGTTTCAAGCAGGTGCCCGACCGCATACATCCCCGCCGGCCCGGACCCCACGACGGCGATACGCAGCGAGCGGGTCATGATCCGCACCTTTCATTCTGCAGTGCGCTTGCATACGCGACCTCGACATTGATCCCGTTCATCAGGCACTGCGTGCTGATCGGGTCATAGCTGCCGGGACCGGTGGGCGACAGCGCATTGCTGTTCACGCCGGAGAAGCGCTGCGCGGTTCGCAGGCCGAGCGCCGATGCCTGCCCCCATCCGTGTGTCATGGCCACTGTGCCAGGCCGCAGTGCGTCGTCCAGCGCCAGCACCGCCTCGATCCGGCCCTCGCTGCTGGTCACGCTGACGCGGTCGCCCTCGAACAGGCGGCGTTGCCGGGCGTCAGCCCGGTTCATCCACAGCGGGTTCGTCAAGTGCACGCCCTTCTTCAATGGGGCGATGTTGTTCATCCAGCTGTTGATCATGTAGACGGTGCGACGCTGGATCAGCTTGAGCTGATCAGCGGGCTCGTCCGCGAGCCGCGCGAAGTGGGCTTCGACCGGCGCGATGCCGCGGCGGAAGATGGCGGGAAAGCAGTCCACCAGGCCATCGCTGTTCTGGATGGCGAGCGTGTACAGGTCCTCGGGATTGGCCTTCGGCAACACCGCGGTCTGGCAGGGCATGGCCTTCAGCTTCTCGATACTGAGCTGGCTCTCGGCGAGCACGCGATCGAGGCTGGCCAAGTGAGCATGTTCGCCCTCGTCCAGCATCGAGGGGCGCCCCATCACCTGCAGCAGACGCGACAGGATCCACCAGTCATTGCGGCGCTCGCCCTTCGGCTTCACGACCGCAGGCGTGTACTGCGCGTAAGGCTCCAGCTGAAAGCCCTGCGCGCCGAGCGTGTTGACGTCTTCGGTCTCCAGCCAATCGGCGGCGGGCAACACGAAGTCGGCCATCTCGGCGGTGACCGAGCGGTACAGGTCGAGCACGATGATCAGCTCGAGCCTCTCAAGCGCCTTGCGCACGCGCTCACCGCCGCTCATTGACAGCAGCGGATTGCCGGAGACCACGATCAGTGCGCGAACCGGCTTGTCCGGGCGCTGCATCAGCTCCGAGAACATGCTGCCGGGCCAGGAGCCGCTCAGCGTGCGCATTTCCCCGAACGGCGTGTCGACGAACGGATCATCGGTGCGTCGGCGAGTCTTCCCCGTCAGGACGGCGGCGCCCTTCGAGTAGATGTTGCCGCCTTGCCGACCCAGGTTGCCGGTCAGGAGGCTGATCATGTTCAGCAGGAGGTACGCCATCGCGCCATGGCTGCCCTGGTTGACCCCGGTCGACATGTAGATGCTGGCCCGCGGGGCCGCATGGAATTCGTGCGCGACGCGGCGAATCTCCTCGGCTTCGATGCCCGTCACGGCGGCCACGCGCTCGATCGGCCAGCCGCGCGCGAAGTCGAGCATCTCGTCGAGATTGCGCGCACGCCGCTCCACCGCGGCGCGATCGAAACCGAGCTTGAAGGCGATCTCGTGCAGGATGGCGGCCAGGAAGTAGACATCGGTATCCGGCCGGATCAGCAGCACCTCGCCGGTCTCGGGGGTCGAGGATTCGATCCGTCGCGGGTTCACGAACACGGTCTTGCCACCGCGCCGCTGGATCGCCCGGATCTTCTCCATGGGATCCGAGATGTGGATGATCGACATGTGCGAGACGATCGGGTTGCTGCCCAGGCACAGGAAGTAGTCCGTGTGCAGCAGATCCGGGATCGGATGCAGCATCATCGAGCCGAAGATGCTTTCGCTCGCGGCGAACTTCGCAGCGCAGTCCTGGCTGCCAGGGCTGAAGTGCGTGCGGGTCCCGAAGTGCCGCATGATCGCCCCGACGTTGCCGTAGTACGCACCATGCAGGCTCGATGGGTTGCCCTGGTAGATCGCGAGGGCGTCCTTGCCGTAGCGCGCCTGGATGTCGTTGATCCGCGCGGCCATCTCGGTCAGCGCCGCATCCCAGCTCACGGGCTGGAAATCGCCCTCTTCGTCGCGACGCGGATTGCGGCGGCGCAGCGGCCGGTCGAGGCGGTCCGGATCGTTGTGCACGCTCAGGTAGTGCACGCCCTTGTGGCAGCTGAAGCCCTTGTGGATCGGATGATCGGGATCGGGCTGCAGGCTAACGATGCGCTCGTCGCGTACCGTCGCACGAAGTCCGCATCCGGGCTCGCAGATGCGGCAGTAGGTGTGCACGATGGCGTCATCGCTTGCTGGATTGTTCATCGTGTGCTCACTTCGTTTTGTTGCGGTGGGCGAAGTAGTCGCGATTGACGGATTCATAGTGCTTCCACTTGTCGGGCAAGTTGGCTGCGTCGTAGATCGCGCCAACCGGACAGGCTTGCACGCACGCGCCGCATTCGATGCACAGCGCGGGGTTGATGTAGAGCTGCTCCGCCTCATCGAAGCTGTCTTCGTCCGGTCGCGGACTGATGCACTTCACCGGGCAGATGTCGACGCACGAAAAGTCGGCAACGCATGGTGCGGCAATGACGAAGCTCATGAAATCTCCAGGGTGTTCATACCGATGTCTCGGCGGTCAACGCACTTTGGCGAGCGTCACGTGCGCTTGCTCATACTGCTTTCGCAAGGCGGTCTTCGACAGCTTTCCGGCCGCCAGCCGCGGCAAGGGTTCAGCGTGCACCGCGACATAACGAGGCACCTTGTAGTCGCTGAGATGCTGGTTGCAGTGGGCGATCAGCGCCGCGACGTCCAGGCCTTCAGGCGCATACACGACGACCATGGGCGTCTCGCCGAAGCGCTCGTCCTGGGCTGCGATGGCCGCCACCTCCTCCACCCCCGGGAAGTCCATCACCACCCGCTCGATCTCCGCGGCGGAGATATTCATGCCGCCGGAGATGATGATGTCCTTCAGCCGGTCCAGAAAAGTCAGCAGCCCGTGCTCGTTCATCACGCCCAGGTCGCCGGTACGCAACCATCCGTCCACCTTGACCTTGGCCGTGGCTTCCGGGTCGCGCCAGTAGTCCACCATCACCGACGGCCCCTGGATGACGATCTCGCCCGGCGTGCCCACCGGAGAGAAGTTGCCGTGTTCGTCGATCGTCGCGATCCGAGTCAAGGGCAGGCCGCGCCCGCACGACTGCGGACAGGTGATCGAGGACGAGATGGGGTTGAGCGAGGACGCGGGGGCTTCGGTCTGGGCGAACATCTGCTGGAACACCAGTCCCTTGCTGCGCCAGGCTTCGATCAGCCGCTGCGAGATCCGCGCTCCGCCCGACTGCACCATCCGCACGCTGGACATGTCCGTCGTCGCGAATTCCTTGCAGGCCGCCATTCGTTCGAAGAACACCGGCACGCCCATCAGGATGGTGATCCGGTCCTCTTCGATGCGACGAAGGGTCTTCACCGGGTCGAACCCGTCCTCGACGAATACGGTCCCGCCGTACACGAGCGCCATCATCAGCACGTAATAGCCGGCCGACATGCTCAGCGCCCCGAACATCATGACCCGCGGCCCATCGGTCGCATGCGCGTAGGCGAGCGCCAGGTCGGCGAAATGGCCCGTCAACGTGCGATGGCTGTAGACGACACCTTTCGGATAGCCGGTCGATCCGCTGGTGCCGATGATGACGACCGGCGTGTCGGGGGTGATGTCGGGCTGCACCTCGCGCACCGATTGGGCCGCCGCCTGCCTGAAGCGGCCGACGATGTCGAGCTGCCACAGCTTCACGCCGGAAGAGTCGGCCAGTGCCTCTCGCGTGATCGCTTCCCGCGCTTCGTCATGGAACACGAGTTTCGGCTCGTACCTCCCGAGAACATAGCGGGCTTCGCTGAGCGTAAAGCGGGGACTGATGGGAGCGAGGATGGCGCCCACCTCCATGACGGCACGCGCCAGCACGCACCACGCCAGGCTGTTAGCCGCATTGATGGTGACGCGGTCGCCGGCCTGCAGGCCCTCGGAGACCAGCCAGTCGCCGATCGCGGCCGACCAGCGCTCGAGTTCACCATGCGTCACGCGGTCGGTGCTGCTGACGATCGCGTCCTGGTCCGCGCGCTCGCGGGCCCACCACTTGATCGCGTCGATCAGTCTGCCGTCCATATTGCGTCCTTTCGCGCTGCAGCGGCTTGCGCGTGCGCGCGTCACCGGATCGGGCAGCGTAGTGGGGCTGGCAAGCAGCAGCATCGTCTGTTTCGACGAATTGCCTGCGCATGAGAAGTGAGCGGCGCCGCTACCGGGCGGGTAAGCGTCGCCCGTTCTGAAATCGTCGCAATCGACGAACGCTATCGAGCGTGACTCGAAATACGCTCAAGGCACAGGCGCAAATCCGCTCGCCCGATAGGGGGACCGCGACGAATTGCGGCGCCGCCGACTTCATGCACTCGTCCTCATGGACGCTTCATCATTCCTCCAAACCATGACCCTCGCTTTCGATTTCGCTGATCAGCACGTCTTTGTCGCCGGTGGCACCAGCGGCATCAACCTCGGCATCGCGGATGCCTTCGCGCGCAGCGGCGCGCGCGTCAGCGTGTGTTCGCGAGACCCCGAGAAGATCGAGGCCGCCACCCGGCAATTGCGCGCCCACGGCACGGCTGCGTTCGGTGCCCGGGCCGACGTGCGGCACTACGATCAGGTGGAGGCCGCACTGTCCCAGGCTCACGACCTCTTCGGGCCCATCGATGTGCTGGTTTCGGGCGCGGCCGGCAACTTTGTGGCTCCGGCGCTGGGCATGTCTGCCAACGGCTTCAAGACCGTCATCGATATCGATCTGCAAGGCACGTTCAACGTGATGCGGGCCGCTCACGCCTTCCTGCGCAAGCCCGGGGCCAGCCTGATCAACATCTCTGCCGATCAGGCCGTGCGCGCGTACGTGGGGCAGGTGCATGCGTGCGCCGCCAAGGCGGGCGTGGACCAGATCACCCGCGTGCTGGCCCTTGAGTGGGCCAAGGACGGCATCCGTGTCAATTCAGTCATGCCCGGCCCGATCGCAGACACCGAAGGGATGCGTCGCCTGGGCTCCACGCTCGAATCGGAGGCAAGGATCACGTCGGCGGTCCCGCTGGGCCGCTACGGGACCAAGCAGGAGGTCGCCAACGCCTGCATGTTCTTGTCCTCACCGCTGGCCCAGTACATCACCGGGATCATGTTGCCGGTCGACGGCGGCTGGTCGATCTCGGGGACCGTCGGTCCGGGCTGAAGATGCCTATAAGGCTCTTGTCTTGAATGGGGGGCGCGGCAGGCGGGGCGCGGTGCCGGCCCGCACGTGGGCGGTCGTCGCTTCGGGCCGACTTCGCTGGAAATCCGGCTGCGAGTGCAATCGCCGTCGGGTCGGGCACTCGTCGCACACCCACAGCGCTCCCGCAAAGGCACGGGCGGGCAGCCGGCG
>Ga0207856_1000255_pt1 | contig 11237 bp, 8 predicted proteins | sample LuqExpMetageno21_FD_187779 | JGI IMG/M metagenome (GOLD analysis project Ga0207856, IMG submission 187779) | Tropical forest soil microbial communities from Luquillo Experimental Forest, Puerto Rico - Sample 21 (SPAdes) | ecosystem: Environmental > Terrestrial > Soil > Tropical forest ... | reverse complement strand
TAACCTCTTCAACAGAGCTGTTGTAAACCGGCATATTATCTTCCTTATCAATAGGCTGGAGTTTCATTTGAGGGGAGTAAGGTATATTCATCAACGATACGAGTGCCAGCTTTGACGATTCAAGCGCATTCTTAGTACTAATGATGTTTAACTCATCCGTACCCAGTTGCCCTTTTTGGTCATACAATGTTGCCGGGGCAATATTTCCCTCTTTATCCAGTATAGTAAGTCGTTCTACCTGCTTCCGTGTTACATCAGCCTGTTTTATAGAAAGCTTTAGCTGATCCTGGTTACTCAATACCTGCAGGTAAGCCAATATTACATTGATCGTCAGATCATTCTTAGCCTGCTCCATATCTTCTTTACTTGCCTCATAGCTAAGCCTGTTATAACGGATATTGTTTTGTACACTCGACCCATTCCATAGTACAACGCCTGCATTCAGGGCATATTGTGCGGTAGTGATCTGCTGATCAATATAGCTATTCGTATAAGGGTTAATGCTCCTGCCCTGGTTAATACCATGGGTAACATTCCCTGATACAGCGGGATAAGCACTGGCACGCGCCTGCACAAGCGCCACACCATTGCTTTGTAACTGGTAATCCGCATTTTTAACATCCGGGTTATTATCAATCGCTATGGTAATACATTGCTGTAATGAATACAGCGTCGTGTCCTGTGCATATACCCTGTTTCCACAAAGCAATACAGTGAGTGATAATAAACCGCCGGTAATGGCTTGTATATAACTACGTGTTAGCATGTTATCCGTTCTTTTCAATTCTTGCATCCAATAAATGAACTGTACGGGAACCATATGCTGCATTCTTTTCAGCATGTGTTACCTGTATAATGGTCATGCCTTCTTCCCTATTAAGGGTATAAAACAATTCCATGATCTCTTCTCCCTGTTTTGAATTAAGGTTACCCGTAGGCTCATCTGCCAGTAATAACCGGGGTTTTGTAATCAATGCTCTGGCTATTCCCACCAGTTGCTGCTGGCCACCCGAAAGCTGTGTTGGAAAAAGATCCTTCTTGCCTACTATGTTAAACTTATCCAGCATATCACCCACCATCGCTTTCCGCTCCGATGTCTTAATATCCTGGTACAACAAAGGCGTTTCAATATTTTCATATACGGTCAGCTCATCAATTAAATGATACGCCTGGAATACAAATCCCACGTGTTGCTTATATAACTGCGATCTCTGCTTTTCTTTTAACTGCTGTACAGCATGAGATAAGAAAGTATACTGACCTTCGTTAAATCCATCCAACATGCCAATAACATTAAGCAAAGTGGATTTACCGGAGCCCGATGGCCCCATAATAGAAAGGAATTCCCCCTCCTTAACCGTAAGGTTAATATCCTTTAACAGGAAAACCCTGTTACCACCTACTGTTACCCATTTAAAGATATTTTCCAACACTATCATACTGCTTGATTTAATGACCTGGTATTATTCCGTTCTTAAACTTTTTATGGGGCTTGCCATTGCTGTTTTAATGGCCTGGAAGCTCACTGTAAAGACCGCTATTATCAACGCACATATCCCCGCTGCAACAAATACATGCCACCGGATAGAAGTGTGATAATTATACCCCTGTAACCACCTGCTCATTACCCACCAGGCTACCGGGAATGCCAGTATACAGGAGAAGATAACCAGTTGCAAAAACTCTGCTGATAACAATCCCGCCAATGAATTAACAGAGGCACCCAATACTTTACGTACCCCTATTTCCTTTGTTCTTCTCTCCGCAGTATAAGCAGCCAGGCCAAATAAACCCAGGCAGGAGATGATGATTGCCAATGCAGCAAATACCTGCGACAATTTTTCAATCAGCATCTCAGATTTAAAGCGTCGGTTGAATGCATCATTCACAAACCTGTATACAAAGGGATACGCCGGGTTATATTTCTTCCATACAGACTGAATTTGCGCAAGCGCCTCCTCCGGGTTGGCGCCGGTTTTCATACGAACATAAAAGTATTTGGTAGCAGCTGGTGCATAGAAGAAAACAACAGGGTCACTTTTATTGTACATATCACCATAAATAAAATCCTGCACTATCCCCACTACCTGGTAGTTATTTCCTTTAAACGCGATCGTTTTGCCTACCGCGCTATCTTTACCCATTATCCTTTCCAGCGATTCTGTTATAAGAATAGTAGAACTATCTGCTGGTGTATCAACCCTAAAATCTCTTCCTTTTACAATGTGCATACCCAGTGTACTAATGAATTCCGGGCTCACCATCCTGTTAGATATCAATACGCTTTTCGAAGGGTCCTTTCCCTGCCAGTTATGATTGGTACTATTATTACCAATATTAATGGTCTCATAGCTGCTCAAAGCCACGTTTTCAATAAGCCTGCTATTAAGCAGTTCCTGCTTAATAGCGCCAAAATTGTTCAACATATCCCCCCGCACATCTATGTCTAACAGGTTCTCTTTATTGTAGCCAATATTCCTGTTCTTTACATACTGCACCTGCTGGTAAACAACCACCGTACTCACAATCAGGATAATAGAAATAGAGAATTGTACTACCACCAGCCCCTTCCTGATCCACACAGCACTACCGGTTTTTGATTGCTGGCTTTTAAACACCGTAACAGGATTAAAGGAAGAAAGATAGAATGCCGGGTAACTACCCGCAACCAATCCACATAACAATGCAATACCTGCCAATGTAGCAAAATGTATAGGGTTACTCCAGCCCACTTGCAACTGTTTTCCAACCAGTGCATTAAACGCGGGTAATACCAAAACAAGCAGCAGCACTCCGGCTACAACGGCTAAGGCAGATAGTAACAATGCTTCTCCAATAAATTGGAAGGCAAGTCTCTTACGCCCTGCACCCAACACTTTTCTTACACCCACTTCTTTAGCACGCTTTTCACTACGAGCAGTAGCCAGGTTCATAAAGTTGATACAAGCAATCAACAATATAATACCAGCCACAATAGCAAATAGCTGTACATATTCCTCCTGGCCGCCTGTTTGCTTACCATCTGTAAACTCATCACGCAGGTGCCAGTCTTTCATAGCAAAAAGAAAAGCCTGGGTACCAGTACTCCCACTTTTCTTTCCAATAAAGCCTGCCAGCTGTTTATCAATAGCTACCGGGCTAGCCGTAGGCGCTAATTCCACATAAGTGTCAATACTATTATTACCCCAATCGTTCACCCAGGGGCTCACGGCACTAAACACTTCAAAAGGCGCCAGCCATTCAAACTGAAGGGTAGAGTTCTCCACCGGCTCCTTAATTACACCGGTAACAACCACATCCCTGCTATTGTCCACCTTCAATGTTTTGCCTACCACATTTTTTTCTTCTCCAAAAAAACGTTTTGCCATAGCATCGCTGATAACAACCCCATTCAGTTGTTTAAAGGCATCCTTTGCACTGCCTTCCAGGAATGAAATGGTAAACATGCTAAAAAACGAAGAATCAGTATAACACCCCCTCTCATAAATCGCCTTCTCTCCCGCACTAAACAGTATGCCTCTTCTAAAAGCCGTACGACAACTATTCACGACACCTGGTATTTCCGCTTTAACGGCTGCCGCAAAGGGACCCGGCGTATTGTCAAACGTTCTGACCTTACCATCATATGTCTGGTTCTCACGCACAGCATATAACAGCTCCTTTTTTGTATAGGTATTATCAAAGTTTATTTCATCTTCCACCCATAACAAGATAAGCATGGCGCTGGCTATGCCAATACTTAACCCCAGCAGGTTGATTAAACCGTAGGAACGCTCTTTGCGAAAACGCATCCACGCAATCCTGAGATAATTCTTGATCATTTTTATAGGTATTAGGGGGTTAGCTATTAGGTGTTAGGTTATCGGTTCTTTATGCATGGCTACTCCGTTCGTAAGCTTTTAACGGGATTTACTACTGCGGCCCTGATAACCTGTATGCTTACGGTAAGAATGGCTATTATAAGAGATAGCAACGCTGCCAGCAGGAATACCCACCATTGTACCTGTATATGATAAATAAAATCCTGTAACCACCGGTGCATCAACCACCAGGCAATAGGTATGGCTATCAGCATAGCAACCAGTACCGGCCTGATAAATTGCCGGGTTACCATAGTGGCAATACGGGCAGCAGAAGCCCCGAGTACTTTACGCACACCAATCTCTTTTACCCGTTGCCTGGTAATAATAAGGGCAATGCCAAACAAACCCATGCAGGAGAGTACAATAGCCACCATTGCTGCCACGGAAAATAATGTAGCCATTTCTTTTTCATTCCTGTACCACCGATCCACATTCTCGCTTACATATGATCCCTTAAATTCAGCACCCGGTTCCACTGTAGCATACATGGCTTTTACCATATCCATGGTAGCTGCGGGGTTCGATGTGCTTACCTTGATCAACAGGTAGCTAAGTGGGCTCTGCTTATCCATTCGTATAGCCAGGGGTTGTACCTTTAGATTCATCGAATACAAATGAAAGTCTTTGATCACGCCTACTACGTTCCATTTAGGCTGGCTGCTATCCGAATAAAAAGAAAGCCCTACTACATCCTTCATACCAAACTGTGCCGCATAGCTTTCAGTAAGTATTACAGCATTCGTACTGTCCGATACATGCGCGTGGGAGAAATCCCTCCCCGCCACCGGTGTAATATCCAGCGTCTTCAATATATCATAGTCAGCCATTAATATATTACCACCAATCGATTTATCACCATAATCAAAACTGCTGCTCATCATACTGATACCACCGTCCTTACCCAACCCAAGGTTAATAGAAGAGCCGGAAACACTCACAACAGACGACTGTGCTGCCAGTCTGCTACGAACCAACGCCACTATCTCCTTGCCCTTGTCCTCTTTTTGAATGGGGACGCTAATAATAGAAGTCGTATTATATCCCAGGGAAGCCGTACGTAAATAATTGAACTGCTGGTAAATAATACCCGTGCTACATAACAATACAATGGCAACAACAAATTGTATGATAATAAGTCCATTACGGAAAATACCAGGCTTCTTAACTGAAATACTACCTTTCAAAATTTCAACCGGTTTCAACCTGCTCATCACAAAAGAAGGATACCCCGAAGCAATAAACGAAACCAGGAAAAGTAGCAACAAGAGAACAGCAACAATAACAGGGTTATATAAAGTAGAGACATGTATAGTAGCAGCGGTATTGCTATTAAAATAACCAATAGTTACTATAACACCCAGTAACGCTATCATCATCGCCACAAAAATGGTAAGCATACTTTCTATCCATACCTGCAGCCATACTTGTTGCTTACCGGCGCCGAGACATTTGCGAATGCCTATTTCTTTACTACGGGTAAACGCCAGCCCCACATTCAGGTTAATAAAATTGAAAGAAGCAACCAGGATAATAACAATACTGATCAGCAATAACACATAGAGTAATGGCCTGCTCACCGTATTACCCACTCCTATCAACTGGTTAAAATGCCATTCCCCGGCCGGTAATAAGCGCACGCTATAGGTATCGCCATTTTCATCAGTTATAGGGTTCTTATTCTTAGCGCTTTCCCTTGCCCAGGGAATATACTTTTTAGTAAAAGCACGCAACCGGCTTTCCACCTGCTGTTGTGTAGTATTGGCAGCCAGTTGCACATATACTTCATGATGTTTTTTATCCCAGGCATCCTTTTCAGAAGCATAGTTTGGGTCTACTTCCGAACGGGCCAACACCGAAAACCGGATGGAAGAGTTATCAGGAATATCAGCCGTTACTGCCGACACAAACAATTTCTTCCACTCACCTCCTATCTTTATTTCAACAGGCTTACCAATGGGCTGCTCCTTCCCAAATAAGTTCGTAGCCATCTTCTGAGTAAGAACAATATTACTGGCATCGGCCAACGGATTTGTTTTTGTGCCTTCTATCACCGGGAAGCTGAACATAGAAAAGAAATCATTGTCCACCAGGGCAATGTTTACATCCAGCGTCTTATCTCCATACCGAATACCTCTGCCTCTCGGTTTAATACGGGTCGCCTTCTCAATCCCAACACCCTCTGCTTTCAAAGAAGGAGCCATCGGGTAAGGCATGGTAGCGCTATATTTTATGTCAGGGTAACCGGGACTATAATCATACACCTTATACAACCTGTCTTTGTTCACCTGGAAGTTGTCGTATGAAAAATCACGGTATGCTACCAATAATATAAAGATGCTACAGGCAAATGCTACAGCCATACCCACTACATTGATCGCAGTATGCAGCTTGTTCTTCTGCACATTCCGGATGAATATTTTAAAATAGTTTCTAAACATAGGTCTTGCTTATCAGGGTTATCAGCCAATCGTTATTTATGTACATCACCCACACCTAATGAATCGTATAGTTTATTTAAAAAAGAGTCCTGTTGTTCCCGGCTCATCGCTGCAGTACTAAAGGTGGTATCATAATGCACATCTTTACCCGGCATCTTAATGGAAACCGTCACCTCCATCGATTCACCCTTACGGGTTACTCCTTTTGTTATTTCAACATTGCCCCTGTTCCTACAGGCACCCACGCCTATTCCCATTAGTATCGCCACCACTATCACTCTTTTCATATGTATTGTTTTAATTACATTAAACAAGGATATTCTCGGTCACTGTCTGCCCATCCAGCATCCGGATAATGCGATGGCTATATCTCGCATCATGTTCACTATGTGTTACCATAACAATCGTAGTACCCTGCTCATTCAGGTCGGTCAATAATTCCATCACCTCGTTACCATTGCTGCTATCCAGGTTACCGGTAGGTTCGTCCGCCAGTATCAGTTTAGGGTTATTCACCACTGCTCTTGCCACAGCCACACGCTGTTGCTGACCGCCGGACAATTGCTGGGGATAATGATTCCTACGATGCATGATCTGCATCTTATCCAATACCTTTTCCACCCTCGCCTTCCTGTCCGATGCTTTCACATTGGTATAGATCAATGGCAATTCCACATTCTCATATACTGTCAGTTCATCTATCAGGTTAAAGCTCTGAAACACAAATCCAATATTGTGCTTACGCACATCAGCACGTTTGCGTTCATTATAATGTGCTATCTCTGTTCCATTAAAAAGAAAGCTACCACTATCCGGGTCATCCAGTAAGCCCAGTATATTCAATAGTGTGGACTTCCCACAACCAGAAGGCCCCATCACTGCAACAAACTCTCCTTCCTTCACTTCAAAGGATAATTTATTCAAAGCCACCGTTTCCACATCTTCCGTCCGGTAGATCTTAACGAGTTCTGTTATTTTAATCATTGTGTATAGGTATTAGCTATTAGGTGTTAGGTATGAGGTGTTAGGTGCTAGGTGTTAACTATTAGGTTTTAACCTAATAACTAATGGCTAATACCTCTTTTATCTAATGTCTTGTTTTTATATTTTTACTTTAAAATAATATACTATGCGTAATTACCAGGAATTAGTTGTGTGGCAAAAGAGCCATACACTAACGCTAAAAATCTATCACGTCACAAAATCATTTCCTCTTCATGAAACGCATGGGCTTACATCCCAGGTACGCCGTTCAGCATCATCTATTCCTTCTAATATCTCTGAAGGCTGTGGCAGAGAATCGAATACAGAATTAAAAAGATTTTTTGTAATCGCATCCGGATCAGCTTCTGAATTAGATTATCAATTATTACTTGCCCGCGATTTAGAATATCTGCCATTACAAGACTTTGAAGACTTGTATTTGCTGCTAACAGAAATCCGTAAAATGCTCCATTCATTCATCAATAAACTAAACCAGTAACAACCACTCCTCCCTAACACCTAATGGCTAATAGCTAATAGCTAATGCCTAACAGCTAACACCTATTTCAACACCAACTCCCCCGCCTTCTCATACGTCTCATAACTGCTCGTAATTACTTTATCACCCACTTGCAATCCCTGCAATACTTCATAAAAATCCGGGTTCTGACCACCTAAACGGATATCTGTTCTATAAGCGCTTTTGCCATCAGCAGCCACCTTGAATATCCAGTTACCGGCTGTCTGTTGATAGTATCCTCCCCTTGGTAATAACAAAGCCTGTTTTTCATCACTCAATGCCAAACGTATCTGTAAGGTTTGCCCCCTTCGAATACCCTTAGGCACTTTACCGGTAAAGGCCATGTCCACCTGGAAGCGTCCATTGGTAACCTGTGTATATACTTTTTTAATGCTCAGCTCATAGGTGCTGTCTGCAAAAGTGAACACACCTTTTAACCCCGTATAGATCCGGGCAATATAAAACTCATCCACATCCACCCTCACTTTAAAACCGCTCAATATATCAATTTGCCCAAGCCGTTCACCCTTGTTTTTGTTTTGTCCCACCTCTGCGTCCAAAGAGGTTAATTGTCCATCTATAGGTGCCCGCACTATCAGGTCACCCACTTTCTTACGCATTACCTCCAAAGCGCTCTGTGATCCCTGGTATTGTCGCTGTGCCTGGTCAACACCCTGTTTGGTAGAAACAGAATCCTGCTGTAATATCTGCTGCGTTAGTTTCATTTTCGACAACAGGTAATGATAGTTATTTTCCGCCTGCTGAAACTCCTGCGAACCAATCACCCGCTCCTCATACATATGCTTGTCCACCTTGTATACCCGTTCCGCCTCTTTCAACTGGCTCTCTACATCCGTCATCTGGTTCAGCTTGGTAATAGTATTTTGTTGCGCCGCATTCCTGGCAATCTGCATTTGTGTAAGCAGGTTATATACCTGTGTTTCCTGGTTCACCAGGTTGAGTTCTATATCCGTATTACTAAGCTTTAAAATAGGTTGCCCCTTCGTCATCATCGTACCATCTTCCACATATTTGGCTTCTACACGCCCCCCCTCCGCAGCATCCAGGTAAATAGTAGTAACAGGCAATACCACGCCATTCACCGCGGTAAACTCTTGGAAACTGCCCTTCTTTATTTCACTGATCGTAATATGATCAACGGCTATGTTTCGCGCATTGCCACGCGTAAACAATATCGATCCTGTTATCAGTGCCATCACCAGTAAGGTCAATGCAATGGTTACGATCCTTTTTGCCGACCACCACTTCTTTTTAATAGGTCTGTCCACTATGCTTTGTTTAAATTAGTTGTTATAGCTCATTCCTTGTTGTTCATTTCTCTTCTTTAAAGCAATCCGGTGTAGACACACCGGAACTAAACACTGCGACATGAGAAATTGAATCGCCTATACATAAGAAAGCTTGGTGCCAAAACAAAAGACACTGAAAAACAGGGATTTATGTTTTAACCCGCTCCGAAGATGTGCTGTTTCAATACAAAAACCGTCCGGTTATGATACACCTGCCACCAACCAGCCCTGCATAAATTGTTTTTACTCAAACAATTAACTTACTGGCATATTTTTATATACCTAACGGCATCTAATTGTTAATCAAGCTATGAGTTTGAAAAAAGAGACGATACTGGTACTGGATGATGATGTAGATGTACTCACAGCCGTACGACTATTGCTAAAAACAGAGGTAAAGGAAGTAGTCATAGAAAAGCATCCTGAAAACCTACCCTCCCTGCTAAGCAAGCATTCCTTTGACCTTGTTTTGCTGGATATGAATTTTCATGCCTCCATCAATACAGGCAACGAAGGCATCTATTGGTTAAAACGCATCAAAGAGATCAAGCCGGAGATAGCAGTTATTATGATCACTGCCTACGGGGATATTGATCTGGCGGTACGTTCTTTAAAAGAAGGCGCCGCCGATTTCATCGTCAAGCCCTGGCACAACGAAAAGCTGCTCGATACAATAGAGGGTGTGATCCGAAAGAAGAACAAGCAACCGGCCAGCACTACAAAAAACACAAAAGAAAGCATCGATACATTGCTCCTGGGAGAAAGCGAAGTAATGCAGGATGTATTCTATAAGATAGAAAAGATCGCCCCTACTGATGCCAATATCCTCATACTCGGAGAGAATGGTACAGGTAAGGACCTGATCGCCCAGGCTATCCACCAAAAATCATTACGGTCCAATCAGCCTTGTATCAAAGTAGACGTAGGAGCTTTAACCGAAAGCCTTTTCGAAAGCGAACTCTTTGGCCATAAGAAAGGCGCTTTTACCGATGCCCGCGAGGACAGGATGGGCCGCTTTGAAGCTGCCAACAATGGAACACTGTTCCTCGACGAAATAGGCAATATCTCCTTACAACAACAAGCCAAACTATTAACCGTATTACAAAACAGGCAGGTAACCAGGTTAGGAACCAACCAGCCCATATCAGTAGATATCCGTTTGGTTTGTGCCACCAATATTCCCCTCAGCGAACTCGCCAATGAAAGCCGCTTCAGAAAAGACCTGATCTATCGGATCAATACAGTCGAGATCACAGTACCCCCCTTACGAAAACGAAAGGATGATATATTATTACTGGCAAGGCATTTTGCCCGACTATACGCAGCCAAATACTTAAAGCCACCTATCTCCTTCGATCGTTCAGCCCTGGATAAGTTAGAACAATACCAGTACCCCGGTAATGTGCGCGAATTGCAATACATCATTGAACGCGCTATCATCATGGCAGACACTGATGTATTACAGGCAAGAGATCTGCTCTTCTCCCCCTTGGAATCAGGCAGGCAAGATATAGCAGAAGGATCTGAAACAAAACTCACCACTATTGAAAAGAATACCATTCTCAAAGTCATTGAGAAGAATAATGGCAATATTACAAAAGCCGCAAAGGAACTAGGATTAACCCGAACGGCCTTATATCGCAGGCTCAACAAGTATGATATCTAATTCCTAACAGCTAATACCTAATAGCTAAAAGCTAACACCTGCCTATGCTCAAACGGGAAGACCTGGTTATTACAGTACGGGTAGCATTACTCTTTCTAACACTACTGGCAGCATCCCTGTTGTTGGTAGAAGGATGGTATGTGTATGAGTTAGTAGTAGTGCCTGTTATTCTTTTCCAGGTAGTACAGTTCTATCACTTTCACAAGCGTGCCCGTAAAGAAATAGAACAGTTTGTAGAAGCCATCCATTACAAAGACTTCTCCAGGCATTTTAATGTACAACAGGCCCCGCGGGATTTACAATTGCTTCGTCAAGGCTTCAATGATATCAATACAGCTTTCAGGGCCATCAGTAAAGACAAAGAAACCCAATACCAATACTTACAAAAGATCCTGGAGTTGGTGGACACTGGTATCCTTTCCTACGAAACAGAAAGTGGAGAAGTGATCTGGATGA
>Ga0207856_1000254_pt1 | contig 11253 bp, 8 predicted proteins | sample LuqExpMetageno21_FD_187779 | JGI IMG/M metagenome (GOLD analysis project Ga0207856, IMG submission 187779) | Tropical forest soil microbial communities from Luquillo Experimental Forest, Puerto Rico - Sample 21 (SPAdes) | ecosystem: Environmental > Terrestrial > Soil > Tropical forest ... | reverse complement strand
CGAGCGCCTGCCACTGCGCCAGCTTCGGGCACACGCGGTTCCGGCGGCGCGACTCGTCAATCAGCTTTTGCAGGCTGGATGGCCCCGCGGGCGGTACCGGCCGCAAACGGACGGCGGGTGGCGGGCTGTCCGACGGCGGCTTCGACAGCGCACCCGGAGCCGTGACGGGAACGGTATCGGCGAAGCGCGCCTGCTCCTTGTTGTCCACGTCGTGCCACAACTCCCAGGCGGTGTCGCTGTTGTGTTCACTGACCTCCGGCTGCGGCATGCGATCCAGCGCGTCGTAGGGCGGCAAGGTGTCGAGAAACTTCTTGGGCGAGGTCATAACGCGGATCCAGCCTGGCGCAATGCTATCCCAGGGAACTACCCCAGCGGGCGCGACGCCTCATGCTCGGCCAGGCGCCGATCGAGTTCCGCGCGGGCCGCTTCGTAGGCGCGACGCGCCGCTTCCAGCAGCGCAGCGTCCCGCTGCGGATCGTCGCACGGCTGGGCCATGGCGTGTTCGGCCTGCGCCGCCGCTTGCGACAGGCCCACGGCCCCGAGCGTGCCGGCCAGGCCCTTGATCGTATGGAACAGGCGTCCCGCTTCGTCGCGCTGGCCGTCGGCCAGCAGCGGGCCGAGCCGCGCGAACATCGATTCCGCATCGGCCTTCACGTCCGGATAGAGCTGCCGATAGAAGTCGAGGTCGCCGCCCAGGCGCCTGACCGCGGCCGCGAGGTCCACGCTGGTGGGCGTGGCTGGCGCCGCTGCGGTTGGCGCAGCGGACGCTGAATTCGAACGGCCGACATGCCGCCGGATGGTTTCGACCAGTTCATCGAGGTCGAACGGCTTGCCCACGTGGTCGTCCATGCCCGCCGCCAGGCAAGCCTCCCGGTCCCCGGCCATCGCATTGGCCGTCATCGCGACGATCGGCAACTGGATGCCGGCGGCGCGGATTTCCCGCGTGGCCGTATAGCCGTCGATCCCCGGCATCTGGACGTCCATCAGCACCAGGTCGTAGGCCGACGGATCGTGCAGGACGCGTTCGAGGCCTTGCCGGCCATCTTCGGCGATGTCGACTTCGGCGCCGCGCCAGGCCAGCAACTCGCGCGCGACCTGCTGGTTGTTGCGGTTGTCCTCGACCACCAGAAGCTTGAGACCGGCCAGCGCGCCATCGCCAGGCGATTCGGCCTTGGCCAATGGCGGCGCCTGGAAAATGGCCTCGGCCACGGCGTCGCGCAGCATGGAGGCGGTGACCGGCTTGACCAGGTAGCCGTCGAACAGGCTGCGCTCCCCCGCGCCGAGCGCCGCGAAACGCCCGCGCGCCTGCGACGACACCATGATCACCAGGGCGCTTTGACCCACCTGCGGCAATTGCCGCATCATTTCCGCGGCCTGGACGCCGTCGATGCGGGGCATCTTCCAGTCGACGAAGATCGCGTCGTACGCGGGCCCCGCCGAACGGATCTTGTCCACGGCCTCCTGCGCGGAGTGGGCCGATTCGGCCGTCCAGCCGAGTCCTGCGGCCTGCTGCTTCAGGATGGCCAGCGCGACGGCATTGTCGTCCACGAACAGCACGCGCGCCGGCTGGTTCGCGCGCGCCGCGTCGCGCGAGACCCCAGGCGACAGGCCGAGTTCCAGCGTGAAGAAGAAGCGGCTGCCCCGGCCCGGTTCGCTCTCGAGCTGGATTGAACTGCCCATGAGCGCAATCAGGCGTTGCGAAATCGCCAGCCCCAGGCCGGTGCCCCCGTACTTGCGCACGGTGGAGGCCTCGGCCTGGGAGAAGCCCTCGAAGATGCGCGCCTGCTGCTGCGGCGCGATGCCGATGCCGGTGTCGCGGACCGAAAACTCGATGCGAGCGCTCGATTCGCCGCGCGAGACGAGGCGCGCAGCGACCACCACCTCGCCACGCTCGGTGAACTTCACCGCATTGCCGCCCAGGTTGATCAGCACCTGCCGCAGGCGCATGTCGTCGCCCACGAGCACCGGCGGCAGCCGGGCATCAATGTCGAAGAGGATTTCGACCTGCTCCGACTGCAGGTTGGCCGCGAGGATGACCGACAGGTCCCGCAGCAGCGACTCGAGTTCGAACGGCCGCGGATCGAGCTCGAGCTTGCCCGCCTCCATCTTCGAGAAATCGAGGATGTCGTTGAGCAGCGACATCAGCGAGCGTGCGGCGCCTTCGGCCTTCTGCACGTAGTCGGCCTGCCGCGGCGACAGCGCCGTCTGGCCCAGCAGGGTCAGCATGCCGATCACCGCATTCATCGGCGTTCGCAACTCGTGGCTGGTGTTGGCGAGGAACTGGCCCTTGGCGGCGCTGGCCTGCCGGGCGGCCTCGCGCGCATCCTTGAGTTCCGTGACATCGAGCGCGAGCACGAAGAAGCCCAGCACCTCGCCCTCGCGCAGGTCCGGAATGTAGTGCACGATCATCGTGCGCGACGCGACGCCGTGGAAGGCTTCCTCGCGCTCGAACGCACGGTTCTGTCCCGACAGCGCGGCCTGGACGTCGGGGCGATACGCCTCGTAGAGCTCGGGCCCCAGCACTTCGCGCAGCGACATCCCGATGATCTCGCGCTGCCCTTTGTCGAAGGTGTCCGCGAACACCCGGTTCGCGAAGATGCAGCGCTCATTCCGGTCCCAGTAGCCCACGCGCCCCGGCAGGTTGTCGGTCACGACGCGCATGAGTTTCTCGCTGGCGCGCGCCGCGCCTTCGGCGTTCTTGAGGTCGGTGATGTCCTGCAGTGTCCCGATGAGGCGAATGGATCGATTTCCCCTGCGCTCGACCTGACCCACGGTACGGACCCTGCGCGGGACGCCTTTCCAGCTGACCAGTGCGAGCTCCAGGTCCCACGGCTGGCCCTGTTTCACGGCCAGTTGCGAGGCCTGCTCGATCTTCTGCTGCGAGCGCGGGTCGAAGAATCCGATGAACTCCTCGATCATCGGCGCCGAACCCGGCGGCAGGTCGAACAGCTGCAGCATCTGCGGCGACAGCCGCACGGCCAGTGTGTCGAGATCGATCTCCCAGCCGCCGATGTGGGCGATGCGCTGCGCTTGCGCGAGAAACGCTTCGCTCGCGGCCAGCTCGCTCGTCATCGCGGCAGCCAGGGTTTCGGCCTTGCGCCGGCCGTTGGCCAGCTGCCAGATCGACAAGGCCAGCAGCGCACTCAGGGCCGTGCCCAGCAGGGCCGCGCTCACCGGAACCCAGGCGCCCGCTTCGAGCTCCGGCCGGCCCGCGATGTCCAGCGTCAGGTCTCTTCCGCCGATCCGGATGGCGCGCTCGGTGTGCAACTGGCGGCCTTCCCAGCCGCCACGCACCTCGGTGCTGATGCCCTGTCGCTGCGGGTCGGCTGCGTCGAACAGCAGGCGGCCCTCTTCCACGGCCCCGTCGTACAGGCGAAAGTCGAGCTCCGGGCCAAAGGTGTTGCGGACATCCGCGAGGACGTCGGCGGCGACGATGGGCGCGTACAGCAAGCCCACCAGCGCGCGCTTGCGCGCCGCCAGCGAGGCCACGTCTTCGCCTTTGCGATAGACCGGCTGGAACATCAGCCAGCCGGCGCGCCCCTCCTCGTCCTGAATCAGCGAGATCCGACTGCTCAGCACCATGCCCCCGGTGCGGACGGCGAGTTCCAGCGCGTTGCGCCGCAGGGTCTCCTGGCCCAGGTCATAGCCGTAGGCGGCCGCATTGGCGGACCGCGGTTCGATCTGCGTGACGACGTACAAATCGCTCGCGGATCCCGAGGTGCGGACTTCGAAGTGGGGGTCGCGTTGCCGCACCCTGGCTTCGAACGCGGGCACGTCTTGCCGCTCGATGCGGCGGACCATGCCGAAACCGCGCACACCGGGAAATTCGGTCGGCAGCTTGCGCGTCCCCACCCATTCACTGAACTGTTCGGTGTCGAGCCGGCCCAGCGCCGCATACGTGGCCGCGAGTCCGCGCAGCCCGTATTGCGCCTGGTTGATGCGCCTTTGCACGTCGTATTCGAGCCGCTTCACGGCGCCTTCGAAGTGGGCGAGCGATTCCGCGCGCAGCGATCGGTGCAGGGCCCACGACACAGCGAAGGTGAGGGCCAGGCCGAGCAGCAGGGCCGGCAGCGCGATGAGCGCCGCCCGGCGGATCGAGTGGTGTTCGGCGCTGCCGGACTTGCCGGTCATCGCAAGGACAGCACTTCGATGAGGTCGAGCGGCTCGGCGCCCGCGAACGGTGTCGCCTGCGCGCTGCGTCCGGTCGCGAGCTTGCCGGCCATCTCCCCGACCAGGCTGGCCGATGCCGCAATGCCCCACCGCGACGCGCGTGCGACTTCGCAGATGGCATCGAGCTCCTGCATCACCGCGCCGGTGGCCAGCGAGGAATCCGGGCCGCCGTGCAGCGGATCGCTCATGCGCAGCACCGCGACAGGCCCGCAATGCAGGGCGATGTTCACGGCCGGCGTCGGGGGGTCGCCGCCGGCGCGTGCCCCGCCGCTGAGCAGGGCACCCAGGGCCTTTTGCAGGCTGAAAGCGGCACGCACGGCGCGCATGCTGGCGCGAACGCGGATCGAATCGGGCTCGTCGACATAGATCGCGACCACGTCGCCGCCGGCGGGAAGGAGGTGCGCCGCGTTGAAAAGGTGCAAGGCGTCGCGAGCCGCGTCGTAGATGCGGCGCACCAGCGCATTGGTTTCCTTGCTCGACACCACCTCCTGGCGCAAGGCACCGACGATCTGGGCCTTGAGCAGCACGGCGTGTTCGTGGCGCACTTCGCCGGCGGTGGCGGCTTCGTCGTTCCAGCGTGCACCGATCGCCTGAACCAGTTTCTCTTCGTACTGCGCGGCCAGGGATTCGCGCTGCTCCTCGAGCGCTGTCACGAAGGAGTCATTCATCGAGCTGATCAGGCCTTCCTGGAGCGTGCGGCGCTTGGCGAGCTGCGCCTCGACGGCTTCCGCCAGTTCCTCGAAGCTGAACGGCTTGGCCAGGTAGTCGTCGGCGCCGGCATTCATGCCGACGCGCATGTGCGTGCGCTCGGCCAGCGAGGTCAGCATGATGACCGGCACGCCGGAAATCGCCTCTTCCTGCCGGACGGCAGTAACGAATTGGTATCCGTTCATGCCGGGCATGACCACGTCGCAGAGGATCAGGTCGGGACGTTCGGTGCGGGCGAGTTCCAACCCTTCGCTGCCACTGCTTGCTTCGACAACTTCGTGGCCCGAACGCTTCAGGGCCTGGGAGGCGACGATGCGCTGGGTGCGGTCATCGTCGATGACGAGGATGCGTGCCATGTGCAAATGGTAAGCCACCGCTGGGCAGGGATGGACGGCGGCGCCGGGCCCCTGTCGAGAACCACGCGCATCCGCGAGCACGAGCAGGGCGGCGACACGCACGACCCCGACCGTGGCCGCGATGGGCATCAGCCTGATGGCAAGCTTGTCCGACGCCTTGTGCGACACCGCCGACCCGGCACTGGCTGCAGGCACCGACCGTTCGCGCCCTCGCGCTCCTACAGGGCCGCACCGCGGCCGCTGCCTAGAGTGGTGGGGCAGGCTGAACAAACGGAGCGAGAGGGCTCCGTGCCTGTCGCAAATTCAGAGAGGTGCACGATGAAAACGAAGCTTTTCGCGGCCACCCTGGCCGTATCCCTGGCGACCCTGGCCGGCTGCGCCAGCATGGACCGCAACACCGCCGGCACGGTGGGTGGCGCGGCGCTCGGCGGCGTCGCGGGCAACGCGGTGACCGGCGGCAGCGCGCTGGGCACGCTCGGCGGTGCGGCCGCCGGCGCCTACATCGGCAACAAGGCGACGAAGTAAGCCGGGCTGGGATGCGCGGCGTCAGGCGTTCGCCGGCCGCAGGCTGCGTCCCAGCGCAATCTTGCGGATGCCGTTGGCGAACGAGCGCACGGCCGGTGTCTGACGGGCGCCGCGCTGCCACAGGATGCCGGGCGTGCGCACCGGCGTGGGACTTTCCAGCGGGATGACCCGCAAGTCGTCGCGCGGCGGCACCGCCTGCGGCGCCACGATCGTGGCCAGCGCGGTGCGCGCCACCAGCGCGATCATCGGCGCGATCGTGTTCATCTCGGCGGCCAGCACCGGCTCGGCCCCGCAGCTGCGAAAGCAGTCGTCGAGCAGCGCGCGCGTGGCAAAGCTCGGCGGCAGCAGCACGAGGCGTTGCCGATGCAGCTCCACCATGCGCACGCGCTTGCGTGAAGCGAGTGGATGCGCCAGGCCCACGACCAGCCGCATCTCCTCGGTGTAGAGCGGCTCGAACCACAGCTGCGCAGGGTCCCCCGGCTGGTAGCCGATGCCCAGGTCGAGCGTGCCGCCGAGCAGGCGGTGCGCGATCTCGTCCGCCGCCAGCTCCTCGACCGTCACCTTGACCGTCGGGTGCTTGTGCATGAACGCCGCCAGGCACTCCGGCACAAAACTCATGTTGAAGGTCCCGGTGGTACCGATGCGCACCTCGCCATCGAGCTCATCCGCCGCGCGCCGCAGGTCGCCCAGGCCCTGGTCGACTTCGCGCAAGGCCCTGGCCGCGTAGCCCAGGAAGGTCTCGCCCGCTTCGGTCAGCAGCACGCGCTTGCCGATGCGCTCGAGCAACGCACGCCCGACCTCATCCTCGAGCTGACGGATCTGGTGCGACAGCGTGGACTGCGTGACGTGCACGCGCTGGGCGGCGCGGGTGAAGCTCAGCGTTTCGCACAGCGCCACGAAGTAGCGCAAATGGCGCAGTTCCATCGGGTGAACCCCCAGAAATGATCGACACCATCGATCAAGTTCATTGAAATTCTTCACCTTATTTGCGCGCCGTCAATCGTTACAGTCCCGGCCATTCCACCTGCGGAGATGGCGATGGCCCAGCTTGAATACGACACGCTCAGCCTGACCGATGCGGTGATCGCCCGCCTCGACGATTGCCAGGACCCACGCTTCAAGCAGGTGATGAGTTCGCTGGTGCGCCACCTGCACGCGTTCGCGCGCGACGTGGACCTGCAGGCCGACGAGTGGATCGCCGCGATCGGATTCCTCACCGCCTGCGGCCAGGCCTGCGACGAGAAGCGGCAGGAGTTCATCCTGCTGTCCGACACGCTGGGCTTGTCGATGCTGGTGGTGGCCCTGGCCCATGCGCGCACGCTGAAGGGCCGCAGCGGCGCCACGCAGCCCACCGACGCGACGGTGCAAGGCCCGTTCTACTGGGAGGGCGCGCCCGAGATGCCGCTCGGCAGCGACATTGCGCCCGGCGTCGCCGGCGAGCCGGCGCTGTACAGCGGCCGCGTCACCGACCTCGAAGGCCGTCCGCTCGCCGGTGCGCTGCTCGATGTGTGGTCCGGCGACGGCGAAGGCGTGTACGACATGCAGCGCGAAGATGGCGGCATGCGGGCGCGCGCACGCATCCGCACCGACAACGAGGGCCGCTACTGGTTCTGGTCGATCCGCCCCACCTACTACCCGGTGCCCACCGACGGCCCGGTCGGCGTGATGCTGCGCAAGATGGGCCGGCATCCGAACCGGCCGGGCCACATCCACATGAAGGTTTCGGCACCCGGCCACCACGACGTGACCACGCACCTGTTCGTGAAGGACAGCCCCTACCTCGATTCCGACGCCGTGTTCGGCGTGCGCGACAGCCTGATCGTGGAGTACGAGCGCTGCCCGCCCGGCACCGCGGTCGATGGCCGCCGGATGGACCAGCCGTATCACGTCGCGCACTACGACTTCCGCCTGATCCCCGCGCAAGCCTGACATGAAACACCCCCACGCTCATCACTGCGGGTATTCGCTGGCCTTGCAGGCCGCGGCGCCGACGGAGTCAGCGCCTCTTCGCGCTGTCCAAGCCTGCGCCGGCAGGCTTGGAGCCGCAGCACTCAGCCCCTCGGGGGCCTCAGCCTCCTTGAGGCGGCTCGGCGGAGGCTGACATGAAGATCGGCAAGTCCACCGTCCCGCGCACCGCGATCAGCACCTCGGACGAGCACAGCATCCACGTGCGCGGCGAAGACCTGTGCCGCGACCTGATCGGCCACGTTTCCTTCACCGACTACTTCAGCCTGCTGGTGACCGGGCAGCGGCCAAGCGCGGGCGACGCGTGCGTGCTCGATGCCACCCTGGTGGCGATCGCCGAACACGGGCTGGTCCCCAGCGTGCAGGCCGCCCGCATGACCTACGCCGCAGCGCCCGATGCCTTGCAGGGGGCGGTCGCCGCCGGCATCCTCGGTTGCGGCAGCGTGATCCTCGGCGCCTCCGAAACCGCGGGCCAACTGTTCACAGAGGTGAGCGATCTCGCCGGCGACAGCGGCGACCTGCGCGCCGCGGCCGCCACGGTGGTGCAGCGCTGGCGCGACGCCGGCCGCGCAATTCCCGGCTACGGCCACCCGCTGCACAAGGAACGCGACCCGCGTGTGGCGCGCCTGTTCGAGGTGGCCCGAGAGGCCGGCATCCGCCTGCGCTTTGTGCACATTGCCGAAGCGGTGGAAACGGTGATCCCGGGCATCGTCGGCAAGGACCTGCGCCTGAACGTGTCGGCCGCGATCCCCGCCGTGCTGCTGGGCACGAACTTCCCGCTGCGCGCGCTGCGCGGCGTGCCGATCCTGGCGCGCGCCGCCGGGCTCATCGCGCATCTGGCCGAAGAGGCGGTCACGCCCAGCGGCTTCGCGCTGTCCTACCAGGCCACGCGCGAATTGGTCTACGAAGGCCCGGAGCCCAAGGCATGAACGGCGTGCTCAACGACGTGCGCGTGCTCGAACAGGGCACCTTCATCACCGGGCCGGCCTGCGGCATGCTGCTGGGCGACCTGGGCGCCGACGTGATCAAGATCGAGCAGCCCGGCACCGGCGACCCGTTCCGCGCGTTCAAGGGCGGCCTCTACAGCCCGCACTTCCAGACCTACAACCGCAACAAGCGCAGCATCACGCTCAATACCAAGCAGCCGGCCGATCGCGAACGACTGTATGCGCTGGTGAAGATGGCCGACGTCTACATCCAGAACTTCCGCCCCGGCGTCGCGGAGGAACTGGGCGTGGGCGAAGAACAGCTGCGCACGCTGAACCCGCGCCTGATCTACTGCTCGATCAGCGGCTTCGGTGCGACCGGACCGGCCGCGGCGCGTCCGAGTTACGACACGGTGGCCCAGGCCGCCAGCGGTTACTTGAAGCTGCTGGTCAACCCGGCCAATCCGCGCGTGGTCGGGCCCGCCATCGCCGACGCGGTGACCGGCTTCTACGCCGCCTACGGCGTGCTGGGCGCCTTGCACGAGCGCGCGCGCACCGGCCACGGCTGCAAGGTCGAGGTCTCGATGCTGGAGGCCATGGTGCACTGGAACCTGGATGCCTTCACCCACTACTACTCGGCCGGCGAGGTGATGGGTCCGTTCAGCCGGCCGCGCGTGTCGCAATCGTATGTGCTGGAGTGCCAGGACGGCAAATGGCTGGCGCTGCACATGTCCTCGCCCGAGAAGTTCTGGCAGGGGCTGGCCCGGGTGATCGAACGGCCGGGCATCTTCCTGGACCCGCGCTTCGCCACGCGCGAGGCGCGCATCGCCAACCAGGAAGCGATGATCGAGCTGCTGACCGAGCGCTTCCGCACCCGCACCCGCGCCGACTGGTGCAACCGCCTGCTGGCCGAGGACGTGCCGCACGCGCCCATGTACGGCACCGACGAAGCCTTGCAGGACCCGCAGGCCCAGCACCTGCAATTGCTCGTGTCGGCCACGCATCCCACCATGGGCGCGTTCCACACGGTGCGACCGCCGGTGAGCTTCGATGGCCAGCGCACGCTGGACGTGCGGCCGCCACCGACGCTGGGCGAACACAACGGCGAAATCAACACCATGCTGCGAGACAGGAGTGCCCCATGACACTCAAGATCGGATTGATCGTCGGCAGCCTGCGGCGCGAGGCCATGAGCCGGCGCGTCGCGCAGGCGCTGGTCCCCCTGGCGCCGGCGGGCATGGCGTTCGAGGAACTTGCCATCGCGACGCTGCCCCTCTACAACGCCGACCTGGAGACGCAGCTGCCGCCCGAGTGGGCGCGCCTGCGCGAAGCCGTGCGCGCCAGCGACGGGCTGCTGTTCGTCACGCCGGAATACAACCGCTCGATTCCGGGCGGCGTGAAGAACGCCGTCGACATCGCGTCCAAACCGACCGCGCAGAACTGCTGGCTGGGCAAGCCGGCCCTGGTCATCGCGCAAAGCAACGGCCCGCTGGGTGGGCTGGCCGGCGCGTTCGCGCTCAAGCAGACGCTGGCCGGCGCGGGTGCCGTGACCATGCCGCAACCCGAGGTCTACCTCAGTCGCGTCGTCACCCTGTTCGACGACCAGGGGCAGATGGTGCCGGACACGCAGGAATTCCTGCGTGGCGTGCTGGCGAAATTCGAGACCTGGGTTCGCCGCTTCGCTTCCTGAGAACCCACAAGGAGACAGCCATGACACATTCGCGTTCCCCTTCGCGCCGGACTGTCCTGGCCGCCGCCGCACTCACCGCGGCCGCCCCGATCAGCTTGCTCGCACAACAGCCGCCGATCCGCATCGGCAGCACGCTGGCGCTGACGGGTCCGCTGTCGGCCACGGCGCAGATCCACAAGCTGGTGGGTGAGATCTACATCGAGGACCTGAACCGGCGCGGCGGCCTGCTGGGCCGGCGGGTCGAATGGGTGCTGAAGGACGACCAGTCCAAGCCCGACCTGGCGCGCACGCTGTACGAGCAGCTGATCACGTCCGACAAGGTGGACCTGCTCATGGGCCCGTACGCCACCGGCGCCATCCTGTCGGCCATGGGCGTGGCCCAGCGCTACAACAAGGTGCTGGTGCACCACACCTTCGGCGTGCCCTCGCTGGCCAAGTACGACATGCAGTTCCCGGCCTGGTCGCTCGGCCCGGACCCCGCCACCACCACGACCAGCACCGTGTTCGAGGCGCTGGCCCAGGGGCCGAAGCCGCCGAAGACGGTGGCGGTGGTGACCAGCAAGTTCCCGTCGATCCATTTCATGTCGCTGGGTGCGCGCGAGACGCTCAAGAAGCGCGGCCTGCAGGAAGTGCTGTTCCTCGAATGGGAATTCGGCAACCGCGAGTTCGGCCCGATCGCCAGCCGCGTGAAGGATGCCAGGCCCGACTTCGTCTGGGTCGGCGCGATCGGCCTGGACGGCAACCTGCTGCTGGATGCGATGAAGAAGATCGACTACGTGCCGCCGCAGCACTTCTACCTCTATCCCTCGCCCGGCCCGCTGGTCACCCTGCCCGAGGCGCAGGGCGCGCTGTCGGTCACCATCTTCGAAGAGCACCCGCCCTTCACCAAACGCCCGCGGGCGGCCGAGTTCAT
>Ga0207856_1000252_pt1 | contig 11309 bp, 7 predicted proteins | sample LuqExpMetageno21_FD_187779 | JGI IMG/M metagenome (GOLD analysis project Ga0207856, IMG submission 187779) | Tropical forest soil microbial communities from Luquillo Experimental Forest, Puerto Rico - Sample 21 (SPAdes) | ecosystem: Environmental > Terrestrial > Soil > Tropical forest ... | reverse complement strand
GTTCGCGGATACCTGCGGCACTTTCTTGAACTTGGCTATGAGGAAATGCGAAAGGTCGCCTCCGGTGGCGTTCAGCCAAACCTGAATTTGAGCTTGGTGCGTTCGATTAGGGTGCCCCTCCCACCCCAGGCTGAGCAGGCTCGCATCGTCGCTGAAGTCGACCGCCGCCTCTCCATCGTCCGGGAAGTCGAGGTCGAGGTCGACGCCAACCTCAAGCGCGCCCAGGCGCTGCGCCAAGCCATCCTCGCCAAGGTCTTCGAGCAATGATCGCGCAGCACCCGGATGGTGTGCTGCGCGATGGCTTCGCCGGCTCCCCCATGAGTCGCTGGAAGTTCGTCTCGGCTTTTCGTGCGGTTGTATGCAAACTGCATATTGAATTGTGTTCAGGGTCTTTGAAAGATTTCCCTGTTGTATTCGATATGCATTTGGCATATGCTTCTGCTGAATGAGTTCCTCAGGAATCAAATCTCGCCTCAGCCATGCCCAGTGGTCGCTGAAGCCGCAAGACTTGGCAATGGCATTCAAGCTGGTCAGCTTGGCCGGCCAAAGGCCGTCTTACATCGAACTGGCCCGGGCCATGCACATGTCGCAGTTTGAGGCGCACGCGTGCATTGCACGCTTGACCAGCGCCCGCCTGGTCACCGAAGTCAATGGTGTACCCGCCCTGGTCATGCCCGCCTTTCGGCCATTGGTGCTGCAGGGGGCGGCGTATTTCTTTCCCGCCGTGCGGGGCGAAATAACGGTCGGTTTTCCCACGGCGTACGGGGTAGAGCCGCTCAAGTCGAAGGTGCTGTTTTCTGACGAGCTGCCACCCGTGTGGCCGCACCCCGATGGCCCGGTGCGTGGCAGCACGTTGCTACCGCTTTACCCCAAGCTGCCGCTGGCGGCGCAAGCCGACCCTGCCTTGTATGAATTGCTAGGCTTGTTCGATGCACTGCGAATCGGGCAGGCGCGCGAACGCGAGCTCGCACGTGATCTGCTCAAGGAGAGGCTGAAGTGAAGCGGCGCCATGACAACCCTAACCTCGCCATTCTCGAACTGGTGGCGCGCGCGCTGGGGCCGGTGTGCAACGACGTGGTGTTTGTTGGCGGCTGCGCCACCGGCTTGTTGCTCACCCAGGCCCGGCCAGATCGCATCCGGATTACCGAGGATGTGGACATCGTGGCCCAGGCCCTGACAGTGCATGACTTCCACGCCATCGAAGAGAGGGTGCGCGCCCAGGGTTTTAGCAACGACATGCGGCCCGGCGCCCCAATATGTCGTTGGGTCTACAAGAACACGACGCTGGATGTCATGCCCATCGTCGAGGACATTCTTGGCTTTGCCAACCGCTGGTATCCGTTGGCCATTGGCACGGCTCAGTCGGTGCAACTGGAATCGGGGTTGCAGATCAAGCTGATTGCGGCGCCGGTCTTCATTGCGACCAAGCTGGAGGCATTCAAAGATCGTGGCAAGGACGCCGATGGTCAGCCCGACTATCTGGGCAGCCATGACATGGAAGACATCATCACCGTATGCGACCGCCGTCCCGAGCTACTCGCCGAATGCCGGCTGATGCCGGCCGAGTTGCGCGGCTATCTGGCGCAGGAATTCTCGGCCATGTTCGGCACGACCGACTTTGAATCAAGCCTTGCCGGCCATTTGCCCGCCGATGCAGCCAGCCAGCAACGCCTCGACCAGTTGACGACGAAGCTGCGCGAATTCACACGCCTCTAGTCATGAACGCCAGCACCCTTGTCCAGAAACTCTGGAACTACTGCAACGTGCTGCGCGACGACGGCATGAGCTACGGCGACTATGTGGAGCAGCTCACGTACCTGCTGTTCCTCAAGATGGCCGACGAACGCGCGCAGCCGCCGTACAACCAAGCGAGCATCGTGCCGGGCGCGTACTCGTGGCCCTCGCTCCTGGCCAAGGATGGCGACGAGCTGTTCGATCACTACCGCCATGTGCTGGAGGCGCTGGGCCAGCATAAGGGCACGCTGGGGCTGATCTTCGGCAAGGCACAGAACAAGTTCCAGGATCCGGCCAAGTTGCGCCGGGTGATCGCGGACCTGATCGACGCCGAGACCTGGACCATCCTGGGTGCGGATGTGAAGGGCGACGCCTACGAGGGCCTGCTGGAGAAGAACGCGCAGGACACCAAGAGCGGCGCGGGCCAGTACTTCACGCCGCGCGCGCTGATCCAGGCGATGGTGGACTGCATTGCTCCCAAAACCGGCGAGACGATTTGCGACCCGGCCTGCGGCACCGGTGGCTTTCTGTTCACGGCGCACAACCACATCGTCGATCACCACAGGAACCTCACGCGCGATCAGCTCAAGCACCTGAAGGAGAAGGCCTTCACCGGCTACGAGCTGGTGCAGGCCACGGCACGCGTGTGCGCCATGAACCTGATGCTGCACGGCATCGGGTCCGAGAAGTCGGTGCCGGTGATCGTGGGCGACGCGCTGGCGGTCGCCCCGGATCGGAACTTCGACGTGGTGCTGGCCAATCCGCCCTTCGGCAAGAAGAGCAGCACCGTCATCGTAGGGGAAGACGGACGCACCAGCACCGAGAAGGACATCATCGAACGCGATGACTTCTGGGCCACCACCAGCAACAAGCAACTCAATTTCGTCCAGCACATCCGGGCGCTGTTGAACATTCCGGGCCGCGCGGCCGTGGTGCTGCCGGACAACGTCCTGTTCGAGGGCGGGGCGGGGGAGACCATCCGCCGCAAGCTGCTGCACGAGTGCGAGGTGCACACGCTCTTGCGCCTGCCCACAGGCCTGTTCTACGCGCAAGGCGTCAAGGCGAACGTGCTGTTCTTCGAGAAGAAGCCGGCCAGCCAGACGCCGTGGACGAAGAAGCTGTGGATCTACGACCTGCGGACGAACAAGCACTTCACGCTCAAGACCAACCCGCTGAAGCGGGAAGACCTGGACGAGTTCGTCGATCTCTACAACGTCGCCAACCGCAACAAGCGCAAGGCGACCTGGAGCGACGAGACGCCGGAAGGCCGCTGGCGGGTGTACAGCTACGACGAACTGGTAGCGCGCGACAAGGCCAGCCTGGACATCTTCTGGCTCAAGGACGAATCACTGGCCGACAACGACAACCTGCCGGCGCCGGAAGTGATCGCGCAGGAGATTGTTGAGGACCTGCAGGCGGCGCTGGAGCAGTTCAGGTTGATCGCCGGTGATTTGGGGGCCGACGTGGCGGAGGCGGGGGAAGCGTAGGGGCCGGGAACCGCCCCCACCCCAACCCTCCCCCAAAGGGGGAGGGAGGAAGAAAAAGGGCCCCGAAGGGCCCTTTTACCTTACAGCGTGTCGATGAACGAGCGCAGCTTGTCCGAGCGGCTCGGATGCTTGAGCTTGCGCAGCGCCTTGGCTTCGATCTGGCGGATGCGCTCGCGGGTGACGTCGAATTGCTTGCCGACTTCTTCCAGCGTGTGGTCCGTGCTCATCTCGATGCCGAAGCGCATGCGCAGCACCTTGGCTTCGCGCGGGGTCAGCGAGTCCAGGATGTCCTTGACCACGTCGCGCAGGCCGGCCTGCATGGCGGCTTCGATCGGCGCGGTGTTGGCCTGGTCCTCGATGAAGTCGCCCAGGTGCGAATCGTCGTCGTCGCCGATCGGCGTTTCCATGGAGATCGGCTCCTTGGCGATCTTCATGATCTTGCGGATCTTGTCCTCGGGAATCTCCATCTTCGCCGCCAGGATGCCGGCATCCGGCTCGAAGCCGAATTCCTGCAGGTGCTGGCGCGAGATGCGGTTCATCTTGTTGATCGTCTCGATCATGTGCACCGGGATGCGGATGGTGCGCGCCTGGTCGGCGATCGAGCGCGTGATGGCCTGGCGGATCCACCAGGTGGCGTAGGTCGAGAACTTGTAGCCGCGACGGTATTCGAACTTGTCGACCGCCTTCATCAGGCCGATGTTGCCTTCCTGGATCAGGTCCAGGAACTGCAGGCCGCGGTTGGTGTACTTCTTGGCGATCGAGATCACCAGGCGCAGGTTGGCCTCGATCATCTCCTTCTTGGCTTCACGCGAAGAAGCCTCGCCCTCGTTCATGCGCTTGTTGATGTCCTTCAGCTCGGTCAGGGGCACCACCACGCGCGCCTGCACGTCGCTCAGCTTCTGCTGCAGTTCCTGGATCGGCGGGATGTTGCGGCTGATCACCGTGCTCCAGGGCTTGCCGGCCTGGGCCTGCTTTTCGACCCACTTCAGGTTCAGCAGGTTGGGCGGGAATTCCTTGATGAAGGTTTCCTGCGGCATGCCGCACTTGTCCACGATGATGCGGCGCAGCTCGCGTTCTTTCTTGCGCACGTCGTCGACCTGGCCGCGCACCATGTCGCACAGCTTCTCGATGGTCTTGGCCGTGAAGCGGATGGTCATCAGCTCCTCGGACAGCGCGTGCTGCGACTTGGTGTAGGTGGGCGTGCCCCAGCCTTCCTTCTCGTAGACCTTGTGCACCTTCTCGAACAGGCCGGCGATGCGGTCGAAGCGCTCCAGCGCCTGCGACTTCAGCTCTTCGAGCTTCTTGGTCAGCGCCTTGGAGCCGCCGTTGCCGTCGTCATCATCGTCGGCGTCGAACTCATCGAAGTCTTCCTCGGCCACGTAGTCGTCGGCCTCGTTCGGGTTCGAGAAGCCGTCCACCACGGTGGAGATCACGATCTTGCCTTCGCGGATCTCCCCGGCCATCTTCAGGATTTCGTGAATGGTCGCGGGCGAGGCGGAAATGGCTTCCATCATCGCCTGCAGGCCGCCTTCGATGCGCTTGGCGATCTCGATTTCGCCCTCGCGCGTCAACAGCTCGACCGTGCCCATCTCGCGCATGTACATGCGCACCGGGTCGGTCGTGCGGCCGAATTCACTGTCCACCGTGGACAGGGCGGCTTCGGCTTCTTCCTCGGCTTCCTCTTCGGTCGCGGCGGTCGGGCCGGTGTTGGTCAGCAGCAGCGTCTCGGCATCCGGCGTCTGCTCGTACACGGCCACGCCCATGTCGTTGAGCATGGAGACCACGACTTCGAGCGTTTCGGCATCGACCAGCTTGTCGGGCAGGTGATCGGAAATTTCCGCGTGCGTCAGGTAGCCGCGCGTCTTGCCCAGCTTGATCAGCGTCTTCAGGCGCTGGCGGCGCTTGAGCATTTCCTCTTCGGTCAGGACGGTTTCGTCCAGGCCGAATTCCTTCATCAAGGCCCGCTCCTTGGCCTTGCTGATCTTCATGCGCAGCGGCTTGACCTTTTCAACGGTCTCGACCGGCGCTTCTTCACCGACCAGATCGTCCTCGATGTCCGACATGTCCATGTCGTCGCCGGCCTTCTTCTCGGTCGCTGCCTTCGGCTTGCGGCCGCGCTTGGCCGCCGGTTTTGCGGTGCCGTCGGCTGAGGCTGCCTTGGGCGGGCGGCCGGGCTTCTTCTTCACCACCTCTTCGGTGGCGGTGGCCTTGGTGGTCTTGGTCTTTTCTTCCTTGGCAGTGGCGGACTTGGCGACAGTCTTGGTGGCAGGCACGGGCTTTACTTTCGAGGCGGTCTTGCTGGGCGTGGCGGAAGCCTTGGCCGCAGGCTTGTCGGCCGTCTTCACGACCTTGAGCTTGGCGTCGGCGGGGCTAGCCGCTTTGATCGGTTTTCTTGCTACGGGTTTCGCAGCGGGCTGGGCGAGCTTTCCGGACTTTTGAGCAGGCATGAGAAATACCTCTGGGCATCAAGAAGGACAGGAGCACAAAGCGCCAAAACTACCCGGCGCGGGTTGACGGATGAAGCCGGCCAGCCTGCGGGCCGTCCGTACTTCACCAGGGGCAAGATGGGTGGGCGAACATTTGGTGTGCAGTCCTTGCGGGTGATGTGGCCGGTTGCGCGCTGTGGCGTCGGTTGGCCTGATCCGGAGGTGCTGCTGTCGCTCTTGCCGCTAGCAAACCATAGATTATATCGCGAAGCGCGTCTTCAAGGGCGTGTGGATGCTAATGGCTGGCACGAAGCAGCATCTGCTGCTTTTTGCTGAGTTCAAGCAGCCGCTCCAGGCGGGTCGGGTCGGTTCGCGGCAACTGGTCCGCACGGGAAATTTCGCCCGCCACCGCATCCAGGTGAATGCCGCGCATGGCCTTCTTGAGCTCAGGCACGCCAATTTCCTCGATCTCCGTGCCACCTGTCGACGGTTGCATGCTGTCGAAGGCGGTGAGGCGAGTGACCAGCTCGGTGAAAAGCTGTCCTTGTGTCGCGATTTGGAGGGCGGCCCAAGGCAGTCCGCCCTCCTCGTGGAAACTGGTGTCGATCCAGGAGAACAGGTCACCGTGCGGAGCTTGAAGTTCGCACAGCAGGTGGTGATCCTCATCCGTCAGTTCCGCCCACACCGCCGAATTGCGCAGGACGATCCGCGCGATCTGCTCGGCCAGGGCAATGGCTTTCGGCTTGACGGCATGCCGGAAGCCAGTGCCGTACACACGCTTGCTGTACTCGCCGCCACGACGGCCTTGCTGCCTGACCGGCGGCGCAACGCCCCACAGCTGCATCAGCTCGTGCTCGCCGACCTGGGAGCGTTCGGACAACTGGCTGAGCAACTGGCGCCTCAGGGCACCGTCCGGCAGTTGCTTCCACAATGGCGCAGCGTTGCTCAGCAGATGGGCCCGTCCCTCCGCCGTTGCAAGATCGCAGTCCTGCGCGCTGGCCTCGACCAGAAACATGCTCAGCGGTACCGCAGCGTGGACCATCCGCGAGAAGGCTTCGCGGCCGAATTCGCGGATGTAGCTGTCCGGGTCGTGCTCGGCCGGCAGGAACAGGAACTTGATGCTGCGCACATCGGTGGCGAAGGGGATGGCCACGTCCAGCGCCTTGCGCGCTGCGCGGCGCCCGGCATCGTCGCCGTCGAAGCTGAATACGATGGCGTCGGTGAACCGAAACAGCTTGTGCACGTGCTCGGACGTACAGGCCGTGCCCAGCGTGGCGACAGCATTGGGAAACCCCAACTGCGCCAGCGCCACCACGTCCATGTAGCCTTCCGTGACCAGTGCGAAACCCTGTTCGCGCAATTCGGTACGGGCTTCGAACAGCCCGTACAGCTCTCGCCCCTTGCTGAACACCGGCGTTTCCGGCGAGTTCAGGTACTTGGGTTTCTCATCACCCAGCACGCGACCGCCAAAGCCGATGCACTCGCCCTTGACGCTGCGAATCGGGAACATGATGCGGTCGCGAAAGCGGTCGTAGCGCTTGTCTTCCTCCGCATTGGCGATGACCAGGCCGCTTTCTTCCAGCAGGGGGTCGCTGTAGTCCGCGAACACACTGGCCAGGCCGCGCCAGCCTTCGGGCGCATAGCCCAGGCCGAATCGCTTGGCAACCTCGCCAGACAGGCCGCGGCCTTTCAGGTAGTCGACGGCGCGTGGCGAGTTCTTCAGGTGTTTGCGAAAGGCCTCACCAGCTTTTTCCAGCACATCGGACAGCGTGGCCTGCTTTTCGCGCTGCTTGGCGGCGCGTTCGCGTTCGGCGGGGGAGCTGTCATCCTCGGGCACTTCCATGCCGTACTGGCCGGCAAGCTCCTTGGTCGCCTCGACGAAGTTGAGTCCGGCGTTTTCCATCAGGAAGCGGATGGCGTCGCCGTTCTTGCCACAGCCGAAGCAGTGGTAGAACTGCTTGGATGGGCTCACCGTGAACGATGGCGACTTTTCGGCGTGGAACGGGCACAACCCCACGAAGTTGGCGCCGCTTTTCTTCAGTTGTACCGAGCGGCCGACGATCTCCACCACATCGGCGCGCGCGAGCAGGTCCTGGATGAATCCCTGGGAAATCGCCATCGCAAATAATCTTACCTAGTGCACTTTTTTATGTAGCAGGCTTTACGCTAGTCGCCAGCTTGCAGCCACGAATTCCAGGAAACAGCCATGACCCGCATTTTCGACCAGGACCTGCCCCGCAACGACGCCAACTTCGCCCCGCTGTCACCTTTGTCCTTCATCGCCCGGACGGCAGAACTCTATCCTCAGCAGCTGGCCGTTGTGCATGGCGACTTGCGCCGCAACTGGGCGCAGACCTACGCACGGTGTCGCCAGCTGGCCTCGTCGCTGTCCGCGCACGGCGTGGTTCAGGGCGACACGGTGGCCGTGATGCTGCCCAACACACCGCCGATGGTGGAGGCACATTTCGGCATTCCCATGTGCGGCGCGGTGCTCAACGCGCTGAACACCCGGCTGGACCCCGAGACCATCGCCTTCATGCTGGACCACGGCGAGGCCAAGGTGGTGATCGTCGATCCGGAGTTCGCCACGGTGATGCGCAAGGCGCTGGCACTGCGCAAGTCCGGCCGCGCGCTGCTGGTGATCGACGTGGAGGACGCCCTGTTCAGCGGCCCGGTTGAACGCATCGGCACGGTGACCTATGACGAGTTCGTTGCGGCGGGCGATCCGGAGTTTGCATGGCGCCTGCCCGACGACGAATGGGATGCGATCGCACTGAACTACACCAGCGGCACCACCGGCAATCCCAAAGGCGTGGTCTACCACCACCGCGGTGCGGCGGTGAACGCCATCTCCAACATCCTCGAGTGGGACATGCCCAAGCATCCGGTCTACATGTGGACACTGCCCATGTTCCACTGCAACGGCTGGTGTTTCCCCTGGACGGTGGCCGCCCGCGCCGGCGTGAACGTGTGCCTGCGGCGGGTGGAAGCGAAGGCGATGACCGATGCGATCAAGGCGCACGGCGTCACCCACTACTGCGGCGCGCCCATCGTCCACGGCCTGCTGGTCAACGCGCCCGAGGAGATGAAGCAGGGGCTGCCCACGGGCGTCAAGGCGATGGTGGCGGGCGCGGCGCCGCCGGCGTCCATGATCGAAGGCATGGAGCGGCTCGGCTTCGACCTCACGCACGTGTACGGCCTGACCGAGGTGTACGGGCCGGCCACGGTCTGCCCCAAGCACGACGAATGGAATGCGATGGACATCGGCGAGCGCGCGCGGCTGAATGCGCGCCAGGGCGTGCGCTACCACCTGCAGCGCGACGCGCGGGTGCTGGATCCGCAGACCATGGAGCCGGTGCCCATGGATGGCGAGACCATGGGCGAGATCATGTTCCGCGGCAACATCGCCATGAAGGGCTACCTGAAGAACCCGAAGGCCACGCAGGAGGCTTTCGCCGGCGGCTGGTTCCACACCGGCGACCTGGCGGTGCAGTACCCCGACGGCTACATCAAGATCAAGGACCGCAGCAAGGACATCATCATCTCGGGCGGCGAGAACATCTCGTCCATCGAGGTGGAGGACGTGCTCTACCGGCATCCCGCCGTGCTGGCGGCTGCGGTGGTGGCCAAGCCCGATCCCAAGTGGGGCGAGACGCCCTGTGCCTTCGTCGAGCTGAAGGCCGGCGCGCAGGTCACGGCGGAGGAGATGGTGGCCCACTGCAAGAAGCATCTGGCAGGTTTCAAGGTGCCCAAGGCCGTGGTGTTCGGCGAGCTGCCGAAGACCTCGACGGGCAAGATCCAGAAGTTCGAGCTGCGCAAGAAGGCCGGTTCGGCCACCGCCATCGACGTGTGATGGGCCGCAAAATGGGCTGATGGCATTCATCAGCCCTCATGCTTCTTTCGTGCTGAAGAGCCCGGGCGCCTTCGCCTGGCGCGTACTGACGGCATTCAAGAAGAACCAGGGCCTGCTGCTGGCGGGCGCGCTGGCCTATTACGCGCTGCTGTCGGTGGTGCCGCTGTTGATCCTGACGGTGATCGCGTTGTCCCACGTGATCGACCGGGCCGAACTGCTCAGCACCTTGGGCCGCTACCTGGAGTGGGTGATTCCCGGCCAGTCGGCGGCGATCATTGCGGAGTTGCGCAACTTCCTCGATCACCGCGCAGTCGTGGGCTGGCTGCTGCTGGGGACCATGCTGTTCTTCAGCTCGCTCGCGTTCACGGTCCTCGAGAACGCGATGGCGGTCATCTTTCTGCACCGGTTTGCCATCCGGAAGCGCCGCTACGTGATCTCGGCCGTATTGCCTTATGTCTACATCCTGTGCCTCGGTTTCGGGTTGCTGATCGTCACGGTGGTGGCGGGCGGCTTGCAGGCGATCGGGCAGGAGAGCATCGACATCCACGGCCACGAATGGTCGCTCAAGGGGGTGTCCGGCGTGCTGCTGTACCTGCTGGGTCTGACCGGAGAAGTCTTCGTGCTCACCTCCGTATACATGGTCATGCCGGTCGGGCGCCTGTCCTGGCGCCACGCCCTCGTCGGCGGCGTGACGGCGGCGTTCCTCTGGGAGATCACGCGGCATGTGCTGGTGTGGTACTTCAGCACCCTGTCGCAGGTGAATGTGGTGTACGGATCGCTGACCACGGCGATCGTGGTCCTGTTCAGCCTGGAGATCGGCGCGACCCTGCTGCTGCTGGGTGCGCAGGTGATTTCGGAGTACGAACGCATCGGCCTGCGGCATTCGGCAGCCGACGAGCCCTTGCGAGTCGCGCGGCCCTAGTCGCCGCGCACCACACCTTCGCGCCGGGGATCAGCGCCGCCGAACCAACCTGAAGGCGTTTTCTGGATCGCCTGTAATCCGCTGGTCATGGCCTGCTCTCTGACTTCGGCGCCGCGCTTTCGCAACGCATCCACGAGCGGCGGCGGAAAGCGCTGTGCTTCCAGGATCGTCGGCCCGTTGAGCGACGCGAAGTTGGGCAGGTCGATGGCCTGCTGGGCATCCAGTCCCCAGTTGAGCACGCCATAGAGCATCTTGGCGGTGAAGTGGATGATCAGCGCACCGCCCGGGGCGCCGCCGCTCAGTACGAACTGGCCGCTGTCCTTGTCGAACACCAGGGTCGGTGCCATCGAGGAGCGCGGGCGCTTGCCCGGCTGTACTCGGTTGGCGATCGGGCGGCCTTGGGCATCGGCGGGCGCGAAGCTGAAGTCGGTCAACTCGTTGTTCAGCAGGAAGCCGCCGGGACCGCCCTTGACGCTGACCATCTGGCGAGCCCCGAATTGGTCCTCGATGGTGGAGGTCATGGCCATCGCGTTGCCATAGGCATCGACGATGGAGATGTGCGAGGTGCCGTGTTCGACCTGCCCAGGCATGGGCGCGAACGTGATCCGAACCGGCCCCGGTGTGCCGGGCTTGGCGATCTTCATGCTCTGGCCGGTGGGCGAGGCGTCGATCAGTTTCGCGCGCGCGTCAAGGTAGCCGGGGGCCAGCAGGCTCATCCAGCTGCCACCGGGCGGCTGCACGAAGTCCGGGTCGGCAATGTACTGATTGCGGTCGGCAAAGGCCAGGCGCGAGGCCTCGGTGTACAGATGCAGCCAGTCGGCCGAGGGCACGGGGCCCGACGTCCCCGGGGCGGCGCCCATGCCGGTGGCCAGGGCCATGCCGGCGGC
>Ga0207856_1000250_pt1 | contig 11326 bp, 11 predicted proteins | sample LuqExpMetageno21_FD_187779 | JGI IMG/M metagenome (GOLD analysis project Ga0207856, IMG submission 187779) | Tropical forest soil microbial communities from Luquillo Experimental Forest, Puerto Rico - Sample 21 (SPAdes) | ecosystem: Environmental > Terrestrial > Soil > Tropical forest ... | reverse complement strand
CCCGCCAGCACCTGATCCCGGCGCGGCGGGACCATCCGCCGTGAGGTCGGTATAATTCTCCGTCATGTCTGCCGAGCGGTCGCTGTCGATCCCACCGCCGAGCCTGGTCACCGAGGTCTCCGGCGTGCACCGCCTCGAGCTCCCCGCCACCGGCGAGGCCGAGCCGCCGTCGCGCCCGTCGCTGCGCGTGATCGAGGTGGCCGGGCGGACGCCGCCGGCGCCCGGCATCGGCGAGCACGTCCCGTCCGACCTGGGCGCGCCGGAGCTGTACCTGAACCGCGAGCTCACGTACCTGAACTTCTGCTGGCGCGTGCTGCACGAGGCCGCGGACGATCGGATCCCGCTGCTCGAGCGGCTCAAGTTCCTCGCGATCGTCAGCTCGAACATCGACGAGTTCTTCCAGAAGCGGATCGGCGGCCTCAAGCAGCAGGTGGGCGCGCAGCTCCACTCGGTCACCGCCGACGGGCGCACGCCGCAGCAGCAGATCGCCGACTGCCTCGAGCTGATCACCGCGCTCGAGCGCAGGAAGGTCCAGATCCTCGACCGCGTGATCGGCGAGCTCCGCACGGTCGGCGTCTGGCTCGCCCCGTTCAAGGAGCTCGATCCGAAGGAGCAGGCGTGGGTGCGTGAGCACTACCTGCGCAACATCTTCCCGCTCGTGACGCCGCAGGCGATGGACCCGGCGCACCCGTTCCCGTTCGTCTCGAACCTCTCGCTCAACCTGCTGGTCTCGCTGCGCTACGAGAACGACGGCGAGCAGCTCCTCGCGCGCGTCAAGGTCCCGATCGGCGGCGGCACGTCGCGCTACGTGCGCGTCGGCGCCTCGCGCACGTTCGTGGACCTCGCCGACGTGATGGCGAACAACCTCGACCTCCTGTTCCCGGGGATGGAGGTCGAGGGGTGCTCGCGGTTCCGGGTCACGCGCAACGCGATCACCGAGCGCGACGAGGAGGAGGCCGAGGACCTGCTCGAGTTGATCGAGATCGAGCTGCGCGAGCGCAAGTTCGCGCCGGTGGTCCGGCTCCAGGTCGACCGGACGATGAAGCCGGAGCTGCGCGGGCGGATCGCCGCCGAGCTCGGCCTCGACGAGCAGGCCGATGTGTTCGAGGCCGAGGGCATGCTCGGCCAGCGCGACCTGATGGAGATCGCCGCGCTCGACATCCCGGAGCTGCGCGATCCGCCGCATGCGCCGGCGCCGCCGGTGGACATGCTCACCGACGGCAGCATCTTCCACGCGATCCGCGACGCCAAGCACCTGCTCGTCCACCACCCGTACGAGTCGTTCCAGCAGTCCGTGGAGCGGTTCCTGCGCGAGGCGTCCGAAGATCCGAAGGTGCGCGCGATCAAGATGACGCTGTACCGGACCTCGAAGGACTCCGAGGTCATCAAGCACCTCGTGCGCGCCGCCCGCAACGGCAAGCAGGTCGCGGTCGTGCTCGAGCTGAAGGCGCGGTTCGACGAGGAGGCCAACATCAAGTGGGCGACGCGCATGGAGCGCTCCGGCATCCACGTCACGTACGGCGTGGTCGGCCTCAAGACCCACACCAAGATCACGCTCGTCGTGCGCAACGACTTCGACGGCCTGCGCCGCTACGCGCACGTCTCGACCGGCAACTACCACGCCGGCACGGCCCGCCAGTACACCGACCTCGGCCTGTTCACGTGCGACGACGCGATCGGCCGCGACCTGACCGAGCTGTTCAACTACCTGACCACCGGCTACAAGCCGCGGCGCAAGTACGCCAAGCTCCTCGTCGCGCCGAAGATGCTCAAGCCGGCGCTGCTCGAGAAGATCGAGCGCGAGATCGCGATCCAGGGGAGCGGCGGCCGCGGCCACATCCAGTGGAAGCTCAACGCGCTCGAGGACGTCGACATCGTGCGCGCGCTCTACCGCGCCTCGCAGCGCGGTGTGGCGATCGATCTCGTCGTGCGCGACACCTGCCGGCTGCGGCCCGGCCTCGAGGGCGTCTCGAGCACGATCAAGGTCATCAGCGTGATCGGCCGCTTCCTCGAACACGAGCGCATCTACTACTTCCACAACGGCGGCCGGCCCGAGTACTACCTCGGCTCCGCCGACGCCATGCAGCGCAACCTCGAGAAGCGGGTCGAGGTCCTGATCCCGATCGAGGACCCGCGCCTCCAGACCGAGCTCCGCCACATCCTCGACACCGAGCTCTCCGACCAGCGCGGTGCCTGGGACATGCTCCCCGACGGCAGCTACGTCCAGCGCAACGGCATGGGCGCCCGCCACAGCCAGCAGCAGCTCATCGAGCGCACCGAGCGCCGCCTCAAGGAGGCGACGCGCCTCCGCCGCCGCAAGGTGCAGACCAGCGCGCCGCGGCGGAAGCGGTAGCGGCGCGTGCTATCCTGACCAGCGTGAAGGCGGTCAGCGCGCACGTCCACAACGGGCAGATCGTCCTCGACGACCCCGTCGACCTCCCCGAGGGGGCCGCGGTCGAGGTGCTGGTCCCCGATCACGACGAGCTGACCGCCGAGGCGCGCGCCGACCTCGAGGCCGCCCTCGAGGAGAGCGCCGCCGAGTTCGAGCGCGGCGAGATCGAAGACGCGCGCGCGTTCGCCTTCCGGCTCGTCGCGAGATCGTGAAGGCCTTCCTCTCGAAGCGCGCTGCACGCGCCGCCGAGCGAATCGACGCGCGGTGGCGCGAATTCGCTGACGATCCGGGCGTCTTCGCGCGCGAGCTCCTCGAGGCCGTCGAACTCCTCGAGACGACACATGGCCCGGGCTCGCCGGTCCCGACGCCGAGGCATCCATCGCTGAAGCGCCTGCTCTTGCGGAGGTCGCGCTGTCACCTCTACTTCGAGGTCGACGAGCCGAAGCAGTTGATCCGCATCCTGCACATCTGGGACGGCCGCCGCGAGCGCCCTCCGAAGCTCTGAATCAGGACGGACTGCCGCCGCGCGAAGAATGCCAGATCGCACCGACGAGGATGGTCGGGTCGAATCTGCCGCCAGCAGCTCGTCGCGTACCAGTGCCGCTGATCGTCACAATGAGTCGCAGACGATCGCGCCGCTCGAGGCGCGGACGTCGACCTGGACCTTGTCGCCGTCCTTGTACTTGCGCCAGGTGGCGTCGGAGACGTCGCAAGAGTGGTCGCCGAGCTGGAGCGTGAGCGTCTCGCGCTGGTGGCCGGCGCGGCGGGAGCCGATCACGGGTGGCGCGTTGGCGGGCGGCAGGCCAGTGGGCGTCGCGGGCTGCAGGCCGGTGCCGGAGGCGCGGAGCGCGCCCTGCGCGAGGTCCTTCCAGCGCTGGACGCGGTAGCTGCACCAGTCATCGTCGACCGGCTCGCTGCGGTACGTGGGCTTGCACTTCTTGACGACCTCGAAGGTGCCGTCCTTCTTGTCCTGCTTCTCGTTGTGGCACTCCTCGCCGTCCGGGACCGACCGGGTGGTGCGCTGCTTCGGGTGGCACGACACCAGGTGCGCGTCGGAGGGCATCGTGTCGCGCCAGCCCTGCTCGGAGTAGTCGTTGTACTCCTCGATCGGGACCACGCGCTCCCAGCGGTGCGCCGTGACGGTCATCGTCTCGCTGCGCTTGCGGATGAAGCGGTACCAGATGCCGAAGATCGCGAGGCCGATCAGTGCGACGATCAGCACCACGAGCCACCACCGCCGCGGCTTCTTCGGCGGCGCGATCGGCGCGGAGCCCACGCCCTTGACCTCCCTCGCGCCGTCGAGCGGCGCGCCGCAGTTCGTGCAGTTGTTCGCCCTCGCGCTCTGCGGCGCGTTGCACGATCCGCAGGATCGATCCGCGCCCTCGTACTTGTGGCCGTCGATCCGCCGCTCCTCGCCCTCCTTCGGGAAGTAGCGCGTGTCCGGGTTCTGCTTCGCACCGCACTCCGGGCAGTGGCGCTGGCTCTTCGCGAGCAGCCCCTTGGTGTCGCAGTGATCGCAGTCCCAGAGCATCTCGAAGAAGCCCTGGCTCTCGGTCCGTTCCTCCGCCATTCCCGCCATCGTATCGCGATCGCGGACGCGCGGAGGGCCCGGCGCGAGCTCGCCCTCGCGGACTCGGGTCAGCGCCGCGCCGCGAGCTGCGACGGCTCCGCCGGCTCGATCTGTGTGGTGACGCCGAGATGCGCCGCGAGATCGCGGAGGAGCGCCTCCATCGTCGCGCTCGTCGAGAACACGGTGCGCGCGAGGAACCGGAACACCGGGTCAAACATCGCCAACGCCAGACCGAGATCGCATCCGAAGAAGCCGCAAGGGCGGCGCGGGCTGACGGAGCGACACATCGAATTCTCGTCGAGCGTCGCTCAGGAAGTGTCAGGCTGCCATGCCATACCTGCACGGAGATGCAGCGCAGCGGGCGATATTGCTGGAGCTGTGATCGCCGACGACCCAACGAGCGGTTCTCGCGCCGCAGCGGGAAGCGTGGCGTATGCCGCGACTGCTACCGCGTCGGGCCGGCCGAGCTGGCGTATCGCCAGGTGATGCGGAACGTCGATCGTGCGCTTCGCGGCGGCGAGCTCATCCCGCGGAGGCACCGCAAGATGATCGAGGGCTTCCTCAGCCATCAGGATACCCGGATCCGCGCGTTCGCCGCGGAGATCATCGCCCGCGACGCCAAGGCGCGCCGCGAGCGAGCCGAATGGGCTCTCGAGGAGGAGCGGATGTACGAGGCGCGCGAGCAGCCACCTGCGCCGACCGCCGATCCGAGCGCGACGCCGTATGACGATCTCGACGGCTGGTCATCCGAGGACATCGACCTTCCCTTCTGATCGATCGCTGCGGCATCGCGTCAGAATGGACCCGGCTCACGCGAGGAGTGCCAGATCGCACGGACGAGGATCGATCGCCTCTCGGCGTCGACGCTGTAGTACAGGTGACACCTCACCCGCCGCATCATTAGGCGGCGCAGTCCTCCTGCGCGATAGGGAGCTCCGAGCATCGGCCATGCTGCGAGGAGAGCGAGCACACGGGTTAGCTCGTCGAGGAACAAGTCCCGTGCGGTCGGACGATGCTCCCTCCACCATGCATCGATGGTCCGCGCGTGCTCGTCGGCCTCCGAGGTGGAATCGACTCGGTACCCGCTCACCGTGCTCGAAGGTTGCGAAGCTCCTCGAGGAGCGTCGCCGCTGGCCGCGTGCGCCCGGCGCGCTCGTCCTCAGCCGACCGCGCGAGCGCCTGATGTAGCTGTTCGCGCTCGGCTTCGTCGAGATCGTCCATGTCCGAGCCGTCTCGCAGGCTCTCAAGCAAACGCCATGCAAGATCGGCTCGCTCCAGCTCGGGTAGCTCGAGCAACTCGGTCATGATCTCCGGGGCGACGGCCACGCCCAGATCGTAGCCCATTCTCCGGCGCAAGCCGAGGGCGCCGGCCGATCGCTCGCCGGGATCGCTTAGCGCGGCGACGCCGCGAGCTGCGACGGCTCCGCCGGCTCGATCGACGCCGCGACGCCGAGGTGCGCCGAAAGGTCACGGAGAAACGCCTCCATCGTCGCGCTCGTCGAGAACACGGTGCGCGCGAGGAACCGGAACACCGGGTTCTTGATGAAGCCGTCCTCGGTGATCTCGAGCCGCGTGCCATCGCCGTCGGGCGACAGCTCGTAGATCCAGCGCCCGCCGAACGGCAGCTCGTCGTCGGCGATCCGCGTGATCCGCAGCTCGGGCGGCCGCTCCTCGATGATCTCGAACGTGATCGCGCCCTGGGTTGTGGTCTCGCGGAACCGCGTGCCATCGAGGCGCTCGAGCCGCTTCAGGCCCTTCCGCCAGCGCGGCTGCGCCTCCAGATCCGTGAGCGCGGCCCACACGTCGCCGGGAGGCCGCGCCAGCACGGCGCGTCGCGCGGCCACGTGCGCGCGGGGGAGCAGGAGGCCGATCAGCGCCATGAGGACGATCAGTCCGACGAGCCCGCCGGCGATGTACGCCATCCAGATCATGCCCACCTCGTAGCGCGCGGGCCAATAGTTCGTCAAAACGAATGATCGGGCCGGCCGCTGCGGCGCGATTCAGAGCTTCTCGACGAGCAGCCGCTGGAGCTCGGCGAACGTATCGGCGCCGAGCGACGCCTTGCACCCGCGCAGCCTCGTGAGCGCCGCCTGTACCGCCGCTTCCTGCGGCGACGGATCGGTCAAGATCGCGCGGAACGCCGCAGCGGAGCACTCCGCCTTCTTCGCCGCCTCCTCGGGCGGTCGCGGCGGCGGGTTCTGCGTCGGCGGCGGGGGCGGTGCCGATGGCGCCGTCGCGGGCGGGCGCTGCTTCCTGTCCCGGTCGTCCTTCTTCGCGGGGCGAGGCGGTGCCGCCGGCCGGGTGGGCTCTGCGACAGCGGCGGCCGAGCCTGCGCCTTCGCTCGGCGGCGACGATGCCGGCGGCGGCTCGGACGCTCGCTCTCGCGGTGGCTCCGTCGCCAGCGCCGGGGGCGACGGCGACGGTGGCGGCTCCGCGGATACGACCGTGGCCGACGAGCCCGGTGTCGCCGCGGCGGCGGTCCCATCCGGAGACGCGTCCGAGCCGGACGAAGACAAGCGCGTCGCTGCGACCGCCACGACGACGGCGATCACCGTGACGAGCGCCGAGAGCCCGATCACCCGGCCCCGGCGAGACCGGCGCGGCCCTGCGTCGACGCTCGACGCGGCGCCGCTCAGAGTCGTCGGCACCCCGGCGACCCCTGCGAGGGGAGCCGGCGCGGTACCCGCCACCGGGACCGACGACGGGTGGCGATGGAGGCTCGGCGTCGAGGCCCCCGACGCCGCCGATGCCTGGACGACACCGACCCCGGTCGACAGCGCGTCGACGATGCGCACGACGACGTGCGCGCCCGCCGGTCGCTCGGCCGGGTCCTTCGCGAGGAGCGACATGACGAGTTGCTCGATCGGCGGCGGCACGTCGGGCCGTAGAACGGAGACCGGCTGCGGCTGGAAGTACAGGTGGTGCGCGAGGATGTCCGCGGAGTTGTTCGCGACGAACGGCGGCTGGCCACCGAGCATCTCGTAGATCACGCAGCCCAGCGCGTAGAGGTCGGCGCGCAGGTCGATCGAGTCGCCGCGGCACTGCTCGGGCGCCATGTACGTCGGCGTGCCGATCACCATGCCCGTGCGGGTCTGGCCCGTCTCGTTGGCGTTCGGCGACAGCTTCGCGATCCCGAAGTCGAGCAGCTTCACGCGCTCGCCGCCGCGCACGTCCTCGTCGGGAACGAGGAAGATGTTGTCGGGCTTCAGATCGCGGTGGACGATCGCCTTCTCGTGCGCGGCGTGGAGCGCGCGGGCGATGCCCCGCGTCGTCGAGAGCACCGCGGGAATCGCCAGCGGCCCGCGGCGCAGCCGCGTCCCGAGGCTCTCGCCCTCGAGGTACTCCATGATGATATAGGCCTGCTGCTCGTCGAGGAACCCGAAGTCGTAGACCTCGATGATACCAGGGTGCCGGATCGCGGTCGCGGCGCGCGCCTCGTTGAAGAACCGCGCGACGATCTCGCGGTTGTTCGAGAACTCCGGCAGCAACACCTTCACCGCCGCCAAGCGCCCGAGCGTCGCGTGGCGGGCCAGGTAGACCGCGCCCATGCCACCCTCGCCGAGCTTCGATACGATCGCGTAGCTCCCGATGTGCCTGCCCTGCATCACGCTCCTCGGCCGGCAAGAAAATAGCGGCAAGGCCCCGCTCCGACAACCATCCGGCCTTGGTTCCGTCGCGCGGCGCGTCATCTCCAAATGCCGCCGCCGGTGCTTCCTGTTAAATTCCGGGCCGACAGCCGCCTGGAGTGATCCGTGATCCGTCCCGCCAGCCGCCGCCGCCTCCGCCTCCTCCTCCTCGCGATCGTCGCCGGCGCCGCCGGCTGCGCCACCACCGAGCCCTACGCGCAGCGCCGGGGCACGCCGTACGTGAAGAGCACGACGGTCGAGGCGTCGGCCGGTCCGAGCGGGTACCGCATCTCGGTCATCGCGCGGTGCCAGGCGCAGGTCGTCAACATCTGGTGCGAGCCGCTCGCGGAGCGCCGGACGTCGTGCAAGAAGCCGCCCACGGTCACGCGGGCGGAGCTCGATTGCCCGAAGGAGCTCGAGTTCCGGAACGTGCTCGTCTCGCTCCGCGCGCCGTGGGGCGCGATCTATAGCGCCACGTCCGACGAGCGCAGCACCGTCGACATCGCGATCGACTGGGCGAAGTCGGGCATCGATCCGCTCTCCGACGGCGCCGCCACGCAGCTCTCGTCGAGCTGGCTTGTGACGACGCGGGAGGGGCTCTCGCTCGAGCTGCGGGTCACGCCGCAGGACGTCGAGGCGATGCGGACCGCGATCGGCGAGGCCACCGACACGCAGTACGCGGCGGGCGCGATCGGCGAGCGCGCGGTGCTGAAGGCGGAGCTCGTCGAGAGCGAGCCCATGACGATCGGCGGGGCGGGGACGATCGGCGTGTCGATCACCAACAGCGGCCCGCAGCCCGCGTACCGGGTGATCGCGAAGCTCAAGAGCGGCGTCGAAGCGCTCGATGGGATCCAGCTCTCGTTCGGCCGGATCGATCCCGGGAAGACGAAGGTGCGCACGCGGCGCATCCCGCTGCCGCCGGCACTCGACGACCGCGCGCCGATCGTCCTGGCGAACATCTCGTACGCCAACGGTGAGGAGCTCAGCGTCAAGCGGCGGTTCAATATCGGTGCCGAGGTGGCGGGCGCCGTGCAGCAGCAGGGGCTCGGCCTCAACTGCAAGTCGGTCTCCAGCGAGGTCTCGCCTGGCGAGCGGGTCCGCGTTCAGTGCGAGCTGCGCAACAAGAGCAGGGCGCCGGCGAGCGAGCTGAAGGTGGTGGTCGCGGTGGGCGGCGCCTTGAAGCCGAACCTCGCCCCGAAGAAGCTCGCGGCGGGTGAAGCGGTGACCCTCGAGTTCGTGGGCGACGTGCCCGGCGGCGCGAAGCAGGGCGCGGACCTCCCGGTGCGCGTGACGGTGAGCGGCGTCGATGTCCCGCCCGTCACGCAGAGCCTGGCGATCCGCGTCGCGAGCCTCGCCGTGAAGTGCAAGATCGAGAAGCTGACGCGCGAGCAGTACCGCGCGAAGCGCAAGCGCCTGCAGGCGGCGTTCGATGCGGGCGCGCTGACCCAGAAGGAGCTCGACAAGTACGACGCCGAGCTCGTGAGCTGTCTGCAGTAGCGACCGGGAGCGCGAAGCAGCGGCCGACGCGGCGGTGCAGATGGGTCAGGCGACCGAGGGTGATCGATCGAGTCCGCCTGCAGCGGAGTGAGGACGAGCCTCCCTGGCCCGACCCCTGATCGCTGCGCGAAAGCTAGCCACCTGACGAGTAGGCGGCGGGTCGCGCAACCACTACAGTCGGAGCCATGTCCGTGGCCGCGGTTCCTGCTCCGATCGCATACGGCGGAGGTGGTGGCGGTGGAGGAGGCGGCGGAGGTGGCGCCGGCGGTGGTGCCGGCGGCGGCGGTGGCGCCGGCACGGGGCAGAAGCAAGGGGTCGCCGATCCGCACAAGACCGGCAAGGAGAAGCCGCCGACCGAGCCGACGAACTGGCGCAGCTACCTCGGCGTGTTCCGCTACAGCCGGCGCGCGCTCGAGCTGGTGTGGTCGACCAACCGCGCGCTCACGATCGGGCTCGCGATCGGCAGCGTCGCCGCGGGCCTTCTGCCGAGCGGCATCGCGTGGGTCGGCAAGCACCTCGTCGACGCGATCGTGACGGCGACGGGGACGCGGGTGGTCGCCGACCGCGACACCGCGATCGAGTGGGTCGCGATCGAGCTCGGCCTCGTGCTCGGGCTCGCGACCGTCGGGCGGTTCCTGCAGATGTTCCGCGCCCTGCTACGCCAGCAGCTCGGGCAGCGGATCAACGTCGAGATCCTCGAGAAGGCGCTGACGCTCGAGCTGACGCAGTTCGAGGACTCCGAGCTGTACGACAAGATGACGCGCGCACGGCGCGAGGCCTCGTCGCGGCCGCTGTCGCTGGTCTCGCAGACGTTCGAGCTCGGGCAGGGGCTGATCACGCTGATCGGCCTCGGCGGGCTGCTCGCGGCGTTCTCGCCGATCGCGCTCGCGGTGCTGATCGCCGCCGCGATCCCGCCGTTCGTCGCCGAGCTCAAGTTCTCCGGCGACGCGTTCCGGCTGTCGCGCTGGCGCACGCCGGAGACCCGCGAGCAGCTCTACCTCGAGACGGTGCTCGCGCGCGAGGACCACGCGAAGGAGGTCAAGCTGTTCGGCCTCGGGCCGCGGTTCCTCCGCCGCTACAAGGCGATCTTCGAGAAGCTCTACGCGTCGGACCGCGCGCTCACGATCCGGCGCGCCGTGTGGGGCCTCGGCCTCGGCACGATCGGCACGATCGCGTTCTACGGCATGTACCTGTGGATCGCGCTCGCGACGATCGCCGGCGATCTCTCGATCGGCGCGATGACGATGTACGTCGTCGTCTTCAAGCAGGCGCAGTCGGCGATGTCGAGCGCGCTCGGCGACGTCGGCGGGATGTACGAGGACAACCTGTACCTGTCGAACCTGTACGAGTTCCTCGAGACGCCGACGATCAGCCCGGCCGGCGCCGCGGAGGCGGGCACCCGGCCCGGCGACGGCGTGCGGTTCGAGGCGGTGGCGTTCACGTACCCGGGCGCGCGCGAGCCGGCGCTCGATGGCATCGACCTGCACATCCCGCCCGGGAGCAAGCTGGCGATCGTCGGCGAGAACGGCTCCGGCAAGACCACGCTGATCAAGCTCCTGACCCGGATGTACGAGCCGACCGAGGGCCGGATCACGCTCGACGGGCGGGACCTCCGCGACTGGGCGCCCGCCGCGCTCCACCGCCGGATCGGCGTCATCTTCCAGGACTTCGTGCGCTACCAGCTCACGGTCGGCGAGAACATCGGCGCCGGCGACGACCGCGCGTACGAGGACCGCGTGCGGTGGGACGACGCCGCCGACCGCGGCCTCGCCAAGCCGATCATCGAGACGCTGCCGGACCGCTACGACACGCAGCTCGGCCGGTGGTTCCGCAACGGGCGCGAGCTGTCGCTCGGCCAGTGGCAGAAGGTCGCGCTCGCGCGCTCGTTCATGCGGCGCGAGGCCGACGTCCTCGTGCTCGACGAGCCCACCGCGTCGATGGACGCGGAGGCCGAGGTCAAGATCTTCGATCGCTTCCGCGAGGTCACCGACGACAAGATCGCGATCGTGATCTCGCACCGGTTCTCGACGGTGCGGATGGCGGACCAGATCATCGTGCTCGATCGCGGCCGCGTGATCGAGCGCGGCTCGCACGACGAGCTGGTGGAGCAGGGCGGCCGCTACGCGACCCTGTTCCACCTGCAGGCCAAGGGATATCGCTGAGAGCGAGCGTCCCTGGCAAAACACGGGGTTGTGCGATCGCGCTTGCGGCGGCCGGGCGGAGCCTTTAGATGAAGCTTCG
>Ga0207856_1000249_pt1 | contig 11328 bp, 8 predicted proteins | sample LuqExpMetageno21_FD_187779 | JGI IMG/M metagenome (GOLD analysis project Ga0207856, IMG submission 187779) | Tropical forest soil microbial communities from Luquillo Experimental Forest, Puerto Rico - Sample 21 (SPAdes) | ecosystem: Environmental > Terrestrial > Soil > Tropical forest ... | reverse complement strand
TCGGTGATGAATGCAAGCGGCCCGATGATGGACAGCCCGCAGCTGCGATTCATGGAAGGCGCGAAGATCTACTTGAAGCGGGTCAATGCCGAGGGCGGGATCGATCGCCGGCAGATTGAACTGGTGCCCAAAGACGATGGCGGTGTGCCCGCGCGCTATCTGGAGAATATGCGCAGTCTTGCCAGCGAGCAGAACCTGGTCGCCCTGCTCGGCTGCTATGGAGAAGCCCTGTGCCTGGGCGCTGCCGAGGCTTCAGCGGCTTTGAAAGTGCCGCTGATCGGAGCGATGTCGGGCAGCGAGAAGTTGACCCGCCAGACCTATCCGCTCGTGTTCCGGGTGCGCGCCGACTATGCGCGCGAGGCGCTCGCCGTCGCCACACAGCTCTCGCAGCTGGGTAGCAGCAGGGTCGCTTTGCTGACCGACCAGGCGCAGGACAAGGAGTCCGATCTCACATTTCGACGCGCGCTTGAAAAGAAGGGCATCAGCGTTCAGGTGTTTCGCGTGTCGACCGGTCAGGGATCATCTCCGGCTGAAACGATCCAGGCGATCGGCGCGGGTGGCTTCCATGCCGCCGTCGTCAACGTGGGCTTCGACACGATGGACAAGCTCATCAACGCAAACATTTCTGAGACGGCCGGCTGGCCTGCCGTTCTTTTTGCCGTCTCCAACGGAACCGTTGCTTCTCTCACCGCGCACTTCAAGGACCGCAGCATCGCCTTCACGCAAGTCGTGCCGCATCCCGACCTGCTGGCGCACCCGCTCGCGCGCGAGTTCGTCGCCGACGCGAGTCAGTACGCCGCCAATCTGGCGGCATTCACGCCGGAGGGCATGGAAGGCTATGTGAGTGCACGTCTTCTCGTTTTCGCACTTCGAAAGCCGGGACCCAAGAATGCACTGCGGCTGGGGGACGTGCTCAAGGCATCCGAAGGCTGGGACCTGAACAACTTTCATCTCAACTTCGGCTCTGGCCGTGCGAACGGATCCGACTGGGTGGGAATCGGCCTGCGTTCGCGTGGCGGCGCCATGATGAATTGAACCGCGCCATGACACAGAACGCTGTACCGGCTCCCGTTGACTTCGCCTGGAGCGATGAATTCCTGCTGGGCTACGGGCCCATGGACCGAACGCATGAGGAATTCGTCAGCTGTGTGCGCGCCGTGCTCGACGCCGACGATGCTTCGATTGCAGCCGCCCTGGCCGCCTTCGCCGAACATGCCGAGCGCCACTTTGGCGAAGAGGACGCGTGGATGTCCGAAACCAAGTTCCCGCCCGCGGACTGCCATGTGGGCGAACACGCGGCGGTCATGAAATCGGTGCGCGAAGTGCAAGGGGCCTTGAGTCAGGGCGCGCCCGCCGCCCTGGCGCGCGATCTGGCCAACGAACTCGTGCGCTGGTTCCCCGGCCACGCCGATTACCTCGATTCCGCGCTTGCCCACTGGATGGCCAAGCAGCAATACGGCGGCAAGCCGGTGGTGCTCAAGCGCCGGCTTGCTCTGGGCACAGCCCCAGGCCCCTGAGCACACGAGTCTCCCACGCAGGCGCGTCGAGCCGCTGATCCCCGCCGCCTGGTCGACTGGCACCCGATGTAGTGTTTCGAGGCGCAAGTCCGCTGCAACAAATCATCGAGAAGGACCGGCTCATGCGGCCGGGTGAGGAAGGCGCGCAAGCTGTCTCTCAAGCCGTGCGCGCCGCCTCGAAGCGAGGACGTGCCGGTACATCCTCGGCTCGCGCACCCCGGCGGGTGTGTTCCGTCGAGGACAGGTGCAGCTCATGCAGGACGATTCGAGTGCTTGTATCGCTTGTCCTTCCCACGCCTGAGCTGCGCTCAGGAGAGCCCTTCCGGAACCGCCTCCCCGTCCGGGCAGGTCACGTCTGACAAGCCCGGATACATCGGCGTTTCACAGGTGTGCCTTCAATGCGGGCTCGGAGCTATCACTGGAGGCCATCATGCGCCGTACGAGCTTCTTCACCGCCATGGGCATCGCGCTCCTCGCGGGCGCGGTGGGTGTGCCGTGCATCGCCAGCACGGATGTCGCCGGACGCGATGCCATCGACATCCAGCTCCAGGCGACCCTGGAGAACGCCGGGAAGATTGGCTCAGCCGTCGTCCGTCGTGCAGGGAACGGCAGCGCCATGCTGGTGACGATCAGCGGCTTGCCGGTGTACACCGCGCAACCCACCGATTTGCACACCTTCGTGGTGCTGGGCACCTGCGGACAGAAGGACGCGCAAGTGCTGGCTCTGAAGAAGGACGTGCTCGTGACTTCGCAGGTGCACCCCATCGCCGTCGCGTTCCGCGGGCCGGTGCAGATGTCCTATCCCGTCGCGCTTCCGTTCGACACGCTGCGCACGGCACCGTTCGCCGTGAGTGTGCGCATGGGACCTGCCGACGGTGGAAAGGAAGTCTTCTGCGGCGACAGCCGCGCAGGTGCGTAGTCACAGGCGGGGCATTTCGAATGCGATTGCCTCACGCTCGCTCCTACTTCGACCGGACTCTGGCGGGCCTGCGGTTCAAGGTACTCTGATCCTTGATCAGCGTCGAGCCGTCAGCGCGGATCTCAAAGAATCCGCGGCCTTCCAGAGCTGTCATGACCCGGCTGACCATTTCGCGCGAGGCGCCGACCATCTTGGCGATGTCCTGGCGCGACACCCGCCCGCGAATCACCATCGCTCCCTCGCTATCGGGCGAGGCGAACTCCAGCAGGACGTGGGCCACTCGCCCGTAGACGTCCATGAATGCAAGCGACTCGATCTTGCGGTTCGCCTGGCGCAGGCGTTGCACCAGTTCCGCCATCAGGGCGTATGCCATGGAACTACTCTGGCGCAAACACCGGGTGAATGCCTCCGCGCCCAGCTCCAATGTGTCGGTCTGCACTTCCGCGCGCACCGAGGCCGAGTGCGGCTCGTTGTCGATCAGGCTCATCTCGCCGATATGGTCGCCCGCATGGCGGATGGCGAGAATCACCTCGCGACCGCGCTCGTCGGCCGTGACGACGCGCACCCGACCCGTGACGATGATGAACAGCGCACCGGCGCGCTCGCCTTGTCGAAGCAGCAGCGCGCCACGGCGGAACCGGCGCCTGACGACGGCTTGCGCGATCGTCTCGGCCTGGCTCGGCGTGAGCAGCGCGAAGATGGGCACACGGCTGATGAGTTCGATGTTGCTGGGGGGCGGCACTGGCAAAAGCTATGCACTCGACGCGGCGTCTTGGACGGCCAGCGCAGCGCTGACCGCCACTCTTCTCTTGGGAGAGAGCGCCCGCCGGGGTCGAGTGATCGGCGGATTCTAAGGAGCGCTTGCAAAGATTCTGTGAACGCGCCACGCGCAGCGGCTTTGGCGGGGTGGACCCAGCGGAGGGCTCCTCAAGAGCTGAATACGCGCTGGTGAGGGCCGTTTTGGGCCGAAGGCGTCGACCTGGTCGAACGGCGCATTCCTGTCTGTTCCAGGCGCGAAGTCCACGTCGCTGGTCGCTTGCGCACCGCCGATGGCCAAGACGGAATCAACCGCGTCATTTCACCCGGCGTGCCCTGCGTCCGCTACTGCGTCGCATCCACATTTGCCGCGCGCAGCGGTTCCGACACCTCCATCCAGTCCAGGTCGTTCTCCAGCGTGTGGAACGCGTCGTCGCCGATATCGCCGCTGTCGCGCATCGCAAGAAGCACCCGCCGTGCGGCGACCAGCGCGGCGCGGTAGGCACTGTCGTACTCGGCACCAAAAGACGCGTGGGGGCCGTCGCTGCGCTGCAGCCGGCCCAGCCGGAGCTTCAGGTCCTTGCGCACCAGAAGCACGGCCGGCGAGCCGCTCGCCGGGACTTGCGCGTAGGCCGCCTCCAGCATGCGCTGGCGCGCCGTGTGCTCCTCGCGCGCCACGGGGTCGCCGTCATGAAGGTCCAACTTGCGCAGCAGCGTTTTCAAAGTCAGGCCCTGGATCAGCAAGGTGCCCAGCACCACCGAGAACGCCGTCAACACGATCAAATCGCGGGCTGCGAAGCCCACCGGCAGCGCGAGTGCCGCGGCGAGCGTCACGATGCCACGCATACCGGCCCAGGAGATCACCAGCCCGGTGCCAACGCTGGGCCGCAGCATGGGCCGCGGCGGATGGAAGCCGTAACGGCGGTCGCGCCAGCGCAGTGCTGCATTGAAAGACATATGCCAGGCGATCCGCACCAGGATCACCGTCGCCAGCACGGCGGCCGCGACCAGCAAATACTGCTCCCGCTTGGGCGGCGCCAGCTCGAGCAGGATGGGGCGGATCTGCAAGCCGATAAAGATGAAGGCGAAGATGTTCAGCGCGAACACCACTGTTGCCCACACGGCGTTGGTGGGGACGCGGATGCGCGCCGGCGTGCGCGCTGGCGCCGTGCGACCCAGCGTCATCGCGAAGCACACCGTGGTCAGCACGCCTGACAGGCCGACGTGCTCCGCCACCAGCCAGACGGTGAAAGCGACCACGAATTGCAGGATGATGGCCGTGGGGATGTGCTGCACCTGTTCCAGGAGACGCTGCACCAGCCAGCCAAGTACCGGACCCGCAACGACGCTGCCCAGCACCGCGAGCAGAAAGGTCGGCGCCACCGCCTGCACCGAGAAGCCGTTGGCTGCGACAGCATCTACGGCGAGGCGGTAGATCAGCAGAGCACTGGCGTCGTTCAGCAGGCTCTCGCCTTCGAGGATTCCCAGGATGCGCTGGGGTGGATGCAGCGGACGCAGCACCGCGGTGGCTGCGACCGCATCGGGCGGTGCGACGATGGCGCCCAGCGCGATCGCGGCGGCCCAGGGCAGGCCTGGCACGAGTGCGTGGGCGACGGCGGCCACTGCCGCCGTCGTGAGGACCACCGCAAAAATCACCAGGCTCAACAGCGGCGCCCAGTTGTCGCGAAGGTCGCGCAGGGAGGCGTCATAGCCGGCGTCCACCAGGATCGGCGCCACGAACAGGGCCAGAACCAGTTCGGGCGGCAAGGCGGGACTGGATGCTCCGGGGATCAGGGCCAGCAGTGCGCCACCGATCGCGAGGAACACGGGATACGGTGCGCCCACCCGTCGCGCGGCGGCGGCCAGCACAACGGCTGCCGCGAAGAGGGCGAGGATCTGTTCGAGTTCCCGCACGATGCGAAGTATGGCGGCCAGGCCACGTGAAGCAAAAGGTCAGCCCCGTCTCTGGCCAAGTCGAGGGTACTGTGAATGGCCCGGCGCACGCATCGGCGCGGGCGGCCCGCGCTCACCCGCGCATCAGTCCTTTGAAGAGTCCAAGCCCCCATGCGCGCCGACTGCTCCACCAGCCATGCGCGCACCGGGTCGTCGCGATGGGTGAGGATCCAGCGTCACCCTAGGTTCCAAGCCAGGCCTTCGCATCGTCGATGTCCATGAAGGTTCGAAGCCGGATCCCCGTTCTTTGTGCCGCTTTTTCGCTGGTCCCAACCCGTTGCGACGGCGGCACCACGCTGGCGACCTTCTCCAAGTTGCGCAAAGTCTCGCCCGCGGAGGCGCCCCATTGGAGGTGCTCGGTGAAGGTCCAGCTGACCTGGGTTTCCCGAAAATCGAGCAGACATCTTTGATAAGTGGCTGCGCCGCATGCGGCGGCTGCGAATGCCATCACTCCGAGCCCATCCGCCAAGTGCGCGGTCCCTTTGATCTCCAGGAGCAGGTAAGGCAGCCCATGATGCACAGTCAGTTGCAGCGGCATGCGGGCAGTCTAGGGGCGAAGTGTGACGTTTTCGATTGCGTCGCCCACAAACGCAGCATCCGACACCCCGGATCGAAAAATGGCACGGCCCACTGATGTTCCGCGGCAAGCCCCGTTGGCGCTAAGAACGCCCGATCTGTTCCTTGGTCAACATCGCGATGAGTCGCGAGAGCCGTTCCGGGCTTGCCGGCTTCGTCACGTGGGCATCGAATCCCGCTTCCTTGCTGCGTACGACGTCCTGTTCGAGTCCGAAGCCGCTGACGGCGATACCGGGGCCCGAATAGCCGCGCGCGCGCAACTCGCGGATCAGGTCAAGGCCGCTCGCATCGGGCAGGCCGAGGTCGCTGATCAGCAGGTCAAAGCCGTGCTGTTGGGCCAGTTCAATGGCGCTCTCCACGTCGCCCGCGAGCTCGACGTGGTGCCCGTCCGAGGCAAGGAATTCCCGCATGAGGTTCGCCGTGTCTCCGTGATCTTCCACCAGCAGGATCCGCAGCGGTTTTGCGGCACCAACGCGCTCATCGGCACCGGCGCCTTCGGCTTGCCCATGCTGCACGCCCAGAGGCAATCGCACAGTGAACGTCGCGCCCTGGCCTTTGCCGGAGCTGCGCGCCTCGATGCTGCCGCCGTGCATTTCGACCAGTGCCTTGCTGATGGACAAACCCAGACCGACGCCGCCGAAGCGGCGCGTGACTGTGCGGTCGGCCTGCTCGAAAGGGTTGAAGATGCGTTGTATCGCGTCCGGCTCGATGCCTTCGCCGCTGTCGAGCACCTCGACGATGACCTGGTTGTCCTGGCGCCAGCACCACACGCCCACGCAGCCGCCCCGCGGCGTGAACTTCACCGAGTTCTTGAGCAGGTTCCAGAACACCTGCTGCATGCGCGCGGCATCGGCATTGACGAAATGCGGCGGCTCATCGATCTTGATGCCGAAGTACAGCCCGCGCGCCTCGATGTCGGGCATGCAGACCTCGGTGACGCGCTGCAGGATCTGCTCGACGGCCACCGGCTGGCGATCCAGTTCCACCTTGCCGCGCGCGATGCGCGTCATGTCGAGCAGGTCATCGATCAACCGCGCCTGGAGCTGGACGTTGCGTCCAATCACGTTGAGCATCTTCTGCCCCTGCTCATCCTGATGGAGCTTCCTGCGCAGGATCTCCACCCCGGTCGTGATCGGCGAAAGCGGCGTGCGCAGTTCGTGGCTGAGCACGGCCAGGAAATGATCCTTTGCCGTGTTCGCCTGCTCGGCCCGCGCGAGCGCGGCTTCCAGCGCATCATCCTGGCGTTTGCGCTCGGTGACGTCGCGCAGGATGACGGTGAACAGCCGCTGCCCGCCGATCTGCGCCTGCGAGATCGACGCTTCAATCGGGAACTCCTCGCCGTTGGACCGCACGGCGGCGAGCGGGCGCATCTGTCCCATCGCACGAGTGGTGCTACCGGTTCGCCCGAAGTTCTCGATGTGCTCGCTATGCACCTCGCGAAAGCGCTGCGGGATGAAGCGTTCGATCGGCTTGTCGATCGCATCGCACTCGCGGCAGCGGAACATGATCTCCGCCGCCGGGTTGAACAGCACGATGCGCTGCTTTTCGTCCACCGTGATGATGGCATCCATTGCCGAATCGATGATGCCGGCCAGCCGGTGCTGGCTCTGGCGCAGCGCCTCCTCGGCGCGCCTGTGCTCGGTGATGTCCAGCACGAAGGCCATGCCTTCGAAGCGCTTTTCGTCGAGCATCGCAGTCCCGACAATGATGGGAATGCGGCTGCCGTCCTTTCTGATGTACTCCTTCTCGAAAGGCGTGCCCACACCGGTGGCCTTCAGCTCTGCGACGCAGCGCTCGTCCAGCGGTTTGTATTCCGGCGGTGTCATGGCGTTCCAGCGCAAGCGGCCCGCTTCCAGATCCTCGCGGCTGTAGCCGACCATCTCGAGGAACTTGTCGTTGGCCCCGGTGATCGGGCCGTCCACGTTCCAGTGGATGGCGCCGAACATGCCGGAGTCGTAGAACCTGCGCAGGCGCTCTTCGCTGCGGCGTAGTGCCTGCTCGATGATTTCGCGGTCGGTGATGTCCGACGCAACGCCGCCGATGCAGGCCGTTTTGCCGTCCGGCCCGGCGATGGCGAACTTGGTCACGATCGAGTGATGTTCGATGCCGTCCGGCTCACGCAGGGTTTCGATGGTCCGCACGCAGCCTTCCACAAGGGCGTGACCGTCGTTGGCGCGGAACTGGTGCGCGGTGTCGGGCGGGAAAATCTCCGCGTCGGTCTTGCCGGCGATCTCCGTGGGCGACCTGCCAAAGACCCGCTGCGCGGCGGGATTCGCATACAGATAGCGCCCTTGCAGGTCCTTGATCCAGGCGGCGCCCGGAAGGTGATTCATGAAAGCGGCAAAACGCTGCGCGGTGTCGCGCAGGGCGCGTTGGATACGGCCCTCTTCCTCGATGTGGTCACGCAGCTGGATCTGGCGTGTGCGCGCGCGCAGCGCCGAGCGCACGGCGGCAACCAGCGCCGGCGCCTGCACCGGACGGTCGAGCAGGACGATGTTCTCAAGTGCCTCCTTTGCCCAGCCAGCGACCGAGGAATGGATACCGCCCGGGACGAGGATCAGCAGGGGCAAGTCCGACCAAACGGGTTGTGCGCCCAGCATCTGCCGCAGGTGGTCGAAGCGATCGTCCGCGAAGGCCTCGTCCGTGATGAGCAGCGCGCCCGCGCCCTGCGCCGCTTCGCGGCAGAGCGCACCCAGGTCGCCGCACAGCGTGACGGCGATGCCTGCGCCGTCAAGAATCAAGCGGCTCTGTTGTGCATCCTGCGAATTCGACTCGAGCACCAGCAGCCGCAACTCGCGGTCGTACCGACCCGCTTCTTTCATCGCTGTTCCCGGGCAGGCAGCAACCCGGTACAGAGCGGTTCGCTTGAGCTGGGCCGTCGTAATTCGACGATCAACAACTCGTCAAGGCCTGCTATGCCGCTCCTGGGAAGTTCCCGAGCGTCGGCCGGTAACTCTGGCGTCAGCATGGTTGACATCATCTACTGGGAGAAAGACCTTCGAAAGAAACTCGCGTAAAGCCCCTGTTCAGTAAGCGGTCTGCGCGCGATGTCGGCGTCATCCAGCACGCGCCCGCCCTTGGGCCGCGCGAGCGCTGCGTGAAGCGCGCGCCACTTCACCTGACTTGCATTCGCCGTGATGGCGTGCGCGCTGATCGGCCGTGAACTTCAATGGCGGCGCCGGCTCCGCTACCATCACTGAAACCAGTTTCAGTGATCCGCATGGCAGCCTCCCTTCCGACCCGCGCACCCACCGTCACAGCAGATGCCGCGCCGCGGGTGACCATCGCTGACGTGGCACAACGCGCGGGCGTGTCCAAGGCCACGGTCTCACGGTTCCTGAACCGGCGCGACGAGTTGCTGACGCCGGAGATCGCTCGCCGTGTGCAGTCGGCCGTCACCGCCCTGGGCTACTCGCCCAGCCCCATGGCGCAGGCGCTCAAGCGCGGCCGCTCGCGCCTGATCGGGCTGGTGGTGGCCGATGTCACCAATCCGTTCTCGGTGGCCGTGCTGCGCGGCGCGGAGAAGGCCTGCCAGGACGCTGGCTATCTGCTCATGCTGTTCAACCTCGGCGACGACAGCCAGCGCGAGCGCGCCGCCATCGAGGCGCTCGCGTCCTACCAGGTGGACGGGCTGATCCTCAACACCCTGGGGCGCGACGAGGGCGCAGCGGCGGCCGCGGCGCGCAGCGGCCGGCCGGTGGTGCTGGTGGACCGGCGGCACCGCGACATGCAGGCCGACCTCGTGTCTCTCGACAACCAGGGCGCCGTGCAGCTGGCGGGAAACCACCTGGTGACGGCCGGCTGGGACGAGCTGCTGTACGTGACCGAGCCGGTGGCCGGTGTCAGCTCACGAGAGGAGCGCGAGGCCGCCTTCCGCGCGTTCGTTGCCAGCCATCCGCCGGTGCACGGCGCCGTGCTGGAGTCGAGTGCCAATGCCGGCGAGGGGCTGCTGAAGGCCCTGCGGGAACTGCACGCGCGCGGGCGCCGGCCAGCCGTCATTGCCGGCAACGCCGTGATCACGCTGCGCGTGGCCGAGGCCGTTGCCGCCCTGGGCTGGCAATTCGGCCGGGACCTGGGCTTCGTCGGCATCGACGAGACCGAGTGGGCGCCACTGATCGGGCCGGGGCTGACCACGGTGGCCCAGCCGACCGACGCCCTGGGACGCCTTGCCACGAGCTGCCTGCTCGAGCGGCTGCAGGGGTTGGCCGTGCCGCCGCGCCAGGTCCTGCTGCCAGGCACGCTGGTGCCACGTCGTTCGTCGGCGCCGCCGACCTAGGCCCCAAACTGACACCGGTTTCTCGCCGGTTTGAACCGAAGTCGTTCTGCCGCGCAGACTCCTAAGTGATAACCCTGATGGAACTTGAAGCCGGTTTCTCTAATCTAGCTTAGAAACCGGTTTCAGTCTCCTGAGTTTCAGTTTCGCTTGAACTACGATTTCCAGTTCGACGCCGTGTTCGCCGCCTGGCCGCTCCTGCTGCAAGGCACGTGGACCACGATCCAGCTGTCGCTCACGGCGACCGTGCTTGGCCTGCTGGTCGCGATCTTCGGTGCGTGGGCCAAGCACTCCGGGCCGGCGCCGCTGCGCTGGGCGGTCAACGCCTACATCGAGCTGATCCGAAACACGCCGTTCCTGGTCCAGCTGTTCTTCTTTTTCTTCGCGCTGCCGGCGCTGGGCCTGCGCTGGTCGGCCCACGCGGCCGCACTGGTGGCGATGGTCGTCAACCTGGGCGCCTACGCCACGGAGATCATCCGGGCCGGCATCGAATCGATCCCGCACGGGCAGGTCGAGGCCGGCCTGGCGCTCAACCTCAAGCGGCACCAGGTCTTTCGCTACATCATCCTCAAGCCGGCGCTCAAGGCGATCTACCCCGCCCTCACCAGCCAGTTCATCCTGCTGATGCTCAGTTCGGCGGTCGTCTCGGCCATTTCCGCCGATGACCTGACCTCGGTCGCCGCCAACCTGCAGTCGCAGACCTTCCGCAGCTTCGAGATCTACATCGTGGTGGCGGGCATCTACTTTGCGCTGGCGCTGCTGTTCTCGCTGCTGTTCCGTACCGTGTACCGCATGGCACTGAACTACCCCGACCGCCGTTGATTTGCCATGCGTACGTTCGGCTTTCCGGAATTCCTGTTCATCCTCGAGGCGGCGAAGTGGACCATCGCCCTGTCGGCGATGGCCTTTGTCGGCGGTGCCATCGGCGGCCTGCTGGTGGCGCTGGCGCGCACCAGCGAGAACGGTGCCGCGCGCGCCGCAGCGGGCGTCTTCGTGCAGGTGTTCCAGGGCACGCCGCTGCTGTTGCAGCTGTTCCTCATCTTCTTCGGCGCACCGGTGCTCGGCTGGGACATCAACCCGTGGCTGGCCGCCGGCGTGGCGCTCGTGCTCAACACCAGCGCCTTCCTCGGCGAGATCTGGCGTGGCTGCATCGAGGCCATCCCGCGCGGCCAGTGGGAGGCCGCGCGCTCGACGGGGCTGGGCTTCGTGCAGGCGCTGCTCAACGTCATCCTGCCGCAGGCGCTGAGACTCACCATCGCGCCGCTCACCAACCGCACTATCGCCATCACCAAGGGCACCGCACTCGGCACCGTCGTGGCCTTGCACGAGATTCT
>Ga0207856_1000248_pt1 | contig 11358 bp, 11 predicted proteins | sample LuqExpMetageno21_FD_187779 | JGI IMG/M metagenome (GOLD analysis project Ga0207856, IMG submission 187779) | Tropical forest soil microbial communities from Luquillo Experimental Forest, Puerto Rico - Sample 21 (SPAdes) | ecosystem: Environmental > Terrestrial > Soil > Tropical forest ... | reverse complement strand
AAACATGGGGTCGGGGGACCGCCGATGAATTACACACTGGTCTCGTTTGTCGTGCTGTACCTGCTGGGTACGCTCGCGCTGGGCGTTTGGGCCGGTACCCGGATCAAGAACACCGCCGATTTCGCCATCGCCGGCCGCAGCCTCCCGCTGGTCATGGTGATCACCACCACCTTCGCCACCTGGTTCGGTGCTGAAACCGTGATGGGTATCCCCGCCAAGTTCGTGCAGGGCGGCCTCAACGCGATCGTGGAGGACCCGTTCGGCGCCGGCACCTGCCTGATCCTGGTGGGCGTGTTCTTCGCCGCCCGCCTGTACAAGCAGAACCTGCTGACCATCGGCGACTTCTACCGCCAGCGTTTCGGGCGCGGCGTCGAGGTGTTCTGCTCCGGCGCCATCATCCTGAGCTACCTGGGCTGGGTGGCGGCGCAGATCACCGCGCTGGGGCTGGTGTTTTCCGTGCTCACTAACGGAGCGATGTCCGAGACCATGGGCATGATCATCGGCACCCTGGCGGTGCTGGTGTACGTGGTGATCGGCGGCTTCCTGGCGGTGGCCTGGACCGACTTCATCCAGATGATCGTGCTGGTGATCGGCTTGTCCATCATCGCGGTATTTTCCGCCGACTTGGCCGGCGGTGCCGACAAGGTATTGGCCATGGCGCAGTCCAAGGAGCTTTGGAACTTTCTGCCGCCGCCCAGTTTTACTGATATCGCCTTCTTTGTCGGTGCGGGCCTGACCATGATGCTGGGCAGCATCCCGCAGCAGGACGTGTTCCAGCGGGTGATGTCGGCGAAGAACGCGCAGACGGCCCAACGCGGCGCTGTGATCGGCGGCGTGAGCTACATCCTTTTCGCCTTCGTGCCGATGTTCATCGTCGCTGCCGCCGTGGTGGTGATGGGCGACAGCGCCATGGAACTGGCCAAGAACGACTACCAGAAGGTGCTGCCCACTTTCGTGTTAACCAGGATGCCGCTGATCATGCAGATCCTGTTCTTCGGCGCGCTGCTGTCGGCGATCAAGAGCACGTCGTCGGCGACCCTGCTGGCGCCTTCGACCAGCTTCGTCGAGAACATCCTGAAGAACCTGCGGCCGCATATGAGTGATCGCCAGCAGTTGGCGGCGATGCGCATGACCATCGTCGTATTCACCGCTTCGGTGCTGGCCTACGCGATCGCGATGAAGGGCACGTCCATCTACGAACTCGTTTCCGCGGCATACCAGATCACGCTGGTGGGCGCGTTCGTGCCGCTGGTCATGGGGCTGTATTGGAAGCGCGCCACCACCCAAGGCGCGGTTATTTCGCTGGCGGCAGGCATCGCGGTCTGGGTCCTGTTCTTCCCCCAGGTCGGCGGAGAGGCCCTGAGCAAGCTGTTTCCGGGGCAGCTCGCCGGCCTCCTGGCGGCATTTGTCGGCATGATCGCGGGATCGCTGGCGCCCCAATTCCTGCGCAACCGCCACGAACCCCGGGCGACCCTGGCCAGTCTGCGCCCGCACTGAGCAAAGCCCGGGCCGGGCGGCAGCCGGGGCTTGAATTTCGAGCCTCCGCCTATAATTGAAGGCTTTGCACCGCAGCAAGAACTTCACTGCCCGCCATGCCGATCTACGCTTACAAATGCGCATCCTGTGGCCATGCCAAGGATGTCCTGCAGAAGATGTCCGATGCTCCGCTGACGGAGTGTCCCGCCTGCGGCGCGCAAGCGTTCGGCAAGCAGCTCACGGCCGCCGGTTTCCAGCTCAAGGGCTCGGGCTGGTATGTGACTGATTTCCGGGGCGGCGCCAGCAGCTCATCCGGCTCGTCCAGCGCCAAGTCGGGCGACAGCAAGCCGGCGGATTCCAGCACGGGCGATTCCGGCGCCGCCAAGCCCGCCGACAGCAAGACCGATACGCCGTCCGCCTCCGGTGGTGGTTGCGGCGGTTCCTGCGCCTGCCACTAGGCCGCGCGCCAACCCAAGGTACGACCAGCATGTCCGCGCTCCGCAAATGGTTCCTTGCCGGTCTGCTGGTGCTCGTCCCGGTCGCGGTGACGCTCGCGGTGCTTCAATGGGTCATTGAAACGCTGGACAGCACGCTGCAGATCCTGCCGAATGAATGGCACCCGGACCGCCTGCTCGGCTATCACGTCCCCGGCTTCGGCGTGCTGCTCACGCTCGCCATCCTGCTCACCGTGGGCGCGGTGGTCAGCAACTTCGTCGGCCGCAAGCTGGTGGCCTGGGGCGATCGCCTGGTCACCCGCATCCCGGTGGTGCGCTCGATCTATTCGAGCGTCAAGCAGGTCTCGGACACCCTGTTCTCCCCTGGGGGCAACGCCTTCCGCACCGCGGTGCTGGTCCAGTGGCCGCGGGCGGACGTCTGGACCATCGGCTTCGTCACCGGCGCGCCGGGCGGCGATGTCACCAACTACCTCGTAGGCGACTATGTCAGCGTCTACGTGCCCACCACGCCCAACCCGACGGGCGGGTACTTCGTGATGCTTCGCAAGAGCGACTGCATCGAACTCAAGATGACCGTGGACGAGGCGTTGAAATACGTCATCTCCATGGGTGTCGTTTCCCCGAAAACCAATTGATCGAGGAAGGACGCGGCCGCCGAAAGGCGGCGCGTTATGGCCTATGTTGATGCGCACCACTTATTGCGGTCTCGTGACCGAAGCCCTGATGGGACAGACCGTCACTCTGTGCGGCTGGGTGAACCGGCGCCGTGACCATGGCGGGGTGATCTTCGTCGACCTGCGCGACCGCGAGGGTTACGTGCAGGTCGTGTGCGATCCGGATCGCGCCGAGACCTTCAGGACCGCCGAGGGCCTGCGCAACGAGTTCTGCGTGCAGGTCAAGGGCATTGTGCGCGCGCGGCCTGAAGGCACGACCAACGATCACCTCAAGAGCGGCAAGATCGAGCTGCTGGCGCACGAGCTGACGGTGCTCAACGCTTCCGTGACGCCCCCGTTCCAGCTCGACGACGAGAACCTGTCGGAGACCACGCGCCTGGTGCATCGCGTGCTGGACCTGCGCCGGCCGTACATGCAGAACAACCTCATGCTGCGCTACAAGGTGGCGATGGAAGTTCGCAAGTTCCTGGATGCGAACGGCTTCATCGACATCGAGACGCCGATGCTCACCAAGAGCACGCCCGAAGGCGCGCGCGACTACCTGGTGCCCAGCCGTGTGCACGACGGCATGTTCTTCGCACTGCCGCAGTCGCCGCAGCTGTTCAAGCAGCTGCTGATGGTGGCCGGCTACGATCGCTATTACCAGATCACCAAGTGCTTCCGCGACGAGGACCTGCGCGCCGACCGCCAGCCCGAGTTCACCCAGATCGACATCGAGACCTCCTTCCTGACCGAGGAGGAGATCCGCACGATGTTCGAGGGCATGATCCGCAGCACCTTCCAGAACGTGCTGGGCATCGACATCGGCGCCTTCCCGGTGATGAAGCATGCCGACGCGATGCGCCTGTACGGCTCGGACAAGCCTGACCTGCGCGTGAAGCTGGAGTTCACCGAAATGACCGACGTCATGAAGGACGTGGACTTCAAGGTGTTCTCCGGCCCCGCCAATTCGGCCGACGGCCGTGTGGTGGCCTTGCGCATCCCCGGCGGCGGCGAAATGAGCCGCGGCGAGATCGACGGCTACACCGAGTTCGTGAAGATCTACGGCGCCAAGGGCCTGGCCTGGATCAAGGTCAACGACGCAGGCAAGGGCCGCGACGGCCTGCAGTCGCCCATCGTCAAGAACCTGCACGATGCGGCGATCGCCGAGATCCTCAAGCGCACCGGCGCGGCCAGCGGCGACCTGATCTTCTTCGGAGCCGACAAGGCCAAGGTCGTCAACGACGCGATTGGCGCGCTGCGCGTCAAGGTGGGTCACAGCGAGTTCGGCAAGTCCAAGGGCTTGGTCGAAGGCGCGTGGAAGCCGCTGTGGGTGATCGACTTCCCGATGTTCGAGTTCGACGACGAGGGGCAGCGCTGGAGCGCGGTGCACCACCCGTTCACCTCGCCCAAGGATGGCCACGAAGACTGGCTGGAGACCGATCCCGGCCGCTGCGTGGCCAAGGCCTACGACGCCGTGCTCAACGGCATCGAACTGGGCGGCGGCTCGGTGCGTATCCACCGCGAGGACGTGCAAAGCAAGGTGTTCCGCGCGCTCAAGATCGACGCCGAGGAAGCCAAGCTCAAGTTCGGCTTCCTGCTGGACGCGCTGCAGTACGGCGCGCCCCCGCACGGCGGCATCGCGATCGGCCTGGACCGCTTCGTGATGCTGATGGCCGGTGCAGAGAGCCTGCGCGACGTGATCGCCTTCCCCAAGACCCAACGCGCCCAGTGCCTGCTGACGCAGGCGCCGGGGCCGGTCGACGAGAAGCAGCTGCGCGAGCTGCATATCCGGCTGCGCAACCCGCAACCCGCCTGAGGCAGGGACGACAAAGCAAAAGAGGCGCCGCGGCGCCTCTTTGCTTTTGTGCTGGCCTCGGTGATCAGCGCGGGAAGTACATCTTCGCGCGATCGAGCTTGTAACCCCAGGGCAGGCCGGCGTTCTTCCAGCCGTTCACGCTGCGTCGGCCTTCGGGCGACATGTCGCCTTCGAAGCCATCCACGACCGTATAGACCTTGGCGAAGCCGCTGTCGGCCAGTCGGTCGGCGGCGCGTGCGCTGCGGTCCCCTGAGCGGCACATCAGGATCACGATGTCGTTCTTTGTCAGGCCCTTGGCGGTCAGGCGGCGGTTGATTTCGGGCACGAAGTCCTGGAAAGGCTCGAGCGGGTAGCTGCCGCGCTTGGCGTCCCAGTCGCTCATGATCTCCTGGTGCTCCATGTAGGGAACCAGCGCATCGGGACCGGTGGCCATGCCCACGTACATCGCTTCGGCGCGCGTGCGGATGTCGAGGAACAGCACCCGGGCTGCGCCGCCATTGGCTTCGATGAAGCCAGGCACCTCCTTGGCGGTGATATACAAGGCTGGGCGGGTACGCTTGGCTTCAGGCAGGCTCGCGGCGTCGACCGTCGCCCGGGCCGGGGCGGTCATGCCGAGCGCTGCGGCGGCGATGCCAAGCAAGGCCGTGCGGCGCAAGGGGTCCGTGGCCGACAGTTCGGATGCAAAACGGGAAAATACGGACATGTCGATTGTTCTCCGCTGTTGTGGACGGGGGTCAGTATATGTATCAGTGCATGCGAATATTTGTCTCAGCGCAAGCTTGCTCTGCTTGATCGCACGCGGTCTGCTCCGCCAATAACGGCATGTCTCCACGATTCAAGATCCCGCAGTCGGTGCTGGTCGTGATCCACACGCCGGCCCTGGACGTGCTGTTGATCAACCGGGCTGATGCCGCCAACTTCTGGCAGTCGGTGACCGGCGCAAAGGACCACGAACAGGAGTCCTTCGCGCAGACCGCCGTGCGCGAGGTGGCCGAGGAAACCGGCATCGATTGCGCGAACGGCAGGCTGACCGACTGGGGCCTGGAAAACGTCTACGACATTTACCCGCGCTGGCTGCACCGCTATGCACCAGGAATCACCCGCAACACCGAGCATGTGTTCGGCCTGTGCGTACCGGACGGCACGCGGGTGACGCTGAACCCGCGCGAACACACGGCGTACCGCTGGTTGCCGTGGCGCGAAGCGGCCGACGCCTGCTTCTCGCCTTCGAACGCGGAAGCCATCCTGTTGCTGCCACAATTTGCAGGATCATGAGCGCCCACGTTCTGCACTTCATGTCGCCGCTGGCCTTGCCGGCCTTCAGCCCCTCGGGGGTGTCAGCCTCCCTGAGGCGGCTCGGCGGAGGCTGAATGGCTGACACTTTCAGGATCGCGACCTACAACATCCACAAAGGGGTCCAGGGCCTGGGGCCGGCGCGACGGCTCGAGATTCATAACATCGGCCATGCGGTCGAGCAACTCGACGCCGACATCATTTGTCTTCAGGAAGTCAGAAAGCTGCATCGCCGCGAGGAGCAATACTTCACGCGCTGGCCCGAGTTGCCGCAGCACGAGTTCCTCGCGCCCGATGGCTACGAGGCGGTTTACCGGACCAATGCGTACACGCGCCACGGCGAGCACGGCAATGCCTTGCTTTCGCGCTGGCCGGTGGTGTCGCTCAACCACGTGGACATCTCCGACCACCGCTTCGAGCAACGCGGGCTGCTGCACGTGAAGGTCCAGGCGCACCGTCGCTTCGTGCACGTGATCGTCGTGCACCTCGGCCTGATCGCCGGCAGCCGGGGGCGCCAGATCCAGCAGCTCACCCACTACATCGCGCGTGAGGTGCCACGGCGCGAGCCGGTGGTGGTGGCGGGTGACTTCAACGACTGGGGCGCCAAGCTGCGCCCCGCCATGAACGCCGTGGGCCTGCGCGACCATGTGGGCGACCGGCTGTGGACCTATCCTTCACGCCTGCCGCTGACGCAGCTCGACTACGTCTATGCGCGCGGGCTCAACCCGGTGGGCGTGGCGATTCCGCGCGGGCGCATCTGGTGGCGCATGTCCGACCATTTGCCCCTATTGGCTGAGTTCGAGTTGTAGCGCATGCCCGCGCCGCTGCGCTCCGGTCATTCCCTGCAATTGCTGCAGGGCGCCATGGAGTTCTTCCCGGCGCTGGTGGCTGCCGTCGATGCCGCGCAGCACGAGGTGCGGCTGGAGACCTACATCTTCGATTTCCAGGGGCAAAGCGCGGAAGTGGCCTATGCACTCGAGCGCGCGGCACGGCGCGGCGTGCGTGTGCGCATCGTGGTCGATGGCTTCGGCACGCCGCCGCTGTCGTCGCCTTGGCTGGAGCGGTTCCTTGCCGCGGGGATCGATTGGCGTGTCTATTCGCCGCTGGGGCGCCTGGGCATTCTCTCGCTGGGTAGTTGGCGGCGGCTGCATCGCAAGCTATGCCTGGTCGACGGGCGCATCGCGTTTTGCGGCGGCATCAATGTGCTGGACGACCTGCACGACCAGCAAGGACCTTCGCTGCCCGCGCCGCGCCTGGATTTCTCCGTGCAGGTGACCGGTCCGCTGGTGCAGAAGATCGAGGCCACCATGAGCCGCCTGTGGCTGCGACTGCAGGCCAAGCGCGAATTCCGCGAAGCCCACCTGTCAGGCGCGCTGCACTCGCTGCGCGAATCCGCCGCCGAGCGCACACCAGTGCCGCCGGTCGATACGCTGCCCGAGCCGAACGGCAAGGGAACGCGCGCCGCGCTGGTGCTGCGCGACAACCTGCGCAACCGCGGCCGCATCGAACGCGCCTACCGCCGCGCCATCGGCCGCGCACGCGAGGAGGTCATCATCGCCAACGCCTACTTCATGCCGGGCCGCAAGATGCGCGATGCGCTCATCACCGCGGCGCGGCGCGGCGTGAAGGTGATTCTGCTGCTGCAGGGGCGCTACGAGTCCTTCATGCAGTACTACGGCGCGCGGCCGGTGTACGGCGTGCTGCTGCGAGCCGGCGTCGAGATCCACGAATATTCGCCGAGTTTCCTGCATGCCAAGGTGGCCGTGATCGACGGACGCTGGGCCACCGTGGGTTCGTCCAACCTCGATCCACTGAGCCTGCTCCTGGCGCGCGAAGCCAACGTGGTGGTGAACGACGAGGCCTTTGCCGCGCATTTGCGACAGCGCCTGCTGCGCGCCATGGCCGAGGAGGGCAGCGTGGTGAACCCGGCCGACTACCTGAGCCGGCCGCTGCGGCACCGGGTGCTCGAGCGTGTGGCGCTGGCCATCATGCGCCTGGGGCTGATCGTGCAGGGCAAGAAATATCTCTAGGGGGTTGGTGCGACGGTGGCGCAAGACCTCGTCGTCCACAGGCCGCAGGGCCTGTATTGTCCACCGGGCGATTTCTACGTGGACCCGTGGCGGCCGGTACCTCGTGCCGTCATCACGCGCGCCCATGCCGATCACGCGGTATTCGGCCATGGCCACTATCTGGCCGCGCAACCGGGTGAGGGCGTGCTGCGTGTCCGTTTGGGCGACATTCCTTTGCAGACGCTGGCCTATGGCCAGGCGATCGTGCACCGGGGCGTGACGATCTCGCTGCATCCGGCCGGTCACCTGCTCGGGTCGGCGCAGATGCGCATCGAACACGAGGGCCAGGTCTGGGTCGTCAGCGGCGACTACAAGCTGGCGCCCGATCCGACCTGTGCCGCCTTCGAGCCCGTGCCGTGCCAGGTCTTCATCACGGAATCCACCTTCGGCCTGCCGATCTATCGCTGGCGCCCGGACCACGAGATCTTTGCCGAGATCAACGCCTGGTGGGCGCGCAACGTAGATCACGGCCGCGCCAGCGTGCTGGCTTGCTACAGCCTGGGCAAGGCGCAACGCATCCTCGCGGGGGTCCGATTCGTCGATCGGACCCATCATCGTCCACGGTGCCGCGGAGCCGTTCAATCATGCATCATCGTCACGCACGGTAACGTGCCGGTGATGGTGCGCTATCTCAGCGAACAGGGATGGCGCGCTGAATCGTTCGAAACGGAATACGGCGGCGACGCGGTAGAGGCTGACGCGCAGGAGGAGGGAACATGAAAATCGTGGTGCTGGGTGGCTATGGCAACTTCGGCGCGCGCATCTGCCGCGCGCTGGCGGGGGATGAGCAGATCGACCTGGTGGTTGCGGGCCGCAGCCTGGTGAAGGCCACGGCCCTGGCGCAGACGCTCGGTGCGCAAGCCGCCGTGCTCGATGGCGCCGACACGCGCCTGTCCGAGGCGCTGCGCGACTGTGGCGCGGACCTGGTCATCCACACGGCCGGCCCGTTCCAGGGCCAGGACTATCACGTCGCCTGGTCGGCGGCGCGGGCTGGCTGCCACTACATCGACCTGGCCGACGGGCGTCGCTTCGTCTGCGATTTCAGCTCACGGCTGAACGACCTGTTCAAGTCGGCCCAGCGCAGCGGCATCAGCGGTGCCAGCACGGTGCCGGCGCTGTCGAGCGCAGTGGTGCAGGAGGCGCTGTCGCAGTTCTCGCAGTTGGAGTCCGTCGACATCTGCATCGCGCCTGCGCAGCGCGCGCCGCGCGGCGTGGCCACGCTGGAGGGCGTGTTGAGCTACTGCGGCGCGCCAATCCAGGTGTGGCGCGACGGCCGTTGGCAGGCGCTGCATGGCTGGGCCGAGCCCACACCGGTTCGGTTCGAGCGCCTGAAGGCCAGGCGTGGCGCGCTCTGCGACATCCCCGACCTGGAACTGTTTCCGCTGCGCCTGGCGGGCGTGCAGACGGTGATGTTCCGCGCTGCGCTTGAAGTGGGCCTGACCCAATGGGCGTTTGCGCTGCTGGCGTCGCTGCGCCGGGCGGGGCTGCTGTCGGCCCCCGAGCGCCTGGCCGGCTTCCTGCACCGCTGCGGAAGCTGGGTCGATGGGCTGGGCACGCCGGACGGTGGCATGGTCGTGCGCCTGCAGGGGCGCGACCTGAACGGCCGGCCCCTGGGCAAGGCCTGGGAGATCACGGCGCCCCATCACCACGGCCCGGAAATCCCATGCATGGCGGCCATCCTGCTGGCTCGCCGCCTGGCGCGTGGCGAGGTCCTACCAACGGGGGCGATGCCTTGCATGGGCCTTCTTGAGCTGGACGAGTTCGCGCCGGAATTCGATCGCTGGGGCATGCATACCAGCTGGATGCAGGAGCACGTGGCATGAGTTTCCTGCTGGTCAAGTGGTTTCATTTGCTGGGCGCGATGATCTTGTTCGGCACTGGCCTGGGCATCGCGTTCTTTGCCTGGTTCGGCTCACGCAGGGCGCTGCGTGAGGCCGACATCGGCCTGCTGCGCGGCGTGCTGTCGCTCACCGTGACCGCGGACGCGGTGTTCACCGCGACGGCTGCGGTCGCCCAACCGATCACGGGCCTGGCCTTGTGGCGCATGAGTGGCGGCATCTGGACCGGCACCTGGCTGTGGGCCGTGCTGGCGGTCTATGCGTTCGTCGGCTGCTGCTGGCTGCCGGTGGTCTGGCTGCAGATCCGCCTGCGCGATGCAGCGTTCGCCGCCGGTGGCGTCCATCAGCTGGATGCCACGTTCCATCGACGCTTCGCGCTCTGGTTCGTGCTGGGCTGGCCGGCGTTCATGGCGGTGCTGGCGCTGCTGGGCCTCATGCTGACGCGAGGCTATTTCGCATGACATGAAGCGCCGTCTGGAGCCGGCAGCCGCAGGATCGGGCGGAGTCCGACGCGGTACTGGATGCGATCGCCCGCAAGGAGGCCGCGCAGCCCGGTGCCCTGCAGCTGGTGCCTATCGTCAAGGCCTACTCAGGCTTGACCGATGAGGACTTCCGGCAGGTGGACGCCCTGATCCGCCGCCATACGGTCGACAAGTTCGGCCCGGTGCGCAGCGTCCGGCCCTTCCTCGTGTTCGAACTGGGTTTCGAGGGCATCAACCGGAGCACCCGGCATCGCAGCGGCATCGCGGTGCGCTTTCCGCGCATGCTGGTTTCGACAAGCCGCTGCACGAAGCCGGCACACTGGCGGATCTGCAGGCCTTGCTCGCCGATCGCGATTCCTCAGCCGGCCATTGACCCCGGCGTCCGGCCGGGCAGAGCCGGGGTGTTACCATGTTCAATGCTCATGAAAGCGCAAGAGACACATCCCAAGCTGGATACCGACGAAGGCACGCCCGTGTCGGTGAAGATACGCGAGCGCGTCCTCGCCGCTCGCAAGCGCTTCCATTCCAACGACAACATCGCCGCCTTCATCGAACCGGGCGAGCTCGAACTGCTGCTCGACGAAGTCGAAGCCAAGATGCAGGGTGTGCTCGACAGCATGGTGATCGACACGCAGGGCGATCACAACACCAGCGACACCGCGCGGCGCATCGCGAAGATGTACATCAACGAGGTGTTCCGGGGCCGCTACGCCAAGCAGCCTTCGATCACCGAGTTCCCGAACGCCGAGCACCTCAACGAGCTGATGATCGTCGGCCCGATCACGGTGCGCAGCGCATGCAGCCACCACTTCTGTCCGGTGATCGGCAAGTTGTGGGTCGGCGTCATGCCCAACGAACACACCAACGTGATCGGTCTGTCCAAGTACGCGCGGCTGGCCGAGTGGGTGATGGGGCGGCCGCAGATTCAGGAAGAGGCCGTGGTGCAGCTGGCCGACCTGATCATGGAAAAGACCAAGCCCGACGGACTGGCCGTGGTCATGGAGGCCAGCCACTACTGCATGGCGTGGCGCGGCGTGAAAGACCTCGACAGCAAGATGATCAATTCGGTGATGCGTGGCGAGTTCCTCAAGAATGCGGCGCTGCGCCGCGAGTTCCTTTCGCTGATCCCGGACAAAGGCTGATCATGTTGGTGCGCCTTCTTTACTGCAGCCGGGCGGTCGACAACAGCCCCGAAGCAATCGAATCCATCCTGGCCCAGGCGCGCCAGCACAACGCGGCCAGCGGTATCACCGGCATCCTGTGCTACGGCTCG
>Ga0207856_1000246_pt1 | contig 11399 bp, 5 predicted proteins | sample LuqExpMetageno21_FD_187779 | JGI IMG/M metagenome (GOLD analysis project Ga0207856, IMG submission 187779) | Tropical forest soil microbial communities from Luquillo Experimental Forest, Puerto Rico - Sample 21 (SPAdes) | ecosystem: Environmental > Terrestrial > Soil > Tropical forest ... | reverse complement strand
CGAAGGTGTTCCTCGACGTCGGCAGCGAGCTCGTCGCCGGCGCCGGCGGCGTCTACGAGCTCGCGCCGCGCGCGTACGCGGCCGCCGAGGCGCAGGTGCTCGTGCCGCTGCCCGGCGCGCTGTCCTACGGTTCGTGCCGCCGGTTCGACGGCACCCGCTGCTCGTCCCTCAAGGCCGCCGACTACTTCGCGGGTGCCTCCGCCGGCGACCCGACCGTGCTCGCCACCGCCGGCCTCCAGCTCCGGGTGTCGGCCGATGTCACGGCGACCGTCATGCTCGGCGCCGGCGTGCTCGGCGCGCGCGGCGATGACGTCCGGTTCACGACCGGCCTCGTGTGGGCGCCGCAGCCCGAGGGCGCCGCCGCGCCCGGCCGCGGCGACCGCGATGGCGACGGGATCCCGAACTCCGTCGATGCGTGCCCCGACGAGCCCGAGGACAGGGACGGCTTCGAGGACGAGGACGGCTGCCCCGACCGCGACAACGACCGCGACGGCATCGCCGACGGCCAGGACGCGTGCCCGAACGAGCCCGAGGACAAGGACGGCTTCGAGGACGGCGACGGCTGCCCGGAGCGCGACAACGACAACGACGGGATCCCCGACGTCGCCGACAAGTGCGCCGACCAGCCCGAGGACAAGGACGGCTTCGAGGACGAGGACGGCTGCCCGGACGAGGACAACGACGGCGACGGCATCCCCGACGCGAAGGACCGCTGCCCGAACGATCCCGAGACCGTCAACGGCTTCGAGGACGACGACGGCTGCCCCGACGTCCGCAGCACCGCCGGCCCCGAGGAGCGCGCCGATCGGATCGACCTCAAGGGCGCACCGGTCACGTTCGCGCTCGTGCGCGGCGCGCCCGCGCTGACCGCGCCGGCCAAGCAGCTCCTGAGCCAGGTCGCCGCGATCATCAAGGCGCGCCGGCTCACGATCCGCGTCGAGGCCCACGTCCCGCTCGGCATCAAGTCCACCAACGCGGCGCAGATCGCGGCCCAGAAGCGCCGGGACAAGACCACCGCGCAGCAGCGCGCGAAGGCGATCTTTGACTATCTTATTGCGCAGGGCGTCGCCGCGCCGCAGCTCCAGGCCGTCGGCGTCGGCGCGGACCGCCCGCTCGGCACCTCGAACCCGACCGATGCGGCCAACGAGCGCGTCGACTTCATCAAGGCCCAGCAGGGAGGCGCCCCGTGAGTGCTGCGCCCCGGGCCGCCCTCGCCGCCGCCGCGCTCGCGCTCGCGTCCCCGCGCCTCGCCGCCGCGCAGGGACGCGGCGCCGGAGGTCCTCCGGCCCCGGTCCACGACATCGAGGTCCCGCAGGTCGTGCTCGACCAGGGCGCCGCGACCACCGGCCCGAGCGCCGACGAGGCGCTCGACCTGGCGAACATCGTGCAGAGCGCCGCGAAGGGCGTCACCACGGTGCAGGAGGCGCCGGCGATCGTCACCGTCGTCACCGCGGACGAGATCCGCGACCGCCAGTTCCGCGACCTGACCCAGCTCTACGACACCGTCCCCGGCTGGCAGACCGTCGGCCTCTACCACTCGACCTTCCACACGCCGCTCGTGCGCGGCCAGGTCCAGGCCGTCCAGTACCTCCACGACGGGCTGTCGCTGTTCGATCCCTTCGTCAACGTCCCGTCGGCGACCCGCGTCTTGCCGATGGAGCTCGTCAAGCGCGTCGAGATGATCACCGGCCCGGGCGGCGTGCTGTGGGGCTCGAACTCGCTGCTCGGCATCCTCAACGTGATCACGAAGGACGCCGAGGACGTCGAGGGCGTCGAGACGGGCGCCGCGCTCGGCCACGGCAGCGGCGACCGCTACATGGCGCGCGCCTACGCGATGGTGGGTGACAGCGGCCTCCTCGGCGGCCGGCTCAAGGCGTTCGTCCACGGCAGCGTCGAGACCTACCAGGGCCCCGAGAACGAGCTGCCGGTGCTGCTCTACCACGGCGCGCTGCCGCAGCCGAACTCGCCCAGCCTCTACGGCCCGCTGACCGCGACCGACCAGGCGCAGTCGATGCTGGTCTCGCTCAGCAGCAAGCTCACCTACGGCAAGCTGCAGCTCCGGATCGCACTGCCGTTCGGGCGCAAGTACAACCCCGCCGGCCTGTCGGGCAACCCCTCGCGCGCCGACCTCCCCGAGGACGCACGCTGCCCGGCCGGTACCACCGACCCGGCGTGCACCGATCCGCGGCGGACCAGCCGCAAGAACCGCGAGGACGTCTTCGACCGCTACGCCGTCCTCGAGTACCGCACGCGGCTCGCCGAGGACCGGGCGGGCCTCACGCTCCGCGGCTACGGGATCCAGTTCGTCCGCGGCTTCGATCCGTTGCAGGTGCTCGCACCCTCGATCGCCATCCCGGGCGGCCTCGCCTTCGCGGCCAATCTCACCTCGTACCGCGTGGGCAGCGCGCTCGACGGCGACGTCGAGCTCGGCCGCAAGGCGCGCGTGCTCTACGGCGCCGAGGCGTTCCACGAGACCAAGATCGACAACGCCACCGCTTCGATCCAGGGCGACGGCACGGAGTCCGAGATCCTCGCACCCCACAACCCCGGCATCCTGCCGCTGCTCTGCCCGCGGATCTACGATCCGAACGCGGGCGGCCCGGGGATGGGCGCCCTCGTGACGGTCCCTAGCTGCCCCTTGACGTTCGCGTTCCCCGCCAGCCGCACGGTGCTCGGCGCGTACCTGAACCCACAGTACCGGCCCAACCGGAAGCTGATCTTCGACCTCGGCGCCCGCGTCCAGGTCGCCCCCGACGCGCTCGGCTCCCTGAGCTACCCCGTCGACACGATCTTCTCCGGCAGCTTCGTGTGGAACTTCATCCCCGGCTGGCACCTCAAGCTCAACTACGCGCAGGGCTTCCGGCCGCCCGTCTTCAACAACACGACCTCGAACGGGGAGGGCGTCCAGATCGGCGGCAACACCGCGCTCGGCGTCGAGACGTCCGACGCCGCCCAGGCGGAGGTCAACGCCCGCATCTTCAAGGGCGAGCGGCGGATCCGCGAGCTGTCGTTCCGCATCGACGGCAGCTACACGCGGATCAACAACCTGATCCAGGTCTCGTCGGGCAACTACGGCAACTCCGGCGAGCGCGGCCTCGCCTCCGTCGAATTCCTCGGCAAGCTCTACATCCAGGGCGGCCACCGCATCGAGCTCGGCTACACCTACCTGCGCGGCGACACCAGCGACAAGGGCCGGCTCCGCGCGCTCCCCGAGCACTGGTTCGACCTCGCGACCGTGTTCTCCCTCGCGAAGAACCTCACCGCCACGTCGCGGCTCAAGGTCACCGGCGCAGCCGAGGACCCGGACCGCCTCGTCGAGTACCGGGACGTCAGCTTCATGCCCCTGGACGGGGTCAGCGTCCCGTTCCGGTCGGTCGCGGCGACCGACCTCGTGCTCGACCGGCTGCCGCCGACCGCCGAGCTCTCGCTGGGCGTTCAGTACACCCCCACCCGCAAGCTCGTGCTCCGCGCGACCGCCTATAACGTCCTTGCCGGGCACTACTATCAGCCCGACCCGTACTTCGACTACGAGCCCCACCTGGAGTTCCTGCCGAACCCGTACGAAGGCTTTCGTGCGTACGTGTCGGCGCTGTACCACTACTGACGACCGCTGATATGATGGCGCCTGCGGCGGCCGGGCGGGCCACCGCGAGCCCCGGGGAGTCTTTGTCGAAACGGCGCGTCCTCGCGATCTCCAGCGACCTCGATCAGCTCCGGCGCATCGTCGCCACCCTCGAGCGCGCGGGCGCGGAGGTGGACGCCGTGCGCAGCCCGGAGGCGATCGCGGCGGACGTCATCCCGCATCGCTACGTCTTCTTCTCGGCGAGCGACGGGGATGTCGGCGCGCTGACGTCCCTGGTCCCCAAGCTGCGCGAGCGCGCCCACGTCGCGGTGGTGACGCCGCAGGCCAAGCTCGCCGACCTCACGGCCTACCTGCGCGACGACCGCATCAACCACGTCGTCGTGGGCGAGGAGCTCGACCACGGCGTGTTCGTCACCGCGCAGAAGCTGCTCACCGGGGACATCTTCGGGATCGAGAAGTACCTGCCGGCCGGCACGCCGGTCCACTACGCGCGGCTGCGCGACTTCGAGGGCCGCGGCCGCGCGATCCAGACCGTGCTCGACTTCGCCGAGGCGTCGAAGCTGCGGCGCCAGGTCCGGACGGCGATCGGCCAGGTCTGCGAGGAGCTGCTGATGAACGCGCTGTACGACGCGCCGGTGGACGCGGACGGCCAGCCGATCTTCGCCGACGTCGATCCGCACGATCGCCGGGACACCCGCTCGCCGCGGCCGGTCTCGATCCGCTACGCCGCCACCGAGCACCAGTTCGCGATCGCCGTGCGCGATCGGTTCGGGCGGCTCGCGAAGAACACGATCCTCGCCTACATCGAGAAGTGCATCCACTCGCCGAACCAGATCGACCGCAAGACCTACGGTGCGGGGCTCGGCCTCTACCTGGTCGCGAACGCGGCGGCGAGCTACGTCGTCAACGTCGCGTTCGGCATCGCGACCGAGGTCGTGTGCACGTTCGATCGCGGCGCGAAGTCACCGCTGCGGCTGGTCGGCATGTTCGTCCACCCGGGCGGGGCGGAGATGCTGAAGCAGGGGCCGACCCCGGAGACGGCGGCGGGGCAGCAGCGCGAGATCGGAGACGGCGAGTCGGAACGAGCCGGCAGTGCGATCCATCCGCCCGAGAGGATCGGCGGCGGTGGCTGAGCGCCAGTTCGGACCGTACCGGCTCGTCCGCCAGATCGCCGTCGGCGGCATGGCGGAGATCCACCTCGCGAAGACCAAGGGCATCGCCGGGTTCGAGAAGTACTGCGCGCTCAAGATGATCCACCCGAACTTCGCCGAGGACGAGCAGTTCATCCAGATGCTCGTCGACGAGGCGAAGATCGCGGTCCAGCTCACGCACGGCAACATCGCCCAGACGTTCGACCTTGGCCGCGTCGGCGAGACGTACTACATCACGATGGAGTACGTCGACGGCGCGGACCTCTACAAGCTCCTGCGCCGCGCGTCGGAGCAGGACCTCGAGATGCCGCTCGACGTGTGCGCCTTCATCGGCAAGGAGATCGCGTCGGCGCTCGATCACGCGCACCGCAAGCGCGACCACGCCGGCAAGCCGCTCGGCATCGTCCACCGCGACGTCTCGCCGCAGAACGTGCTCGTCTCCTACGCGGGCGAGGTCAAGCTCGTCGACTTCGGCATCGCGAAGGCGACGATGAAGGCGCGCCAGACCGCGGTCGGCGTGATCAAGGGCAAGTACTACTACATGAGCCCGGAGCAGGCGTGGGGCGATCCGATCGACTACCGCTCCGACATCTTCTCGGCGGGCATCGTGATCTACGAGATGATCACGGGGCAGATGCTCTACCTCGAGGAGGATCTGCACAAGCTCCTCGACATGGCGCGCAAGGCCGACATCGCGCCGCCGAGCCGGCTCCGCAAGGGCGTGCCGCCGCAGCTCGAGCGGATCGTCATGCACGCGCTCGGGAAGCAGGCGGGCGATCGCTACCAGAGCGCGGGCGACCTCGCCGCCGACCTCGAGCGCTTCCTCCACACCTACGCGCCGGTGTTCACCGCGAGCAAGGTCGCCGGGCTGATCCGCCAGGTGATCGGCGAGCAGGCGCAGGTGCCGGCCGCCGTCGACGAGCAGGGCTTCCCGAGCGTCGAGATGCGCGACGGCCCGAACTCGACCCACCCGCTCGACACCGCCGATCTGGTCCACGAGCGCGAGGAGATCCGCGACGAGAACAGCGTGATCTTCCGGGTCGCCGACCTGAACCCGTCGAGGGACGCCGTCCGGACCCCGGTGGCGAGGCCCGTGTCCTCGGGTCGCACCCCGGTGCCGCGGACGACGCGCGCGGCCGATCCGCTGCCGCTGCCGCCGCGGGCGCCCACGCCGCCGAGGCCGTCGCCGGTGGCGGCGGCGCCGAGGCCGGCGCCCCGGCCCTCGGGCACGCGCCCGCGCCAGTCCGACGAGGAGACCCGCCCGCTCGTCGAGCCGGTGCCGCCCAACCCGAACCACACCGACGACTCGGGCCTGCTCACCCCCGACGGGCGCAAGCTCGACCTCGCGCACTGGGACCAGACCGACACCCACTCGGGCATCGGCGACAGCGACCTCGACCTCGACAACATCGGCGAGCACACGATGGTCACCGGCCGCGGCGCCATGGGCGGCTTCATGATGGACGTCGCGACCGAGGACGGCGTGGACGCCACGCTGGTCACCTCCGGGCCGCCGATGCCCGACGAGCCGGCCGAGGACGAGCCGACCCACGGCCGCGACGACGACGACGGGCCCACGCAGTCGCGCGACTTCGTCCCTCGCGTCGCCCGGTCGAGCAAGGCGCCGCCGCCCGCCGCGCTCGCCGCGAAGATCCACGCGCCCGCGGTCAGCGAGCTGCGCAAGCCGCGCCCGTCGCGGCGGACGCCGCCGGGCGGTGTGCCCGCGCAGGCCAACGTGCTGCAGCAGATCGTCGGCGCGCAGGCGAGCGAGCCGATGCCGGTCCCGCGCGCCGAGTCGCCGCGGCCGCCGGTGCCAACGCCGCCGTCGCCGATGCCGTCGCCGTCGCCGCTGCCGTTGCCGCCCGCCGCGCCGCCGCCGCCCCAGTTCCCGTCGGCGACGCCCGGCCCGCAGGCGCAGTACGTCCACGACGCATCGGGCCTGCCGATGGCGATCCCGACGCCGCCGGCGGGGCTGCCGGCCGCGCAGACGCCGCCAGGGATGCAGCCGTACGCGGCGGTGCCGGGGCTCCCGCCCGGTTACCCGCAGGCGTACCCGCAGCAGCCGTACGGCCAGGCTCCCGGGCTGTACCCGGTCTCGCCGGGCGCCCTGTACCAGATGTCGCCGTACGGTCAGCCGGCGCCGATGCCGATGACGCTCACCGGCCAGCTCCGGCTGTCCGAGGTCGACGAGATCCCGTCGCAGTTCAAGATCCACTCGGGGCGCCGGCGCTGGTTCGCCTACGTCATCGCCGGTCTGGTCGCGGTGTCGGTGGCCGCGACCTCGACCTTCCTCGTGATCCGCACGACGAGCGATCCGGAGCCGACCACTGGCTCGGTCCACATCGAGTCGGTCCCGCCCGGCGCCGACGTGTACTTCAACAATACGCGCCTGTCCGACAAGACGCCGCTCACCGTCGAAGGTGTGCCGATCGGCACCAGTCACGACATCCGCGTCGAGCTCGCTCGCCACCAGCCGTACGCCGCCATGGTCGATATCCCGAAGACGGGCGGTGAGGTCCCGGTGATGGCCCTGATGAAGCCGATCACCGGCAAGATCGTCGTCGACAGCCAGCCGAGCGGCGCCGAAGTCTGGGTCGACGGCCAGAACCGAGGTCGCACACCGAAGACGATCACCGACATCGACATGTCGTCGGCGAAGAAGATCGAAATCCGCCTCAAGGACTATCAGCCGTTCGTGACGACGCTCGACTGGCCGTCGAACGGCGTGATCAGCCTCAACCCCAAGCTGCTGCGCTAACCCCGCGCCGACCGATCTCACCTAACACCTGCACGCGGAGCCCATCGCGTGACTCGACGACTCGCGCACGACTTGATAGTTTGCGTCCCATGGGGATTTCTCGTCTCTCTGCGCTCGCCGCGAGCTGGGTGCTCGCCGCCGCCTGCCACCACACCGATACCGGCGCGGATGTTGACGCGTCGGGCGGGCCGGGCGATGTCGCGTGTGAAGGTCTGCAGTGCAAGGTCGTCGACTGCGCCTCGAAGGGCCTCTCGTCGACGACCCTGACGGGGACGGTGTACGCGCCGAACGGCACGCTGCCGCTCTACGGCGTGAACGTCTACGTCCCCGCCTCCGATCCAGGCCCGATGCCGGACGGGGTCATGTGCGGCAACTGCGCTGCCTCGCTGCCGGGTGGATCGATCACGCAGGTCCTCACCGACGAGAACGGCCGCTTCACGCTGACCGACGTCCCGGCCACCCAGAACATCCCGCTCGTGATCTCCGTCGGCAAGTGGCGGCGGCAGATCGTGGTCCCGAACGTCGCCGCCTGCCAGGACACGCAGCTCGCCGCGATCGACACGCGGCTGCCGAAGACCAAGGCCGAGGGTGACATCCCGCGGATCGCGATCACCACCGGCAACTACGACGCGCTCGAGTGCCTCGTGCGCAAGCTCGGCATCGACGATAGCGAGTTCACCACCGACGCCGGCACCGGCCGCGTCCACCTTTACAACGGCAACGGCGTGAACCAGTTCAAGGCCGGCTTCCCCGGCGGCTCGGGCGCGTTCCCCGCGGCGGCCACCTTGTGGGGCACGGTGGGCAAGCTGTCGAAGTACGACGTGACGATCTTCTCCTGCGAGGGCGACCAGCGGCCCGGCGACAAGCCGCAGTCCGCGATGCAGGCGGTCTCCGACTATGCGGGCCTCGGAGGGCGCATCTTCCTGTCCCACTGGCACAACATCTGGGTCGGCGGGGACCGCGGCGACCCGAACCACAACTTGCCGGGCTGGCGATCGATCGGCACCTGGAACTTCGGCGCGCAGCAGGACCAGGAGAACACGATCGCTAGCATCGATCAGACCGTCGAGAAGGGCATGTCGTTCGCGAAGTGGCTCCAGAATGTCGGTGCCTCCACCACGTTCGGACAAATTCCGATCAGCGGCGCACGCTATACCCTGGCCGGTAACGACCCGCTGAAGTCCGATCGACGCGTCTACCTGGAGCCTGCGCTATCGAACAACCACGTCAGCGTTCAGGACCTTCAGTTCACCACGCCGAACGACCTGCCCAAAGAGCAGCGCTGCGGCAAGGTCGTGTTCTCCGACATGCACGTGTCGTCGGGGTCACAATCGCGCCCCAGCGTCCCATTCCCGAACGACTGCAGCACGGCAGATCTGACGCCTCAGGAGAAGGCGCTCGCCTTCATCCTGTTCGATATCTCGTCCTGCGTCGGTGTGATCCAGTAAGGATCGGTCAGCGCGCCGGGTCGACGGCTTTCCTTCCGTCGAGCCCGTGACTCCGATATCCTTCGGGCTTCAGGAGGTCACAAGATGCGCGCGATCTTCACGGCACTGACCGTGCTGTCTCTAGCTGCCTGCGGCAGCAACACGGGCGACGACGGCAACAACGGACCCGGCAGCCCAGATGCCTGCGTGGGCCTCGAGTGCCAGGTCGTGAAGTGCCAGGCGCAGCAGAAGCCTTCGACGACGATCGTCGGTACGGTGTACGCGCCGAACGGCACCTTGCCGCTCTACGGCGTGAGCGTCTACGTGCCACGCGAGGCGCCGGCGCCGTTCACTGAGGGCGCGCAGTGCAGCCGCTGCACCGATGAGCTCTCGGGTTCACCGGTCGCGAAGGTCCAGTCCGACGACCAGGGCCACTTCAAGCTCGAGAACGTGCCGTCGGGCGACAACATCCCGCTGGTCATCACCACCGGCAAGTGGCGTCGGCAGATCGTCATCCCGCGGGTCGAGTCGTGCACCGACACCACGCTCATCGCGGAGGACACCCGGCTGCCGAAGAACAAGGCCGAGGGCGACATCCCGAAGATCGCGCTGACTACCGGCAGCGCGGACTCGCTCGAGTGCCTGGTGCGGAAGCTCGGCATCGCCGACAGCGAGGTCACCACCGATACCGGCGACGGCCGCGTCCACTTCTACGCCGGCAACGGCGTGAACAAGTTCTCCAACGGCGGCAACTTCACGGCCGCGCAGACGATGTGGGGGAACGTCGACAAGCTCAAGCAGTACGACATCGTGCTCCTGTCGTGCGAGGGGGGCCAGCACCCGGAGACCAAGCCGCAGGCCGCGCTCGACGCGATGAAGGCGTACGCCGACCTCGGCGGCCGCGTGTTCGCGTCGCACTGGCACAACATCTGGGTCGAAGGCTCGACGCAGGGCGGCGGAACTCAGCGCCCCACGGTCTGGCCATCGATCGCGACGTGGACGAACGGAGGGAACACCAACGTCGATACGATCGACCTGATCGACGAAGCGTCGAACCCGAAGGGGTCGGCCTTCGCTTCGTGGATGCTGAACGTCATGGGCTCGACCGTGCGCAGCGAGATCCCCATCGCGAACGTACCCCCGCCCAACAATGGATCTACCGGCCGCACGACCTGTAACCAGGTCGATCCGGCAAAGGGAGAGCGCTGGACGTACCTCAAAGACCAAGGCGGATACACCCAGAACTTCCAGTTCACGACTCCCAACGAGCAACCTCTCGATACTCGCTGCGGCAAGGTGGTCTTCTCCGACATGCACGTTTCCGGGGGCCCGAGCGGCATGCCTTATCCGGCGGGATGTCCGCTGAACCCGTTGACGCCCCAAGAGAAGGCGCTCGCCTTCATGTTCTTCGACATCGCGAGCTGCGTCGGCCCGATCTTCTAGGCTAGATCGAGCTCCAAGGCGCCCCTCGGGTTTTCATCACGGGCTCTCGTCGGCGCCGAGATCAAAGCGAGCGCCTCGTGGCCGTGGATCTCGCTCGAAATCGAGAGAGGGCCCCGTATCGACCATGTCACGAGCGGGGCTGTTGATGTTTATATGATAGTCCCTCGACTGTGGATTCACGAACAGCGGATCCAGGTTCATTGCTCCTACAACACCAGTAGGCCCAGCGATGACAGAGGAGAGGGTGCAGCCTCCTCCGACGAGGGGTGGCCGGGGCGCGCCCGGTGTCCAGATGATGCTGGCGCGAATCGTAGGCCCTGAAAACTGCGAACATACAATCCCCGAGGCGGTAGAGGAATTCATTCCCGTGTCGGCGATCGTTGAAAAGGCTATCGTTCCGAACGTCGATTGAAGATCGATCGCCACGTTGGAAGTTCCATAGATGAGGAGGTTCGAGATCTCCACGTTCGAGAGAGAGCTGGTTGTGATTCCGGTGGTTCCACCGGCGATGACAACCCGATCCAGAATGAGAGTGCTCCGACCTGAATTGCATTTCCAGTGGTTTGGAAGGAGACATCGTACGCCCTCAAAAAGAGGGCCTGAACACCGGTCCCGGCCTTGATCTGGACTCGCTCGAGGGACAGCTCCGCAGTGGAAGCGATGGCTGTTGCTCCATAATCGATGGCGAGATCGCGGATCGTTGTCGGGATACTGTTGCCGAGGAGTGTCTCGAAATTGTTGTCCGTCAGTTTCGCTCCTCCACCGTGGATGTGGATTGTCGAAGCAAGCGTGGTCGTGGGACCTATCTCGATGTTGATCTTATCTGCTATGTAATCCCCCTGCGCCATCACGATGTGATTCCTCGTCCCGCTGGTCTGCCTGACCCCGAATTGCAGCCCACTGCAAGGAGCACTCCGTGAGCAAGGCGCGGTATTCACGCCATTCGGCGCCAGGTACACGATCCCGGCCTCGCCCACGCAGGCTCCGTCATCCGCGCAGGCGCCGCTCGGGCACTCGGCGTCGAGCCGGCAGGCCCC
>Ga0207856_1000241_pt1 | contig 11477 bp, 8 predicted proteins | sample LuqExpMetageno21_FD_187779 | JGI IMG/M metagenome (GOLD analysis project Ga0207856, IMG submission 187779) | Tropical forest soil microbial communities from Luquillo Experimental Forest, Puerto Rico - Sample 21 (SPAdes) | ecosystem: Environmental > Terrestrial > Soil > Tropical forest ... | reverse complement strand
GAGGTCGAGCCGGTGGAACGGCTCCTCGTACACGTTGCCCTCGCCGCCCGTGCCGACCTCCTCGATCCGGCGGCCGAAGGAGTTGTAGAGCAGGTCGGCGCGGGTCTTGGTCCGCCTGGACTCGTAGCCGAGCCCGAGGTTCGCGACGTAGGGGGACTGCCCCTGGAGGGCGCGCGTGGCGCCGCCGCCGATGTCGATCCGCGAGCCGATCAGGCTCAGGTTGCCGCCGATCGAGAGCTCGGCGAGGGACGGCGCGATGCGCCCGAGCGACACCCGCGCCTCGAGCTCGACGCCGTAGGTGGTCGCGCTCGGGGCGTTCGCGAAGCTGATGCTCTGGCCGTCCGAGCCACCCTCGACCGTGCGCTCGATCGGGCTCACGAACTGCTTGGCGAACACGCTGGCGGCGAGCACCTCGGTGTCGCCGAGGAACGTCTCCCAGCGGAGATCGCCGTTGTGGATCTGGGTCCGCTCGAGCGCCGGGTTGCCGCCGACCGCGCGCCGGCGGACGTAGTCGAAGAACAGCGAGGGGGCGATCTCGCGGAAGCTCGGCCGCGCGACCGTGATCCCGTACGCCGCGCGCAGGTTCGACGACGGCGTCACCGCGTACACCGCGTTGAGCGAGGGCAGGACGTCGCGGTCGTCGTGCCGGGTGGGTTTCGAGGGCGGGGCCATCTGATCGATCTTCGAGTTGGTCCCGACCTCGAGGTTCGACAGCTCGAACCTCGCGCCGCCGACCAGCCGGAGCCGCCGGGTCGGATTGACGTCCGCCATGGCGTACGCGGCCGCGACCGTGCGCGCCGCGGTGTAGCCGTCGGCCGGGCCGGTCATCTCGGTCATCGACATCCCGAGGCCGACGTTGTCGGGCGACATCGCCTGCTCGGGCGGGAGGAACACCGAATCGCCGCTGACGTCGAACCGGAAGCGCCGCTGCTGGTAGGCGCGCGTGCCGTACTGGAGCGAGGTGCCGGCCTTGAGCTTGACCGCCTCGTACGGGAGCCGGACGGCGGCACCGCCGCCGAGCGTGGTCTCGGACAGCTCGCCGAACAGGCGCTCCGAGGCGCCGGCGCCGTTGCTGATCGCGAACCGGCCGTCGGGGAGCTGCGTGCGCAGGAGGTCGCGCGTGTCGGGCTCGTGCTGGGCGACCCGCGCGAGGTTGCCCTGCCACTCGAGGATCGCCTTCGGCGCTAGCCGGTCCTCGCCGATGAGCTGCGCGAACACCAGCTCGCGCTGGAGGAATTGCAGGCGCGTGCGGTCGACGACCGACGAGTTGTTCTCGGTGCCGGTGACCTGGCTCGAGCTGATGTCGGCGTTGTGCGCGTACATCGTGAACAGGTCGAGCTTGTGGTGGGGCCGCGGCGTCCACCCCACGGAGGCGATCGCGCCGAGGTTGGCCTGCTCGGTGTCCCGCTCGTCGTCGAGCTGGAGGACCGAGGGCAGCTTGCCGCCCATCCCATCGGACTCGCCGGCCCGCGCGATGTGCGAGCGGCGGTGGGTGTAGCCGTGGCCGAGGCTGGCGCTCGCGAAATAGCCGAGCCGCTGGCCGGAGACCGCGAACGTGTCGCCGATCGAGGCGCCGAGGTTGAGGTTCGGGCCGGCGGTGCCGCGCTGGAGCCCCCAGTTGTTGTTGAACGCCGCGGTCTGCGCGTTGCGCTGCTCCACCGAGAGCGACGGATCGCCGGCGAGCTTGTCGTCGGGGATCACCCCGGGCAGCGCGCGCGTGCCGTCGTCGAAGCCGAGGAAGTCGAGGCTCCCGCCGCCTTGACCGTTGAGCGTGCGGAACGAGCTCAGCGTGTTGTCGGCGACTCCCGCCTTGGCCTTGAAGGTGAATCGAGCCGGGTAATTGCGAGTCTCGATCCCGAGCGCGCCGCCGGCGAAGCTCGCGGGCAGATCCGGAGCGAACGACTTGTTGACGGTCAGGTTCGTGATCAGCGACGCCGGAAACAGATCGAGCGGCGTGGCCGGGAGATCCGGATCCGGGCTCGGCAGCGGCACGCCGTTGAGCAGCGTGAGGCTGTAGCGCCCGCCGAGCCCGCGGACCACGAGGTAGCGGTTGTCCTGGATCGTCGCGGCGACCATGCGCCTGGCCGCGTCGGACGCATTGCTGTCGGGCGACCGCGAGATCTGCTCGGCGCTGACGCCGTCGCTGACCGTCGCCGCCGCGCGTCGCTCGGCGAGCACCGCCGACGCCTTGCGCGTGTCGATGGTGTCGTAGACCTCGACCGTCTCGCCCCGGGACTTCACGACCACCAGGTCGAGGCCGAGGTCGAGCTGGAGCTCCTGGCCGGCGGTGACCGCGACGGTCCGCCGCTGCTCGACGTAGCCCGGGGTCGAGAGCTCGAGCTGGTAGGTGCCGGGCGCGAGCTCGAAGCCGAACGTGCCGTCGAGCTCGGTCGCCAGCGTCTGGTCGGCGTCCGGGCCGCCGGTGATGCGGATCGTGGCCGCCGGCAGGCCCTCCCGGGTGTCGTTGCCGACGAGCGTGCCCGTGAGCCTCGCCTTCGGCGCTTCCTTCGGCGCTTCCGGAGCGGGCCGCGCCGGCGCGTCGGGGGGGGCCTCGGGCGAGGCGGGCGCCTCCTCGGCCGGCGGCGGGGCGGGCGCCGGCTCGTCCGCGCGCGCGGTGCCACTGACACCGGCGACGATCAGACTGAACAGCGAGGTGGCTCGAGCGCGTGACGAGCGAGACACGATATCGACTCCTGATCTCGAGTACGTTTGCGACGCACCCTAGCGAGTCGATTTGTCATTCCCTCCCTGGAACCGTGACCGGACGGCAACAATCCGGTAAGGAGATCTCTGACTCAAGAGGCGTCCACAAATGGGACGCCTCTTGTCGATCGGCTTGCCGGCGCAGACGCCGGCTGCGCCTGTCCGGAGAAGATCGCCGGGCTCGAGGACTCGCCGGCTCAGCCAAACCGGCCGGTGATGTAGTTCTCGGTCCGCTCGTCGGAGGGGTTCGAGAAGATCTTTGCAGTGACGTCGTACTCGACGAGGATGCCGGTCCGCTGGTCGTTCTTCGCGTCGAGCTCGGCCGTGAAGAACGCGGTGCGGTCGCTGCACCGGGCGGCCTGCTGCATGTTGTGCGTGACGATCACGATCGTGAACCGGCTCTTCAGCTCGCGCATCAGCTCCTCGATCCGCGCGGTGGCGATCGGATCGAGCGCGCTGCACGGCTCGTCCATCAGCACCACCTCCGGCTCGACGGCGATCGTGCGTGCGATGCACAGCCGCTGCTGCTGGCCGCCCGACAGGCCGAGCGCCGACTTGTCGAGCCGGTCCTTGACCTCGTCCCACAGCGCGGCGGCGCGCAGCGACTTCTCCACGATCTCGTCGAGCTGCAGCTTGCCGCGCACGCCGTTGATGCGCGGGCCGAACGCGATGTTGTCGTAGATGCTCTTCGGGAACGGGTTCGGCTTCTGGAACACCATGCCGATCCGGCGCCGGACCTCGGTCGCCGAGACCTCGGGGCCGTAGAGGTCGATGCCGTGGTAGTGCACCCTGCCGCCGACGCGCGCGCCGATCGTGGTGTCGTGCATGCGGTTGAGCGCGCGCAGCACCGTCGTCTTGCCGCAGCCGGACGGCCCGATGAACGCGGTGATCTGCTTCTCGTGCACCCTCATCGTCACGCCGCGCACCGCGCGGAACGCGCCGTAGTAGACCTCGGCGTCCTCGAGCTCGAACACCACCGACGTCTCGATGACGGGCGCCGAGCGGCGCTCGATCGGGACGCCGCCGACGGCCGGGCGGGGGCTCCGTGCAGGCTCTGCGATCGCGATCTCCATCGGGTCCTCCGGGGGCATGGGGCATCTACTCTTTTTCTCGCCGGTCCCTTCGCTTGCGGCTCCGGGACCGGCTGGTCACCGCTTCATGGCGAACCGCCCCGTGATGAGGCGGGCCGAGAGGGTGAGCAGGAAGGTGAGCAAGACGAGCGTGAGGGCGGCGCCCCAGGCGCGGGCCTGCGCGGCCGGGACGTCCATCGCGTTGCCGAAGATCTGCACCGACAGCGCGGTGTTCGCCTCGTGGAACACGCTGGTGTTGAACGCCTTGGCGGCGCCGACCGCGAACAGCAGCGGCGCTGTCTCGCCGGCCGCGCGCGCGATCGCGAGCAGGCACCCCGACACGATGCCGGGGATCGCCGCCGGCAGCACCACGGTCAGGATGGTGCGGCTCCGGGTCGCGCCGAGCGCGTACGACGCCTCGCGCAGGTGGTTCGGCACCAGCCGCAGCATCTGCTCGGCGGAGCCGATCACGACCGGCAGCATCAGGCACGCGAGCGCCAGCGCGCCGCCGAACGCCGAGAAGCCGAACCGGATCGTCCACATGAGGTAGATGAACAGGCCCATCACGATCGATGGCACTCCGGTCATCACCGTGGCCATGAACCGCACGACGCGCGCGAACCGGTCCTTGCCGCCGTACTCGTGGAGGTAGACCGCGCCGAGCACGCCGAGCGGCACCGCCATCACCGTCGCGGCTCCGGTGGCGAGCAGGGTGCCGACGACGGCGGGGCCCATCCCCGGACCGGCGCGGCGCGAGAACTGCGGGATCTCCTCGGTGAAGAAGTCCGGGAACGCGGCGACCACGATACCGCCGCCCCGCTCGACGAGCGACCACAGCACGGCGGCGAGGGGGATGAAGATCGCGACGACGGCCGCGATCATGAGCCCGGTCACGAGCTGGCTCTTCGTGGATCGCCAGCTCCGCTTCGCGCGCAGGTCGATCGCGGTCACTTGCCGCCGCTCCTGCGCATCGAGCGCTGGACGACCCACGTCGCGACGAGGTTGACCGCGATCGTGATGACGAACAGCGTGACCGCGAGCGCGATCAGCGCCGACTTGTGCAGCGGCTCGGCCTCGCCGAACTCGTTCGCGATCACCGTCGGCATCGAATAGCCCGGCGCGAACGGGCTCGCCGTGATGTTCACGGTGTTGCCGATCACGAGCGTCGCGGCGATCGTCTCGCCCATCGCGCGGCCGAGCCCGAGCATCACCGCGCCGACCAGGCCGCCCTTGCTGTGCGGCCACACCGTCGCGGTGATCATCTCCCACCGGGTCGCGCCGAGCGCGAGCGCGGCCTCCTTGTCGGTGGCCGGCGTCGTCTCGATCACCTCGCGCGACAGCGACGTGATGATCGGCGTGATCATGATCGCGAGGATGATGCCGGCGGTGAAGAACGAGGCGTGCAGGCCGAGGGCCGGCGCCATCACGAGCAGCCCCCACAGGCCGAACACCACCGACGGCACCACCGCGAGCAGGTCGATCACGTAGACGAGCAGCTTCCTGAGCGGGCGTGGCGCGACCTGCGTGATGAACAGTGCCACGCCGAAGCTGATCGGCACCGCGAGCGAGATCGCGATCAGCGCGGTGTAGAGCGTGCCGTAGATGAAGCCGAGCGCGCCGTAGGTGTTGGTCGGCACCGACCACTTCGTCGTCGTGAAGAAGTCGAGCCCCATCTCGCCGAGGACGGGCCGCGCCCGGTCCGTCATCGTGATCGCGATCAGCGCGAGCACGACGAGGACGACGGCCGCCGCGCCGAGCGCGCCCCACCGGAACGCCCGGTCGGCGTGCTGCCTGTGCCCTCGGAGGTCGAACAGCTCCACGTCAGGGGACCTGGATCTTCTCGATCTGCGCGAGCGCCTTGTCCTGGAGCGCCTTGGGGATCGGCGCGAAGTCGATCTCGGAGAGCAGCTTCTGTGCGTCGGTGACGAGGTACCTGAAGTACGCCTTGACCGCGTTGCCCTTCGCCTTGTCGGCCTGCTTCGCGTAGACCAGGCACCAGCTCTGCGCGGTGATCGGGTACGCGGCGTCGCCCTTGGCGTTCAGCGCGGAGAACAGCAACTGGTCGTTGACCTCGATGCCGTCGCCGGCGGCGGTCACGCTCCCGGCGGTCGGCATCACGTACTTGCCGGCCTGGTTCTTCACCGCGGCCCACGTGAGGCCCTTCGCCTTGGCGTCGGAGAGATCGACGTAGCCGATCGCGCCGTTGGTCTTGAGCACGATGTCCGCGACGCCACCGTTGCCGTTGCCGGCCTGGGTGTCGCCGGGCCACTCGACGCTCGACCCGCTGCCGAGCTTCCAGGCGCCGCCCGCCGCGAGGCCGAGGTACTTCGTGAAGTTCTCCGTGGTGCCGGAGCCCTCGGCGCGGCGCACGACGACGATGTCGGTCTCGGGCAGCTTCGCGTCGGGGTTATCCGCGGCGATCGCCGCGTCGTTCCACTTCTTGATCTCGCGCTGGAAGATCTTCGCGAGCGTCTCCGCCGAGAGCTGCAGCTTGTCCGCCCCGTCGAGCTTGTAGCTGACGGTGATCGCGCCGAGGAGGTTCGGGATGTAGAAGAACTCGCCGCCCTTCACGCTCTTGGCGTCATCGCCCTTGTACGGCGCATCGGCGCACGCGTAGTCGACGACCTGGTCGGCGAACTCCTTGCGCCCCTTGCCGGAGCCGCCGCCGCCGTAGTTGATCTTGATCTGCTTGTGGGCCTTGGTGAAGGCCTCGATCGCGACCTCCTGCGCCGCCTTCTGGAAGGTGGCGCCGCTGGCGTTCAGCGTCACCGGACCGTCGCCGGTGGCGCCGGTGCCCCCGGTGGCGCCCTCCTCCTTCTTCTTGCAGCCAGTGGTCAGTGCGAGAACGGCCGAGATCCCGACCGCGGTGGTATGGACCCATCCAAATCTGTTCATGAGGATGCCGCGACCGTAGCTACCATCCGTGACGCGCCCGCATCCGCTTCGTGGCGGGACGGTGACGGTCCCGCGATCGTACGGATCTTACCGATCCGCATTAGTTTCTCGGGACGATCGGGCGATGGCGCACATCGGTCGCGCGGACCATGTAGACGACCTCCTCGGCGAGGTTCTTGACATGGTCGCCGGCGCGCTCGAGGTAGCGGCACACCGAGGTCAGCGGGAGCACGCGGGTGACGGTGGCCGGATCGGTGGCGACGTGCGCGAGCAGCTCGGCGAACAGGCTCGCGTTGAGCTTGTCGATCTCGGTGTCGGCGGTGATGACCAGGGTCGCCTGGTCGGCGTCCTTCTGGACGAAGCTGTCGAGCGCGGCGTGCAGGTTCTTCTGGACCAGGTTCGCGAGCCGCGGCAGATCGACGCGCGTCTCGAGCGGCGGGAGCCGGTTGAGCTCGAGCGCGCGCTTGGCGATCCCGGTGGCGAGGTCGCCGATTCGTTCGAGGTCGACGACGAACTTGAGCGACATCGTGAGGAACCGGAGGTCCTTCGCGACCGGCTGGCGGGTCGCGAGGATCTGGAGCGCGAGCTCGTCGACGTCGTTCTCGTCCCGGTCGATCTCGACGTCGCGCTGGATGACGTCCCGCGCGAGGTCGTCGTCGCGGTCGGTGAGCGCCTTCATCGCGCGCGCGATCTGCTGCGCCGCCTTCTCGCCCATCGTGGCGAGCCGCTCGCGGAGCGTGCGGAGCTCCTGCTCGAAGTCCTTGCTGGTGTGGGTGGCCATCACGTCTCCTTGCCCGCCGCCCTCGGGAGACGGAGCCAAAAGATACAGCCGGCCGGCGCGTTCGGCTCGACACCGACCTGGCCGTCCATGCTCTCGACGAGGTGCTTCACGATCGACAGGCCGAGCCCGGTGCCGCCGGCCTCGCGCGAGCGGCTCGGATCGGCGCGGTAGAACCGCTCGAACACGCGCTCTCGGTGCTTGGCGGCGATGCCGGGGCCGTCGTCGCGGACCTCGATCCGCACGGCGGCGCCGTCGCGCCGGGCCTCCACCCACACGTGGCCCTCCGGCCGCGTGTACTTGATGGCGTTGTCGATCAGGTTGACGAGGATCTGGTCGAGCGCCTTGGGATCCGCGGCGACCGCGAGCTCGGCCGGCGCGGCGATCTCGACGGTGACGCCGCGCCGGACAGCGGCCGTCTCGACGGCGGACAGCGCCTGGTCGATCGCCCCGCGCGCGGGCACGGTCCCCAGCTCGAGCCGGTACTGGCCGGCGTCGAGGCGCGACAGGTCGAGCAGGTCGGCGAGGATGCGCGCGAGGCGCTCCGCGTTGCGGTGGAGGCCCTCGATCAGCTTGCCGGCCATCACCGGATCGTCCTTCGCGCCGGCGAGCAGCGTCTCGGCGTTCGCGCGGATCACGGCGACCGGGGTGCGCAGCTCGTGCGAGACGTTCGCCACGAAGTCGCGGCGCACGGTCTCGAGCCGGCGCATCGCCGTGACGTCCTCGAGGAAGAGCACGCGGCCCTCGCCGCCGAACTTGCGGGCGACCCGGATCAGCGCGCGCGCGCCGGTGGCGAGCTGGACCTCGGTGGTGGCGGCCTCGTCGTTATCGATCAGCTCGAACAACTGCGGCACGCGCACGAACTCGATCAGCGGCTCGCCCACCGGGGAGCTCGAGACATCGAGCATCCTGCGGGCCGCGTCGTTGAGTAGCTCGATCCGGTGCTCGGCGTCCACCGCGATCACACCCTGCGTGAGACCCTCGGCCACCGTCGCGAGCAGCACGCGCTCGCGCGCGAGGGCGCGGTGGCTGCCCTCGGCGTCCTCGGCGAGGAAGTTCACCCACTCGGCGAGCTGGCGGAGCTCGTCCTCGGGCGGCGCGGCGACCGGGGGCACGCGGCGCGCCGTGTCGCGCACGACGTTGCGCGTGGCGGCCGCCAGCTCGCTCAGCGAGCGCCGGAGCATCGCCTGCACGATCAGGCCCACGGCCAGCGCGATCGCGAACGCGGCGGTCGCTGCGGCGAGTGGCGCGACCGCGGCGAGCGAGACCAGCTCCGCGGCGTCGACGCGCAACATCAGATGGCAGACGATGCCCGCGATCAGCGCGATCGCGATCGAGATCGCGACGAGCCGCGTGTGGAGCTGGACGGTCACGCGGCCCCTCTGGATCAGCTCGCCGCCTCGTCGGGCTGGTCCTTGAAGCGGTATCCCACGCCGCGCAGCGTCTCGATGTACATGCCCGCGTCGCCGAGCTTCTCACGGAGGCGCTTGACGTGCGTGTCGACGGTGCGCGTCGTGACCTCGGCCTCGATCCCCCACACGTCGGACAGCAGCGCATCGCGCGTCTGGACGCGGCCCTTGCGGGACATGAACGCGTGGAGCAGCCGGAACTCGAGCGCGGTCAGCCCGATCTCGGCGTCGTCGACCCAGGCGCGGTGCGCGTCGCGATCGATCTTGAGCCGACCGAACCGGATCAGCGACGGCTCGCCCTCGACGCGGTTCACGCGGCGGAGCAGCGCGCGGATGCGCAGGATCAGCTCGCGCACGCTGAACGGCTTGACGATGTAATCGTCGGCGCCGACCTCGAACCCGACGACGCGATCGATCTCCTCGCCCTTCGCGGTGCACATGATCACCGGGATGTCGCGCGTGCGCTCCTGATCGCGCAGCCGGCGGCAGATCTCGGTGCCCGACAGATCCGGCAGCATCAGGTCGAGCACGACCACGTCGGGCAGCGGATCGGCGGTGGCGGCGGCCAGGCCCTGCCGCCCGGTGTGCGCGAGCCGGACCTGGAAGCCCTCCGCCCGGAGATTGTACTCGACCGTGGTGGCGAGATCGACCTCGTCCTCGATGACCAGCACGAGCATGTGGGAAGCCTTAGCACGCGGCGCGTGACGCCGGTGTGACGAGGTGTTGGCCGGCGCGTCACAAACCGGCCTGCCGGCCTGGGCGATCACCAAGGATCAATAGAAGACCTGCGCCGCGACGATCACCTGGTTGTTCGCCGGCTTGTCGTCGTACTGCTGCCGCTGGTAGGCCGCCTGCAGCTTCATCTCGTGGGAGCGCAGGTAGTAGTTGAGGCCGACGTCGTAGTGCATCAGCTCGTCGGCCCCGGTCGCGGGCACGTTCTGCGACACGTCCTGGTCGAGGTAGCCGACGCGCACGATGGGCTGGAGGTCGCCCTCGAGCGGCAGCGGCACCTTCTTGATCGTGTAGCCGGCCGCGACGTAGAAGCCCTGGGCCGTGGTGGGGTCCGCGAGGTCCTTGGCCACGTCGCGGGCGCGGAGGTACTCGGCCTGCACCAGGAACGGGCCCGTCTCGTAGCGGAAGTCGGCCTCCCAGCGGTCCTTGGTGCCGCCGCGCCGGCGGTAGCCGATCGAGTCGTAGGTGACGCCGGCGATGGTCATGCCCTTGACCGGATAGGCCTCGAGCCGCAGCGCGACGTCCTTCTGGTTGTTGTTGTCGAGGTTGTTGAGCGCGGCGCCGTTGAACACGCCGGCGGAGTAGCCCCACTTCGGGAACGTCTTCGCGAGCCGCACGCCGAGGTCGCGCTTGTCGCCGAACTGCGTCGACACGAGCGAGCGCTCCGGGAAGAGGATCTTGCCCGACGAGTTGTAGCCCTCCCAGCTCACCGGGATCTTGAACTGGCCGAGCGACACGTCCATCCACGTCGAGAGGAACGTGATGTAGAAGTCCTGGAGCACCGAGACCGACGACACCGGCTGGCGGATGGTGACGGTGGTCGGGTTCCCCATCGCGTCGGGCGGCCCGGCGACGGTCGTCGTCCCGAACTCGCGCACCTTGGCGGGATCGATCATCAGCACGTAACCGACGTGCTTCGGCAGGATCTCGCCCTTGACGGACAGCTCGGCGCGGCGGAGCCGGAACGTCGATAGCGTCGTGTCGTTGCCGCGCTCGAGGACGAGCCAGCCCTGCATCAGCACGCCGAGCTGGAAGAAGCCCTGGCCGGCCTTGCCGACCGCGAGCTTCGCGGGGCCGGCCTCGTCCTTCTTGGCCGCCGGCTTCGGCTCGTCGACCTTCACCGGGACCACGGGCTCCGCCGGCGTGGTGGGCGGCTGGTCGGTGGGCGGGGGCGGCGGGGCCGCCGGCGGTTGATCCGGGGCGGGCGCTGCGGAAGGTGGTGGCGGAGCGGGCTGTGCGATCGCCGTGCCGGCGAGCGCGACGATCGTTGCGATCGAGACCTTGATCATTGGCGCTCAGGAGAATCCCTGGAAGTGACGCCGTGGTGACGAGGTTGCGACAGGTAACTTCGCGGGCGCGATCTGCCGGGTTCGGCCGCGCCGCGCGCGTCACTGCCGTGTCACCGGCGCCCGGTCAGCGGCGGCGCCGCCGGTACAGGCCGGCGAGCGCGAGCGCGAGAGGCGCACCGGCAGAGCCGGAGGTCTGGCATCCGCCGACCTCCGGCTCTGCGGTGGTGGTGTGGGACGTCTCGGACGCGCCGGGGGCCCCGGTGCCGTGTCGTCCGAGACGAGATTCGAGGAGCCGGACGGAGTTCTGTTTCTGCCAGCAGACGTGGGCGTCGATGCCGCACGGGCGCGCGACGTCCTCGCCGCACGAGACGGTCTTGTCCTGGAACGTTCGCTCGCCGGGATAGTCGAGGTACGTCATCGGGTCCTCGGCGAGTAGCTCGTGATCGAGGCCGAAGCTGTGCGCGATCTCCTGCGCCATGACCTCGCACATCACGCGAGGGTCGTCGGGGAGCACGTCGGTGAACGTGAACACGACGGAGTTCTCGATGATCCCGCAGTCGGTCGTGAACGGCGACACGCCGGCGACGTTGCTCGGCAGGCC